>MKWU01007338.1_pt1 | contig 10629 bp, 11 predicted proteins | sample 809101 | NCBI WGS metagenome assembly MKWU01 (sample SAMN05860141, study PRJNA318959) | sponge metagenome | host: Aplysina aerophoba | place: Slovenia: Piran, Adriatic Sea, Gulf of Piran | collected 2013-05-07
GAAGCCGCCTTCCGCGCCTGCGAGCGTGCGGTGATGGCGCACGGCGGGATGGGCTACGCGAAGGAATTTCACGTCGAGCGCCTCATGCGCGAGGTCTTCATCCCGCGGATCGCTCCGGTGAGTCCGGAGATGATCCTCAACTACATCGCCGAGCGGGTGCTCGGACTTCCAAGGTCGTACTGACGACGGGAGACACGGTCGACCAACCCGCCCGTGCCTCGAGCTCCTTCCACCGGGAGCGGACACATCGGTCGCGATCTTCCGATCCGAGATGGAATTTCACGAACCGACGTGCTGCGCATCGCACGAGTACCGTATGATCGGACCTGAAATCGGACCGTATTCGAGGCAACCGAATGACGCCATCGATAGTCAGCTTGAGCGAATTCAAGGCCAGGGCGGCGCAAATGCTCTCCGAAATGAAGGCCGCCGAGCACCCGATCATCCTTACCCAGCGCGGTGCCGCCAGTGCCGTCGTCCAAGACTACCGAGCCCACCAGCGTCTCCAGAATGCCCTGCTGATGCTGAAGCTCATGGTGCAGGGGGAGGCCGATGTCACACAGGGGCGGACGACCGCACAGGACCGGGTGTTCGCAGACATCAGGACGCGCTTGACAGCCACCACGGATGGCTGACTTCCAGATCCTGTGGACAGACGCGGCGAGACTCGACCTCGAACGAATTGTGGAGTTCATTGCCGAGGAGAATCCGGCGAATGCCCTCGCCGTACTCGCGCGATTGGAGCGGCGTTGCCAGACCCTTGCCGCACTGCCGGAACGAGGCCGCATCGTTCCCGAGGCGAGAGCGGTGGATGTCCTCACCTACCGGGAGCTGATTGAAGGGCCATGGCGGATTGTCTATCGATACGACATCGATCGGGTCCATGTCATGGCGGTCCTCGACACGCGCCGGGAGCTGTCCAGTCAATTGCTTGAACGACTGGTTCGCTGAACCACGGTGCAAGCGATTCGAGACCGAAACCGTTTCATGGCAGACCTCACCCCTGAATCGAACGGACCCCTTGCGGGCATGCGGGTCGTCGACCTCACCACGATCCTGCTCGGCCCCGTCGCGACCCAAATGCTGGGAGATCTCGGCGCGGACGTGATCAAGGTCGAGTCGCCCGGCGGCGACGCGGTGCGTGGCGCCGGACCGCCCCCGGTCGAGGACGGAATGGGCGCGATCTTCCTCACCAACAACCGCAACAAGCGCGGCGTCGTGCTCGACCTCAAGGATCCCCGCGGCCTGGAGGCCATGATGCGGCTCATCGAGAGCGCCGATGCCTTCGTCCACAACATGCGCCCGCAGGCCATCGACCGGCTCGGGCTCGACTCCCCCTCGGTGAGCGCGCGCAACGCGTCGATCGTCTACTGCGGCGCTTGGGGATTCCGCCGTTCGGGTCCCTACGGGCACAAGCCCGCCTACGACGACATGATCCAGGCGGTGTCGGGGCTCGCGGGGCTCCCGGCGGGGGGCGGGGGGGCGCGCCACGTCACCTCCGTGGTCGCCGACAAGGTGACCGGACTGCACGTCGCGGTGGCGGTGCTCGCCGCACTCCTGCACCGCGCCCGCACCGGCGAGGGCCAGTGCATCGAGGTACCGATGTTCGAGACCCTCGTCGCCTTCAACATGTTCGAGCACCTCTACGGGAAGACCTACGAGCCGCCGCGCGGACCGATGGGCTATCCGCGCACGCTCTCCCCCGGCCGGCGCCCCTACCGCACCCGCGACGGCTGGATCGGCGCCCTCCCCTACACCGACCGGCAGTGGGCGGCGCTGTTCGAGATCGCGAATCGGCCGGACCTCGCCGAGGACCGGCGGTTCCGCACCCTGCCGAGCCGCCTCGCGCACATCGACGAGGTCTACGCGACACTCGCCGAGCTGCTGGCCGAGCGCACCACCGCCGAGTGGCTCGAGGCGTTCGACGCAGCGCACATCCCCTCGATGCCGATCAACCGGCCGGACGACCTCGCCGACGACCCCCACCTCACCGCCACCGGCTTCTGGCGGACGATGGAGCACCCCGATCTCGGGACGCTGCGCTACCCGGGCGTTCCGGCGCAGTTCTCGAAGACCCCCGGCGCCGTCCGTCGCGCCCCGCCGAAGCTGGGGGAGCACAGCGTCGAGATCCTCGGCGAGATCGGATACGGACGCGAGGAGATCGACGACCTCGTCGAGGCCGGCGTCACCGCCGATGGTACGTATCGCGGCTGACCGGCGCCGCTTCCACCGGCCGCGAACCGGCAACCCGTAGCCGACCGTCAGCAGAGCGATGCCGGCGGCAATCGCCCGAAGCTGGTTCCAGAACTGTCACCGCGTCGAGTACTCGGCCCACACCTCGCGGGCGGCAGCCGTCGCTTCAACTCGTTGCATGAACCGCCGCACGTGGCTGGTCATCGGCGTGCTCGACAACACCCTCCGGCGCAGGATTCATCGGGACGTGTCCCGGCTGACGGGCGACCCGGTCGAGCCAGTCGCTCACCGCGGGATAGTCCGCGAGGTCGAAGCCGCCCTCGTCGGCCACATGGGTGTAGGCGTACAGGGCGATGTCCGCGATGTTCATCGAATTCCCGCCGAACCAGTCCGACTCGCGCAGTTGCCCCTCCATGACCGATAGCGCGGCGCGGCCGCCCTCCTGCTTGTCCGCAAGCCGCGCGCGCTGCGCCTCGGTCATCTCGACGTGCTGGATCCAGTGGCGCGCGACCGCGATGAAGGGCTCGTGGCTGTACTGCTCGAAGAACAACCACTGGAGGGTGACGGCACGGGACAGCGTGTCGAACGGGAGGAACCGCGAGCCTTCCGCAAGATAGAAGAGGATCGCGTTGGACTCGGCGATGCACGTGCCGTCCTGGAGCTCCAGCACCGGGATCCGCCCGTTGCGGTTCCGGGCCAGGAACTCCGGCGTCCTGGTCTCGCCCTTCAAAATGTCGACCTCGATGCGCTCGTAGATTCGACCCAGGTGGGCGAGCAGCAGCCGCGGCTTGTAGCCGTTGCCGGACAGGTGGTTGTCGTAGAGGCGAAGCATCGGCGGATCCTCGAAGTGAGTCGGGCATGCGTAGACTCGGGTCTCGGCCATGGGTCGACGAGTGGCGCAAACGCCGAATATCGGTAAGATCGCGCCAACATGTCCGATCATCCCCCGCATTCCACCGTCGTCGCACTGGCCTACGATGGTCTTTGCACGTTCGAGTTCGGCTGCACCTACGAGATCTTCGGTCTCCCGAGGCCGGAGCTTGACCGGCCCTGGTACCGGTTCGCGGTGTGCGCGGCGGAACCGGGGCCGCTGCGAGCGGCCGGCGCGCTTGCCGTCCAGGCGCCCTGTGACCCGGATCTGATCGAGCAGGCCGACACCGTCATCGTGCCGGGATGGCGCAGCCCCGATGCGCCCGCGCCCCGGGCCTTGCTGGAAGCGCTTGCGCGCGTGCCCGAGCGCGGGGGACGGCTGGTTTCGATTTGCTCGGGCGTGTTCGTGCTGGCCGCGGCCGGGGTGCTCGACGGACGGCGTGCGACCACGCACTGGCGCTACACCGGGACGCTGGCACGGCGGTATCCGCGAATCCAGGTCGACCCCGACGTGCTCTACGTCGACGAAGGCCAGGTCCTGACCTCGGCCGGCAGCGCCGCGGGCCTGGATCTCTGCCTCCATGTCGTGCGCCGCGACCACGGCGCGGCGGTCGCCAACAACGTCGCCCGGCGGCTCGTGCTGGCGCCGCATCGCGAGGGCGACCAGCGCCAGTTCGTGGAGACACCGGTGGCTTCCCGGGCCGAACGGGAAAAGCTGGCGGTGCTGCTCAACTGGCTGCCCGCGCATATCGACGAGACGCTGACCGTCGGCGATCTCGCCCGGCGCTCGGGCATGAGCCTGCGGACCTTTCAGCGGCGAATCCGCGAATGCACAGGGACCGCACCCGGCGACTGGCTGATCCGGCAGCGGGTGGCCCACGCCCGGCACCTCGCGGAAACCACGAGCCTGACCGTGGAGCAGATTGCGACCCGCTCCGGCTTCCGTGCGGTCGAAACCTTGCGCCACCACTTTCGGCGTCTGGTCGGCACCACACCCACCGACTATCGCCGCACCTTCGCTCAGGTCCGGGAAGGAGCGGACCACCCCCCTTCCGAGTCTCCCGCCGGGCCGCGCCACTAGCCCGCATCTCCCGCCGACTCTCGAGCGAGGGCACGCCCCGCATCCGACTCGACGGCAGCCGGCTCGGGATCTCGATGACCGTACGCACGACATGCGGCGCTCGCTGCCACCGTCGCGGCGCGGGCTCCGCGAACCGCCTTTGGTCTGTGACCCCGAGTGGACTACGCTACGGGGACTGGGTTCCCGGAGCGGGTCGTTCACGAATCGAGAGGGGAATACTCACCAGATGGCCATCACCTACGACGCGATCATGGGATACGAGGTCCCCGAGATCACTCAAACCCTGAGCGACACAGACTGCATCCTCTACGCTCTCGGAGTGGGCTTCGGCACGCAGCCGGAGCATCCCGGGCACCTGCGCCACGTCTACGAGGACGGACTCGAGGTCCTCCCGATGATGGCGAACGTCGTCGCCTACCCCGGGTTCTGGCTCAAGGACCCGGCGTCCGGCGTGGACTGGAAGCGCGTGCTGCACGGCGAGCAGGTGCTCGCGATCCATCGGCCGATTCCGGTTGGCGTGAAGCTTCGCGGCAGGACCCGCATCGTCGGAATCGACGACAAGGGGGCGGCGTTCGGGGCGTTCATGTTCGCGCGCCGGGACGTCGTGGAGGAGGCGACGGGCGCGCCGGTCTGCACCCTGGAGCAGACGACGCTGCTGCGCGGCGACGGCGGCTGCGGCGGCCGCGATGCGCGACCGAGGCCCGTCCATCGGCCCCCGAGGCGCGAGCCCGATCTCCAACACGACCTCGCGGTGGCCCCCGAGGCGGCGCTCGTCTACCGCCTGAGCGGCGACCGCAACCCCCTGCACGTGGACCCGGCGGTGGCGAAAGCGGCGGGCTTCGAACGGCCCATCCTCCACGGCATGTGCACGATGGGCTACGCGGGGCACGCGGTGATGGCCGCGGTCTGCGGCTACGACGGCAGCCGCATCCGCACCATGCAGGTGAGGTTCACCGCCCCGGCGTATCCGGGGGAGACGCTCCGCACCGAGATGTGGCTCGACGGGGACGTCGTCTCGTTCCGCACCCGCGCCCTGGAACGCGACACCGTCGTGCTCGGCAACGGGCGGGTGGAGCTCGCCTCCGCCTGAACTGTCCAGGGCGCTACGACGGCGCGGCGTGCCTGTCGGTCCTTGCAAATTAGAAATTCATTTCTAAAATGCAAGGTATGCTCGCCCGCAAGACAAGCGCATTGCTGCGCACCCGCCTCGGAGCATTTCCCGCCGTCGCGCTGGTCGGTCCCCGCCAATGCGGCAAGACAACGCTGGCCCGGTCCCTGGGCGGACGATACTTCGACCTGGAACAGGAACCCGATCGCCTGCGCCTCGATCTGGGGTGGGACGAGGCAGCGAGCGGGTCCGATCTCGTGGTTCTGGACGAAGCGCAATCCTGGCCGGAGATATTCCCGCGGCTGCGAGGCGCGATCGACGGCGACCGGCGCCGCAACGGACGATTCCTGCTGCTGGGATCGATCTCCCCTTCTCTCATGACGCAGGTCTCCGAATCGCTCGCCGGACGACTCTCCGTCGTCGAGCTCTCTCCGCTGCTCCACACCGAGCTCAGGAGCGACCCGCAACGCCGCCGGCTCTGGCTCTTCGGCGGCTATCCCGACGGCGGAGTGCTGAACGGCAGAGGCTTTCCCGTCTGGCAGCACGATTACCTGAACCTGCTGGTACAGCGCGATCTCCCCAACTGGGGACTGCCCGCCCACCCCCGCACCACGCATCGCCTGCTGCTGATGCTCGCGGCGACGCACGGCCAGGAATGGAATGCCAGCCGGCTCGGGAAGAGCCTGGCGCTCTCCTATCACACGGTCAACAGCTACCTGGACTACCTGGAGGGCGCTTACCTGGTGCGCCGCCTGCCGGCGTACCACGCGAACCTGCGCAAGCGCACCGTCAAGCGCCCCAAGGTGTACTGGCGCGACGCGGGACTGCTGCACGCGCTGCTGAACGTGCACGACCGGAACGCCCTGCTGGGTCAGCCGTGGGTCGGAGCGAGCTGGGAAGGATTCGTCATCGACCAGACGCTGGCCTCGCTGCAAAGCGCAGGCAGGACGTTCGAGGCATTCCATCTGCGCACGAGCGACCAGCGCGAGATCGACCTGCTCATCAGCATCGGCACGGAGCTCTGGGCGATGGAGATCAAGCTCACCACCCAGCCCGCCCTCGGGGACATGGCGCGGCTAGAGGCCAACGCTGACCTCGTGGGCGCGGATCGGCGATTCCTGGTGTGCCAGCGCAGCGACTTCATGGAGAGTGGAGCCCGTGTCATCTGCGACCTCGAAGGCCTCGTGGGCCATCTCGAGCAACCGACGCCCGGCTAACGTTCCAGAGTCACGCCCACGCCGCGTTCCCGCGCGCGGTCGAGACAGATCGATGCCGCCGCGAGATCGCCGAGCCCGACACCCCCGAACATGAAAGCGGTCCGGGCGGTGCGGTCGGTGCGCCGGGTCTCGGCGACAAGGGAGTGCAGGTCCGCGTCGACCGGCACCGCGGTGATCATCGGGCGGGCGGCGTGGCGGCGAAGATCGTCGACCGCGACGCGATCGAACGCAGTGAACGTCTCGGGTATCCACGAACGCCCGAGGTCGACGCCAATCGCGAGCGCGCCCGGGCGGAGCCGGCCCGCGTCGAGGAAGGGGTGGAAGCGGGGCTGGTCGGGTACCGAGGAGACCACAATGTCCACATCGGCAATCGCGTCGCCGGCATTCACCGTCACGCGACCCGCCAGGCCCCCGGCCTCCGCCCGCGTGCAGAGTGCCTCCGCGCTCTCGCGCCGGCGGCTGAACGCGACGATGCGCTCGACGGGAAGCTCGGATGCGAGTGCGTCGAGGTGGCTCTGCGCCTGCACCCCGCACCCGATGAAGCCGATGGAGCTCGATTCGGCACGAGCGAGCCGCCGGGCGGCGACGAGCGATATGGCCGCGGTACGCACCGCGGTGATGTGCTCGGCGTCGAGGATGGCGACCGGCATGCCGCTCTCGCCGTCGTGCGCCACGATGATGCCGCCGATGTGAGGGAGACCGCGCGCCGCGTTCACGGACGAGACGCCGACCGTCTTGAGCACTGCGAGCGACGGCTCGCGCGCGGCGCTCAGCAGCGCGAGGGAGAGCCGACCTTCTCCGGGTACGATGCTCGCCTTCGGAGCCTCCCAGGCGTCGCCGGCCCGCTCGGCGACAAGCAGCGTCTCCAGCCGGTCCGCAATTTCGCTCGCGGAGACCGCGAGCCGCTCCACGTCGCGGCGGGAGAGATAGCGGATGGCGGCGTCATCCACGTCGACTCGCGATATCACGTCCCGACCGGCCAGTGCTGAACGTCGATTTCGAGCATGGGGAAGTCGTCGACGTTCCCCGTCGCGAGCGCGGCACCGGTACCCGCGGGCGCCGCGGCGGCGGGCGGGGCACCGATCCGGGCGGCCGCGGGGGCGATCAGGCAGTCGGCCTGGTGCAGAGTGACGCCCCTGGAGGCGAACGACCTCCGCCACGTTCCCGCTCGCCTGCCTTCGGCCACGCCCAACGGCGCAAGCCGCAGCCCGCTGAACAGCCGCCGTGCGTGCGACTCCTCGCCGGGGAGCAACCCGCGCCAAATCTCCTCGACTGAAACGGCACAAACCCAGGGTTCCGTGCCCGTTCGCCGAAGGCCCGCCACGCGGGCCGCTACGGGCCGACCCCGAAGCGCATCGATCAGCACGGTCGTGTCGAGGAGCACCCGCGCCATCGTCATCCCGAACGCCGGTCGTCGCCCCGTCGCTGCCGGCGCACCCACGAGGCCGGGTCGTCGTCCCACTCGTGCCCGGAATCAGGCAGACTGCCGAGCGCAGCCGCGATGTCGTCCCAGCGACGTTCATCCTCGAGTCCACGCTTGATCAGCTCCGCGACAAAGGCGCTGCGACGCCGCACGCCGGCACGCCGGTCCAGCTCGGCTACCAATCCGTCATCCAGTGCGATATGTATGCGCATGGGCCAAAATTAGCACACACGACGGCACACCTCCATGACAGCGACATGCCGGCACGGGGTTGTTTCCGGCGGTACGGTGCGAACGATGGCGGACAAGTGAGAGGATCACGATGAGCGACCGATTCATTCTGGAGAAGCAGGGCCACGTCATGTGGCTGAAGTTCAACCGGCCCGAGCGCCTGAACGCCATGACCATCGAGAGCTGGGGGGAGTTCGACGAGCACCTCTCCGCCGTCGACGCCGACCGGGACGTGCGCTGCCTCGTGCTCGCCGGCGAAGGCCGCGCGTTCCTCGCGGGCCACGACGTGGGCGAGATCCGCGAGCACAACGAGGACATCGAGTCCGGCAAGCTCACCCCGGCCCAACTCCGCGAGTGGCAGAAGAACCTCCAGCACAGCACCCGCCGCATCCGCCAGGCGCGGTGTCCGGTCGTCGCGTGCGTGCACGGCTACGCAGTGGGCGCCGGGTGCGAGGTGGTGTTCGCCTGCGACCTCGTGGTGGCGGCGGAGTCGACCCGGTTCGGGTTCCCGGAGGTGAACATCGGGGTCACCATCACCAACGGCGGCACGTACTTCCTGCCGCGCAAGATCGGGCTCGCAAAGGCGCGCGAGCTCGCCTACACCGGCGAGCTGATCGACGCGGCGGAGGCGCATCGCATCGGGCTCGTCAACCGGGTGGTGCCCGACGGGACCGAACGCGCGGCCGCGGCCGCGCTCGCCGCGCGCATCGCGAGCCGGGCACCGGTCGCGGTCCAGCTCCACAAGGCGATGATCGACTCCGCGCTCGAAGGCTCGCTCGAAGGCGCGCTCCACTTCGAGACCGAGGCGCTGGTGCAGACCGCGATGACCCGCGACAACCTCGAAGGCGCCCGCGCGTTCTTCGAGAAGCGCGAGCCGAGGTTCACCGGTGAGTGAGCTCGATGTCGACGCGCTGCAGCGCGCGCTGCAGCGCTTCGCGGACGCCCGCGACTGGGAGCAGTTCCACGCCCCGAAGAACCTCGCCTGCGCCCTCTCGGTGGAGGCGGCGGAGCTGCTGGAGATCTTCCAGTGGCTCGACGAGGCGCAGTCGCGCGCGGTCCGGCCCGGGCACCCGCTCCACGAACGCGTCGCCGAGGAGATCGCCGACGTCCAGATCTATCTCCTTCGCCTCGCCGACAAGGTCGGCGTCGACCTCGACGCGGCGGTGCGGCGCAAGATCGCGCGCAACGACGAGAAGTACCCGCCGGAGAAGGCCCGGGGCAATGCGAGAAAGTACGACCGGCTGTAGCCGCCCCTGGAGGAGCCCAAATGTCCCGTGATCCGCGCTACGACGTCCTGTTCGAGCCGGTGAAGATCGGCCCGGTCACCGCCCGCAACCGCTTCTACCAGGTCCCGCACTGCAACGGCTCGGGCTACCGCTATCCGCGCACCCAGGCGCTGATGCGCGGGATGAAGGCCGAGGGCGGCTGGGCGGTGGTGTGCACCGAGTGGTGCACCGTGCACCCGTCGTCGGACACCACCCCGAGCTCCTCGGCGCGGCTGTGGACCGACGAGGACGTGCGCACCCACGCGCCCCGCCCCGTCTCCGGCCTCCCCCATTCAGGCCTGTCCTCGCGCACCGTCTCCCCCCGCATCCCCGCCATGGGTCCGTCGCCGCGCCCGATGGGGCCGCGGGACTTTCCCGGGCAGGGCCGGGCCATGGACAGGTCCGATCTCGCGAACGTGCGGCGCTGGCACCGCACCGCCGCGCGTCGGGCGATCCAGGCGGGCTTCGACATCGTCTACGTGTACGTCGGGCACAGCCTGACCATCTTCACGGACTTCCTCTCGCCGCGCATCAACCAGCGCACCGACGAGTACGGCGGCAGCATCGAGAACCGCACGCGGCTCCTGCGCGAGGTGCTCGACGAGGTGCGCGACGAGGTCGCGGGCGAGAAGTGCGCGGTGGCGATCCGGCTGTGCGTGGACGAGCAGTACGGCGACGACGCGATCACCGACGAGGACGGCCGCGCCACCGTCGAGCTGCTGGCCGAGGAGCCGGATCTCTGGGACGTGAACGTCGGCGGCCACGACGACATGCTGGGGTCGCGATTCCGCAAGGAAGGCTGGCAGGAGTCCGGAGTGGCCTTCGTCAAGCAGGTGACCAGCAAGCCGGTGGTCGGGGTCGGTCGGTTCACGAGCCCCGACACGATGGTCGCGATGGTGAGGCGCGGGGTTCTCGACTTCATCGGCGCCGCGCGCCCCTCGATCGCGGATCCGTTCCTCCCGGTGAAGATCGAGGAGGGTCGCCCGGAGGACATCCGCGAGTGCATCGGCTGCAACATCTGCCTCGCGTCGAACACCATCACCGCGCCCATTCGCTGCACCCAGAACCCGACCATGACCGAGGAGTGGCGCCGCGGCTGGCACCCCGAGCGGATTGCGGAGCGGGGCTCGGACGCCAGGGTGCTGGTGATCGGCGGCGGCCCGGCCGGACTGGAGGCGGCGCGGGCGGCCGGGGCCCGCGGCTACGAGGTGGCGCTCGCCGAGGCGGGCACTGCACTCGGC
>MKWU01007339.1_pt1 | contig 10628 bp, 7 predicted proteins | sample 809101 | NCBI WGS metagenome assembly MKWU01 (sample SAMN05860141, study PRJNA318959) | sponge metagenome | host: Aplysina aerophoba | place: Slovenia: Piran, Adriatic Sea, Gulf of Piran | collected 2013-05-07
TGTGCTCGGGGCTCGCGCCGCGGTGCCGGCCCCGCCGTCGCAGGCCGCAGCGGCGCCCGGCTCCGTGGCCCCGGGCGCGCAGGCGCCCGCCCCTGCTCTCCCCGCCGGCCCGCACCACGACGAGCCGCTCACGGCCGCGCGCCGGGTGACCGCGGCGCGCATGGCACTGTCCAAGCAGACCGCGCCGCACTTCTACCTTGAGATCGACTGCGAGGCCGATCGCATCCTGGAGCGGCTGCGGGAGGCGCGCGCGGCAGTCGCGGGGGCCGGCAGGGCGGACACGCACGGCGGGGCCGACACTCGCGGGGGTGTGGACGCCCGCGCGACGGCGCCGGCCGGCGGCGGCGGAGACGCGGGCGATCCCTCCGCCGATCTGACGCTCACCGACCTGCTGGTGCGCGCCGTCGCGCTCGCGCTCGCCAGGGTGCCGCTCGCCAACTCGGCCTGGGCCGGCGACGCCGTCCGCGTCTTCGAGACCGTGGACGTCGCGGTCGCGGTGGCCACGCCGGCCGGACTCGTGACCCCGGTCGTGCGGGACGCAGGCGCCAAGGCCCTCGGCGCCGTCGCGGCGGAGCTCCGCGATCTGACGGCGCGCGCGCGCGCCGGGCGCCTGCAGCCGTCGGAGTACGGCGGCGGCACGTTCACGATCTCGAACCTCGGCATGTACGGCGTCTCGCGGTTGTATCCGATTCTGAACCCGCCGCAGAGCTGCATCCTGGGCATCGGCGCCGTCGAGTCGCGGCCGGTCGTGCGCGACGGGGAGGTGCGTGCGGGCCGCACGATGGCGGTGACGCTCTCGGCCGACCACCGCGCCATCGACGGCGCCACCGGCGCGACCTTCCTCCGGGAGTTGCGCGCGATCATCGAGCATCCGGATCCCATCTTCGAGTGACGGAACGCGTCGCGGTGCACAAGCGTCGTGCCGAGGCTGTGCGTTCCGACGCGTTCCACGCGCGTGGACCTATGCCAGCAACATTCTCCCGGTTCGCATCGGCGGTCGAAGGCGAGACCGCGTTCACCGTACTGGCCGTCGCCAAGCGCCTGCTGGCGGCGGGCAAGGACGTCATCGAGCTGGAGATCGGCGACAGCCCGTTCCCGACCTCGCCGCAGGGCCTCGAGGCAGGGCTGCAGGCCATCCGGGACGGGCATACGCACTACGGCCCGTCCATCGGACTCCCCGAGTTCCGCGAGGCGGCCTCCGCCTACGTCAATCGCGAGCACGGCCTGGAGACGACCGCCGAGCACATCGTCATCGGTCCGGGCGCCAAGATCTACGAACAGTTCTTCTGCGAGGCGTTCGTCGATCCCGGAGACGGCGTCCTCGTCTTCAGCCCGCACTTTCCGACGTACCCGGCGAACATCGAGCGCCGCGGCGGGCGGCTGGTCGTCTCCCGGCTCCGGGCGGCGCACGACTTCCGGCCCAGTCTCGACGACGTGGCGCGCTTCCTCGCCGAGGACCCGCGGCCGAAGGCGATCTTCCTCAACAGCCCGCACAACCCGACCGGCGGGGTGGCGACGCCGGAGGATCTCGCGGGGCTGGCGGCGCTCATCCGGGGGCGCGACGTCGCCGTCTTCAGCGACGAGCCCTACGACGCGATGGTCTGGCGCGGCCGGCACCACACGCTGCTCGCCGAACCCGGAATGCTCGAGCAGTGCGTGGCGGCCTACACCTTCAGCAAGTCGTTCAGCATGAGCGGATGGCGGCTGGGCTTCGCGGTCGGCTCCCCGGCGACCATCGCGGTGCTGGGCACGCTCATCAACACGTCGCTCTCGTGCGTGCCGCCGTTCACGCAGCGGGCCGGCATCGCGGCGCTGGCCGGGGACGGGGCGGTACGGGACTCGCGGATGGCCGACTTTCGCCGCAAGGTGGAGCTGCTCGTGGCCGGGCTGAACACGATCGACGACGTCTCGTGCCTGATGCCGGGGGGGACGTTCTACGTCTTCCCTTCGGTGGCGGCCATTTGCAACCGCTACCGCATCACGTCCCACGGGCTGGCGTTGTTCCTGCTCGAGGGCGCCGACGACGCGCGGGGGGTGGCCTGCCTCGGGGGCGAGTGCTTCGGCCCCGCCGGGGGCGGCTTCCTGCGCCTCAGTTGCGCCGAGCCGGACGAGCGCCTCTCGGAGGCCGTGGCGTTCATCGCCTCCGCGGTCACGCGCGCCGAGCGCGTGGAGGCGTACCTCGCGGCGCACCCGCACTTCCGCCTCGACGTGCCCTACGCGGACGCGGACTGACGCTCTCGCCCGGGATGGTCGCCCGCGGCTCCGGCGTCCTCTCGGTGCAGACACCCTTGCCGAGCTCGGGCCCGACGACTCGCTCGGACGTTGCGACCCTCTCGGGGAGTCTGTGCAATGCCGCGGCGAGGACGCGCCGTTCTACGGCGCGGGCTCCCGGCCGGGCATGCGCGCGCCGGCGCTCCGAGCGGTCCGGGGCGCAGCCGCCGGCTCTTCCTCCCGGAATCGCCCGCGGCGCAGGAAGTGGGCGATCTCCTCGGCCACGTCGCCGCGGTTCATGATGAAGGTGTGCGTCGCGGGCAGCACCAGGAACGAGGCGCCGTCGAGCCTCGCCCGATCGACGCCGACCTTGCCGTCGTCAGGCCCGGGGATGATCCAGGAGGTAATCGGGTTCAGGCTCCGATCGCCGACGATGATGCCGAGACGGAAGCGTATCGGACGGAGCCGATGCACGAGGGCGGACGGGTCGGTCCCCAGCGTAGAGCCGGCGGGTCCGAGAAGGGACCGCAGCATGGGCGAGTCGGCGAAGGCGTCGACGATCTCGCTGCCCCCGCTCGGGGGGCTCAGCATCACGACGCGCCCGCGGTGCGGCTCGGGTTGCTGGGCGAGGTAGGTTCGAACCAGTACGCCGCCCATCGAGTGGGTCACGAAGTGCGTGGTCTGCGCTGCGTCCGCGCAGCACGCGGTCACGGCATCCCCGAGGCGATCGACGAGGACCTCCATTGGCTCGCTTCGCGACGGATAGTCGAAGCGGACGACGGCGAAGCCGGCGCGCTCGAGGCGGGTTGCCAGCACCGCCATCGACGCCGAGGTGCGCCCCAGCCCGTGCACGACGATCACCGGCGGAGCCGCTCCCGGTCCGGACGGCGCGGGCGAGCAGCCGCCGAGGGTCGCCAGCAGGCTCCCGAGCAGGAAGACCGGCGCGAATCGACTGGTCATCCGTGTGACCGTCCGAGTGCCGGGCCGTGCGCGCCTGACTGCTTCCCCATCGATGGGTTGGACGATCCGGTCCCCGCCGACGTTCCGGCGCTGACCGGCTGCACCGGCCGTGCCGACCGGCTTCCCTCCGCCCGGCGCCGTCGAGGGATGCGCCGCGACGCCGGCCGGATGCGCCGACCATCGGGAGGGCGTACACGGAAACGGCCCCGCGGCAGGCGGTCGTTCCGCCACGGGGCCGATCCGCAAGACCCGCGCGGGCGACTACTGCAGCCCTTCGGCCTGCTTCATCAGGTTGCCGTGCGTCTCGGCGACCTCGAGTCCGCCCTCGCCTTCCTGCCAGCCGATCCGGCCGTCCTCGTTCGCGTCGACGCCGCCGAGGAGCTGCTGGGCGAGCGTGTCCAGCTCCCCGACGAGGGCCGCGGCATCCTCGGCCGACTCCGCCATCGCGATCTTCTGCGCCAGCATGACGATCTCGTCCGCCCGCGCGACGGTGTTCTGGGCCGAGGTCGCGACGTGCTCGGAGTGGGCCTTCACCGCCCCCGAAGCGCCGTCCGAGTTCGCGGCCGCCATGATGTGCTTCGCGGCGCCTTCCGCGGCCCGGCGCACCCCGTAGCCCGCCCCCGGCCCACTCTCGATCTGGCTTGGGTCTACCGCGTGCAGCACGTGCGCCGCGTGCAGCTTCATGGCGTCGAGGTCGCTCGTGTCCCGGGCCGCGAACGACGCGTGCGCGGCGGCGACCCGCGCTTCGGCGATCGCCGCCGGCAGCAGGCCCGCCATCTCGGGGGTGTCGTTCCACTTGTCCATGACGTGCCCGATGTGGTTGTGCGCGGCGTTCTGCGCGGCGGCCGCGGGCGCCCACAGCAGCCCCGCGCCGACGACGCCGGCCGCCAGGGCGAATACGAGACCGGTCCTCACCGTCCGAGACATGCCAACCCTCCTTGGATAAACTTCCGTGCGAGCGATGTTCGAAGGCACTCGTGCGAAGCGGCACTCTTTATACCGTGCCCGGTGTCCGGCGACAAGCGCGACCGGCGGCCGCATGGCGGCGGTGCTCGGGCTGCTGCTGGCGGCCGCGGCGGTGCCCGGTGGGCAGTCCGCCGAGCTCGCCGGCGAGTGGCGGCTCAACTACGACCTGAGCGACGATCCGCGCGGGCATCCTCCGACCGCGGACGGCGAGCGCCATCCCCGGCGGCCCCGCGACCGGTTCGGGTTCGCGCCGCCCTACGACGAGTTCGGACGGCGCCACGGGCGCTACCGACGGCCGTACCTGGAGGAGGGGGCGGAGGAGGACCCGCTGGCCGCGGACGACGTGCGGGAGGCGTTCGCCGATCTGCTGACGGCGCCGCGCCGGATGACGATCGTCCAGCGCGCGCGGGACATCGTCCTGCGCTACGACGACGGCCGCACGGCGCGGTTCGTCCCCGACGACCGCGACCACGCCGGGCTGGCCGGGACGGGCCTGCGGATCACGCGCCGGGCTCGCTGGGACGGCGCGGCGCTGCGGGTGGAGATCCGTATCCCGTCCGTTCCCAGGCTCACCCACGTCCTGGAGCCCGACCCCGGCGGAGAGCGCCTGGTGGTGACCACGACCGTCGAGCCCCGCGGTCGCTACGACGGCCTCGACGTGCGCCGCGTCTACGACCGCGCGCGCCCCTGACGGGGCGTGTCGGGAGCTTCGCTTCCGCCAAACTCCACCGTTGCGGGCTCCGTGCCTGCGGGGGCTCAGTCGGCACTGAGGGCGCGTACGGGGTCGACCCGGGTAGCGCGGCGGGCCGGCAGGGCGCACGCGGCGAGCGCCACCACGGTCAGGACGGCCACCACGGCTGCCGCGACCAGCGGGTCGCCGGCCTCGATCCCGTAGAGCTGGGCGGCGAGGGCGCGCCGGGCCGCGAGCGTGCCCGCGACGCCGAGCGCCGGGCCCCCCCCCCCGCGGGGCGCGGCCGCGCCGGCCCGGGAGCGGCCCCGCGCCGCGGAGCGCGAGGCCCACCCCGACGAGGAGCGCGCCCTCCGACAGCACCAGGCGGAAGAGCCCCGCGGCAGAGCTCCCCAGCGCGAGACGCACGCCGAACTCCCTCCGGCGTTGCGCCACCCGGTAGGCCAGCACGCCGTAGATGCCGAGCGCCGACAGGAAGAGCGCCGCCCCGGCGAAGCCCAGGGCCAGCAGCATCGGGGTCCGGCGCGACGTCAGGCGCGCGCCGACCAGCTCGTCCATCGTCTGGACGAAGAAGAGCGGCAGCTCCGCATCGACGCCCGCGACGGTGGCCCGCACGGCGCTGACGAGCGACCGCGGGTCGCCCGCGGTCCGGATGGCGAAGGTCGGCCTGGCGAGGGGGAGCTGGGTGTGCGGGAAGAAGTAGGCACCTACCTGCTCGGGCTGATCGACGAGGCCGTACAGCGTGTGCTCGGCGACCACGCCGACGACCGTGAAGACCACCGTGTCGTCGCGCAGCTCGATGTCGCCGTACATCCGGCCGCCGAGCGCGCTGCGATCCGGCCAGAAGCGCCGGGCCAGGCGCTCGTCGATGATGATGGCGCGCATCGCGTCCGCCGTGTCGCGCTCGTCGAAGAAGCGCCCCTCGACGAGCGGCACGCCGAGCGTGTCGAGATACCCGCCGTCGATCGTGATCAGGCTCGGCGAGACGAGCGACTCGCCGGGGCGCTCCTCGTAGCCGACGGCCCGAATGACGCTGTTGTTCCGGTCGTCGCCGAACGGGATGCTGCTGGTGATCCCCGCCGCCGTTACGCCGGGAATCGCCCGGATGCGCTGCAGGATGCGCTCGGCGAAGGCGCGGCGGTCGTCGCCGGACGGGTAGCGAGCCTCGGGCAGCGCGACCTGCGCCGTCAGCAGGTTGTCGGTCCGGAAGCCGGTGTCGATCTGCAGGATGCGCTGGAAGCTGGCGAGCAGCAGGAGGGCGCTGCTGAGCAGCACGCAGGCCAGCCCGATCTGCCCCACGACCAGCCCGTTGCGGAACATCTGCACGCCGCGGCCGCCCGTGCCTCCGCGCGTCTCCTGCCGCAGAACGCTCTGCAGGCTCGCCGCCGCGAGCCCGGCGACCGGCACCAGCCCCAGGGCCAGACCGAAGACCAGGGCCACCCCGAGCGTCACGGCCACGACGACGCCATCGATGGCGATCTCCCCTCCGCGGGGAAGCTCGCCGGCGCCGGCGGCGCGCACGATCTCGAGGACCGCCGCGCCCGCGCCGAGCCCCAGGGCGCCGCCGGCGAGACCCAGCAGCCCGCTCTCCGTGAGCAACTGCCGGACGAGCCGCCCGTGCCCCGCTCCGAGCGCGTGGCGCATGGCGAGCTCCCGAAGCCGGGTGTTGGCGCGGACCAGCGTGAGGTTGGCCACGTTCACGACGCCGATCAGCAGGACCGCCAGCACGCCGCCCCACAGCAGGTACAGCGTGCCGCGGATGTCGCGCACGAGCGCCTCCTGGAGCGGCACTGCCACTGGCCGGTAGCCGGCGTCGACGAGCACCTGCCTGAACTCGGGAAAGCGCTCGAGCTCGGCCGCGGCCAGTTGCTCGAGCCGAGCCCGGGCCTGGGAGAGCGACACGCCCGGCCGGAGGCGGCCCAGCAACTGCCAGGAGTTGCTGTGCCGGGCGGTGTCGGCGCGCTGCTCCTCGGTGAACGCGAGCGGCGTCCAGAGCTGCACGCTCTCGTCCTCGAAGACGAAGCCGGCCGGCATCACCCCGACGATCTCGTGGGGCCGGCCGTCGATCCGCAGGTCGCGCCCGACGGCGGCCGGATCGCCGGCGTGCAGGCGCTGCCAGAGGGCGTCGCTGAGGATCACCTTGCGCTCGTTGCCGAGCTCCCCGTCCGCGTCCGCGAAGGCCCGGCCGACCTGCGGGGAGACGCCCGCCAGCCGCAAGAAGGAGGGCGTGACGCGCCAGCCGAGCACACGCTCCGCGCGGCCCTCGCCGCCGATGCTGAATCCGACGTTGTCGTAGAGCGCCTGCTCCTCGAACACGTCGCCCAGCTCGCGCACCCGTTCCAGGTAGTGGGGGACCGATGCGGCGCCCCGCGCGTCTTCTCCGGCGCCGGTGGCGGCCGGGTAGGCGCTGTATATCAGCAGGATGCGGTCGGCGTCGGGCACCGGCAGGGGGCGCAGGAGCACCGACTGGACGACGCTGAACATGGCGACGTTGCCCCCGATGCAGAGGGCGAGCGTCGTTAGCGCCGTGGCCGTGAACGTGCGGTCCTTCCAGAGGAGACGGGCGGCGAAGCGGACGTCCTGCAGCATGGCGTTCCCCTCCGATCACCAGGACGGACGAGCCGTCCGTGCGGTTCACCGGCGCGCGGCGGCGTCCCCTCCTATATGCTAGAAATATGGGCGGGTTACGCGCGCGTATCTGGATTCTCGCTCCGATCCTGGCGTCGATGGCGACGCAGTGCGACGAGTCGCCGCGCGGCACGGCGCCGTCGCTGATCGCGTCGATCGAGTTGCGCCTCGACAGCGTGCCGGCGGACGAGCCCACCGACGAGGAAGAAGCCCGGATGTACGGCTTCTGCCTTCAGCGGATGAGCTACAACAACCACGTGCGGCCGAGCTGGCGGGCGCGGGAGGAGATCACGCTCCGCGAGATCGCGCCCAGCGTCTTCGTTGCATCGTTCAACGATGTCCCCGTCAACTTCAGCAACAACATCATCGTGCATGACGAGAACGAGTGCCGGCGCGAGCCCCGGGCCAGCGGGCGCGTCGTCAGCGGGGTGACCATCAACGGCCAGCCGGTCACACGGTTGGTGGGGCCCGGCGTCCTCGGCTTCACCATCAGCGCCGACGGCATCGTGCGCTAGGAACGGTGGGCCCGGTGTCCAGCCTTCCGATCGGCGACGTCGGCTCGCACCACCCGCGCGCACGGGAGTGGGCTTCGTGACCGACGTCGCCTCGTTCGCCATCCGCTACAGCCGCGCCATCGACGCCTCGGGCCGGCCGGTCGCCGAGCCGCTGCCCTCCGTCGCGCGCGACCGCGACGCGCTCGTCGGCATGTACCGCGCCATGGTGCTGACGCGGACGTTCGACGCGAAGGCCGTCGCGCTGCAGCGCACCGGCCGTCTCGGCACCTACCCGTCGTGCCTCGGCCAGGAGGCGGTGGCCGTCGGCGTCGGCGCCGCGATGCGGCCGGAGGATGTGCTGTTGCCCTACGCCCGGGAGCAGGGCGCGCAGTTCCTTCGGGGCGCGACCCTGGAGGAGCTCTTCCTGTTCTGGGGCGGCGACGAGCGGGGCAGCGACTACGCGGGGCCGCGCGAGGACTTCCCGATCGCGGTCCCGGTGGGCACCCACGCCCCGCACGCGGCGGGCGTCGCCCTGGCGTTCAAGCTGCGCCGGGAGCCGCGCGTCGCGGTCTGTGTCACCGGCGACGGCAGCACGTCGAAGGGCGACGTCTACGAGGCGATGAACGTCGCCGGCATCTGGCGGTTGCCGCTGGTCTTCGTCGTCGCCAACAACCAGTGGGCGATCTCGCTCCCGAGGGCGCGGCAGACGGCGGCCGAGACGCTGGCCCAGAAGGCGATCGCGGCCGGTTTCGACGGGGAGCAGGTGGACGGCAACGACGTCGTCGCGGTGCGCCACCGCGTGGAGACGGCGCTGGCGAAGGCGCGCGCCGGGGGCGGTCCGCATCTCATCGAGGCGCTCACCTACCGCCTGTCGGACCACACCACGGCCGATGACGCCAGCCGCTACCGGGACGACGAGGCGGTGGGCCGCGAGTGGAAGGCGGATCCGATCGTGCGCTTGCGCATCTACCTGACCGAGACCGCCGGATGGACGAAGGACGACGAGGAGCGGCTCCTGGGGGAGTGCGCGGCGGAGGTGGAGCGGGCGGCGGATGCCTACCTGGCGCGGCCGCCGCAGCCCCCGGAGTCGATCTTCGACTTTCTGCACGCCGAGCTGCCCCGCGACCTCGCGGCGCAGCGCGCTGCGGTCGCCGGCGGCGCCGCCGCCGGCCGGAGCTCGGACCGATGACGTGCACGATGGTGCAGGCGCTCAATGCGGCCCTTGCGCGCGCGATGGCGGAGGACGAGCGCGTCATCGCCCTCGGGGAGGACGTCGGAGTCGACGGCGGGGTCTTCCGCGTCACGGACGGCCTGCTGGATCGGTTCGGCGCCGAGCGGGTGCTCGACACGCCCCTCGCCGAGGCGGTCATCGCCGGACTGTCGGTGGGCGCGGCGGCGCAGGGCTTGCGGCCTGTGGCCGAGATCCAGTTCATGGGGTTCATCTACCCCGCCATCGACCAGATGGTGTGCCACGCGTCGCGGCTCCGCTGGCGGACGCGCGGGCGTCTGACCTGCCCGATGGTGCTCCGGGCGCCGTACGGCGGCGGGATTCGCGCCATTGAGCACCACTCCGAGAGCACGGAGGCGATGTTCGCGCACGTGCCGGGGCTGCGCGTCGTAATCCCGTCGTCGCCGGCGCGCGCCTACGGCTTGCTGCTGGCCGCGATTCGGGATCCGGATCCGGTCGTCTTCCTCGAGCCGAAACGCATCTACCGCGCCGTGCGCGAGGAGGTGACCGACGACGGCGCCGCGGCGCCGCTCGACACCTGCTTCCCTCTGCGCGAGGGCGGTGACCTCACGCTGGTCACGTGGGGCGCGATGACCGTCGAGACGCTCGCCGCCGCCGAGGCCCTGGCGGCGGAGGGGGTGGCGTGCGACGTGCTGGACGTCGCGACGCTCACGCCGCTCGACACCCCGACCATCCTGGCATCGGTGGAGAAGACGGGCCGGTGCGTCATCGTGCACGAGGCGGCGCTGACCGGAGGCTTCGGAGCGGAGATCGCGGCGCGCATCGCCGAGCACGGCCTGCTCTCGCTGCAGGCGCCGGTCAAGCGCGTGGCCGGCTACGATACGGTGATGCCGTTGCCTCGCCTCGAGCACCTCTACATGCCCTCGACGGAGCGGATCCTGGCCGCGGCGCGGGAGGTGCTGGCGTTTGCCTGAGCGGACCGGCGCCGGCGGTCGACCCGGTCGAGCGGTGCTGAAGCTGCCCGACCTCGGCGAAGGGTTGCGCGAGGCGGAGATCGTCTCGTGGCACGTCTCCGAGGGGGACCACGTCGTCACCGACCAGCCGCTGGTGTCGGTCGAGACCGACAAGGCGGTGGTCGAGATCCCCTCCCCGCACGCGGGGCACATCCGCAAGCTGTGCGGCGCCGTGGGGGGCCGCATCGCCGTCGGCGACGTGCTCGTCGAGTTCGAGGCGAGCGGGGCGCACGCGGACCGGGGGGCCGTGGTCGGCGACCTCGCCGAGGCCCCGTCCTCCGTAGCCGAGGAAGCGTCCAGCGGTGGGAGTGCTGCGCCCGTGCCCGGCGCGAGCGTCCGGGCCGTGCCGGCCGTGCGCGCGCTGGCGCGGCGCCTCGGCGTCGACGTGGCCCAGGTGCAGGGCACGGGCCCCGGCGGCGCGGTCGGGCGGGCCGACGTGGAGCGGGCGGCACAGGCACTGGCCGACGCCGGTCCGGCGG
>MKWU01007341.1_pt1 | contig 10622 bp, 8 predicted proteins | sample 809101 | NCBI WGS metagenome assembly MKWU01 (sample SAMN05860141, study PRJNA318959) | sponge metagenome | host: Aplysina aerophoba | place: Slovenia: Piran, Adriatic Sea, Gulf of Piran | collected 2013-05-07
GGCGGCGCCGCCGAGAACGTGATGCAGATGGCGCGAGAGATCGGCGAGCCGGCGAACGCCGCCGGCTACGTGAAGTCGAAGCGCAGCCGGCGCGAGCCGGTCATGGGATTCGGACACCGCGTCTACCGCACGGAGGACCCGCGCGCGCGCCACCTCCGCGCGGGTGTCCGCCGCCTCTCCGCCGAGCGCGGCGAACCGACGTGGCTGGCGATCCTCGAGGCCGTGGAGGAAACGATGCGCCCCTACGCGCGGCTGGGCGTGGCGCCCAACGTCGACTTCTACGCCGGCGTCATCTATCACCTGCTCGGCCTTCCGCAGGACTTCTTCGTCCCGATCTTCGCGCTCGGCCGCGTCCCGGGATGGACGGTACAGGTGCTGGAGCAGATCGAGAACAACATCCTGATCCGCCCGCTGCTCGACTACCACGGGCCCTCCGCGCGTCCCTACGTCCCGATCGAGAGGCGCGGATAGCCGGTGCCGCTGCTCCCGGCCTTTCGCGAGGAGGCCGCCGGCCGCGGCCTGCTCTCCCCCGACGCCCCGCTCGACGCGACAGCGACCTTCGCCCTCATCCGGGACATGCCCTGGTCGGCCTCGGTCAGCGCGCTCCCGGAACTCACGCTCTCCGTGTGGAGGGGCGACGACTCGGCAAAGCACCACCTGCTGCGGACGCTTCTCTACGAGCTGGGGCAGCGCTGCATCCTCATGGCCTGCACGCACGCCTGGAGCGTCGAGAGCGCGCCGTGGGCCCGGGCGGAGCCGCGCGCGATCCTGGATGAGGGTCCCGTCCCCGACGTGCACACCTTCCTGCGCGTGGAGAGCGACCGCGGCTGGGGCAGCGTCGACGCCACCTGGCCGCTCGCCGCGCGGGCGCTCGGCCTTCCCGCCAACGAGCGCTACGTCCCCGGGCGCGAGATGCAGATCGCCTGCGACCCGCAGGAGCTCTACCACGTCCCGGAGGATGCCGATCCCGAGGAGTTCCGCCGCCGCCTGCTCGAAGCGCATGCCGACGAGCACGGGCCGCGCGCCCGCGAACGCCGCCGCGTCTTCCGGTCCGCCCTCGAGCTCTGGCTCTCCGCTCCCGGCGACGCGTGAGCGGGTCGCTGCGCTAGGATACCGCGGTGCGCAGGCAATCCCTCCGCGAATCGCTCGTGCTCTCGCTCCTCCTTACCGCCGGGTGGGGGGTGGTGCTGCAGTTCACCGAGAGCGACCCCGATCCGCTGAGCATCGTGCAGACGCTGCTCTTCTTCTTCGTCATCATCCTGGGGACGATGCGGATCGCGAACCTCGTGCTGACCCGGATCTTCCCCCCCAAGGCGCCCCCGCCCCCGCCGCCGCCGACGCCGCCGAAGAGCGAGCGGCGCGCGCACGCGATGCGACGCCGCGGCCGCAGGCGGCGGCGGCCGCGCGGCTAGCGCGCCGAGGTGCTTTCGGTCTTCGCCGAGGTCATCCTGCCGGTCGTCGTGATGGCGTCCGTGGGGGGCGTGATCGGGCGCTGGCGGCAGGTGGTGGCGGAGCCGATCTCCACCCTGGTCTTCTACGTCCTGAGCCCGGCGCTGATCTTCCGCTCCATGGCCGAGACGGATCTCGACCCCGCCCTCTCGGTCCGCATCGTGGCCGCGGCGTGGCTGCTCTTCTTCTGCGCCTGGGGCGTCTCGGCGCTGTGGTCGTCGCTGGTTCGGCACGACGCCCGCCAGCGAGCCGCCTTCGCGCTCAGCGTCACGGCCCTGAACGCCGGGAACATGGGGCTCCCGATCGCGCTGCTCGCGTTCGGCGACCGGGGTCTTCAGATCGCCGTTCTCTTCCTCGTGGCGAACGCGGCGCTCAACTCCACCGCCAACGTCTTCATCGCCTCCCTCGCCGGCGCCAGCGCGCGCCACGCGCTGACCGCCCCGCTGCGCTATCCGATGCTCTACGCGACCCTCGCCGGCCTGCTCGTGAACGCGACCGGGACGGAGCTTCCCATTGCCCTCGACACCCCGATCGACGCCTTCGCCGACGCCGCGATCCCGACCATGCTCGTCGTGCTCGGCCTGCAGCTCGTGCGCGGCGTCGAGCGCTCCGCGCTCCGCGACGTGACGGCCTCGGCGGCGCTGCGTCTCGGCGGCGGCCCGCTGCTGATGTGGGGGGTCACACTCGTGATCGGCATCGGCGGCGCCACCCAGCAGACCCTGATCGTCCTCGCGGCGATGCCCACCGCCGTCTTCACGACCATTCTCGCCACGGAGTTCTCGGCCCGGCCGCGCTTCGTGACGCTCACCGTCATCTCGTCGACCTTCGCCTCGGTCGCCTCGCTGACGCTGCTCATCACGGCGCTCCAGGGCTGAGGCCGGCCGGCTCGCGGCCGAGGAGGCCGCGCCGGTCAGCGGCAGGCCTCGATGGCGGCCTCGGCCACCTCCTCGATACGGGTCTGGACGACGAGCGGGTGGTGGAGCCCGCTGGTGACGTAGGCGACGGCGAGGCCGAGTGAGGGGTCGGCGTAGGCGATCGCGCACTGCTGGCCCGGATGCCCGAAGACGCCCGCGCGGTCGAAGGGAGCGAAGGCGCCGCCGACGACGGGACCCCACCCGTAGGAGCCGGGCAGCCCCGTCGTGCGATCGAGGGGGGTCCGGTGCTGCACGCGGGTCGCCTCCCTCACCGTCTCCTCGGCGAGCAGCCGCACGCCCGCGAGCGCCCCGCCGCGCTCCAGCATCGCGTAGAAGCGGGCGAGCGCCTCGGCCGTGCCGGTCCCGTTCGCCGCCGGGATCTGCGCCCGGAGCGTCCCGGGCAGGCGGAAGCGGCGCACGACGCTCGAGGTGCGCGCCTCGGTGCCCTGCGGGTCCTGCCAGGTGATCTCGGAGAGTGCCTCGGGCCGGACCACCGACGCGAGGCCGTCCTCGTCGACGCCGAGCGAGGCCTCCATGGCGAGCGGCTGGAAGATCTCCTCGCGCAGGAAGTCGCGCGGCATGCGGCCGTCGACGCGGCGGATCAGCTCGCCGAGGGCGAAGCCGAACGTGACGGGGTGGTAGCCGGTCGCCTGCCCGGGCGGCCACGCCGCCGGGATCGCGGCGGTCTCGGCCGCGCAGTACTCCCAGTCGTCGACCAGATCCCAGTCGAAGTCCGGCCCGAGCGCGGGGAAGCCCCCGCGGTGGGTCAACACGTGGCGCAGCGTGCACGCCTCCTTGCCGCCCCGCCCGAACTCCGGCCAGAGATCGGCGAGCGGCTGGTCGAGCGCGAGCCGGCCGCGCTCGACCAGCATGAGCGCGGCAACGGCCGTGACCGGCTTGGTCGCAGAGAACCACAGCATGCGCGCCGTCGTCCCCGCGGCGGCGCCGAGGCGGAGATCGAGCGCGAGCGCCCCGTCGCGGTAGACGGCGAGCTGCGCCCCCGAGTGATACCCCCGCTCCAGGTGGGAGCGGCAGATCCGAGAGAGCTGCTCCCTCCCGGCCTCGGAGAGGCCGCGCGGAGCGGCCTCTCCGGGTGCATCGGCCCTCACCGGCGGCTCACTCCGGCGGATCGTGGAGCAGCACGATCTTGCCGAAATTCGCGTTCGATGCCATGTAGCGATGCGCCTCGGCGACCTCGGCGAGCGGGAAGGTGCGGTCGACGACCGGGCGCAGCCGCCCCGACGCGAAGAGGGGAAGCAGGTGGCGTGACACCGCCTGCGTGAGTGCCGCCTTCTCCTCCAGGGGGCGCGAGCGGAGCACCGTCCCCCTGACGCGCAGCCGTTTGCGCATGAGCGGACCGAGGTCGAGCTCCGTACGCGGGCCGCTCAGCGTGCCGACCACCACCATCCTCCCGCAAAGGGCGAGCGCGTCGACGTTCCTGGACCAGTACTCGCCGCCGATCACGTCCAGCACGACGTCGACGCCCCTTCCACCCGTCTCCCGGCGGACGACCTCGGCGAAGTCCTGGTCGCGGTAGTCGATGCCGACCTCGAGTCCGAGCTCGCGTGCGCGCGCGAGCTTCTCGGGGGAGCCCGCCGTCCCGAAGACCCGGCAGCCGAGCTGCGCGGCGATCTGCACCGCGGCTGTCCCGACGCCCGAGCCCACGGCGTGCACGAGCACGCTCTCGCCGGCTCCCAGGCCGCACTGCTCGACGAGCGCGTCGTAGGCCGTCAGGAAGACCTCGGGTATGGCGGCGGCCTGCGTGAGCTCGAGCGGCGCCGGTACCGCCAGCAGCATCCGCCCGTGGACCGCGACCCGCGAGCCGTAGCCGCCTCCCCCGAGCAGGGCCATCACGCGATCCCCGGGCCGCCACCCCGAGACACGCTCCCCCACCGCGAGCACCGTGCCGGCCGCCTCGAGCCCGGGCACGTCGTCGCGCGTGCCCGGGGGGCCCGGGTAGCGACCGATGCGCTGCAGCAGGTCGGCGCGGTTGAGCGCGGTCGCGTGCACGGCGACGAGCGCGTCCTCGGGGCCGAACGGGGGATCCGGCTCCTCCCGGATGGCGAAGACCTCGGGGCCGCCGGGCTCGGTGATCACCGCCGCACGCATCATCCGCCCCTCCGGCTTCGCCGCCGTGGCGCCCGGGCGGGCGCCACGCGGGCCGAGGCTACGACGCGCCGCCTCCGCGGTCGAGGCGAACCGTATACTCGGGGATGGACCGCGCGACGGGCGCGCAGCGCTCCGTCGGCAGGGAAGGAGGCGTCGTGGCTTCACACGGAGACCCGGCCGCACCGAGCGCGGCGCTCGCGCGCTTCGTGGCCGAGGCATCGGTACCGGAGGCCGTGCGCCGCACCGCTCGACGTTACCTGCTCGACTGGCTCGGATCGACGCTCGCGGGCGGAGAGCTGGCGCCGCCGCGGATCGTCGAAGCCCTCGTCGATGAACTCGGCGGCAGCTCCCAGGCGACCGTGCTGGCGAGCGGGCGACGGAGCTCGGCGCCGCTCGCGGCGCTCGCGAACGCCGCCGCCTCGCATGTGCTCGAGATGGACGACCTCGATCGCGCCTCGATCTCGCACCCGGGCGCCCCGGTGATCGCGGCGTCGCTCGCCGTCGGCGAGCGCGACGGCTCATCCGGCGAGGAGCTGCTCGATGCGATCGCCATCGGCTACGAGGCGATGATCCGGATCGGCGAGGCGCTCGGCCCGGCCCACTACGAGCACTGGCACATGACCGGAACGGCCGGAACGCTGGGTGCCGCCTCCGCCGCGAGCCGCCTCGCAGGGTTCGACGCGCACACGACGCTGATGGCGCTGGGCTCCGCCGGCACGATGACGGCGGGGCTCTGGGAGTTTCTCGCGGACGGCGCCATGTCCAAGCAGCTGCACCCCGCCAAGGCGGCGCACGACGGCGTCCTGGCGGCGCTCCTGGCGGGTCGCGGGTTCACCGCCGCCACCCGCATCCTCGAGGGGCCCAAGGGGCTCTTCGCCGCGATGGCGCCGGCCGGCGACCCCGGCGCGATCGTCGCCGGCCTGGGCCCGCAGATGGCGTCGTGGCGCATCGGAGGCGTCTCCTTCAAGGTCCACGCCTCCTGCCGTCACACGCACCCCGCCGTCGACGCGGCGCTCGCGCTCCGGGAGGAGCAGGGGCTCGGCCCCGCCGAGGTGGAGCACGTCTCGGTGCGGCTCTACGGTCAGGCTCTCGGCCTGCTCGAGGGGATGGAGCCGACCACGCCGTACGCGGCGAAGTTCTCGCTTCCCTACTGCGTGGCGAGCGCGCTCACGCACGGCGACCTCGCTCCGCAGCGCTTCTCGGAGGAGGCGATCACCGACCGGGGCGTGCTGGCGCTCGCCGACCGCATCTCGTTCTCCGTGGATCCCGAGCTCGATGCCCTCTATCCGCGGGCCTGGCCCTCGATCGTGAGCGTGACGACGCGCGACGGGCGCACGCTCGAGCGCCGCGTCGACCACCCCGCCGGCGACCCCGAGAACGGGCTCACCGATGAGGACGTCGCCGCCAAGTTCACCTCGCTGGTCGGCCCGCTGCTGGGCTCCAGGAGCGGCGAGATCGCCCGCGACGTCCTCGCCGGCGACCCCGCCCCGGATGCGCGGGAGATGGCGGGCGCCGTCACGCTGGTGCCGCAGGCCGGGTAGGCGCGCGAGCGTCATCCGCCAGGGCCGCGCCGGCGGCTGGAAAGGTGCGCCCGTGCCCGACAGGGAGGATCCCGACGGAGCGCGGTCGAGGCTCCGCCTCGCCGTCGAGGATGTGACGGCGAGCCTCGAGCCCGCGGAGCTCGGCTTCGCGCACACCGGCGAGCTCCACCCGCTCGAGGCCGTCTTCGGCCAGGAGCGCGCCGTCCGCGCCACCGAGTTCGCACTCGGCATGGAGGGCAGCGGCTACAACCTCTACGCGGCCGGCCCCGACGGGCTGGGCAAGCAGAGCGTGGTCGAGGCCCTGCTCCGGCGCCACGCGGCGTTGCGGCAGGCGCCACCCGACTGGGTCTACCTGCACAATTTCGCCGATCCGGATCGCCCGGTTGGAATCGCCCTCCCGGCGGGACGCGGGCGGGCCTTCAGGGCCGCGGTCGACGCCACCATCACCACAGCGGTGCAGGAGCTGCGCCAGGCGTTCGAGTCCGACTCCTACGCGCGCCAGCAACAGGACGTCGCCCAGCAGCTCGAACGCCGCCGGTCCCTGCTGCTGGACCGGATGCGCGAGATGGCAGAGTCGCTCGGCTTCGCGCTCACGGTGACGCCGAGCGGCGTCGCGACGGCCCCGGTGAGCGGCGGCAGGCCGATCGCCGTCGAGGACCTCGACGGGCTCCCGGACGACGAGCGCGCCCGCATCGATCGCGCCGGAGCCGAGCTCGAGGAGCGCCTGCGCGATCTCACGCTCGAGCTCCGCGCGCTGAGGCGCGAGGCGCTGGAGGCCGCGCACGAGGTCGACGAGAGCGTGGCGCGCTTCGCCGTCGAGCACCTGTTCGAGTCGCTGCTTCAGACCTGGGGCGACGACGACGAGATCCGCCGCTTCGTCGACGACGCGCGCGCCGATCTCCTGAACGAGAGGAACCAGTTGCGCCAGCCGCCGCCGGCGGAGGGAGCCCCTTCCCCGACCCCGGCCGCGGATCCTCTCGGGCGCTACCGCGTCAACGTGCTCGTCAGCCACGACCCGCAGGGCGGCGCTCCGGTGATCACGGAGCACCACCCCACCTACGACAACCTGCTCGGCCGCATCGAGTACGTGGGGAGGCTGGGGTCGCTCGTCACCGACCACACGCAGATCAAGCCCGGCGCCCTCGCGCGCGCGAACGGGGGATTCGTCGTCGTTCGGCTCCGCGACCTGCTGCAGAATCCGCACGCCTACAACGGACTCAAGCGCGCGCTGCTCGCCGGATCGCTGGCGATCGAGAACGCCGGCGCCCTCTACAGCCCGGCCCCCACCAGCGCGCTGCGCCCGGAGCCGATCCCGCTCGACGTGAAGGTCGTGGTCATCGGCGAGGCGCAGCTCTACCACCTGCTCCACCGCGTCGATCCCGACTTCCGCTCGCTCTTCCGCGTGAAGGCCGACTTCGACGTCGACGTGCCGCGCTCCGCGGAGAACGTGCGCGGGCTCGCCGCCTTCATCCGGGGACAATCGGGGCGGGAGCGCCTCGGCGATTTCGGGGCGGACGCCGTCGCCCGTCTGGTCGAGCACTCCTCTCGCGAGGTGGAGCACCAGCGCCGTCTCTCCGCGAACCTGGGCGCGCTCGACGATCTCCTGCGACAGTCCCGCTACTGGGCGGAGCAGAGCGGCGCCACCCTCGTTGAGGCGACTCACGTCGAGCGCGCGCTCGACGAGCGCGAGTACCGCGCGGCACTCGCCCGTGACCGCATCCAGGAACTCATCGACGACGGGACGATCTTCCTCGACGTGGAGGGGGACCGCGTGGGCCAGATCAACGCCCTCTCGGTCTACGACCTCGGTGACATCCGCTTCGGCCGGCCCTCGCGCATCAGCTGCGTCGTCTCGGCGGGGCGCGGGACGATCGTGCACGTCGACCGCGAGACCGACATGGCCGGTGCCGTGCACACCAAGGGCTTTTTGATCCTGCGCGGCTTCCTCGCCGATCGCTTCGGGCAGCACCGCGCCATGTCGCTCTACGCGAGCCTCACCTTCGAGCAGCTCTACGGCCAGATCGACGGAGACTCCGCCTCCTCCACCGAGCTCTACGTCCTGCTCTCCGCGCTCGCCGGCGTGCCGATCGACCAGTCCATCGCGGTCACGGGCTCGGTCAACCAGCGCGGCCAGGTGCAGCCGATCGGGGGTGCGACCGCCAAGATCGAGGGCTTCTTCGAGGTCTGCCGCGCCCGGGGCCTCACGGGGAGGCAGGGCGTGATGGTGCCGCGGGCGAACGTCGCGAACGTGACCCTGCGCCCCGAGGTCGCCCGGGCCGTCGCGGAGGGACGCTTCCACGTCTGGGCCGCCGACACGATCGAGGAGGGCCTCGAGGTCCTGACCGGTCTCCCGGCCGGCGCGCTCGATCGGGACGGCCTCTACGCGCAGGGAACCATCTTCCGCCGCGTCGCCGATCGCCTCGACGACTTCCAGCGGAGCGCCTCGGGCGAGCGGGTGGCGACCGTGGCCGACGCCGCCCGCATCGGCCTGCCGGCCGCCCTGCCGCCCAGGCCGCCCGGCATCCCGCCCCATCCGCCGCCCGCGCCGCCCGCCCAGCCAATAGCAGCCCCCCCGCCCAGCCCGCCCGCCCGCCCCCCCGCTCCGCCGCCGGAGCCGCCCGTCCAGCTATGAGCAGGCTCCCCGCGCATCGAGGAGGGGAGCCGCGCCGGTGAGCGCCGAGGGCCCCCGGAGACGTCCCCTGCTCACCCTCGACCTCGACGGCGTAATCTGCCGCCCGCCCTTCGGCGTGAACGTCGGGATCCAGCGGAGCTTCCTCGATCCGGCGCGGGAGCCCGCGCGGGCGCGCGTTCCCCCGCGCTGGCTCTCCGCGCTCGTCGATCCGGCGCGCTTCGAGCTCCGCCGACCGCTTCCCGGAATCCGCCGGGCGCTCGCCCAGCTCGCGCGCGAGCGCCGCCTCGTGGTGCTGACGGGGAGGCGCAGCTCGCCGGCGCGCTGGCTCGCCCGCCACGGCCTGGCCGGACTCGCGGAGGCCGTCGTGTGGAACGAGGGTCCGCTGTCGAGCCCCCACTACAAGCTGCGGGCCGTCGAGGATCTCGGGGCGGCCGAGCACGTCGACGACGACCCGCGAACCGCGCAGCTCCTCGCCGAGCGTGCGCGTTGCCGCGTCTTCCTGCGGGACTGGCCCCGCAACCGGTCCCTCCCCTACGCGCCGGGGGTCACGCGCATCTCGGACCTCGACGAGCTCGCCCGGCGCCTGCGCGGATCCCCGGCGGACGGGCCCGGCCGGGGCGCACCCGGCGATCCCCCGGGAGGCACCCCATAGAGTCGCGGCAGGGCGGCTCCGCGGGGCGGAGCGACGAGCCCCCTACCCGTGAGCGCCCGGAGCGCGCCGGGACCTTCGCCTCGCTGCGGCTGCGGGACTTCCGCCTGCTGTGGGCGGGCCAGGTCAGCCATACCTGCGCGCTCTGGGCGGAGCAGATCGCGCGCCCCGTGCTCGTCTACGAGCTCACGGGATCGGCGGCACATCTCGGCGCCGTCGTCGCCATGCGGACCCTGCCGCAGCTCGGTCTCGGCGTCGTGGCCGGCGTGATCGCCGACCGCTACGACCGCCGTCGGGTGCTGATCGTGACCAAGATCGGTGCCCTCGCGATCGGGGTGGCGTTCGCGGCGCTGCTCGTCGCCGGGCAGCTCGAGCTGTGGCACATCTACCTCGCCTCGTTCGGCCGGGGAGCGCTCATGGCCTTCGACCAGCCGGCGCGCAACTCGCTGATCCCGAGCGTCGTGCCGGCGGCCTGGCTCATGAACGCGGTGGCGCTGATGGCGACCACGCAGAGCTCGATGCGCGTGGTGGGTGCGGCGGCGGCCGGCGTGGCCCTGGGAGTGATCGGCACGGAGGGGACATTCGTGCTGATCCCCGTCATCTACGTCGGCTCGGTCACGGCCACGATCCTGATGCGGACGCCGGCTCAGCCGGCTCCGGCCGGGATCGGGATCTCCGCCCTGCGCGCCGACCTCGTGGAGGGCCTGCGCTTCGCGCGGTCGCACCGCGCGATTCGCGTGACGCTCCTGCTCTCGCTCCTCTTCTTCACACTCGGCGTTCCGTACCTGCAGGTCTTCTCCCCCCTCTTCGCGCTGGAGGTGCTCGACATGGGGAACACCGGCGTCGGCATCCTGCTCGCCGTGTCGGGGGTGGGGGCGCTCGTCGGCGCACTCATGGTCGCTTCCCAGCCCTCCACGCGGATCGGACTGATGCTCCCGCTGCTGCTCGTCGCCTTCGGCGTGGCGCTCGTCCTCTTTGCAGTGTCGGCATCGCTCCCGGCGCTCTGGGGGCGACGGTGGCTTGTGCTCCCGCTGGTCGCGATAGCCGCCGTCGGGATGCTCCAGACGGCCTACTTCGCCTACGTGCAGACGATGCTGCTCGACGCGGCGCCGAACGAGCTGCGGGCACGCGTCTTCTCGCTGATTTCCCTCGATCGGGCCACGTCGACGGCGGGGGCTGCCGCCGCCGGACTGCTCGCCGAGGCCGCCGGGACGCAGCTCGCCCAGGCCGCCTACGGCGCCCTCCTGATCGTGGGCGGTGCCGCGACGCTGCTGCTCGCGCGGGAGTTCCTCGCCTACCGCATGGGCGGGGGCTCCCCGCCACGGCAG
>MKWU01007344.1_pt1 | contig 10620 bp, 8 predicted proteins | sample 809101 | NCBI WGS metagenome assembly MKWU01 (sample SAMN05860141, study PRJNA318959) | sponge metagenome | host: Aplysina aerophoba | place: Slovenia: Piran, Adriatic Sea, Gulf of Piran | collected 2013-05-07
GGCCCGTAGGCCGGCTCGATCGCGTCCGGCGGCCGCAGCCCGAGCAGCCCCGTCCCGCCGTCGAGCGACGGCGCCACGACGACCTCGTGGGCGTCGAGGGCGTCGAGGGCGCTCCGCAGGTCGGTGGCCTGTGCACGCGCCTGGTCTGCGGGAACCACGACGGCTGCGCCCGCGGCCTCCACCTCGGACGAGGCGAGCGCGAGCCGTACCGCCTCGTTGTAGCCCGTGCCCGTGTCGATGAGCAGCGTGGCGCCCACCACCGCGGCGGCCAGCTCGTACTGCTCGTCGGGCGTCACGAGGAGCAGGGGGCCGTCGTGCGCCGCGCGCACAGCCTCCAGCACGTCGCCCAGCATCGCCAGCACGAGTTCGGCACGGTCGCGGTCGGGCAGCACCTCGGCGAGCCGCGACTTCGCGCTGGCGAGCGCCTGCACCGGCACGATGACGCACGGGCCGGACGGTCCTGCGCCCGCCATCAGCGCTCACCCGCTGCCGCGTCGAGCACCGTCGAGGCGAGCGAGAGTCGTCGTTCGGGGCTCGTCATCATCGTGTCGGTGACCACCGCCCGCATACCGAGCTCCTCGACCGCCGGAGCGAGCGGCCGGTCGACCTCATCGAGCACAAACACGTCGACGAGCCCCGCGTACAACCGCGCAACGCCGAGGGCCGACACGTCGTGGCCGAGCGTGCGCATCATCGCGGCTGCGGGCCCCTTCACCGCCTCGCCGCCGACGATCGGACTCACCGCCACCACCGGCGCCGAGGTGTCGCGGAGCGCCTCGCTGACGCCCTGGACGACGAGGACCGGCTCGATGGAGACGAACGGGTTGCTCGGCGCCACGATGACCACGTCGGGCGTGGCGAGAGCGTCGCGGACACCGGGCGCGGCGCTCGCGGACGCGGCGCCGGGAAACTCGACCCCGACCACCTCGGCCGACGCTCGGCCACGTACGAAGTAGTCCTGGAAGTCGAGCGGCCCCTCCGGCGTGACGACGACGGTCGGGTGCGACTCGTCAGTCACCGGCAGCAGCGCGAGTTCGAGCCCTCGCCGCCGTACGAGGTCGGCGGTGACCTCGCTGAGGGGGCGTCCCGCACGCAGCTGCGCAGTACGCCACACGTGCGTCGCGAGGTCACGGTCGCCGATCTGGAACCACGGCTCCTCGCCCAGCTCGGCAAGCTCGCCGAGCGCGGCGAGGCTGTCCCCGCGCACGCCCCAGCCGAACTCGCCCTCGAGCCCGGCGAGCGTGTAGATGACAGTGTCGATGTCGGGCGAGACATGCAGGCCGTGCCACTCGAAGTCGTCGCCGACGTTGCAGATCGCGGTCACGTCCGCCGGGTCGGCGGCGCGGCACAGCCCTTCGAGGAACCTCGCGGCCCCCACGCCGCCCGCCAGCACGGTGATGCGCATCGTCACACCTCGCGGCCTTGGGCCTCTTCCTCCGGCCGTGCCTCGCGCCATCCTTCATCGAATGTGTAGCTGGACGCCCGCCCTGCCGGATTAGCAATCCGCACGAGGTTGGCCTCATCACTCCCGGCGCGCTCGACAACGTAGAGCCAGTACGCCTCGCCCTTCTCTTGGGCGTGCTCGAACTGCGTGTGCGTGAGTGTGGCGGGGCGCGACTCCCAGTCGCCCGACATGGCCTTGACCTCGACCCAGCGCTCCGGCGCTCCACTCTCATCGGGCTCGAATAGGTCAAAGCCGGGGTTGTTCGCCGCAGTCCGTCGGAGCGTCGGTTCGTCGGTGAGAATCAGTGTGATCGCCGCTTCTTCGAGCATCATTCGCTCCTCGTTGCCGAGTCCGTCGGGGTCCGGTTCACCCTCGGACCCGGCTCGCACGGAGATGTACGAGACGAAGCGCCTGACGCCCACCACCGAACTCCCATCTCCTCCGGAGTGGCCCTGTGCACCGCTGACCGCGCTCGCTCGAGCGCCGGAGTTCTCACCTCCAGCACCTGTGCCCATTGCAGAGCGCGGCTCACGTGCGGATGGCGGCCCATGATGTCCGTCGCCAGTTGCAGCGACGGGGGCATTGTCGCTAGCCAGCGCACGCTCATCAGAGTCCTTCGCGCCACTGCTGTCCGATCTGTCCAGCGCAGCTACGTGACCGCTCCCGATACCGCCCGACATCGGGGCTCCGTCACTCGCGTCGCCATCGGAGCCCGGGGCCCCGTGGGCACGACGCTTGGGGATGTCGCCTAACTCCTCAAGTAGCTCATCTGAGCTGAGCCCCGCGTCCAGCAACTCCCTCATTTTGGCGAGCAGGACGACTTCAACATCTGCCTCCACAGCCAAGGCAGCCAGGGTCGAGGGCGGTTCTGGATGCCTGAAACTGATCAGTGACTCCAGAGACTGCTCCTGCGTCCAGCCAAGGCCTTCGAACTCGACTCGATCAGGTGTCTGCAGGCCGCCTGACCCGTCCGGGACCCACGCCGTGCTGTTCAGCAAGCGAGTCGTGGTGGAATCGAACGAGCGAGTGTGGTCGCCGTAGTAGGTCCACGTATACGTCCCCTCGAATCCCTCTCTCGGGGCGCTTCGCAGAGCATCCCAGAGCAACTTCGCGCGCGCCTCGGCATCCGCCTCAGGCAGAGCCGAGAGGTGGTTCAGTAACGCCCCGACTCCACGGTATTCCCGGTTCGTCAGAACCTGCCTGCTGTTCCTAGTGATCCTTCCTTGGCTCGCCCGCCGTCGCATCTCCGACCGTTCTCCCGATGTGATTCCGAACGGTTTCCAGAACTCGTCCCGGGGCCAACGCCGATCGTAGTTCCCACTCTCGACGGACTCGATGACGGCGAGCGTCCGCGAAGCCCGGCAGGCGTCGAGCAATCTCGTGACCTCCTCGCGCCGCAGCGGCTCGTCGACCAGAAGAACCGACGGCACGCCACTGAAGAGGGACCGGAGGCTCCTCGTTGCGAGATAGGCGTCGGGAGGTCGAACGAACGAACGCTCACCAGTCCCGGCGTCCATAACGCGGACAAACGGAATGCCACGAAGGACAGCCGTCAGCCGATCGCTCTGCTCCCGCGACGCGCCTTCGAAGGCGCTGAGGAGCCTCTGCATGTGCTCCGCATACTCGTCATCGGGAATTGTGGCGTTGCCCTGCTCATACCGCCGTAGGACGTCCCTCAGCGCATCGTCGACCACGTCAGGCTTGCGCAGACCTAACGACTCCAGAAAAGCCCGGGCCGGCCTGGAGTCACACACCGCTGGCCGGACCGTATTTGGGTAGCCCGACGGTGGCTCCGTGGGGAGGAATGCCGCAGGCCTGATGCTATTCCCGGGAGCGACTTGTGTCCCATCTTCAAGTCGTATGAGAGGTACGGAAACCAACTGCGAATGCTGTGTACCTTCTCGCCCCAGGAACGAATACAGTCTGCGAATCCAGTGATCTGACTGATCCGCCAAGAACTGCCTATTAGAGCGAAGCCACCTCAATAGGTCGAAGAGATCGACTTCTTCGACGCCATGCTCTTCGGTCAGGTACTCGTAGAGGGTGGGGGTCTGCCTCGCATCGATGTGACCAGAGAGCCACGCGACGGGCTTGTCCTCCTCGACCAGTTCTGCCAACTGTCCACGCGACAAGAGATTGCGCAGGCCCGGCTCATCGGCCAGGCGCGCCTCCGAGGCGGTCACGTAGCCCCCGCGGTGGGCAGGCAGCAGCGGCTCGGACGCCACCGCGGTGTGAACCGAATCGAACAGCGGCTCGAGAAGGCTGCCATCCGGGAACCTCTCGCGGTCTAGGGGAAACGCCTGAAAGACATCGGCCGTCAGCAGGCGCTTGTCACGGAGATAGCGAAGAGCCTGCACCAGCAGGGTGGCAGTTTCCTCGACCAAGTGGCGGTTCCATTCGTCGGCGCGCGGGATGCTGTCGCGAGCGGGAGTCGTGCGGTATGGGCCCTGTATGAGCATCCCGAGTCGTGTCGGGATGCCTGTCGGAAAGAAGGCCGTCAGGGGTGCGTCGCGAACGCGGTCGATGCGGTCATTCCCGCGCTCATCCGCTGTGATCCTGAAGGCAAGTTCGACGGGCCCTGCCCCCTGCCCCTCGTGATCGACCCCGCGCGAGAAGACTAGCCATGTCTCCTCCTCGCCGTCTTCAGCGCCTGCTTTGCTGCGGAGTGTTACCCGTCGCACCCAGTCGAGTTCGGCGGCTTCCTCGCGTCGATACGAGCCCGTCTGCCCCGCCTCGTGTGACCACTCGATCTCCTGGATCCCACGAAGGAAAAGGAGCGGCCGCGCATCGCCGAGGCGTTCGAACTGGCGGGCTATGTCGTCCGCGTCCGTGCTCTCGCGGAGCGGTAGAGTGATGACCGTCTCTCCCTCGGCCAGCGGGATCGGATGAACAGCCACGGGTTGGACATAGTCCGTGACCGCAAAGTGCTCGTCGCCGGAGTGAACCTCCGGGAGATCGGTGACCGCGTAGACCGACTTGAACCCGATGCCGAAACGGCCGATCGCCGTGAGATCCGTCTCTTTCAAGCCGAGAGCGATCGCGGATACGCCCCTCACATCCTCAGTCGTGAATGGATCGCCGTAGTGCGAGAAGCGAAGGGAATCGCGCGCTAATGTGAAAGTGACTCGCCCGGAGCCCCTGCCCCCGCTCGGCCGTCGCAATGCGTCCTCGGCGTTCTGGAGCAGCTCGAACACGAAGTGCGTCCGGTCCTCGTACAGGTCGAGTAGCAGGCGGTCCCTCCAACCGGTGCGGTTGTGCCCGTACTCCTCCAAGTTCTCCCGGCTGATCTGCTCATAGTCGGACGGCATGTAGACGTCTCCTAGCGCAACTCCGAGCGTAGGCCGGGGATCGAGCGAGCGACAATCGCCGAGGCCCGCGCGTCCCGACGGCTGTATCCTGCCCTCGTGCCGGACGCCGCAATCGACACTGCCGCCGCGCTGCACGAGCGCCTCGACGCCTTCGCCGCGGGGCGCCGCGCGTTGCTCGATGCCATCGAGGGGGTGGAGCAGGAGCAGTTCGTGCGACGGCCGCCCGAGCCCGACGAGGAGCACGACGCACGCTGGTCGATCCGCGAGGTGCTGTGGCACGTCGCCGACAGCGAGCGCTGCTGGCGCGAGTGGGCCGAGGCCGCGATGCAGGGCGAGGCGGTGACGCGCTTCGACGGCCGCCGCCGCCCTGCCGAGCTGAACCGCCCGCGGCACCTCCTCGACAGCCTCGATGAGCAGCGCACCGCCACGCTGGCGCTCTTCGGAGGGCTCGGCGATGAGACTGACCTCGCCACTCCGCACCCGTCGCCGGGCCGCGAACTCTCGGTGCTCGGGATGCTCGAGCACCTCACCAGCCACGACCGCGACCACGCCGCACAGGTCGCGGCGCTGCGCGCGCTGCCGCCACGAGAGGAGCCCTGATGGGAACTCGACTGCGACCAGAGGGCACGATGCCGTGGATGCCCGGCTTCCGCTACGGCGCGCTCCTGCCACCGCTCGCCCTCAACCTCATCGTGCGCGACACGGCGCGCGCCGCCGCCTTCTACCGCGACGTCCTGGACGCCGAGGTCCACTACCAGGACATCGACTTCGCCGCGGTCCGCGTCGGCCCCGCCGAGGTGATGCTGCACGCCGACCACACCCACGACGACCACCCGTGGAACGCTGACCTCGCGGGCGGCGCGGCGCGCGGCGTCGGCGCGCAGGTGCGCTTGCTCGGCATCGACCCCGACGCCGTGGAGGCGCGCGCACGAGAGCACGGCGCACAGCTCGTCGCGGCAGCGGACGACAAGGGCCACGGCTGGCGCGAGACGCTGGTGCGCGACCCCGACGGCTACGAGTGGGCCGTCGGCGTGCTGATCGAGCCCGCCAAGGGCCCGTTCGGGCCACACGAGGTCGCGGCCCCGTGACCGGGCAGCAGCCGGTTCGCTACCCCTCGCTGACCGGCAAGCGCGCCGTCGTGGTCGGCGGGTCGCGCGGGATCGGCCGCGCGATCTCGCTGCGCCTCGCCGCCGAGGGCTGCCACGTGCTCGTGAACTACGCCCGCAGCGCCGACGCCGCCGAGGCGACCGCCGCCGAGTGCCGCGCACACGGCGTCGAGGCCGAAGCCGTGCGCGCCGACGCCGGTGACCGCGACGACCTCGCGGCACTGTTCAGGCACGCCGAGGCGTGGGGCGGCGTCGACGTGCTGGTCAACAACGCCGCGCGTGGCCTCGAACGACCGAGGCCGGCCATGACGCAGCGCCCGAACCACCTCCACGCGACGATGGACGTGAACCTGTTCGGTCCGTGGCAGGCGGCGCAGGCGGCGGTGCCGCTCATGGAGCAGCGCGGCGGCGGCGCCATCGTGAACCTGCTCTCGCCCGGCGCGTGGCAGTACATGCCGGACTACTCGGCGGTGGCGGTGAGCAAGGCCGCGCTCGCGTCGCTGACGCGCTACCTCGCCGTCGAGCTCGCGCCGCGCGGCATCCGCGTCAACGCCGTCTCGGCTGGGTGGGTCGAGGCGTCGGAGGGCGAGCACTCCTACCGCGGCAACGTCTCCGACGCGGTCCGCCCCAACGTCCCCGCCGGCCGCAACGTGTCACCCGACGACGTGGCGGCCGCGGTCGCCTGGATCTGCTCCGACGAGTCCCCGATGCTCGTCGGCCAGACGATCCACCTCGACGGTGGCTTCGGCCTCGCCGCCTGGAACGCCATCCTCGACCCGGACAGCGAGTAGGTGGCGGGCTCGCTTGGCACTCGCGGCTGGCAGCCGGGAGGAGGCCACCTCATCGACTGGGAAGAGCGTATCGAACTCAACCCGGCTGTCCTTGAAGGCAAGCCTGTCGTGCGGGGTACCAGAATCGCGGTGGAGCTCGTGATCGAGCGGCTCGCTGACGGGTGGAGCGAGGACACCATCCTCGACCAGTACCCATCGCTCAGCAGCGACGACGTACGGGCGTGCCTGCGCTACGCGAGCACTCGGCTGCGCGCCGAGGGCGTCTACCCGGTTCGCGTCTGACGCGAGATGCGCTTTCTCGCGGATGAGAATCTGCCTCGTGCTGTCGTCGAGGCGCTGATCCGCGAGGGTCACGATGTCACATGGAGCCGTGCTGATTCGCCTGAACGCGACGACGAGCACGTTCTCGAACGAGCGCACACCGAGCGGCGCATCCTCGTCACCGCCGATACCGACTTCGGCGAGATCATCTTCAGGCGGCGTCAGGCTGCCAGCGGCGTGATCCTCCTGCGCTTGAGTGACCCACCCCAGGCCCAGGCAGCGTGGTGTCAGCGGTGGTTCCCACTCGCGACGACTGGACCGACCTCTTCACGGTCCTTACAGACGACCGGGTCAGAGTCAGGCCGCTACCGCCCGCTACCCCGTAATCGCGCCCTCCGCCGCGCTCGACACCGAGCGTGCGTACTTCGCGAACACCCCGCGCTCCCAGCGCGGTGGTGGCGGCGTCCACGCCTCGACGCGGCGCGCGATCTCCGCTTCGTCGACTTCGAGGTTGAGTGTGCGGCCATCGATGTCGAAGGCGATGATGTCGCCTTCGTGGACGGCGGCGATGGGGCCGCTCGCGGCAGCCTCGGGCGCGACGTGGCCCGCCATGAGCCCCCGTGTGGCGCCGCTGAACCGACCGTCGGTGAGCAGCGCGACCGTCTCGCCGAGGCCGGCGCCCACGAGCGCCGCCGTCACGCCGAGCATCTCGCGCATGCCCGGCCCGCCGACCGGGCCCTCGTTGCGGATCACCACCACGTCGCCCTCGTTGATGGAGCCTTCGAGGACTGCTTCGAGCGCGTCCTCCTCCTGCTCGAACACGCGCGCCGGGCCACGGTGCTGCGTCCGCTCGTAGCCCGCGACCTTCACGACCGCTCCGTCGGGGGCGAGGCTGCCGTGCAGGATCACGAGGCCGCCCGTCTCCTTGAGCGGGTCGTCGAGCTCACGCACCACGTCCTGGCCGGGCGCCTCGACGGCCTCGGCGGCCTCCTCGGCGAGCGTGCGGCCGGTCACCGTCGGCACGTCGCCGTGGACCTTGCCGCCCTCGACCAGCCGCTTCGCGACGAGCTGGATCCCGCCGGCGCGGTCGAGGTCGAGCGCGACGTACCGGCCGCCCGGCCGCAGGTCGCCGATCAGCGGCGTCTGCTCGCTGATGTCGTCGAAGTCGTCGATCTCGAGCGGGACGCCTGCCTCGCGCGCGAGCGCGAGCAGGTGCAGCACGACGTTCGTCGAGCCGCCCGTGGCCGCGGCGCAGGCGATGCCGTTCTCGATCGCCTCGCGCGTGAAGATGTCGCTCGGCCGCTGGCCGCGACGCAGCACGTCCATCACGAGCTGCCCGGCCTCGAAGCCGACGCGGTCCTTGCGCGGGTCGGTCGCGCCGACGGAGCCTGAGCCCATGGGCGCGATGCCGAGGAACTCGAGCACCATCGCCATGGTGTTGGCCGTGTACTGCGCGCCGCATGCGCCCGCGCCGGGGCATGCGGCGTCCTCGATCGCCGTCAGCTGCTCCTCGGTGATCGTGCCGGCGGCGTGCTGGCCGACACCCTCGAAGACGTCCTGGATCGTCAGGTCCTGCCCGTCGAGGCGACCCGGGTCGATCGAGCCGCTGTAGAGCACGAGGCTCGGGATGTCGAGGCGCGCGAGCGCGAGTGTGGCAGCCGGGATCGTCTTGTCGCAGCCGACGAGCACCACGGCCGCGTCGAACCCGTAGCCGACGCCGCACAGCTCGATGGAGTCTGCGATGAGCTCGCGGCTGATCAGCGAGGCCTTCATGCCCTGCGTGCCCATCGAGATGCCGTCGCTGATGGAGACCGTGTTGACCTCCATCGGTGTCCCGCCGGCGGCGCGCACCCCAGCCATGACGTGCTGCGCCAGCTCGCGCTGGCTGTAGTTGCACGGCATGGTGCCGATCCAGCTGTGCGCCACCATCACCAGCGGTCGCTGCAGGTCCTCGCCGCTCAGGCCGACCGACTTCAGGTACGAACGCGCGGGCGCGCGGTCCGGCCCGTCGACGAGCGTGCGGCTGCGGTGCCGGGTGTCGAACGTCATGTCTGTGCCTCCGTCGGTGCTCGCGGCGTGATCGGCCTATCCAATGCCGGGGTGATCCTACCGCCGCAACGCGCGAGGCGCGCGCCGGACCTCAGGCCTGCTCGGGCTCGTCGGTCGGGATCTCGAGTTCCTGCGAGTGGCCGTTCGAGCCGGGGCAGAAGTGCCGGCCGTCGCCCTCGAGTGGCTGACCGCAGAGCGGGCAGCGAGGCCGCCCCGCCGAGACGACCTCGGTGATCTGCGTGACCAGCGCGCGCGCGTGACCGCGGCCCACCTCCATGCGGAACGCGGGGGTGTTGCCGCCGGACAGGGCCTCCTCATCGTCGGCCAGGATGAGCAGGCGCTCCCCCTCGTTCTCGAAGTCGAGTCCGAGCCGGGCTACGCGGAGGTCGACGTCGGGCTGGTCACCGAAGGCACTGAGGTCGCCGCTCGTCGGTGCGGGCTCCTCGCGTCGTACCGAGCGCTCGGCGAGCAGCCGCGAGACCGCACGCCCGAGGGCAGCAAGCTGCTCCTTCTCCATCCACAGCGCGGCACGGTTGGACCCGGCGATGGCGCGGAGCCGGAAGGTGCGTTGTCCAGGCGGCCCGATGGCCTCGGCGTCGACGGCGTCCACGAGCCCAAAATCAATCATCTCGCGTGCGGCCTCGTCGGTTCGCGCGTGGTCCGGGTGGCAGTCAGGCGAGCGTAGGCAGCGCGCGATCGGCGGTCAACCGGCGGGGCGTGGCGAGGCTCCGCGCCAGCCCGCAACTCCGTGCTCCCCTACCATTGGAGCCATGACCGCACCCCCTCCCGACGGCATCGAGGTACACGAGGACGTGCCGCTCGCGCGGCACACCTACCTGCGTATCGGCGGGCCCGCCCGCTACCTCGCCATCCCCGAGAACATCGAGGAGTTGCAGCAACTCCTCGGGTGGGCGCGTGCCGAGTCGCTGTCGGTGCGGGTGCTCGGCGGGGGGTCGAACCTGCTCGTGGCCGACGACGGCATCGACGCGCTCGTGGTGTCGCTCAGGCGCGCCGCGGGGTCGTTCACATTCATCGGTGAGCGGGTGGTGGCGGGGGCGGCCGTGATGCTGCCCGCGCTGAGCCGCGCGGCGGCCGAGCGCGGCCTCGGCGGGCTCGAGTTCGCGGTCGGCATCCCCGGCGCGGTCGGCGGCGCGCTCAACAGCAACGCGGGGATCGGCGACGGCCGCTCGATCGGGCTGCTCGTCGAGGAGGTCGAGGTCATCGGTGGGCGCGGTCGCTCGACGATCCCGCGCAGCGAGCTGTTCTTCGGCTACCGTCGCTCCTCGCTGCGCGGTGCGGGCGTGATGGTGCTCGGCGCAACGCTCCGGCTCCAGCAGCGACCGCGCGAGGAGATCGAAGCCGAGTTGCGCACGCTCCTCGAGCATCGCCAGGCCACGCAGCCGACCGCCGGCCCCAACGCCGGCTCGATCTTCCGCAACCCCGAGGGTGACTACGCCGGTCGGCTCATCGAGGACGCGGGGTGCAAGGGGATGACCGTCGGCGCTGCGACGGTGAGTGAGCTGCACGCCAACTTCTTCGTCCATGACGGCACGGCGACCGCCGCCGACCTCGTCGAGCTCATGGCGCAGGTACAGCGCCGCGTGCTGGAACACTCGGGAGTGCGCCTCCAGCCCGAGATCGAGTGGTGGGGCGACGGAACC
>MKWU01007345.1_pt1 | contig 10614 bp, 10 predicted proteins | sample 809101 | NCBI WGS metagenome assembly MKWU01 (sample SAMN05860141, study PRJNA318959) | sponge metagenome | host: Aplysina aerophoba | place: Slovenia: Piran, Adriatic Sea, Gulf of Piran | collected 2013-05-07
GAAGCGCGGATCGGCGGCGCGCCCGGGCCGCCCCCCAAGAGCCTACCCGCCGCGGCGCCTGCGGTCGCCGCAGCGCTACGCGGGCGGCGGCGGGCTCAGCGGCGTGGCCGCCGTCAGCCCGCCCGCCCGGCCGACGTGGAGCGCGACGATCGCGGCCGCCACCAGCACCGCAGAGCTCCAGTAGATCGCCGCCACGCCGAAGAGGCTCGCGACGACGCCGAAGGCGACGCCAGCCACGATGCCGGCGACGTCCCACGCGAGCTGGAGCACCGCCGTGGCGCCTCCCTGCTGCTCGTAGGGCACGCGATCGAGCGCGAGGGCGAAGCACCCGGTCTGCGTCGATCCGAGGCCGAGGCCGGAGCAGAGGCCGGCCAGGAGCACGAAGGCGAAGCTCTCGGCCGAGCCCAGGACCACCATCGAGACCGTCATCGCGCACAGGCCGAAGGTCACGACCGGCACGCGCCCGACGCGGTCGGAGATGCGCCCGCCCAGCGGGCGCGCCAGCAGCGAGGCGCCGCCGTGCATGGTGAAGAAGAAGGCGACCTCGCCGAGATCGCGCTCCTTGCCGAGCAGCGGCAGGAAGATGAACGCCGCCGTGAAGGCGAGCGTCGTCGCGAGGAAGATCGACGCCGGAAAGAGCGCGCGCGGCGGGAGCAGCGGGCCGCTGCGGCCGGAGCGCACGGCCGCGCCGACCGGCGGCTCGGAGACGGGCTGGACGGCGAACAACGCCACCGCCGAGGTGAGGCTCGCGATCACGAACACGGCCCCGAAGCCCCACTGCGAGGCGAACCAGGCGCCGGCGATGGGCCCGACCATCTGCGCGCTCCCCGCCGCCATGCCGAAGAAGCCGACGCCCTCGCCCCGGCGCGAGGCCGGCACGATCGCCGCCATCAGCGCCGCCGCCGAGGTCGGCACCATCGAGACGCCGACGCCCTGCACCAGGCGCAGCGCGAAGAGCGCAGCCACCTGGGTGGTGGCGGCCATCGGCGCGATCGAGAGCGCCATCACGACCAGGCCGACGCGGATGAGCCGCTTGCGGCCCCCGCGGTCGCTCCAGCGGCCGACGTAGGGGCGGAGCACGATCGGGACGACGGCGAAGGCCCCCACCACGAGTCCCACCTCCCACTCCGCGCCGCCCGACTCGTCGATGTAGTCGGGGAGCGTGGTGGTGAGATAGAAGAGGCTCGCGAAGAAGGAGAACGTGGTCAGGAGCGTGAGGACGTAGTCGCGGCTCCAGAGCGGCTCGCGCCCGCGGCCGGCGCTCACTTCTCCTCCCCGCGCGCGCGCCGCAGCGCGCCCGTGGGGAGCAGCGCGTGCACGCCGCGCACGCCGGCGTTCACGATCTGCGTCACGCGCAGGTCGACCACGACCGAGGCGAGCGCGAGCGCCTGCGAGCGCGAGAGGCCCTCCCGCTCGCTGATGAGCCCCACCATCGCGTCGAGCGCGATGTGCGCCGCCTCGTCGAGATCCTCGTGCACGCCGAGGGTGAGCGTGCCGACCGGGGTCTCCGCCTGCATCGTCTCGAGCGCGAGCCGCTCGTGCAGGCGCACGACGAGCTCCACGCGCTCCATGGCGCACTCCACGGCCGTCCCGGAGACCTCGCCGTCTCCCTGCGCTGCGTGGCCGTCGCCGACGGAGAGCAGCGCCCCCTCGGCCGCGATCGGGAGCAGCAGCCGGCTCCCGGCGACGAGCTCGCGGCAGGCCACGTTGCCGCCCTCGCGCCCGGGCGGCCGGGGCGGCGCCCGCCGGAGACCGGCGCCCCCTCGGCCGCGCTCGGGCGCGGCAGCCGGCTCCCGGCGACGAGCTCGCGGCAGTCGATGTTGCCGCCCTCGCGCCGGGGCGGCCACGTCGGGTGCAGCCCGGGCTCGGCCGGGGCCAGCCCGATCACGCCGAGGAAGGGGCGCAGCGGCACCTCGTGCGCGAACTGATCGCGCGCCAGCCCGGAGTCCCGGTCGAGCTCCCAGCGCAGCAGCGCGGGCCGGCCGGAGACGCCCAGCCGCTCGGTGAGCGGCGTGGCGCGGCGGGCCGCGAAGGTGCAGCCCCCGGGGCCCGGGCGCCGCGAAGGGCCAGCGCCAGGGCCCGGTGCGCAGCGAGACGAGCTCCACCTCGAGCGTCATCCCGGGCTCCGCGCCCCGCACCGCGATCGGCCCGGTGAGCGCGTGGCCGTCGTCCACGCCGTCGCGACGGGGCTCGTAGGCGCGGTGCGGCGATCCGTCCTCGTGCGGCGACTCGAGGCTCCACAGCGCGTCGAGGGGGGAGAGGACGACGGTGTCGCGGGAGTCGACGGTGAGCGCGGGCGGGAGGTCGCGCGAGAAGCGGCCGTGGAGCGTCCCGTCGCCCGCCGTGATCGCGTGCGTTGCCACCGGCGGCCCCCGCTTCGCACGACGAGTCGGCTGGAAGCGGTGCCGGGCGCCGCCTCGCGACAGCATAGCGCCGCCCGCCGCCCGGGGCGCATCGATCCCGACGGCCGGTGGTGCTAGCGTCGTGCTCTCGCGCCGGCTCCGCCGGCGCGCCGGAAGGAGATCTCGCCGTGAAGGCGGTCCTCGCCCTCACCCTGGTCCTGATCCTGTCCGGGCTCCTGCTCTCGCTCGGGCTCGGCGGCTCCGGGTCGGGTCCGGAGGAGGAGCGCCTGCTGACGCTCCGCTACTGGCAGGCGCCCTCCCTCCCCCGGCCGGCCCCCCCCCCCCCCCAGCCCCTCCCCCTCCTCCGGCTTCAAGGACACCGACGCCGCAGCCATCACGCTCGAGCCCCTGGCGAACTACGACCCCGAGGGGCGGCTCGTCCCCCGGCTCGCCGCCGAGATCCCGACCGTGGAGAACGGCGGCGTCGCGCCCGACGGGAGCTCGATCACCTGGCGCCTGCGCCCGGGGCTCCTGTGGTCGGACGGGAGCCCGCTCACCGCGCGCGACGTCGTCTTCAGCTGGCGCTACTGCACCGCTGCGGGGAGCGGGTGCAGCGTCGATGCCGCCTTCTCCGGCATCTCCGCCGTGAGCGCCCCCGACGACCTCACCGTCGAGATCGCCTTCGCGCAGCCCGTGACCTACCCCTACGAGGCCTTCGTCGGTGCCGCGACCCCGGTGATCAGCGGCCAGCAGTTCGCGAACTGCCTGGGGGAGGCGGCGCGGGGCTGCACCGGGCAGAACGTCGCCCCGCTGGGGAGCGGGCCCTACCGCATCGTCGACTTCGCACCGAACGACCGCGCCGTCTACGAACGCAACCCCCACTACCGCGGCGAGCGCCCCTACTTCGACCGCGTGGTAGTCGAGGGCGGCGGCGACGCGCTCTCCGCGGCGCGCGCGGTGCTGGAGGAGGGGACGGCCGACTACGCGTGGAACCTCCAGATCGAGCCGGACGCGCTCGCCGGGCTCGAGGCGGCGGGCCGGGGCACGGTCGTCGCCGCCTTCGCCAGCATCGTCGAGCGCATCGTCGTCAACCAGACGAACCCGGATCCCGCCCTCGGCGACGACCGCTCCGAGTACCTGGACGGGACCAATCCCCACCCCTTCCTGACCTTCCGGCCGATCCCCCGCGCGATGTCGATGGCGCTCGACCGCTCCCGCATCGCGGAGGAGCTCTACGGCTTCGCGGCGACGCCCGCCTGCAACCTGATCGCGGCGCCGCCTCGCTACGCGTCGACGGCGAACGACGGCTGCCTGCCGCAGGACATCGAGGGCGCCCGGGGCCTGCTGGAGTCGAGCGGGGTCGTAGACTCGGACGGGGACGGCATCCGCGAGTACCGCGGCATCCCGCTGCGACTGACCTACCAGACCACCGTCAACCCGGTGCGTCAGGCGACGCAGGAGCTCGTGCGCGAGTGGTGGCGCCAGATCGGCATCGAGACCGAGCTGCTCGCGCACGACGCGGCCGTCTTCTTCGGCGACGATGCCGTGAGCGACCCCCAGGCCTCCTTCCGCCGCTTCTTCGCGGACGTCCAGATGTACGCGACCGGGCCGGGGATCGACCCGCAAGGCTACCTCGCCGGCCTCAGCTGCGAGCACATCCAGACGCGCGATGACAACTGGGCCGGCGAGAACAACGCCCGCTCGTGCAGCGAGGGCTACGACGAGCTGCTGGCCCGGCTCGCCCGGCTCCCGGACGGCCCCGAGCGCGACGCGCTCGTGCGCGAGCTCAACGACCTCCTGGTCCAGAGCTACAACGAGATCCCGCTCGTCGTGCGGGGCTCGGTCTCCGCGCATGCCGCGACGCTCCAGGGCGTCCGCATCACCGGCTGGGACAGCGAGCTCTGGAACATCGCCGAGTGGCGCCGCTAGAGGCCTCCCGCGACGGGTGAGGGCTGAGGCTACGCGGGGACGTAATCCGCCAGCCCGACGACGGCCGGCGCGTGAGCGGTCCCGGCGAGGCGCCGCAGGAAGCGAGCATCGGCCGACACCAGTCGCGTGCGGAGCCGGTGCGCGAGGACGACGTAGAGGCAGTCATACGCCGGACGGTCGAGCTCTCCCGCGAGGCGCACCGCCGCGCCCACCAGCCTCTCATCGGCGGCCCAGCGAACGGGAAGGTCGTCGATCGAATCCGCGAGCAGGCCCGCAGGGCTGCCAGCGGCGGGCGACGAACCTCCGACCGCCGCCTCAGGGCGCGGCGACGTGCACGTCGACGACGGCAGCCTGGCCCCCCTCCACGGCCGCGACCGCGCGCTCGAGCGCGCCCGGGAGCGCGGCGGGATCCTCGACCGTCTCCCCGTGCGCCCGGCAGGCGCGCGCCAGCGCGGCGTAGTCCGGGGGCGGATCGATGCGGATCCCGGGCCAGTTCCCCGTCGCCTGCGCGTAGCTCTCCGGGAAAGCGCCGCGGAGCGCGTTGCGGGTGGCGTTGTGCATGCGGTTGTTGAAGATGAGCGTCAGGAACGGCGCCTCCTGCACGTCGGCCGCCCACAGCGCCGCCGTCGGGCAGCCGTAGACGAAGGTGCCGTCGCCGACCAGGGCCAGCACGCGGCGCGCCGGCTCCGCCAGCTTCACGCCGACCGCGGCGCCGAGCGCCCAGCCCAGCGAGGATCCGGCGCTCTTGAAGAGCGAGCCGGGGCGGGTCCGGCTCAGCATGCGGGAGACCCACGGGGAGTTGCCGACCGCCTCGTCGAGAACGGTCCAGCTCTCGTCGACGAACTCGCTCACCACCGCCGCGACGTGGTCGGCCGCGAGCGGGGCCTGCTGCGCCTTGCGCTCCGCCGCCTCCCGCCAGCCGCGGCGGCGCTCGCCGTTCGCGCGCTCCACCGCCTGCCTCCGGGAGCCGGCGCGAGACGCCTGCTCCTCCGTCCTCGCCTGCAGGAGCGCCCGCAGCAGCTCGCCGAGGGCGAGGGCGGGGTCGGCCTGGATCGCGATGTCGACGGGGAAGCCGGTGAGAGGCACGGTCGGCTTGAGCGGATCGGCGTCGATCTCGATCACGATCGCACCCTCGGCCGGCCGCACTTCCTGCGGGATGTAGGGGACGAGCGTGTCGATGGCAAGAATGACGTCGGCCTCCGCCACCGCCTCCCGCGCCTGCGTGCCGGCGAAGAGCGGGTGCGTGGTGGGGATGGAGAGCCGGAAGCCGTTGGCGTAGACGGGGGCTCCCAGCGCCTCCGCGAGCTCGACCAGCGGCGCGACGGCCGCCGGATCGCGCCCCGCCATCGCCGTGAGCAGGAGCGGCCGCTCGCTCGCGGCGAGCGCCGCGGCGGCGCGGGCGACCAGTTCGGGCCGCGGACCCGGAGCGGGGACGGGCGCGTGGCGCTCCGGGTCGGCGAGCGCCGGCTGCTCCGGGCGCTCGAGCAGCACCTCGCGCGGGAGCGAGAGGTAGGTCGGGCCCGGCGGCGCGCTCGCGGCGACCTGCAGGCCGCGCTGCACGGCCGGCGCCACCATGCTCGCCCGCGTCGGCTGGTAGTCCCACTTCGTGTAGTTGCGCACGATGCCGTGCTGGTCGAGCTGCTCCTGCTGCCAGTGGATCGGCGACGAGCGCCCGCCCGGCACGCCCTGGTCGATGGTGTAGGGGGAGCGGCCGGCGCAGATCAGCATCGCGGCGCCGCCGCGCTGGGCGTTGTGCAGCGCGCCGCCTATCTGCTGCGTCCCGACGTCGACGTGGACGAGGACGGCCTGCGGGCGCCCGGTGACGGCGTAGTGCCCGTGCGCGGCGGCGCCGGCCACCGCCTCGTCGAGGCAGAGCACGACCCGGGGCACGGCCAGCCCGAGCGCCTGCCGTCGCGCGATCGCCTCCTGCACGGGGAAGGTGTCGGTCCCGGAGTTGATGTAGAGCGCCTCGACGCCGGCGGCGACGAGCTGGGCGACGAAGAGCTCGGCGCCGTCGGCCTGATCGGTGAGCTCGGCCGGGGCGCTCCCGGACGCGGACTCGTCGACGCGATACTCACCGATCGTCACAGCGCACCTCGCTCACCCGCCGCCCCCTCGCGGGCGCCGGGCGCCACTCTACACCCGTGATGAGGCCCCGGGGCGCCTCAGCGGGGGTGGCCGGCGAGCCCGCGCAGGTAGTCGATCTGGCCGGCGTGGTGCGCGCTGTGGTTGATGAGGCTCACCAGCCGCACGGCGACGGTCGGGAGCGGCCGGTACTGCGGCTCGTCGAGCACGCGGTCGAGCCCCTCCCCGGTCAGCACCGCGAGGTAGGCCGTGGTGCGCGCCCAGACCGCGTCGTCGTACTCGAGCAGGAGCCGAGCCCCCGGGCTGCCGACCGCCGTCATCTGCTCGGGCGTGTGGCCGGTGCCGTAGTCCTCGCTCTCGGCGGCCATCCCGAAGCGCTCGTGCCAGCCCTCGTCGAGCCAAGCCTGGCCGGCGCCGGAGAGACCGGCGATATGGTGATCCTGGACGCGCATCACGTGCCAGGCGAGCCAGCCGACCGGGTTCGCGCCGGGCGACGCCTGGTACGCCATCAGCTCAGGCGTGGCGTTCTCGAGCACGCGGCGGATGATGCCGTGGCCGCGCTCGAGGCCGTCGGTGATGAGGTCTCGTACGTCCATCGTCCAGTCCCTCCCCTGTCGCGCCCTCTCACTGGGCGCGCTCCCCGGTGATTGTCGTGCTACCCCCGTGCGCGTCGGAGGACGCCGACCGGGCGGTTCCCGGCGCGGACTCCGCCGACCACGTCCCACCGACGTCGGGAGCTCAGGACGAGGCGATCGCCTCCACCCCGCGGCGCGCAAGCGCCTCGTCCTCGCCGGCGGCAAGGCCGGAGACCCCGATCGCGCCGACGCAGGCACCCGACGCGTCCAGCACAGGCACGCCGCCCTGAAGGGTGGTGAGGCCGGGATCCGCGAGATCGCCGACGCTGACACCCATCCCGGCGAGCCTCGCACCGAGCACGGCCGTCTCGGTGCGGGTGCGCGCCGCGCTGTACGCCTTCGCCATCGCCACGCGGCCCGAGAGCGGGTTGCCGGGGCCCGAGCGCGCGAAGGCCACCAGCTCGCCCGCGTCGTCGACCACCGCGACCGCGATCGGCCGCGGATCCCCGGTGGCGTCGTGCGCTCCCGCGATCGCATCGAGGGCGCGCCGCCCCTCGCTGAGCCCGACCGTCTCCCGGCTGTGCATCGCTCCCCCCAACCCTGCCCGTCCCCCGCAGCACCGTGGTTATACCGCCAGACGCGCCCGGCTCGCGTCCTCCCGCGTCGCCGCCGGGTCGGCCCCGGGGTTCCCCTATACTGGCTTCCCACGGGATCGTGGTCGGCATCGAGCCGCCCCGCGCACGGTACTCCCGACGCTCCGGAGCCCGATGGAGAGGCCGACGACCGTTGACCGCGCAACCCACGTACCCCGCCGCTCCCGAGCTGGCAGTCACCCGCTGGTTCAATGCCGAGACTCACCCGACGCTCGCCGATCTCAGAGGCGAGGTGGTCGTGATCGAGGCATTCCAGATGCTCTGTCCCGGTTGCGTCTCTCACGGGCTACCGCAGGCCCAGCGCATTCAGCACGCCTTCGGCGATGACGTCACCGTGCTCGGGCTCCACGCCGTGTTCGAGCACCACGACGCCATGACCCCCGTCGCCCTGGAGGCGTTCCTGCACGAGTACCGCATCGGCTTCCCGGTCGGTGTCGACGCCTACGAACCCGGGATTCCCCTGCCCATCACGATGCGCCGCTACCAGCTGCGGGGCACCCCGAGCCTGATTGCCATCGACCGGGCCGGACGCCTCCGCCTCAACGCGTTCGGTCAGGTCGACGACCTCGCCGTTGGCGCCATCCTCGCCCGTCTCATCGACGAGCCTCGCGGAGGGCCGGAGACGGACTGCGACCCGGAGATCGGGTGTCCCGCCCCCGCTCCGGAATCGACGCCCTAGTCGACGGCTGCGAGCACCGCGTCGGCGAGGCTGGGCGCGGCCCAGACACATCAACCGCACGCACGGCCGGGGCTGATCCGCCCGCGGCGGCGCCGGGACGGGCAGACCTGCCGCCACGGTAGACTCAGGCGCCGCGCCGGGCCGCGCGGCGGGAGGTCGCCGTGTCCGACGTGCTGTCGCGAGACGGGCTCCGCATCCACTACGAGGTCGACCCGCCCGCCGCGGCGGGGGCGTCCGGGGCGGAGACGGTGGTGCTGCTGCACGCGGCCGGCGCCGACGCCGCGGCCTGGGAGCGGCTCGGCTGGATCGAGCCCCTGCGCCAGGCGGGACTGCGCGTGATCCGCCCCGACGCGCGCGGCTACGGCGCAAGCGACCGCGTCGCCGACCCCGGCCTGCTGGGCGGTTCGCCGTGCGTCGACGACATCGCCTCCGTGCTCGACGCCGAGGGGGTCGAGTCGGCGCACCTCGCCGGCTACTCGATGGGGGCGTGCCACGCCATTCGCTTCGCGGAGGCGCAGCCCGAGCGCGTGCGCTCGCTCGTGCTGGGAGGAGTCATCGTCGGGGCGCTCGCCATCCAGGGCCTGCACCTCGCGACGGAGGAGCGGGCCGAGCAGCAGCGCCGGGTCGCCCTGCGCCAGCTCGACGGCGCCCTCGCGCGTCTCGCGGGCCCGGCGGCGGAGGTCGTGCGCGCGGCGCGCGAGGTGGTGAGGAGCGAACCCTTTTCGCGGCCCGACCTCTCGCGGGCTCAGGTGCCGGCGCTGATCGCGGCGGGCGGGGGGGAGACGGCGGGCGGGGCCCGGCGCAGGTCCCGGCCGGGCCCGCGGCGGCCGGCGACGATCCGGCGGCCGAGCCCTGGATCCGGGAGGAGCTGGCGCGGCTCTTGCCCGGCGCGCGCGTGCTCGTGCTCGAGGGGCGGGACCACGTCGGTTGCCTCGCCGACCCGCGCCTGCGCGACGCCGTCGTCTCCTTCCTGGACGGTCGGCGCGGCGGGCCCGGCGCCGGGCCTCCGCTATAGTGCGGGCCGCACCGGCCAGCGGAGGAGGAGCGTGATGGCGTCCCGGACCTACCGGATGGGAGTGATCGGCACGGCATGGGCGGCGGCCGCACCGCTTCCCGCCTTCTCGACCTATGAGGGGATCGAGCTGCACGCGATAGCGAGCGGCCGCCGCGAGCGGGCCGAGGCTGCCGCGGAGAAATACGGCATCCCGCACGCCTCCGACGACTACCGCGAGATGCTGGCGATGCCCGAGCTCGACATGGTCTACATCGCCGGGCCCAACGAGCTGCACCGGCCGATGGTGCTCGACGCCGCGGCCGCCGGGAAGCACATCCTCTGCGAGAAGCCGATCGGCCTGAACGCGGCGGAGGGGCGCGAGATGATCGCCGCGGTGGAGGCTGCCGGGGTCGCCCACGTCGTCTGCATGACGATGCGCCCCTTCGCGACCCATGCCTACGCGCGGCGGCTCGTGGCCGAGGGGGTGATCGGGGAGCCGCGCCACTACAGCTACACGCAGTTCGCCGGCTGGGGCGGCCGCGGCTGGGGCTGGCATCGCGACGCCTCGCGGGGCGGGGGCATGCTGATGGCGGTCGGCAGCCACTACATCGACATGGCGCGCGAGTTCGTCGGCGAGTGGGCGAGCGTCTCCTGTGAGCTGCGCCACTGGACCGAGGAGGTGCCCGACGCGGAGGGCACGATGCACCGGGTCACGGCCGACGAGGGCTTCGCGCTGCTCGGTTCCTCCCGCTCCGGCGCCGCCATCACCATCCACACCTCAGCCAACGTGCCCGGCGTGCGCGGGCGCCGCGTGGAGCTCTACGGCAGCGAAGGCGGCGTCGTGATCGACGGCGACGAGCTGGGCTCGGGCGCCACGGTGCGGGTGTCGCGGTTCTCGGAGGGCGGGCAGCCGCGCGTCGTGGAGGTGCCGCCTCCCGACGACCCGCCCGAGGTCGCCGCCTGCGCCGAGCGGCGCTTCGGGACGATGGCGCACGCGCTGATCCGCGCCATCGAGAGCGGCGAGCCGCAGGAGCCGAACCTGGTCGACGCGCTCCGCGTGCAGGAGGTCCTCGACGCGGCCGTGCGCTCGGCGCGCGAGGGCGTCGTGGTGCGGCTGCCGGATCCGCCGGAGAGCTGAGCCGCGGGCGGGAAGCACGGGCGGGGCGGGGCGCAGGCGGGAGCGGAGATGGCACGACGCCTCCCCGCCGGGACGGCCCGCCCGCCCGGGCCCCGCCCCCCCCGCCGGGTCGGCAGCGGGCGCCACCGCCCCCGTCCCCTCCGGGACCGCCGTCGCCGCCGCGACCGCCGCCGCCGCCGCCCCGCCCGACGGCCCGTTGCCCCCCGGCTCGGGCATACG
>MKWU01007347.1_pt1 | contig 10611 bp, 8 predicted proteins | sample 809101 | NCBI WGS metagenome assembly MKWU01 (sample SAMN05860141, study PRJNA318959) | sponge metagenome | host: Aplysina aerophoba | place: Slovenia: Piran, Adriatic Sea, Gulf of Piran | collected 2013-05-07
GCAACTGGAACAACGCCCACGCCAGGCAGGAGCTGACCAAGATCGTCGCCACCCACGGCTGGGACAACATCGACGGGCTGTGGACCCAGGTGGGCTGCTACATGCTCTCGCAGATCCAGGTCGAGGCCGGCCGTGCGGACCAGCTCGTGCCCTGCGCGGGTAACGGCACTAACGGTCACCGCATCGCCATCGCGGAGCCGGGCACGGTGCCGGGTGCGCTGGGCATGAAGAGCAGCTCCATGGGTTCGCCCAACTGGCTCGGTGCCTATGCGCTCAAGATCGCCGTCGCCTACGCCGACGGCGGTGCGGAGCCGCCGCGTTTCACGCAGGTGCCGATGCCGCTGGTCGAGCCGGGCCAGGTGGTGGTGTGCACGGAGGGAACGCGCGAGGAACTGCTCGCGCGCAACTGCAACACCTACCATCCCGATCTCGGGGTGCCGCCGAACTACTTCGTCGACGTGTGGCATCCCTGGGTGAGTGAACTCGACCTGTTTTCGGCGCTCGAAGGCAAGGTGCCAGAAGGCCAGTAGTAGAAGGCCTAACAGGGAGGCACCTCTTTACCGTGCGGGGCCTGCGCAAGCGGGTCCCGCATGGACGCCTCCGACAGGTCTGACGCGCTGCCGTGGAAGAGAGTGGGAGCGGGGCGCCTGCCGCATTCGAGGTCGTCGGACTAAGAAAGCATTTCGGCGCCACGATCGCCCTGGATGACGTGTCGCTGGCCGTAGGCTCGGGCGACGTCCACGCGTTGCTCGGCGAGAACGGCGCCGGCAAGTCCACGCTGGTCAAAATTCTCAGCGGTCTGATCCGCGCCGACGCCGGCGACGTCCATTTGTTCGGCGAGCCCGCCCGGCTCGGCGATCCGCGCACCGCGCACCGCGCCGGCATTCAGACCGCCTATCAGGAAATCTCGCTGATCAAGGACCTCACGGTTACCCAGAACATGCTGCTGCCCTACGAGCCCGCGTACCCGGGCGGGCAGGTGCGGCGGCGGCGATCCGAAGAGCTGGTGCGCGAAATTCTCCAGAACCTCGGCCTGGACGACATCGACCCGCGTGTGGAAGTTGCGACGCTCGATCTCTCCACGCAGCAGCGCATCGAGATCGCCCGCGCCATCTCGCGAAAGCCGAGGATCCTGCTGTTGGACGAGCCCACCTCGGCGCTTTCCGGCAAGGATGTCGAGTGGCTGCACGGCCAGGTCGAAGCGTTGCGGGAGCGTGGCGTGACCACGGTTTTCATCTCCCATCGCATGCAGGAGGTCCGGCGCTTCTGCGACAACCTGACCGTGCTGCGCAACGGTGCCAACGTGGGGAGCTTTGCGGTCGGCGACATTTCGGAGGAGGAGGTCATCGCGCTGGTGATCGGGCGCTCGCTGGCTGCGACCTTCCCGGAGAAGCCGCCGCGCGGCGCGGGGGAGGCGGAACCAGTCCTCTCCGCAGAGGGACTCGCGGCTGGCGGCAGACTCGAGGATGTGTCGTTCGAATTGCGGTCCGGCGACGTGCTCGGCATCGCCGGGCTTGAAGGCATGGGTCAACGCGAGCTGTTCCTCACGCTGTTCGGCATGATCAGGCCCACGGCCGGCACGGTCTCGGTCTACGGCAAGCCAGTCACCCTGAAGTCGCCGCGTGACGCGCTTCGGGCCAACATCGGTATCAGCCTGGTGCCGGAGGAGCGCAAGACGGAGGCGCTGGCGTTGGAAATGACCGGGCGGGAGAACGTCTCGCTGCCTGTTATCGAGCGGTTCAGGCGTTTCGGGGTCATCGACACATCGGCGGAGTCCGCGGCTGTCGCTCGGGTGCTGGATCTGGTGCAGGTGGACCGCCGCGCGCTCCATACCGCGTGCAAGGTCTTCAGCGGCGGCAACCAGCAAAAGCTCGCCATCGCCAAATGGCTGCTGACCGAGAACCGAATCCTGCTGATGTACGACCCGACCCGCGGTGTCGATGTCGGCACCAAGGCCGAGATCTACGTGATGATCCGTGCGTACGCGAGCGCGGGCGGCGCGGTGCTCTTTTACTCCACCGACGTGTCGGAGCTGGTCAATCTCTGCGATGAGGTGAAGGTCGTCTATCGCGGTCGCGCGGCGGCGACGTTGAGCGGCGACGCGCTCTCGGAGCCCGCCGTGATGCGCGCCGCGCTCGGTGAGGGCGGGGTGCTGTGAACGGCAGACCTCTGTTGCCGCTGCCGCGCTTCGATCGTGACAGCCTCCCGGTGGTGAATTGGCAGCGCCAACGCGGCCTCCTGATCTCGGTCGGTGTGTTCCTGGTGATGCTGATCATCCTGCAGCTCATCAAGGGTGAGGGGATCAACTATTTCGACGTGAGCTCCATCACCACCGGCGCGACGACGCTCGCGCTGGCGGCCGTGGGCGAGACCATCGTCATCTTGGCCGGCGGCTTCGATCTCTCGGCCGGCGCGGTGATCTCACTGGTCAACGTGATGATCATTCAATTCCTCGGCAGTGGGTCCGAGTTTTCCTCCGATGTGGCTGCGCTCTCCGGTGCCGAGTTCATCGGCGCGGCACTCGCGCTCGCGCTTGCGGTGGGCGCGGTTATCGGGGCGATCAACGGCTTCCTGATTGCCTTCGTCGGTCTATCGGCAATCGTCGTGACGCTCGCCACGATGTTCATTGCGCAAGGAGCGGCCCTGCTGGTGATGACCCATGCGGGCGGCGAAGCGCCGTGGGAGTTCAGCATGTTCTTCACCGGCGAGGCCATCGCCGGCGTGCTGCCCGCACCGATCATCGTGCTCGCAACCGTCATCGTGCTCTGGCTGCTGCTTCGCAACTCGCGCTTGGGTACGGGCATCTATGCCATCGGCAGCGACGAGAAGTCGGCGCTGGCGAGCGGTACCGACGTGCGGATGACGAAATTCTGGACCTACACCATCGCCGGCGTCTGCTACGGCGCCGCCGGCATGTTCATGACCGCCCAGATCGGTGCCGGAGACCCGCTGATCGGCGCCAAGTTCCTGCTCAAGATTTTCGCCGCCGTGGTCATCGGGGGGACACTGATCGGAGGCGGTCGCGGCGGTTGCGTCGGCACCGTCTTCGGCGCGCTCACGCTCACCATCATCCTGACGATTTTCCTCCTGCTCGGCATGCGCACCTGGTACGTGCCGCTCGCGGAAGGCGCGATCCTGATCTTCGCCGTGCTCGGCCTTTCGATGAGCCGGGACCTGCCGGTGGTGGATGTCGTGCGCGGCTGGCGGCAGGCGCTCCGTACGCGCTGGCGAGCGCCGGTCGTGCCCCCGGCCGGCCTCGGGGGCGACGGGCTTCTGCAGGAACTGCTGGGCCGAACGGCAGTGCGCGGTGGCCCCGATCTGACCCGTCCGACTGCGGGCTGGTTCACCCGCAACCAAGCCACGCTCCGTTATATCTCTCCCACCTACGTCATGTTCGCCGTGATCGTGATTGCGACGGTGGTGATATTCGGCAAGGACCTGTCGGCACTCGAATATCTCAACGTCCTGCTGCTGTTCACCGCCTTTCTTGCGATCCTGGGCTTGGGCCAGGGCGCGGTCATCATCTCGGGCGGGCTCGATCTTTCGGTCGCGTGGGCGATCACGTTCCCGGCGATCGTCGTCACCACGTTCTGCTTCGGCGAGAACGGGCCGGCCTACTGGGCAGTACCGCTGGCGCTTGCGGTCGGGCTCGCGATCGGCTTCCTCAACGGCATCTTCATCGTGCTGTTCAGCCTCTCGCCGATCATCGTCACGCTGGCGATGGCCGGCATGCTCGAAGGCATCTCGCTCATCTTCAGCGACGGCGCGCCCATCGGCGGCTCGCCGCCAGTGCTGCGCTGGTTCGTGTCGAGCCGGCTGCTCGGTATCGCACCCATCGGCTGGTTCCTGATCGCGTTTGCGATCGTGGCGACGATCTTCCTCAACCGGACCGCCTTCGGGCGGCGGCTCTACACGGTCGGCAACAGCGTCACCGTGGCGCGACTTTCGGGCGTCTCGACCGGCTCGGTTATCGTCGGGGCCTACATGTTGAGCGGCTTCTGTTCCGCGCTCGTGGGAGTCCTGCTCTCGGGCTTTAGCGGGCAGGCGTTCTTCGGCATGGGGGATCCGTACCTGCTGCAGTCGATCGCGGTGGTGGTGCTGGGCGGCACGCTGATCACCGGCGGGCGCGGCCACTTCGTCGGCATCCTGGGCGGTGCCTTGCTGTTCACGGCGCTCGGCTCACTGCTGACAGGAACGATGCTGCCCGAGGCGGTGCGCAGTATCATCTACGGACTCGTGCTGCTCGGCGCGATCGTCGCGCTCAGGGAGCGTGCGGATGCGTGACTCGCTCAGGGAGCGCGCGGACAGCTGAAGCGAAGGCATCGGCACCGGACAATCGCCGCGACGCGGCAACGCCAGAGGGGGGAAACCATGGCCACGAAGAAAGACATTCAGGTTTGTTTCAATCCCCATTTCGATTCGGTTTCGCTTTGGATCGGATCATTCGGCGGCGCCGATTCGCCCTGCGACATCTCGCGCGGCGTCTTCGCCGCGCGCAAGGGAGTGCCGCGCATCCTCGAGATGATGGAGCGCTACGGGATCAGGACGACTTGGGATATCACTGGCCACTCGATCGAGAGCTTTCCGAAAGAATCGGAAATGATCGTGAAGTACGGCCACGAGCTTGGCGTCCACGGCTACACCCACGAGAACCCGCTCGCCATGTCCCGCCAGCAGGAGGCCGACGTGCTCGATAAGTGCATCGAGCTAGTGACCGACCTCTGCGGCGTGCGCCCGGTCGGCTACGTCGCGCCATGGTGGGAGCTCAGCCCCAACACCATCGATCTGCTCATCGAACGCGATTTCCTCTACGACCGCAGCGTCATGGAGGACGACTACACGCCGCACTATCTGCGCAGCGGCGATAGCTGGACCAAAATCGACTACGCTCAGGAGGCCAAGTCGTGGATGAAGCCCTGGGTGGCGGGAGAAGCGGTCGATCTCGTCGAGTTGCCTGCGAGCTGGTACCTCGACGACGCGCCGCCGATGATGTTCGTCAAGACCTTCCCCAACAGTCACGGCTGGGTTAATCCGCGGGACGTCGAGGACATCTGGCGCGACCAATTCGACTGGATTTACCGCCACTACGACTATGCCATCTACACCTGCGTGGTTCATCCCGACTGCGCCGGCAAGCCGCAGGTGCTGATGATGATGGAGCGGCTTTTCGACCACATGCTGGCACACACGGGTGTGCGCATGATCACGATGCGCGAGATGGCCGAGGACTTCAAACGCCGGCATCCCTTCAACGGCACGACCGAAGGCGCGCAGTCGGCGGACTAGACTGAGGACCCCAAGGGCACCGCTACTGCCACCGCCGGCGCACCGGCGGTGGCGGCGGAACGCCCGAAGCGCAGCGAAAGGAGCTCCCATGTCGACCAGAAACCTTGCGGAAATTCCACTCATCGACCTCAGCCCCTATTTTGCGGGCGATGCCGCCGACAAGCGCCGGGTCGCGGGCGAGATCAGCCGAGCCTGCGAGCGGATCGGTTTCTTCATGGTCTCGGGCCACGGGGTGGACCCGAGGCTTATCGATCGAGCGCGTCGTGAATCCGTCGAGTTCTTCGGACTGCCGATGGAGGAGAAGCTTGCCATCAGGAAGCCAGAGGGCGATCTGGCGGTCCGGGGCTACGAGCCGGTGGGCACGGAGCACCTCTCGGCGACGATCGGTGTGGAGGCGCCGCCCGACCTGAAGGAATCGATCTCCTTCGGGCCGATTGACGTGCCGGACCATCCGTCTTGCCACACCGAGGCGGCCGCGCCGTGCTACGCGCCCAACATCTATCCGCAGCAACCGTCGGGCCTCCGCCAGACGATTGAGGACTACATCCGGGCCCTGGACGAGCTGGGCTGGCACCTGCACCGGCTCGCGGCTATCGCCTTCGATCTGCCCGAGGACCACTTCGACGCCATGCTCGAAAGGGGCTTCAGCATCCTGCGCGTGCTGAACTATCCCGAGCAGAAATCGGCGCCCAAGGAGGGTCAGCTCCGCGCCGGCGAGCACTCGGACTACGACAACCTCACCATCTGCCTGATCGAGGACAAGCCGGGCGGCCTGCAGGCGCGCGGCCCGGACGGCACTTGGGTAAGTGTGCCGGCCATTCCCGGCTCGTTCGTGGTCAACATCGGCGACTTCCTGATGCGCTGGACCAACGACCGCTGGAAATCCACGCGGCATCGCGTGCTCAACCCGCCGCACGCGTCCGGAGACCGCCTGTCCTTCTGCCACTTCATCGAGCCCAACTACGACGCGCTGATCGAGTGTCTGCCGACCTGCCACAGCCGGGAGCAGCCGGCCAAATACCCGCCGATCACCCCCCGCGCCCCGGACCCCTCCTGTCCCTCCGCCACTCCACCGCCCCCACCGCCGCCGCGTTGAGCGAGTGTCGCCCGCCCTGCCACAGCCGGGAGCAGCCGGCCAAATCCCCGCCGATCACCGCCGGCGCCTACATGCTCGAAAAATTCTCCAGCCAGGAGAGTGGCCGTGAATGGGGCGGCGAGGACAGCGAGAAGTTCGGCACTGGAGACACTGAGACGCGCTTCGTTCAGTGACCGCGGCGAAATCGCCGCGCTAATCGTCCACGGCCTCCCGCATCCATTGCTGGAGCGTTCGAATCGAGTGCTCGGAGTTGAGTCCGCCGGCCGGATCGACAACGAGCGGTCCGGGCCGGTAGCCGCGGCTCTTCAGCCCCTTCGCCACGCTTTCGACCAGCCGGAGATCCTCCGCGACTGTGGTCTGCCGATCCTGCCCGGCAAGCTCCCGAATCGTCGCGCTCTCGGCACCGCGCGGGGTGTGCCAGCCGCGCCAAACGGTGCAGCTGTCCACGTCGTGGGCGCGCCAGTGGTAGGTGTTCAACACGTTGCCTGGATAGACCTGGAACGAGAACATCGGCCAGAGGAAGAAGGAGCGGTATTCGCCGGCGTGCGGAACCGACAGGTCGATCGGGTAGCTCATCCGCTCCAGGTCCTGGCACTCGGTCGTGTGGCGCAGGACGTAGCCCTCCGCCGCAGGCTGGATGTCGTAGCTCTCGGGCCGGATCACACCGGTCGCGAAGGTCGGATGGCGCAGCACGCAGTGGTAGCACTCGGAATAGTTCTCGACCGAGACCTTCCAGTTGCATGCCTCCGGGACCTCCAACCATTCCAGCGGTTCGAGCGCCCCGATGTCGGGCACGTACTGGGCGAGTTCCTGCCGCACGCCCGGGTACCACGCGTCCATCGGCGCGGCGTCGTCATCGAGGTTGACGAAGACGAAGCCGTGGAAGCTCTCGCTCCGCACGTCCGTCAGACGGATCGAAGCGCCGTCGAAGCCGGGAACCGAGTTCACGTTCGGCCCGCTTCGGAACGCGCCGGTCAGCTCGTAGGACCAGGCGTGGTAGGGGCAGACGATTGCGCGGGTCGTGCCCGCACCTTCCACCAGGCGATGCGCGCGGTGCTGGCACACGTTGTAGAAGGCGCGCATAAGTCCGTCATGACCGCGGATGCAGAACAGGCTCTCACCCGCAATCTCGAACGTGAAGTAGTCGCCGGGATCGCGCGCCTGGCTCTCGTGCCCGGCGAACTGCCAGGTGCGGGAGAGCAGGCCCTCGCGCTCCTTCTCGAAGACGGCTGGATCGGTGTAATAGCGGGCGTCGAGCGAACGAACGGGCGCTGGCAGGTCTTGACCGGTCATCCCCGTCGATCCTTGTCCCTGAGGGAGATGCGGAGCGGGCGACGGTGGACACGATAGGCGAAAGACCTGTTCGCCGCCCAGCAGAAAGTCCATACAGGGTCCCTGGTTGAGGGGGTGACCCGCGAATGAGCCGCGTGATGAAGGCGATGGTGCTGACTGGCCACGGCGGCCTCGACAAGTACGCATGGCACGAGGACTGGCCCATGCCCGAACCGGGTCCGATGGAAGCGCTGATCAAGGTCGGCGCCTGCGGTCTCAACAACACCGACGTCAACACCCGCACCGGCTGGTATTCGAAGACCGTGACGGACGCGACGACCGGCGCTGCCCACGACGAGGCGAGTGGCAGCGATCCAACCTGGGGCGGGCGGCCCATCGTCTTTCCGCGCATCCAGGGTGCGGATGCGGTGGGCGAAGTCGTCGCGGTGGGCGCGGCCGCCCATCCAGGGCTGATCGGCCAGCGGGTCATGGCCGACGGTTGGCAGCGCGACTGGTCCGAGCCCGAGAACATGGACAAGGCCGTCTATTTCGGATCGGAGACCGACGGCGGCTTCGCCGAATACACCACCTGCGACGTGCGCAGCATGGCGGTCGTCAATTCCGAGCTGACCGACGCCGAGCTCGCGACTTTCTCGTGCTCCTACACCACAGCCGAAGGCATGCTGAATCGCGCGAATGCGGTGGCGAACGACACGGTTCTCGTCCCCGGCGCCTCGGGCGGCGTGGGCGGTGCGCTGATCCAGCTCGCCAAGCGCCGCGGCGCCCGGGTGATCGCGATGGCCGCCGAAGCCAAGCACGCCGATGTTGCCAGGCTCGGCCCTGACCGCATCCTGCCCCGCGCGCCGGAAGACCTGAGCGAGGCGCTGGAAGGCGAGCGCGTCACTGTGGTCGCCGACATCGTCGGTGGACCCCTTTGGCCGACGCTGATCGACATCCTCGCGCGTGGCGGACGCTACACTTGCTCCGGCGCCATTGCCGGACCCATCGTCGCGCTCGACCTCCGCACTTTCTACCTGCGCGACCTCACCTTCACCGGCTCGACGGTGGTGCCGAGTCATGTCTTCAAGGACGTGGTCGGCTACATCGAGCGGGGCGAGATCGAGCCCGTGCTGGCGGCGACCTATCCGCTGCGTGAGCTGTGCGCCGCCCAGCAGGCGTTCATCGACAAGCGTCACGTCGGCAACATCGTGGTCGTGCCGTGAGGATCGCCGGAATCCGCAGGACGGCCCTTGCGTTCGCACTCGGTCTGATTCTCTTCGCTTCGGCGGTCCGGGCGGAGGGCGGTCCCCTCGAGCCTCTGACGATCGAGACGGGCACCGGCGTTCACGCCATAGAGGTCGAGGTTGCGCGCACGGCGGAGGAACGCGGCATCGGCCTCATGCACCGCGCCGAGCTCGCGCCGGATCGCGGCATGCTCTTCGACTTCGGGGCCACGCGGCCGGTCACGATGTGGATGAAGAACACGCTGATCTCGCTCGACATGTTCTTCGCCGAAATTGACGGGCGCATCGTCACCATCGCCGAGCGGACCACGCCACTCTCGGAGAAGCGGATACGCTCCGGCCAGCCGGTTCGCTACGTGCTCGAAATGATCGCAGGCTCCGCCCAACGCCTCGGGATTGCGCCCGGCGACCGCCTGCGCCACGGGCTGATCGAGCAGCCGTGAGCGCGGCACGACTCAAGACCGAGGTGCTGGTGCAGGCGGGCTTCCGCTATTGCCAACAGGCGCTGCTCTTCGCGGCGCTCAGGCGGCGCGGCGATGCCGACGCGGGCGCGCTCCTGGTCAAGGTCAGCCGCCTCGATGGCACGGCAGCGGTCTTCGCCCGGACTCAATCGCTCGACGGCGATCTCGCCTGGCGCCGCGCCACCGGCGAGGGCTGGATCCCGGAAGAGGAGGCCGAGGCGCGGCTTGCGCGGGAGACCGACTTCGATCCGGACGTCTGGATCGTGGAGGTCGAAGACCCCGAAGGCCGCAACCCCTTCGCGACGTTGACCGGCTGAACGGTCCGACCGCATTCCTCGCCAAGCTCGCGGCCCGGTTCCGCGTCCCACCGCCGCAGGCACAAATTTTGTGCGGGATTCGCCGGGATTAAGCGGGGCAAGTGGAATTCCTGCGGACAAGCGACGGCGATGGCGTGGGGTGCGGGCGGCTCGCTCCTGTGCTGCATGGCGCGATCCTGACGCAGGCGCCGGGCCTCCTGCATCGCACCATGGTGCGGGTCAGCCTGAGCGCAGGTAGCGCACCGCCATGTCGCGCTCGAAGAGATAGAGCAGGGTGCGCAACGCCTGGCCGCGCTCCGACTCAAGCTCGGGGTCGCGCTCGAGGGCAAGGCGCACGTCGTCGCGTGCCACCGCCAGCAGCTCTTCGTGGACGGCGAGGTCGGCAAGGTGGAAGGCCGGCATGCCACTCTGCCGCGTGCCCAGCAGCTCACCCGCGCCTCTGAGACGCAAATCTTCCTCGGCAATGCGAAAGCCATCATCGGTCTCGCGCAGGATGGCGATCCGCGAGCGCGCCGTCTCGCCGAGCGGCGCGGCGTAGAGCAGCAGGCAGGTCCCCGGCTTCGCGCCGCGCCCGACCCGCCCGCGCAGCTGGTGAAGCTGGGCGAGGCCAAAGCGCTCCGCGTGCTCGACGATCATGATGGTGGCCGCAGAAACATCGACCCCGACCTCCACCACCGTCGTCGCCACCAGGATGTCCGCGCCGTCGCCCGCGAAGGCGGCCATGGCAGCGTCCTTCTCCGGCCCCTTCATGCGGCCGTGGATCAGCGCGACGCGCGCGCCGAAGGCCTCCGCCAGCCTGGCGTGCCGGTCGGTCGCGGCGGCGAGGTCCACCGCCTCCGACTCCTCCACCAGCGGGCAGACCCAGTAGACCTTGGCGCCGGTGGCGAGCGCCCGGCGCACGGCGGCGACGACCTCTTCCAGCCGGTCCAGCGGCA
>MKWU01007348.1_pt1 | contig 10609 bp, 9 predicted proteins | sample 809101 | NCBI WGS metagenome assembly MKWU01 (sample SAMN05860141, study PRJNA318959) | sponge metagenome | host: Aplysina aerophoba | place: Slovenia: Piran, Adriatic Sea, Gulf of Piran | collected 2013-05-07
GCCGGGCCTGGCCGACGCCCTGGCGGTGGCCGGCCTTGAACTGCGCGGCACCCACCATCGGGGCATCGACGACGCCCGGAACACTGCGAGGCTGCTGCCCGGTATAAGGCCCGCCCTCCCGCATGGCGTGGAGGGATGAACCTGAATCGGCGCCCCTTCCGGCGCGTATCTCTCAACGCCGGCAGAGCGTGACGTCGGGCGTTACGGGTCCCGGTGGCGACCCTTATGCCCGTATGCATCGGCGAACGCCTGCAAGGCGGCGAAAAGCTCGGGATCGTTGACGATGCGGGGCACCTTGTTCTGTCCGCCGAGCTTGCCGCGGCTCTTCATCCATGCGGCGAAGCCTCCGGGAGGCATGATGCGCACGCGCGCAGCGTCCAGGCCGTAGCCGTCCGCGCGGTGGGCGTCATAGTCGTCGTTGAGGCGGCAGAGCGTCGCGTCCAGCGTTTCGGCGAAGCGGGCATGCCGCTGGCGGTCGAAGCCGCCCTCGCCGGGCTCCGCGCCCAGTTCGACGATGTAGAGGTGTCCGCCGCGCGCGCCGGCCTCCTCCGGGAAGAGGCTTCCGGCGGCGAAGTCGCTGACCGTCGCGCCGATGTCCCTTGCCGCCTCCGCCACGGCGCGCTCGACCTCGGCGCCGATCACATGTTCGCCGAACGCGGAGAGCATGTAGCTCGTCCGCCCGGTGACGAGGACGCGCGGCGGATCGCGCTCGACCAGGGTCACCGTGTCGCCGATGAGGTAGCGCCAGAGGCCGGCGCATGTCGTCACCGCGAGCGCATAGTTGACGCCCGGCTCCGCGTCGCCGATCCAGCGGCAGTCCGGTTCCGGGCTGTCGAGTTCGTCGAGCGGAATGAACTCGTAGAAGATGCCGGTGTCGAGCAGCAGCCGGAGACCCTCGCCGTCCCCGCGGTCGGCAATGCCGAAGAATCCCTCGCTTGCCGGATAGACCTCGCGCGTTTCCGCGCCGCTGCCTTCGAGCAGGGCGGCGAAACGGTCGCGGTAGGGCGCCCAGGCGACGCCTCCATGCGACAGCATTTCCAATGCGGGATAAATGTCGGCAATCCGGCTCGCCCCGCCGGCGATCTCGGCCAGGCGCTCGAAAAAGATCAGCAGCCAGCTCGGCGTACCGGCAACGCCCGAAATCTCTTCGTCCAGGGAGCGCTCCGCAAAGCGGTCGATCTTCTCCTCCCAGTCGGCGATCGTCTCCAGGTTGTGCGGCGGGAAGTAGCGCAGCCTTGCCCAGCGGGGCATTTCCGCCGCCGCGATGCCGCTCAGGTCGCCGCTGGAGACCCCCGGCGCCTGCCGGACCAGCCCGGTCGAACCGCCGAGCATGAAGACACGGCCCGCGAGCAGCCGGCTTTCCGGCCGGTTGGCGACATGGTGGACCATCAGCTCGGTGCCCGCGCGCACGTTGGACCGACGCATCTCGCGGCTGACGGGGATGTATTTGGTGGTGCCGGTCGTTGTGCCGGACGACACGGCGAACCACGGAATGAGCCCCGGCCAGGTGCAATCGGTCAGGCGGGGGAAGGGGGCGCGCCAGTAGCTTTCCCAGAAGGCATCGTAGTCCCTGAGCGGGACGTGCGAGCGGAAGTCGTCGAGGGACCATGCGTCGGAGAACTCGTGGTCGCGCCCAAATTGCGTGCGGCGCGCATGCCGGATCAGGGACGACAGAACGCGGCGCTGCGCCTGTTTCGGGTCCATATGCTCCAGATGCCGAAGCCGCCGGCGGGCATAGAGGCGGAGAAGCCAGGTCGCGTCGTACATGGTCGGTTGGCGCGCGCCTCCGTTTTCCCGGGTCAGTTCTCCAGCGACAGCACGTGCGGAAAGTTCGCGCGCACCTCGGAAGGCGTGAGCGGCATGCGCACATATTCGCCCCGGCGCCACAGTTCCCACTGGTCGAGCACGGTCGAGCTGTTGAACCAGCCGTCCTGCCCGCCGAGCAGCACGAAATAATTCTCGTCCGGGTCGGACAGGTCCGAAATGTGGCGCGCGTTGGACCCGTAGGTGACGGTATGGCGCTCCGCCGTAGCCCTGTGCGCAGTCTTCATCACCGTTTCCGAGCTTCCGCCGACGCCCGCTTCGGCAAAGCGGTACCGCCCGCCGATGAGCGGAACGGCCGACAGAGGATGGGCGAGGCGGAGGCGGTGCATGTCTCCCCAGCCGGAGAACGTCTCGAGACCGTCCGCAGCCGCACGCAGCCCGGCAATCAGCGCCGCGCGCACGGTCTCCTCATCCGCAACCGCGATATCTTCCGCCAGCAGGGCCGTGCCCCGGCGCATCTTCGCGAACGCTTCGCCGTCGTCTTCCCCGTAGCGAAGGACGTAGAAGCGTCGGACGAAACCGTGGCGAAACTGCTCGAACGCGACCGCGCCCAGGGACGCGCGCCGGTACTCGCCGTCCCACCCGCGCAGCCGGTCGATCGCCTTGGCGCCCTCGGCGTCGGCCGCCGGGCTCAATCCCAGTCCGTCCAGCCTGGAAAGGAAGAGGTCGCGCAACCGGACCGAGGACGGCATGTACACGTCCTGCTGCAGCGCCTTGAGAGTGTCGATGCCCACCGCAGCTTCGTCCCCGATCAGCGCGGTCATGCGCCGTACCCGGTCGTCGGGCGAAAAGAAGAATCCCACGGGAATGTCCGTCTCCGAGGGACGGTTGTTGGCCGAGACCAGGAAGCCGGTTTCCGGGTTGAGGCTGTAGGGAAGATCCGCCCCGGTGCGCATCGCGCCCCAGGATGCGTCGGCTGCGGAACCGTCGAGAAGAATGTCGGCAGGCGCCGCGCGACGCGAGGGCAGCCGCACCGCCATGACCTGGCCGATATTCCCGTCACGGTCCGCATAGAGCATGTTCTGGCCCGGCACGGCGAAGCTGTCGAATGCGGCGCGGAACTCGGGGAAGCTCTTCGCCCGGCTTGCCGCGAGCATGGCGCCGATCTCGTCGCTTGCGCTGTGCCCGGTCCATTTCAGTGCGAGCGGCGGCAGGTCGTATTTCGCGAGAAGCGGCGCGTCGGTCACGATCGGCCCCAGGCGGGTCTCGCGGACGGTCACCTCCGTGTCGAACCACCAGCGCACACCGACCCGCTCGCGCCGCTCCGCGATCTCCGACGCCGGCATGTCCTCCACATCGTAGAGATCGCTGGAGGCCGCGCGCATGTTCGTGCCGCCCCAGGCGATGTGCGGATTGCGGCCGATGGCGAAGATCGGCAGGCCCGGCGCCATCAGACCGACCGCGCGATAGGAAGGCGAGTGCACGCCCGCGATCAGCCAGACGCCAGGAACGAAAATGCCGAGATGGGGATCGTTGGCGATGAGCGCGCCGCCGGTGGTGCTGCGTTGCCCCGACACGGCGACGCTGTTGCTGCCCGACCTGGGGACTCCGGCGAGCCACGAGGGCACCGCAGCCGTCTGTCGGGGGCCGCCGAAACTGGCAAACGACGTGCCGCCCTCCTTCACGAGACGCGCCCAGATTTCAGGCCAGTCGGCCCGCGCGCGGAGCGGCAGGAGATCGGCCCAGACCAGCCAGTTCACGTCGGTGCCGCCGAGACGCCCGATGGCCAGGACGTCGGCAACGGTCCAGGTCTCGGGCTCCAGGCCCAGAATGCCGAAATCGTGCGGCAGCTCGGCGGCGGTGTCCTGGTAATGGTTGATGCCATCCACGAAGCGCCGGACCCAGAGCAGGGCGGCTTCATCCATGGTTCGCTCGATCTCGGCCGCAGCGCGGCCGTAGGAGAGGGTGCGCAGGCCGCGGTCGATGTCGATGCCCATGGGGCCGATCATCTCGGACACCCGCCCCCGCGCGAGCATGCGCGCCGTCGCCATCTGTCCGAGCCTGAGATGCGCGTGCACGAGCCCGAGCGCGAACGCCGCATCGCTGTCGCTGTCTGCCTCGATGAAGGGTATCTGCCGCTCGCTCCAGCGGATCGTTACGCGCCCTTCCAGCGGCAGGCCGCGCGTGGGGAACGCTTCAAGACGCGCAGGGACGCCCTTCGGCTTCGGCAATGGCGCGAGCAGCGCACAGGCCGAGAGCGCAAGCGCCGCCGCGCCGACGGCAAGCCCGGCGGCGATGGAGGAGAACTTGGACGGCATCCGGTCCTCCAGTCAGCGCAGGGCGCGCGACCGAAGCACTGTCGCTCGCCTGCCCGCCGGTCAGCCCCCGCAGAGCGCGGTGTCGAGTTCCTCGAGGTCGGTGGCGCGGTCGAGGCCCATGACGGCGTCGAAGATGCGCTCCCTGCGCTCGGGGCCGACGGCGCGGTCGGCATTGTCGCGGAACTTGGCGCAGATGTCGTCGGCCGAAAGCGGGTTGGCATCCGAGCCGCGATTGACCGACTCGCGGTGGCGGAGCTCCCGCCCGTCGCGGGTGCGGACCCTGATCTCGCCGGAGTAGTAGCGCGGGAAGGCCGACTCGGGATCGATCTCGAAGCCCACCCGGTCCGCCAGCGCCAGCACCTCAGGGTCCGAGATCGCGTTCGGGTCGATCTCGTCGAGCGTGAAGCGGCCGTGCGTCAGTGCCGCCGCGATGGTGTAGTGCATCGAGAACTGGGCGTCGTAGCTGTTCTGCGGGCGCTTCTTGGTCTCCTCCGGACGGCAGACGACATTGGCCTGCGCGTCGGCGATGTAGCCCGTGATGCTGTCCACATCGTCGGGCCGGAGCCCGTGCTCGCGCCGGAGCGCCAGCGCCGCATCGGCGAAGGCGTGGTTGAAATGGCAGGCGGGGTAGGGCTTGAAGGCCACGTTCTCCAGCTCCCAGACCTCGCCGAGAGCGGCCGTCGCCATGTCGAGGCGCGCTTCGTGGTCCGCGCCCAGATGCAGGTTGTAGAGGCCATAGCGGCCCTCATAGGGCGCGCTCGGGCCCTGGAAGCCGCCGCCGGCGAGCGCGGTGGCGGTGATGCCCGCCACGGCCGCCCAGCCCGGATGCATGCGCTTTGTCCAGGCACCGTCGGAGAGGAACTCCAGGCTGCCGGCGGCCATGGAGAGCGCGATGCCCTGCGCCATCGCCGCCTCGCGCTCCGACAGGCCCGCGAGGCGGGCGGCCGTCAGAGCCGCGCCGAATGCGCCGACAAGGCCGGTCGGGTGGTGGCCGCGCACATGGAAGCCGCCCTGCGCCGCCTGTCCGATCCGCGACGACGCTTCGACGCCGACGAGATAGGCCGCCAGCAAATCCCGGCCCGAAGCTCCGGACGCGAAGCCCTGCGCCAGTGCGGCGACGAAGGCCGAGGCCGAGGCATGGACCACGCCGTCGGAATGCGTGTCGTCGTAGTCGAGGCCGTGGACCAGCACCCCGTTGACCAGTGCGGCATCGCGCATTGGCAAGCGGACATCCGTGCCGATCACGGGCGATGGGCCCTCGCCGGCGAGCCCGCGCATCGAGTCAAGCGTCTTGCGGCCGAAGTCGTAGCCGGTCGAGGCGAGCGCGATGCCGATGCAGTCGAGAATGTGAAGGCGAGCGCGCTCCATCACCCGGTCGGGAACCGCCCGGTCGTCCAGTCCGCAGGCGAATTCCGCCAGCATGGCGGCTATCGGCCGGTTCGCTGCTGCCGTTCCGTCGCTTACTGCCGTCTGGAGCCCGTCCATGTTCTTGTCCTCGCCTCGATAGCCCTGTCTTCGACCGCAATCATAGCCCGGCAGGCCAATTGCCGCTATTCCAGTCCCTCTGCGCTTCCGCCGGAACGGATTCCCCTTGCCGCCACGCCATCGCCCGTCCCTCGGCATTCCCTTGATGCTCGCCGCCATGGTCGGCATCACGGCGGTCGATGCCATCGCCAAGCATGTGGCGTCGAGCCTGAGCGGCGTGCAGGTTGCCTGGGGCTACTTCACCTTTATCACGGTGACGCTCACCATGGGCTTCCTGGTCGCCCGCGTCCCGCCCCGGCGCTGGCTGCACACCCGCAATCCCGGCTTGCAGGCATTGCGCGCGGGTTGCCTGGTCGGCTCGCTCTCCATGCTGTTCGTGGGCCTGCAATATCTGGCGCTGGCCGATGCGACGGTCATCAGCTTCGCCGCGCCGCTCTTCCTGACCGCGCTGTCCTGGCCGGTGCTGAAGGAGCGGGTCGGGCCGCACCGCTGGGCGGCGGTGCTGCTCGGCTGGGCCGGCGTCGTCGTCGTCATCCGTCCGGGCCTCGGCGTCGTCCATTGGGCGGCGGTACTGCCGCTCATCGGCGCGGTCTTCTTTGCAGGCTTCCAGCTTGTCACGCGCATCATCACGGCGCGCGACGACCATCTTGCGACGCTCTTCTATACCTCGGCGGGCGGCGCGTTGCTGCTCACCGCGGCCATGCCGATTTTCTGGCAGTGGCCCGCCCCGGAGACATGGGCCTGGATGGCCGTGTCGGGCGCTATCGGCGCGGGTGCGCATTTCCTCATGATCAACGCCTTTGCCGTCACCGAGGCATCGTTGCTCGCACCCTTCAACTATTCGCGCATTTTCTGGGCCTTGCTGATCGGGTGGTTCGCCTTCCAGGACATGCCGGATACAGCGACGCTCGCCGGCGGCGGGCTGATCGTCGCCTCAGGCCTCTACGTCTTCTGGCGCGAGCAGGTCACACACCGTCAAGCGCATCCTCGTCCATGACATACCGGGTTTGCGCATGTTCTACTTCGTGAAGGCGCAGATCCGGCGCTCAGTCGAAGGTGAGCACGCTGCGGGCTACCTCGCCTGCCTGCAGCGCGTCGTAGGCCTCGTTGATCTGCTCCAGCGGATAGGACCGGCTGATCAGCTCGTCGATCTTCAACCGGCCGCGCATGTACATGTCCGCGAGCCTGGGGAGATCGACCCACGGCCGCGCGGACCCGTACCACGAACCGATGATGGCGCGTTCGGTGCGCGGTATCGACAACGCATTGAATTCCAGCACGTCGTCTTCGGGCGCCATCCCCACGATCACCGTGGTTCCGCCCAGGCGGCACATCTCATAGGCTTGCTGTATCGCCTGCGGGTTGCCGATCGCCTCGAAGGCGAAGTCGACGCCGCCGCCCGTCATCTCCCTCACGCGCTCAGCGGCATCGCCGTTGCCGGCATTGATCGTGTCCGTCGCGCCGAACAGGCGGGCATATTCCAGCTTGTTGTCCAGCAGATCGATGGCGATCACGCGATCCGCGCCGGCCAGCGCCGCACCCTGCACCGCGTTCAGGCCGACACCGCCGCAGCCGATGACGGCGACGGTCTCGCCGGGCCTGACGCGGGCCGTATTTGCGACCGCGCCGACGCCGGTCATGACCGCGCAGCCGATAAGGCAGGCCCGGTCCAGCGGCATGTCCTTGCGCACCGGCACGGCGCCCGACTCGGGCACGACGGCGTATTCGGCGAAGCACGACACCCGCGCCATATGGTGAATGTCCGCCCCGTGACGGTGGAGGCGAACGGTGCCGTCGAACATGGCCGAACGCGGCGTATCGATGCCGTCGCACAGCACGGGGCGCCCGACCACGCAGTAGTGGCAGTGGCCGCAGTTGGCGCGGAAATTCAGGATCACATGGTCGCCCGGCTTCACGCGGGTCACGCCGGCGCCCACCTTTTCGACGATTCCCGCGCCTTCATGGCCGAGCACCGCAGGCAGCGGCGTCGTCCACTCGCCCTTGATCAGGTGCAGGTCGGAGTGGCACACGCCGGCCGCGCCGATGCGAACCAGCACTTCTCCGTCGCTGGGATCGTCGAGTTCGACGGTCTGCACTTCCATCGGTTTGTTGGGTTCGTAAAGAACCGCCGCCTTCATCTCCATAAGGATTTCCTCCTGTCCTGGCCCCGAAAGCCGGGGCGGTTCGTGGTTGCGGCTAGTGCCGCGAAGGCGGGAGCGGTCGGGGCCGGGTCGAAAGGGCGCCCAATTCGCCGACCCGTACCTTGTCTCCCCTTGCCAGCGCCCGGCAAATCTCCTCGAACAGGCTGTCGACCGCAGCCCCCGCCGCCGTCCTGTCCAGTCCTGTATTGGCGGCGACGCGCGCAACCAGTTCGGACCTCGTCATTCGTTCGCTCCCGGTTTCGCGGCGGCGTTCCCGTCGCGGCCAGAGTAGCGAGTCCGATCCCGCGATGCGATAATTCCGGGAGCGAATGCTGTCGGCGGCGGCGGAACGAGCGTCGCCTCGGCGCCCCATCCGCCCGAACGGGTCATGCTCTAGCGGCACATGGCGTTGCCGGATTTCATTGTCGCTTCGTGAAGCGGCTTCTTTTCCGTCAGCGTTTCGAGAAAGGCGACGAGATCGGCCTGTTCGCGCGCGCCGAGGTCCAGGCGGCGCAGTATCCGTTCGCCTCCGGCGTGCAGCCGCTCCTCGTCGAGCGTCGAATAATGGCGGACGACGTCGGCGAGCGTTCCGAGGCTGCCGGCATGCATATAGGGCGCGGTGAGCGCGACGTTGCGCAGGCCCGGCACCCGGAACTCGCCGAAATTGCTCTGGCGCAGGCGGACATGGCGGGTCTTGGCGGCGGTGGAGCGTTGTGCGTCGTCATTGAAGGAGCCCAGCAGGGTGTACGGGCTCCGGCGGAGTTTGCGGATACCGCCCAGCCGGCCCGAATCGACGCGGCCGGGCTCGATAAAATGCGGCACGCCGGCATCGGCGAACTCACCATTGGTAAAGGCCGGGCCAAAATGGCAGAAGGCGCAATTCCCCCGGCCGATAAACAGGGCGAGGCCGCGCCTGGCGGCGGCGGGATAGCGGGCCATGCCGGCGGCGTCGCCCAGCGCGAGCGCGTCGCGGAACTCGTCGAAGAGCGTGCGGCCGGTGACCTGCGTTTCCAGGAACGCCGCGAGCGCCTTGCCGAGATCGACGAAAACCCGTTCGTCGTCCGCGCCGGGCGCCGCGCCGAATGCGCGCCGGTAGCCGCAGGAAAGCTCGCGGTCGGAGCGGACCAGCTGCGCCGCGCCGCCTGGGCCGACGCCCATTTCGCGCGGGTCGAGCAGCGGCCTGAGGTTTTGCGCCCAAAGCGTGTCCTGCGCGCCGTCCCAGCCGAACCAGCGATTGAAGCGCAGGTTGAACAGGCTGAGCGCGTTGCGATCCACGGTCCGGTGCCCGCGGCTCCGCGGCAGGCCGTCGGTCCAGGCCCGGTCCGGCCGGTGGCAGCTTGCGCAGGAGACCGTGCCGGAGACCGACAGGCGCGGATCGAAGAACAGCGCGCGGCCGAAGGCGATGGCCGCCGGCTTGCCGGAAACCCGGTTGCTCGGATTGGGCGCCAGGGCGGGCGGCCACGGCCCGTGGCGCAGGATCCGGCGCTTTTCCCCGGCGGTGAAGTCGAGCGCCGGCGCGGCCATGCCGGAAACCATGCCGAATGCAATCGCAAATCCCGCGAGGCCGGCAGCCAGCCGGGCAACAACCGGGGCGCCGGAACGCCGGGGCGTCATTCCAGCACCGTTTCGGCGGTCAGCTTCTCCCGGCCCGCCGCGCCGCGGACATCCAGTATCAGCCGCCAGCGTCCCGGCATGTGAAACAACAGGCCCTCGGCCGTTCCGGACAAGCCGTTCAGGCTCACCGCGGGGCGGTAGTTCATGCCGTGCCGGTGGTCCGGCATCCAGCCGCTTACCCGGACCCGGTCGACCGGCGGCCCGCACAGATGGAAACGAATGGAAAAATGTGCGGAGACCGGAATGGGAGCGGGTTCCGGCCGCCACCATGCCGTCCATAGCTCGCCTGCGAGTTCCGCGCCGCCGGTCCAGCCCTGCGGACGGGGGCAGGCCGCCGCCCGGTCGGCTGTGAGAACGAGCGCAAGGGCGGCCGCCAGAACCGGTCCGCCGAGGCGCCACGGGCCCATGGTCAGTTTCGAAGGTTTGCGAGGTGGGGCCGGATCATCGCCTCGCCATTGCGCCAGGCGATGTTTTCGGCGAGGCCGGGCGGCAGGTCGGCCAGCCATTGCCGGGTCCACTCGGCGTGCCAGACGACATAGTGCCACCGCTCCGGCGTGAAAGTGTCGGTGCCGACCATGACGCGGTCCGGGAAGGCGGCGAACAGGTTGCGCCAGTCGTCATCGACCCGGCCGTCATGGGCGTGTTCGCTGCGGAAAGCCAGGTCGGTCCAGAGCTTCGCGTGTTTCCCGAGCATCGGGCCGACGACGTCCGGGCCGACGAAGCCGGCATGGGCCCAGAGAACCCGCGCCTCCGGCCACTGGGCGAAGATCCCGTCCACTGCGCCGGCGTCCGAGTGGGCGTGCAGAAGAAGATTGTGCCGGCGCGCCAGCTCGATCATGCGCCGCGGCACGGCCTTGTCGGTCTGCGAGGCGAAGAGATGGAACTCGCCGACCGCGACCCACTTGAAGCGCTTCAGACGGTCCTCCAGAAAGTCGATCACCGACGGATCGTCGACCCAGCTGCCGGTCTCGCCGCGCCGGCGATAGGGGCGCAGGCTGGGCAGGACAAGGTCCGGCGCGGCGGCGTGGAGCGCGCGGGTGCCGGCGTCGCCCGAACTCGACACCAGTGCGCGCTTCAGCCCTGCCTTCTCCAGAATGGCGCCGGCATCGCCAGCGGAAAGGAGCGCGGCCGCATCGTGGCTGAAATGGATATGGGCGTCGAAGATCGGCAGCGGCGCGCCGGCGGCACGGGCCGCCGGGGGCAGCAGCGCCGCTGCGGCCGAGCCTGCAAGAAAGCGGCGGCGCGAAACCATGGCAGGGCTCCTTCCTGCCTGCGCGAGCGGGTCAG
>MKWU01007350.1_pt1 | contig 10606 bp, 27 predicted proteins | sample 809101 | NCBI WGS metagenome assembly MKWU01 (sample SAMN05860141, study PRJNA318959) | sponge metagenome | host: Aplysina aerophoba | place: Slovenia: Piran, Adriatic Sea, Gulf of Piran | collected 2013-05-07
GATTTGTGAGAGGATCAATGGTGGGATCGGTGAGAGGATTAATGGTGTGATCCTTGAGAGGTTCGATGTATGTACGTTCTGTATGTTACATATGTTATGTATGTTGTATATGTTATGTATGTTATTTATGTTATGTATCATTGATAGGGTCGATGGTGGGATCGATAACAGGATTGATGGTGGTTTCGGTGAGAGGATCGATGTTGGGACCGGTGACAGCATCAATGAAGGAATGGCTGAGAGGATTGATGGTGGGATCAGTGACAGATTCGATGGTTGGATCAGTGACAGATTCGATGGTTGGATCAGTAAGAGGATCGATGTATGTATGTTATGTATGTTATGTTTATTATATATGTTATGTATCAGTGAGAGGGTCGATGGTGAAATCGATGACTGGATCGATGGTGGGATCGGTGACAGCATCGATGGTGGGATCGCTGAGAGGTTCAATGGTGGGATCGGTGAGAGATTCGATGGTGGAATCGGTGAGAGAATCAATGTATGTATGTTATGCATGTTATACATGTTATGTATGTTATGTATCAGTGAGAGGGTCGATGGTGGGATCGGTGACAGGATCGATGCAGGGATCGGTGAGAGGATCGATGTTGGGACCGGTGACAGCAGCGATGATGGAATCGCTGAGTGGATCGATGGTGGGATCAGTGACAGATTCGATGGTCGGATCAGTGAAAGGATCGATGTATGTATGTTATGTATGTCATGTATATGTTATGTATGTTATGTTTGTTATGTATCAGTGAGAGGGTCGATGGTGGGATCGGTGGCAGCATCAATGGTGGATTCGTTGAGAGGATCGATGGTGGGATCGGTGAGAGATTCGATGGTGGGATCGGTGAGAAGATCGATGTATGTATGTTCTGTATGTTATGTATGTTATATATGTTATGTATGTTATGTTTCGGTGAGAAAGTCGATGGTGAGATTGCTGAGAGCATTGATGGTGGGTTTGGTGGGAGGATCGATGGTCGGATCCGTGACTGGATCGATGGTGGCATAGCTGAGAGAGTCGATGATGGGATCGGTGAGAGGATCGATAGTGGGATCGGTGAGAGGATCGGTGGTGGGATCGGTGAGAGGATCGATGGTGGGATCGGTGAGAGGGTCGATGGTGGGATCGGTGAGAGGATTTGTGTGAAGATCGATGGTGGGATCGGTGAGAGGGTAGAAGGTGGGATCGATGACAGGATCGATGGTGGTTTCGCTGATTGGATCGATAGTGGGATCTGTGAGAGATTCGATGGTAGAATGGGTGAGAGGATTGATGTATGTATGTTGTGTATGTTATATATCTTATGTATGTTGTGTATGCTATGTGTCAGTGAGAGGGTCGATTGTGGGATCGGTGACAGGATCAATGCTGGGATTGGTGAGAGGATCGATGTTGGGACCGGTGACAGCATCAATGATGGAATCGCTGAGAGGATTGATGGTGGGATCAGTGACAGATTCAATGGTTGGATCAGTGAGAGGATCGATGTATGTATGTTATGTATGTTATGTATATGTTATGTATATTATGCATGTTATGTATGTTATGTATCAGTGAGAGGATCGATGGTGGAATCGATGACTGGATCGATGGTGGGATCGGTGACAGCATCGATGGTGGAATCGCTGAGAGGTTCGATGGTGGGATTGATGAGAGATTCGATGGTGGAATCGGTGAGAAGATCAATGTATGTATGTTTTGTATGCTATGTATGTTATACGTGTTATGTATGTTATGTATCAGTGAGAGGGTCGATGGTGGGATCGGTGACAGGAGCGATGCTGAGATCGGTGAGAGGATCAATGTTGGGACCGGTGAGAGGATCGATGTATGTATGCTATGTATGTTTTGTATATGTTATGTATGTTTTGTATGTTATGTTTGTTATGTATCAGTGAGAGGGTCGATGGTGGGATCGGTGACAGGATCGATGATGTGATCGGTGACAGCATCGATGGTTGGATCGCTGAGAGGTTCGATGGTGGGATCGGTGAGAGATTCGATGATGAAATCGGTGAGAGGATCAATGTATGTATGTTATGTATGTTATGTATCACTGAGAGGGTCGATGGTGGGATCGGTGACAGGATCGATGGTGAGATTGGTGACAGGATCGATGGTGGGATCGGTGACAGGATCGATGGTGGGATCATTGAGAGATTCAATAGTGATCATTGAAATCCTGAGCGGAATCACAGCTGGCAGTCCGATGGTTGGGACTCCCATTATTTTGGTCCGGAGACCAATTAATTTAGGTCTAATTATAGACCTTTGGATCATGCCATAATCCAGGTCTATAATTAGACCTGGATTAATTGGTCTCCGGACCAAAATAATTGGAGTCCCAACCATCGGACTTCCAGCTGTGATTCCGCTCAGGATTTTAAATGATCACAACCTTACGCAGCTAAGATTCAATGGTGTGATTGGTGAGAGGATCAATGTATACTAATGCTATGTATGTTATGTATATGTTATATATGTTATGTATGTTATGTATGTTATGTATGTTATGTATCAGTGAGAGGGTCGATTGTGGGATCGGTAAGAGGATCGATGGTGGGATCGGTGAGATGGTTGATGGTGGGATCGGTGAGAGGATTTGTGAGAGGATCAATGGTGGGATCGGTGAGAGGATTAATGGTGAAATCCTTGAGAGGATCGATGTATGTACGTTATGTATGTTACATATGTTATGTATGTTGTATATGTTATGTATATTATGTATGTTATGCATCATTGGGGATGGTGGGATCGATGGCAGGATCGATGCAGGGATCGGTGAGAGGATCGATGTTGGGACCGGTGACAGCAGCGATGATGGAATCGCTGAGAGGATCGATGGTGGGATCAGTGACAGATTCGATGGTCGGATCAATGAGAGGATCGATGTATGTATGTTGTGTGTCATGTATATATTATGTATGTTATGTATGTTATGTTTGTTATGTATGTTATGTATATTATGTATGTTATGTATCAGTGAGAGGGTCGATGGTGGGATCGATGACATGATCGATGGTGGGATCGGTGACAGCATCGATGGTGGGATCGCTGAGAGGTTCGATGGTGAGATCAGTGAGAGATTCGATAGTGGAATCGGTGAGAAGATCAATGTTTGTATGTTATGTATGTTATGTATGTTATGTATGTTATACATGTTGTGTATGTTATGTATGTTATGTATCGGTGAGAGGGTCAATGGTGGAATCGGTGACAGGGTCGATGCTGGGATCGGTGAGAGGATCGATGTTGGGACCGGTGAGAAGATCGATGTATGTATGTTATGTATGTTATGTATGATATGTATATGTTATGTATGTTATGTTTGCTATGTATCAGTGAGAGGGTCGATGGTGGGATCGGTGGCAGTAGCAATGGTGGATTCGCTGAGAGGATCGATGGTGGGATCGGTGAGAGATTCGATGTGGGATCGGTGAGAAGATCGATGTATGTAAGTTCTGTATGTTATGTATGTTATATATGTTATGTATGTCATGTTTCGGCAAGAAGGTCGATGGTGGGATCGCTGAGAGCATTGATGGTGGGTTCGGTGGGAGGATCGATGGTCGGCTCCATGACTGGATCAATGGTGGCATAGCTGAGAGAGTCGATGATGGGATCGGTGAGGATCAATAGTGGGATCGGTGAGAGGATCGGTGGTGGGATCGGTGAGAGGATCGATGGTGGGATCGGTGAGAGGATCGGTGAGAGGATCGATTGTGGGAATGGTGAAGGATAGATGATGGGATCGGTGAGAGAATCGATGGTGGGATCGGTGAGAGGATCGATGGTGGGATCGGTGAGAGGATCGATGGTGGGATCGGTGAGAGGGTCGATGGTGGGATCTGTGAGAGGATTTGTGTGAAGATCGATGGTGGGATCGGTGAGAGGGTCGAAGGTGGGATCAATGACAGGATCGATGGTGGTTTCGCTGAGTGGATCGATAGTGGGATCTATAAGTGATTTAATGGTAGAATGGGTGAGAGGATCGATGTATGTATGTTGTGTATGTTATATATCTTATGTATGTTATGTATGCTATGTGTCAGTGAGAGGGTCGATTGTGGGATCGGTGACAGGATCAATGCTGGGATCGGTGAGAGGATCAATGTTGGGACCGGTGACAGCATCAATGATGGAATCGCTGAGAGGATCGATGGTGGGATCAGTGACAGATTCGATGGTTGGATCAGTGAGAGGATCGATGTATGTATGCTATGTATGTTATGTATATGTAATGTATGTTATGTATATTATGTATGTTATGTATCAGTGAGAGGGTCGATGGTGGGATCGGTGACAGGATCGATGCTGGGATCGGTGACAGCATCATTGGTTGGATCGCTGAGAGATTCGATGGTGGAATCAGTGAGAGGATCAATGTATGTATGTTATGTATGTTATGTTTGTTATGTATCAGTGAGAGGGTCGATGGTGGGATCGGTGACAGGATTGATGGTGGGATCGGTGACAGGATCGATGGTGTGATTGGTGAGAGGATCAATGTACACTAATGCTATGTATGTTATGTATATGTTATATATGTTATGTATGTTATGTATGTTATGTATCAGTGAGAAGGTCGATTGTGGCATCGGTGGGAGGATCGACTGTGGGATTGGTGAGAGGGTCGATGATGGCATCGGTGAGAGGATTTGTGAGAGGATCGATGGTGGGATCGGTGAGAGGATTAATGGTGAAATCCTTGAGAGGATCGATGTTTGTACGTTATGTATGTTACATATGTTATGTATGTTGTATATGTTATGTATGTTATGTATGTTATGTATGTTATGCATCATTGGGAGGGTCGATGGTGGGATCAATGGCAGGATCGATGGTGGTTTCGGTGAGAGGATCGATGTTGGGATCGGTGACAGGATTGATGGTGGAATCGCTGAGTGCGTCGATAGTTGGATCCGTGAGAGATTCGATGGTAGAATGGGTGAGAGGATCGATGTATGTATGTTGTGTATGTTATATATCTTATGTTTATTATGTATACGTATTACAAAACTGACGAAGACCTTCGCGGTCGAAACGCCTTACTGGTTGGAACTATTGCTACGTGTTAGCTCAATATCTCTCTGGTTCTATGTATTCCGTAGCATGAGCCTCTACGACATCATGTTATGTATGTTATTCATGTTATGTATGTTATGTATTTTATGTATGTTATGTATCAGTGAGAGGGTCGATGGTGGGATCGGTGACAGAATCAATGCTGGGATCGGTGAGAGGATCGATGTTGGGACCGGTGAGAGGATCGATGTATGTTTGTTATGTATGTTATGTATGTTATGTATATGTATGTTATGTATGTTGTGTATGTTATGTTTGTTATGTATCAGTGAGAGGGTCAATGGTGGGATCGGTGACAGGATCAACGGTGGGATCGGTGAGAGGATCGATGTTGGGAGCAGTGACAGCATCGATGGTGGGTTCGCTGAGAGGATTGATGGTGGGATCAGTGAGAGATTCGATGGTGGGATGGTGAGAGGATCAATGTATGTATGTTATGTATGTTATGTATATTATGTATGTTATGTATCAGTTAGAGGGTCTATGGTGGGATCGGTGACACGATCGATGGTGGTAACGGTGAGAGGATCGTTGTTGGTATCGGTGACAGCATCGAAGGTGGAATCATTGAGAGAATCGATAGTGGGATCGGTGAGAGATTCGATGGTGGGATCGGTGAGAGGATCGATGTATGCATGTTATGTATGTTATATTTGTTATGTATGTTATGTATGTTATGTATCAGTAAGAGGGTCGATTGTGTGATCGGTGACAGGACCGATGTTGGGACCGGTGACAGCATCGATGGTGGGATCGCTGAGAGGATGATGGGATCGGTGAGAGATTCGATGGTGAGCTCAGTGAGAGGACCGATGTATGTATGTTATGTATGTTATGTATCAGTGAGAGGGTCGATTGTGTGATCGGTGACAGGACCGATGGTGGGACCGGTGACAGCATCGATGGTAGGATCGCTGAGAGGATGATGGGATCGGTGAGAGATTCGATGGTGAGCTCAGTGAGAGGACCGATGTATGTATGTTATGTATGTTTTGAATCAGTGAGAGGGTCGATTGTGTGATCGGTGACAGGACCGATGTTGGGACCGGTGACAGCATCGATGGTGGGATCGCTGAGAGGATGATGGGATGGGTGAGAGATTCGATGGTGGGATCGCTGAGAGGATCGATGTTGGGATCGGTGACAGTATTGCTGGTGGGATCGGTGAGTGGATCGATTGTGCGATCGATGAAGGATCGGTGAGAGTATCGATGGTGGGATCGATGGTAGGATCAGTGAGAGGGGCGATGGTGGGATCGGTGAGAGGATTAGTGAGAGGATGGATGGTGGGACCGCTGAGACGATCGATGGTGAGATCGGTGAGAGGATTAATGGTGGGATCGGAGAGAGGATCGATGTATGTATGTTATGTATGTTATGTGTGTTATGTATGTGTGTATGATATGTATGTATCTTTCTTATATATGTATCTATGTTATGTTTGTATGTATTTACTCATATGTGTGTATCTTATGTATGTATGTATCTGTGAGAGGGTCGATGGTGAGATAGGTGACAGCATCGATGGTGGAATCACTGAGAGAATTGATAGTGAGATCGGTGAGTGATTCGATGGTGGGATCGGTGAGAGGATTGATGTATGTATGTTATGTATGTTATGTATATGTTATATATGTTATGTATGTTATGTATGTTTTGTACCAGTGAGAGGGTCGATGGTGGGACTGGTGACAGGATCGATGGTGGGGTCAGTGACAGGATCGATGGTGGGATTGGTGAGAGGATCGATGGTGGGATCACTGAGAGGATCGATGGTGGGACCGGTGAGAGATTCGATGGTGGGATCAGTGAGAGGATGAATGTATGTATGTTATATACATGTAATGTATTATATTATGTTATGGATGCTATGTTTAGGTGAGAGTGTCGATGGTGGAATCGGTGAGAGGATCTATGGTGGGAGTAGTGAGAGCATCGATGGTGGGTTCGGTGGGAGGATCGATGGTGGGATCAGTGACAAAATCGATAGTGGCATCGGTGAGAGGGTCGATGATGGGATTGGTGAGAGGACCGATTGTCGGATCAGTGAAGGATCGGTGAGAGGATCGATGGAGGGATCGGTGAGAGGATCGATGGTGCAATCGGTGAGAGGATCGATGTAGGGACCGGTGACAGCATAGATGGTGAGATCACTGAGAGGATCGATATTGGGATCAGTCAGAGATTCGATGGTGGGATCGGTGAGAGGATCGATGTATGTATGTTATGTATGTTTTATATGTTATGTATGTTATGTATGTAATTTATCTGTGAGTGGGTCGATTGTGGAATCGGTGACAGGATCGATGCTGGGATCAGTGAGAGGATCAATGTTGGGACCGGTGACAGCATCGATGGTGTGATCCGTGAGAGGATCGATGTTGTAACCGGTGACAGCATCAATGAGGATCAGTGAGAGATTCGATGGTGGGATCGGTGAGAGGATCGAAGTATGTATGTTATGTATGTTATGTATCAGTGAGAGGGTAGATGGTTGGATCGCTGAGAGGATCGATGGTGGGATCGGTGACAGATTCGATGATGGGATCAGTTAGAGGATCAATGTATGTATGTTATGTTTGTTATGTATGTTATACATATTATGTATTTTATGTATGTTATGTATGTTATTTATAGTATGTTTTGGCGAAAGGGGCGATGGTGAGATCTGTGAGAGGATTGATGGTGGGATCTGTGAGAGGATCGATGGTGGGATCAGTGGGAGATTCGATGGAGGGATCCGTGAGAGGATCGATAGTGGGATCGGTGAGAGGATCACTGTATGTATGTTATGTATGTTATGTATGTTATGTATGTTATGTATTAGTGAGAGGATCGATGCTGGGATCGGTGAGAGGATCGATGTTGGGACCGCTGACAGCATCGATGGTGGGATCCCTGAGAGGATCGATGATGGGATCAATGACAGATTAGATGGTGGGATCAGTGAGAGGATCGATGTATGTGTGTTATGTATGTTATATGTTATATATGTTATGTATGTCATGTATGTTATGTATGTTATGTTTCGGCAAGAAGGTCGATGGTGTGATCGGTGAGAGAATTGATAGTGGGTTCATTGGGAGGATCGATGGTGGGATCGGTGACATGATCGATGGTGGCATCAGTGAGAGGGTCGATGATGGAATAGGTGAAGAGGATCGATAGTGGGATCGGTGAGAGGATCGATGGTGGAATCGGTGAGAGGATCTGTGAGAGGATCGATTGTGGGATCGATGAAGGATAGATGGTGGGATCGGTGAGAGGATGGATGGTGGAATCGATCGTGGGATCGGTGAGAGGATCGGTGAGAGGATCGATGGTGGGATCACTGAGAGGATCGGTGAGAGGATCGATGGTGGGATTGGTGAGAGGATTAATGTTGGGATCGGTGAGAGGATTGGTGATGGGGATCGGTGAGAGGTTCGATGATGGGATCGGTGAGAGGGTCGATGGTGGGATTGGTGAGAGGATCGATGTTTGTATATTATGTATGTTAAGTATGTTATGTATGTGTGTATGATACGTATGTATCTATGTTATGTGTATGTGTATGTTATGTATGTTATGTATCAGTTAAAGGATTGAAGTTGGGATCGGTGACAGCATCGATGGTGGAATCATTGAGAGGATCGATAGTGAGATTAGTGAGAGATTCGATGGTGGGATCTGTGAGTGAATCGATGGTGGGATTAGTGAGAGCATCGATGGTGGGTTCGGTGACAGGATCGATGTATGTATGTTATGCATGTTATGTATGTTATGTATAGTATGTTTCGGCGAGAGGGTCGATGGTGGGATCTGTGAGAGGATCGATGGTGTGATCGCTGAGAGGATGGATGGTGGGATCAGTGAGAGATTCGATGGTGGGATCAGTGACAGGATCGATAGTGGGATTGGTGAGAGGATCGATGTTGCGACCAGTGACAGCATCGATGGTGGGATCACCGAGAGGATCGATGGTGGGATCAGTGACAGATTCGACGGTGGGATCGGTGATAGGATCGATGTATTATATTATGTATGTTATGTATATGCTTTATATATATGTTATGTATGTTATGTATGGTATGTATCAGTAAGAGGGTCGATTGTGGGATCGGTGACAGGATCGATGGTGGGATCAGTGAGAGATTCGATGGGGGGATCGGTGAGAGGATCGATGTATGTATGTTATGTATGGTATGGTATGTATGTTTTGTATTTTATGTGTGTATGTATGTTATGTATGTATGTATATCATGTAAGAATGTACCTATCTATCTTATGCATCTATATATATTATGTATGTATGTATGTTATGTATGTATGCATGTTATGTATGTTATGTAACAGTGAGAGGGTCGATTGTGGGATCGGTAATAGGATCGATGCTAGGATCGGTGAGAGGATTGATGTTGGGACCGATGACAGCATGGATAGTGGGATCGCTGAGAGGATCGATGGTGGGATCAGTGACAGATTCGATGGTGGGATCGGTGAGAGGATCGATCTATGTATATTATGTATGTTATGTATGTTTTGTGTGGTATATGTGTATGTATGTTATGTTTGTATTTGTGTCAAGTATGTATGTATGTTTGTATGTTATGTATGTATGCATGTTATGTATGTATGTATGTTATGTATGTATGTATGTTATGCATGTTACGTAAGTTGTGTATGTATGTTATGCATTTTATGTATGTCTGTTCTGTACATTTTATGTGTTTATGTTATGTATGTATTTTAAATAAGTAAGTATGTATGTTATCTGTATGTATGTATGTATGTTATGTATGTTATGTATGTTATGTATCTGTGGGATCGATGTATGTATGTTATGTATGGTATGTATGATTTGCATATTATGCATGTACGTATGTTATGTATGTATGTATATCATGTATGTATGTACATATGTATTTTATATATGTATGTTATGTATGGTATTTATGTTATGTAACAGTGAGAGGGTCGATTGTGGGATCGATGACAGGACCGATGCTGGGATCGGTGAGAGGATCGATGTGGGACCGGTGACAGCTTGGATGGTGGGATTGCTGAGAGGATCGATGGTGGGATCAGTGAGAGATTCGATGGTGGGATCGGTGAGAGGATCTATGTATGTATGTTATGTATGCATGCATGTTATGTATGTTATGTATGTATGTCTGTTCTGTATATTTTATGTGTTTATGTTATGTATGTATGATATGTAAGTATGTATGTTATGTATCAGTGAGAGGGTAGATGGTGGGATCGGTGACACGATTGATGGTGGTATCGCTGAGAGGATCGATAGTGAGATCAGTGAGAGATTCGATGGTGGGATCGGTGAGAGGATCAATGTATGCATGTTAAGTATGTTATGTATGTTATACATGTTATGTATGTTATGTATGTTATGTATGTTATGTATGGTATGTTTCGGCGAGAGGGTTGATGGTGAGATCTGTGAGAGGATCGATAGTGGGATCTGTGTGTGTATCGATGGTGGGATTAGTGAGAGCATCGATGGTGGGT
>MKWU01007352.1_pt1 | contig 10602 bp, 9 predicted proteins | sample 809101 | NCBI WGS metagenome assembly MKWU01 (sample SAMN05860141, study PRJNA318959) | sponge metagenome | host: Aplysina aerophoba | place: Slovenia: Piran, Adriatic Sea, Gulf of Piran | collected 2013-05-07
TAGAAAGGAAAAAAATGAAAATCACAGAAATTCGGACGTTTTTGGTGGGCAGGTTTTTGTTGGTGCGGGTTTATACCGATGAGGGGATCGTCGGCAATGGAGAGGCCGGATTGTGGGCGCATCACGGGGTGGTGAAAGAGGCGCTGGGGGAGTTGAGCGATTACTACGTGGGCAAGAATCCGCTGCGCATCGAGCATCACTATCAGGTGGTGTCGCGGTCGGCGCACTTCATGGGCGCGGCGATGAGCGCGGCGATGAGCGCGATAGACATTGCGCTGTGGGACATATTCGGCAAGGCAGTGGATTTGCCCGTGTACCAGTTGTTGGGTGGCAAGTGCCGCGACAAGGTGAAAGTGTACGAAAACGTCGGTGGGCAGACGCCCGAGGAAGTGCGGGAGAGTGCGCAGGCGCGAGTGGAGGAGGGGTTTACGTCGTTTAGGATGGGGCCGTTTGTCAGCGGGTTTGAGCAGCGCACCAGCACGGCCAACATTTCGACGGCTGTGGAATTAGTGGCTGCGGCGCGGGAGGCGCTTGGGGACGAGATGGATTTGGGGTTGGAGATCCACCGGAACTTGCGGCCGGAGGAGGCGATTGCGTTGGCCACGGAGTTGACGCCCTTTAAGATACTGTACTACGAGGATCCGCTGCCGCCGCAGAGCTTTGAGGCCCTCGAGTACGTCGCCCGGCACATCAACATCCCAATCGCCACCGGCGAGCGGTGCTATAACCCCTTCCAGTTTAAGGATCTGATTGACCGCCAGATCGTCAGCTTTATTCGGCCGGACGTGTCGTTGGCTGGGGGATTCACGCAGGTGAAGAAAATTTCTGCGCTGGCCGAGATGGCTTTCGTCGGGGTGTTCCCCCATCTGATGGGCAGCCCCATCAACAACGCGGCTTTCGCACAACTCGCCGCGGCCATTCCCAACTACACGCACACCGAGCACAATGCCCTCAACGGGCCGATGACCGAGATCGTCGATGAGCAGCTACAAGTCGAGGGCGGCTATCGGCTGCTGACAGATCGGCCGGGGATTGGGGTTGAAATAGTCGAGGACGCGCTGGCGAAGTACCCGTACGAACGCTGGGCGATTAAGGGAAGTTTTCATGCCGACGGGTCAGTGGCACACTAGGAGGCCCTCATGTTTAAGAAAATCTATCTTGATCCAGAAAACAGGCGTTTTTCCGAGATTATGTCTAATAACAGGCGGTACATTGTACCACCCTTTCAGCGAGACTATTCTTGGGAAGACGAACAATGGGAGGAACTGTGGGAAGATATTGAGCAGATGCAGCAAAGCCAGATTCAGCATTTTATGGGCTATCTGGTTTTGCAGACCGAGGATGGAAAGAGCTTTCAAATCATCGATGGCCAGCAACGTATAACGACTGTTTCTATTATTATACTAGCAGTGTTGAAAACATTGCAAGCATTGGTCGATGACCAAATAGATAAAGAGGCCAATGAACAAAGGATAGAGGAATACAAAAGGACCTATATCGGAGTTTTTGACTCCATTACGCTTACGACATCACCGAAGCTAGTGCTGAATCGACACAACAATCAGCACTTTCGGGCCATGGTAGAAAGATTGGAGGTTCCCACTAGGCGCAGGCTCACAAAGACAAACCGGGAATTAAATAGGGCATTTGAGTTTTTTGTAAATAAACTTTCTCAAAAGAAAAAAGATGGCAGAACTCTGGCGACCCTAGTGGGGAATATAGCAGATGGACTACTCTTTACAGCGATTACCGTTAAAGACGATTTGAATGCCTATACTGTTTTTGAGACTCTCAATGCACGTGGAGTACATTTAGCGACTCCAGATTTGTTAAAAAACTACCTTCTCTCAACTTTTGCAAGTCATCCGGCCTTTTATACTGATGAAAACCTTGATGACTTTGCAGGACGCTGGCAAATTATTATTGAGCAACTAGGCGAGACTGAGTTCACTAATTTTCTCCGCAGTCATAGGGGAATGACTAATCCTCTCCCACCCAAGAGAGAACTTTACAGGTTGCTTAGGAGAGAGATCGATACAGCCGAAAAGGTCATTCCCTATCTTGAAAAACTCAAAGATCGGGCTCCAGTCTATGCTGCTCTACAAGAACCTCATGACGATTTTTGGAAAGAACGAGAGGGGAGGTATATACAAGCGCGGCCCCATTTAGAAGCCCTTAAGTTATTTGGTATTAAAACGCCTCTCAGTCTACTTATGGCAGGATATGAAAGGTTTTTACCGCAAGAGTTTATTAAGCTACTAAACTGTATCGAAGTGTTGACACTGCGCTACAATGTTATTTGTAATCTAGCAACCAATGATCAGGAGCGGATGTATAATATTACTGCCAACCAGTTGATAAATGAAGACTTATCTTTGCAGGAGGTAATGGATAGGCTAAGGCCAATCTATCCGCACGATATAGAGGTGCGCCAGCGCTTTGGGGACAAGAGTATGCCAAGTCGCCGAAGTAACAAAAAAATTATGTTTCTATTGCGAGAAATTGAAATGCATTTAAGCGGTCGAGCCCCCCAAAATCTGACACTCGAACATGTGTTGCCGTACAATCCAGAAGACGATTGGCAGGCTTATTTTGGTCGTGAGACCTATGAAAATGCGATTGACCGCTTGGGTAATATGGCTTTGCTGCCTTCGAATCAAAACATGGGGCAGGAAGTTTTTGAACAAAAAAGAGAGATACTACAGGCCAGCGAGTTTCGGATTAATAGGCACATCGCTGAGTACCCGGAATGGAACATGAACTGCTTAGAGGAACATCAAAGATGGTTAGCGAAGCAGGCAACAGCGGTGTGGAAAATATCTGAATACGCTTAGGTAGGAGAACGCTATGATCGACTATGCCTTACGCAACCAGCTAAAGGATGTCCACGCCTACGCGCTGACCATTTATCAGGGCGATGACCTCTACGCACTCGATTTGGATGGGTTTGCGCACAATATAGCGTGGGCTGCCGACCGGGGGGTGCGGGTTTTTGTGGTGGCCGGCGGGACCGGTGAAAATGACGCGTTGGCCCCGTCTGAACGCGTCGTGCTGGCCGAGTGTGCGCTGGCGACGGTGGGGGAGCGGGCGCTGGTGGTGCCGACCTTGCCCGGCAATTTGGGCGAGGCTGCGGACTTGGCACCGCGCTATGAGGCGTTGGGATTGCGCGTGGCGCTGGCGATGGCACCCTACACGCGCCACCAATTGCCCGAAGATCCCGAAGGCGTGTATGAATACTACGAGGCGCTGGGGACGCGGTCGGGGTTGGCGCTGATGCCCTACAATACGCAGGGCTGGTCGGCCGAACTTTTCGAGCGGCTGGCCGAGGTGCCGCAGATCGCCGCGATTAAAGATCCCTGCGTTGAGCCGCACAACCTCTTCCGCGCCATCAAGCGGCTCGGCGACCGCTTCGTCTGGATCGGCAACAAGCGCCACGATCCGGGTGTGTTGCACTTTCGCTTTCAGGCCGGGATCGAGGGCTTTACCGCTGGTTTTGTCAACTTCGCTCCGCAGCTAGAGCTGGCGCTGTTTGCGGCTGCACAACGGCAGGATTGGCCGCAGATGATCGAGTTGCAGGAGCAGTTGGCCCCCTTGGAGCGATTGCGCTCGCGCTTTGACGACGCTGGTATGCTCAAGGCGACGATGGAGTTGATGGGGCTGGCTGGGGGTGCGGTGCGGCCGCCTCGCATCAACGTGCTGCCGACAGGACGCGAGGCCATCGAAAAGGAGTTGCAGCGCCTAGGGATCTTGGGCGCATAACATCTGCGTTCATCTGCGGATGTGGTAATCACAAGAGAATCCGCAGATGGACGCAGATGGACGCAGAAATAGTATGGACAAGACGATCCACATATCGAATCGTTCAAGTCATTCAGGACTGCTATGTGAGCGCCCGTTCTCTAGATTCTGATGGACGATCCCGCCGTGCAAAAGCAAATGTTGCCCTTGCTTCCCATCACCTTGTTGGGAGTGGTGGTTGATCTGTGGTTGCGACCGACGCTGGATTTGCGCTTGACGCAGTGGGCGTGGTGGGGGCTGTCGGTGGCGTTTTCGCTGGTGCTGTGGCAGGGTCTTTTTGTGCTCAGCAGCCGGTTGCGCCCGCGCTGGCAAGCGGTGTTCGTCCTCGTCGTCGGCTTGGTAGCCTCCGTGTTGGCCTTGGTATGGCTTGGTTTCCACGAGATATTTTACTGCTGGCCGACGGCCTACGCGTTCGTGCATTCGGCTGGCCATCCACGTGAGGTTTCAGGCTATATCTACAATGAGGCCGATTGGGGAGACGCGGTCGTCTGGGGGGCCATTGTGGTCTTTGTCGTGGGGTGGTGGCGCTACAAGCTGCGTCCGGGATGCCAGCCAGCGCACGGCAGAGTTTTCCGGCCTCAGTATTGGGGCCGCATTTTGGCCGCGCTGTGCTTGGCTGGGGTGGTGGCCTTTGGCGCGGTGCATCGCCATGCGAGTATCATGGTGCCGGATGCAGCGGCTGCGAAACTGGCTGTTGACCTTGCCGTCCACTCGCTCGTCGGCGGGGTACACGGGCGTTTGTTGCAAGCGAGTCGCCCGGCGTCGAGTGCCATCTACAGCGGCGCGCCCGTAGATGCGAGCGCGCCCAATCTCATCGTGGTAATCGGAGAAAGCGTCGCGCTCAGCCGCATGGACCTCTACGGGTACGAGCGGCAAACTACGCCTCGGCTGGGGGCGTTGCGAGAGGCGCGGCCAGCGGATTGGGTGCAGATGGACAAGGCCGTGTCGAATGCTACGGCGACCAAGGTGGCGCTACCGGCCATGCTGACTGGGCTGTTCCCGTCGCGCCCGCCCGTGGAGCAGCACACCTTCCCGCTGCTGTGGCACTACGCCCACGCCGCTGGCTACCAGACGGCGCTAATCTCGGCGCAGAGCTATGCTTGGAACAATCTCGAAGGTTTTTTCGTCGATGACGCGCTGGATCATGTGTTTACGCTCGAGCGCTCGGACGCCGAGATCGTCAACTCCGAAGGCATGGACGACCGCCGGATGATGGCGGAGACCTTGGCGACCATCGACCGCTTTGCTGCGCGCGGCCCGTTTGTGGTGGCTCTGCAATTCAACTGCACGCATTATCCGGGGTACTCGCCGCCGGATTGGCAGCCGTGGCCGGACGCGAGCTACGATAATGCGGTGGCTTATATGGATCACTTGCTCGGACGGCTGTTCGATCACCTCGCCACACAGGGGCTAGCGGAGAATACGATTGTGCTCTTTGCGGCCGACCACGGCGAAGACCTCGACAGCGTTCACAAACTCCACCGCACGGATTCGTATTACCAGACTGCGATTGCCGTCCCGTTTTTTGCCGTCGTGCCCGAGAAGCACCGGCAGCGGTTGGGAGTGGGTTGGGATCAGTTGCGTCAGAACGCACAGGTGCGCGTCGCGCTGACGGACTTGGTGCCGACTGCGCTGGATATTCTCGGATTGTCCGCCGATTCCACGGTCGCTGCGTGGCAGGAGCGACTGGACGGCCGCTCGCTCCTGCGTCCGCTCGCTCCCGAGCGCCTGATCGTAGTGGTCAACACGGACGAACACGTGCAGTGGTCGCGCAAAGGCTATGCGATTGTGGCCGACGATTGGAAGTACATCAACTATAGCTGGCGCGGCTCCATGCTGTTCGATTTGGCGACCGACGCGCTGGAGCAGCGCGATTTGTTGGCGGAGGGTGAATCTGCTTTGAGCCGAGCTGGGCAGTGGCATTTGCGGCGAGTCCGCTCCTTGGTCGCCAAAACGCCCGTACTGGCCGACATCCACGTGGAGTACTGAAGTTTGCAGCGGTCCATTCCCTCTACCTTTGCTACCTCCCCTAAATCTCGCCCGGGAACCGCGATTGGCGTGACTTGGCGCGGTTTTTGGACGGGCATCTTTCTCAGCTTCTTCCTCGCCATTGGCGCGCCATACGCCAACATGGCCATGCACTCGACCTTTATGGCGTGGGATTTCAATACCCCAGGCGCGATTTTTCTGTTTCTCGTGCTCATCGGCCTGCTCAACGTTTTGTTCAAGGTGGTGGCGCGGAACGGGGTATGGGCGCTAGGGGTGGCCGTGGTAGCACTGGGTCTCTATCTGGCGTATTACCTGCCTCAGCCGCAGATCGACTTGTTCAAGCCGGGCCTGTGGTTTGCCTCCTTTTTGGTGGCCTCGGTGCTGCTCAATGCGGCCTTGGTTTGGCACGGTGGATCGCTGGCTCTCGACCGCGCCGATTTGGTCTTGGTGTACATCATGCTTCTGATGGTCTCGGCTCTGTGTACGATGGGCATGAGCCAGCAGTTGCTGCCCATTCTCGCGTCCTTTGCCTATTACGGCACGCCGCAAAACCAGTGGCAGGAAAAGCTCGGCCCGCTGTTGCCCGAGCGCGCTATCTTGGTTGACGACGGCGAGGACAACCGCGCTTTCTTCGAGGGCGGGGAAATCCCCTATGGGGCTTGGGCCGAGCCGCTGTTGTGGTGGGCGGTGTTTCTCATTGCGCTCTACGCGACGATGGTCGCCGCGGCCGTGATCTTGCGGCGGCAGTGGATGGACCGCGAGCGGCTGGCGTACCCGGTGGCGCAGGTGGGGGCGGCCATGGTACAGGGCGAGGGCCGGGGTTTGATCAACCGCTTTTTTAAGAGCCGGGCCATGTGGTATGGCTGCGCCATCCCGGTGCTGTGGGGATCGCTTGAGGCTCTGCACCAGTACGAGCCGTCGATGCCCAATGTAAACTTGCAGTGGAGCATGCCTTACTTCGGCCAACGCTTGCAACTGCGGATTATCTTCGCGATGGTGGGCTTTTCTTATTTGATCAACACGAGTATCTCGGCTGGTTTGTGGATCTTCCAGCTCTTGGTCCGGGCCGAGTCTGAGGTCCTGCTGCTGATGGGTCTGACGTCCAAGCAGAAATTCGTCTATGGCATTGCCTCCCAGCCTTATCTGGCCTATCAGGGAGGCGGTGCGTTATTGGCGTTGGTACTGGCCGGCTTATGGATGGGGCGCGAACATTTGAAGCGAGTGTTCCGCAAGGCGTTGTGGGGTGCGCGCGATATCGACGATGGCGACGAGATCGTTCCGTATCGCGGCGCGGTCTGCGCCTTGATAGTTGGCGTGGCGACGATGGTGGGGTGGCTGTGGCTGATGGGGGTGCAATTATGGGTGGCGGCGGTGTTTATAGGATTGGCGCTGTTGATTTTTATTGGGATTAGCCGGATCGTGGCCGAGGCGGGGTTGGCGGCTGTGCGCTCGCCGATGATCGCGCCGGACCTGATGATACACGGGTTGGGCGTCAACGCGATTGGCACCAGCGGGGTGTTCAATTTGTCGCTGGCCTATATCTGGTGTGCCGACATCCGCATCTTTGTGATGGCGCTCTTGGCCAATGGGCTAAAGCTGGTCGAGGACATGACGCGGCCGAGTCGGCGGGTGGTGATGTGGGGGGTGTGCTTGGCGATTTTGATTGGCGCGGTTGGCTCGTGCTGGATGGTGCTGCACATGGCGTACCGGCACGGGGGGATCAATTTGGTGGGGTGGTTTTTTAAGGGCGGGCCGTCCACCGTGTACAACTATGCGGTGCGCGGACTGGAGCCGGCGGGCGTGGCTTGGGACGGACTTGCTTTTTGCGCTGGTGGTGGCGCGGTCATGCTCTTGCTGATGTGGGCGCGGCATCACGTGCTTTGGTGGCCGTTGCATCCGCTGGGATTTGCGGTGGCGGCCAATCACCTGATGGACAAGATATGGTTCAGCATTTTCATTGCTTGGGGGGTCAAGCGGATCGTGCTGCGCTTTGGTGGGCCGGCGATTTACGCGGCGAGCGTGCGCTTCTTCTTGGGGCTGATTATGGGCGAGAGCCTGTGCAACGGCCTGTGGATCGTCATCGACTACTTTACCGGCAAGACTGGTAACAGGGTCTTTATTATCGGTTAATAGCAACGTATGCACATTATACATATATTCAATCATGGACATCAGATGGGATCCGCCTAAGGCACGCGCAAATTTTGCAAAGCATGGCGTTGCATTCTCTGATGCGGAACCTGTGTTATTCGATCCCTATGGCGTGACAACCGAAGATGATCGGGTAGATGAAGAGCAGCGGTTTGTAACTATAGGCTTAGATGCTGTAGGGCGTATCCTCGTCGTAGTTTATACCTATCGCCAGGAAACTATTAGGCTTATATCAGCTCGAAGAGCCACTCAAGCGGAGCAGCGAAATTATGAAGAAGGAATACGACTTCAGTAAGGGGAAACGGGGACCAGTCGTAGCCCAGAGAGGCAAAACCCGCGTTACCATTTATCTCGATAACGAGGTATTGAATAGCTTTCGCGCTCGGTCGGAAAGCGAAGGCATGGGCTACCAAACCATGATTAATCAGGCTTTGCGAGAGTACCTCAAGCATCAGGATGATGCCCTTGATGAAGCCACGCTGCGCCGGGTCATACGCGAAGAATTGCAAAGCGTCGGTCGGTAGTAGGAGAGATACTGTGATTGACCAAGCGCTTATTTTGGCCGCCGGGCACGGCTCGCGTTTGCGCGACCACGTTCCGGTAGCGCACAAGTCTCTAGTGCAAATGGAAGGCGAGGCGCTGTTGGTGCGCACCTGCCGGATGCTGGAGCAGAGCGGCCTGCGGGAGATCGTCGTGGCCACTGGGCATTGCGGTGCGGATGTGTGTGCGGCTCTGAACGGGGCGAGTGATCTGGGGATCGGGCTGCGGTTTGTCGAGAATGCGCAATGGAAGTTATCCAATGGGATTTCGGTGTTGGCGGCGACTGGGATGCTCGCGGAGAGATTCCTGCTACTGATGGCCGATCATCTCTTCGACCCGGAGATGATCACGGCGATACGCGGTGTTAGCCTAAGTCCTGGGGAGGTGGTTTTAGCGGTGGATCGCAAACTGGACGCGATCTACGACATGGACGATGCGACGAAGGTGCGGTTAGAAGGGGAGCGGATCGCGGCGATTGGCAAGGAGCTGACGGATTTCAATGCTGTGGATACGGGCCTGTTCGCTTGTAGCGATGCGTTGGTGGCGCATCTCAGCGAGGTGGAAGCGCGCCGGGGCGATTGCAGTTTGACCGATGGGATGCGGATGCTGATAGAGCAGGGTCGGTTGCGCGCTTTGGATATTGGCGCGGCTTGGTGGCAGGATGTGGATACGCCCGGGGCGTTGGCGCACGGGATGCAGTTGCTGCGGGAGCACGGGGGCTAGGGTAGCTCTTCCTTGCTTTGTTTGCGTTTGTTTTTGCGGCGGTATAGCACGTAAAAGGGGTACGAGGCGACGAGCGCGGCGGCGAGGATTACGGCGGCGACCCAGCCGAACATGCTGCCGATTGCGCCGATGATGATGATGGGGCCGATGTAGGCGTGAGCCGCGCTGCTGCACAGGAGCAGAAGCGCGCAAACGAGGCTAATTTTCGAGAAATGACAGGGCATCTTGGGGTATCCTTTGGGCTTGGGTCATCATGCCGCGCAGGGGTTTGCCTTGGTAGGAAGCGCGGTCTGGGTTGTAGTATTCCCACGCGATTTCGCCGGTTGGTGTGACTTCGATCAGGCGGCCGCGTTGCGATTCCGTGATGAGGGTGTTGCCGTTGGGCAGCCGCTGTTGGGCACCGCGGATCCAACTGTCGAAGATCTGGTCGGTGCTGGTGCCCTTGTACTCCCAGTAAATTTCGTGTGTAAATAGATCGATTTCCAGGACGCGGCTTTGGCCGAAGGGGTGGCCGCGCAGGCCCTGGTTGTCGAAGAGCAGCAGGCGACCGTTGGGCAGGAAGTCGGGGTCGTGCTGCTGTTTCCAGATTCCTTCTCCATACCAGATCACTTGTTGCTCGATGGGATCGACGATGATGAGGGCGTTGGGGTTGCGTAGGGAGATGAGTAGGTCGCCGGCTTTGGCACGCGGGATGTGAGCGGCGGCGGCCCAGTCCGGCGGGATTAGGCGAATGGCGTTGGTGTGGGTGACTTCGCTGTGGCGGGTGGTCTGCCAGCGGTCGAACACGCTGCGATACGGCGAGTTTTTCAGGGCGCGGAAGATGGAAAAGCGCCGCTTCTCTTGGCCGGTTACTCCGTCGATGACCACGGCGAAATCTTCGATGTACGGGGGTTGGATGTTGCCGATGGGTGTGGTGCCGATTTCTTGCACGAGGGTGTAGATGTTGCCTTGGTCGTCAAAGTCGAAGTCGTGGTGGGCGGTGCCGGTGTATTTCCAGATTACCTGTGAGTTTTTGTCGAGTTTGACGAGGCCGTAGCCGTAGGGGTAGTGGTTGACGTAGTCGTGGTTGGCGAGGAGGTCGCCGTTGGGGTAGAGGTGGGTGCGGTGCCAGTGGAGCATGTCGGGCTGCTGCGGGAAGGCGGCGAAGTCGGATTCGTCAAAGGCTTCAGCAAAGTCGCATTGCCACTGGTGGACGATGTTGCCGAGCGAGTCCATGAGCACGGCGGCGGTGGCGTTTTTGGATACGAGCGTCAGGCCGGGCTGCATGGCGGCGGCGTTGTGGATTATGGCCCCGGATGGCTCGCTGGCGTCTTCAAACCACATGGTGCTGGTGAATTGGTTTTTGGTGTCGGTGAGGTCTTCGTAGAGATAGGCGAGGTGGCCGTAGGCGTTGACGGCGTG
>MKWU01007353.1_pt1 | contig 10601 bp, 8 predicted proteins | sample 809101 | NCBI WGS metagenome assembly MKWU01 (sample SAMN05860141, study PRJNA318959) | sponge metagenome | host: Aplysina aerophoba | place: Slovenia: Piran, Adriatic Sea, Gulf of Piran | collected 2013-05-07
CGGGGCGAGAACGCGGGCAATCGGAAGTACTGCGGCTCCCGCGACATCCACCGGTCCGCTCGTCTCGGGTCTACGGCTCCGGCGAGGGTCGCTTCGTGCTGTGGCAGCAAGTCGGCGACAAGGTGCTGATCCTCGGCATTGTGCCCATCGAGCGATGAGCGATCCCGGTCCACCGCGCTGAGGAGGCCAACGAGCGAAGTCGTGGCCACCGATCTCGCTTGGGGCACCACAGGGCGATGCGCCCGGTGGTGCGGTGGCGTCGCGCCCGATCATGCGGCTGCCGTTTGGCTCCGTCGGGTGCCTTGACGAGGCCGCGAGTCGCTCGCGAGGGGGTTGGTGAGTAGATCGGTCAAATTCGGTCCGGCTGCATGGATCCCGCTCGCCGGAGCACTGGCCGGGCCGCGCGGTCCGGTTCGCACCCGACGTCGCCTTCGCGCCGGACCCGCGCTCGGGCGCATCACGCCGCCAAACCGAGGAGTGTCCACTGCGCTTCGGCGTTCGGACCCGAGGGCTGGTGCTACGTACTGGAGAGGGCGCTGAGGGGGGCGGGCGGCCCCCCTCAGCGTGGCCGGGAGTCTCCGCAGCTGCACACGAGCACGAGAGCAAGCTTCAATGTGGGCAGACCATCTGATCTGCGGCCGTGCTGCTCATGCTTGCTCCGCTGCGGTCATCCAGAGTTCCCTGGTATAGCGGGTTGTGTTCGGGTATCGACGATTCTAGGATCTCGACAGGCATCTACTTTACGGCTAATGTATCGCCCACCGCTTCGCATAAACACAATAGGAAGAAGGAGATCATGACCGTCATGCGACTCACACTTGAGGAGTGGACAGAGCACACGTCACGACGTGCGACGATCGAGCAGCACTTCGATGGTGGAACCTCCAGCCTTCAAAGGGTGCTTACAAGCGCCGAGCACGAGCGGAGTCATCGCCTTCGCGTGATGGTCGAGATACCGGAGCATGAGCCGCACGCTAGACCAGCGGCTGGCCCCCCTCGGCGATCGCTGACGGACGTCTCGATCGAGAGCGCAGAAATCACTGGGGCGGAGACTGGAGTCGTTGACCAAGCCGCGCGCGTCGAGAGCAGCGATGTCGCACCCTCGCGCGATGATCTAGCCCGTGGCTCGGGCCCCCTGTCCGAAGTCCCGAAGAAAGGAGGCCCTCGTGGCTGAACTGATGATTGAGCAGCTGAGCGAGGCTGTGGCGGGCGGGGCGGTTGCGCTCCGGTCGATTATGCGGCTGCAGCCCGCGGACGGACCTGGGGGCAAGGTCTTTCCGCCGACCTACGCAGTGTCGGCAGAGCACAAGTACGCCGTTGAGGAGAGAACGGTGGGCGATCGGGAGGTGACGACTGTGCTTCTCGATTCGGTCGCGTCACAGGCCAACCGAGCCGAGTTGGCGCTACTGGATGGCTGGGAGGCCGACGAGTTGCGGTTCCCCGTTCCCTACGTCGACTTCACGCAGGAAGCCGATCTGGATGACTTGGGCCGGATCACGGTGCTGGAGGCGCCCCATCGTCTCGCCGACGCGATCTTCCGCGACAGCCTGCTGGACGGCACGCTGTTCCGACTCAGCGACGTGGGCCGGGCGATCACCGAGGCTCGCCCTGGCAACGCCACCGATCTGTTCCGCTACGCGCCGACGGCATTGCTCTTTGGGCAATGGGACTCGACGGGTCCCAAGGGTGGTCTCGGCGCGAAGTTCCAGCGGGCCTACGTCTCAGAGATCGTCGGGCTGGACGCGCGGATCGGACGCAAGGTCCGAAGCCGGATCGATCCTCTCCAGATCGAGAAGGACGCGGCCGTCGTGTACGAGCACAGCGACCCTGAGCAGCGTTGGACGCTCGACGAGGATGAGGCCGTCAAGGACGGGGGAAAGCCCAAGCCGGTCAAGGACGGCCGCCCCTCCGAGATCAACCATGGCAACATCGCTCCTTCGATCGACTCGCAGGCCGGCGGCGTCACCATCTCGGAGGCACGCCAGACGACAGTGCTGTCGCTGGCCGCGCTGCGGCGTCTACGCTTCGCCGGCAAGAGCCGCGATGCCGAGGTGGCCGCGCGGACGGCGGTGGCTGCGTTGGGTATAGCGGCGATCGCCTATGGCTACGAGGCGGACCATGATCTGAGGTCCAGGTGCCTGCTGATCCCGGAGCATCCGCCCGTGCTCGAACTGGTCGGCCGCGACGGTGGTACGCCAGCCACCGTCAGCGTGGACCGTGAGTCGGCGGCATCGCTGGTCGCGCAAGCATCGCAGCGCGCCGAGCAAGCAGGCATCGGCTGGGAGACCGCAGAGATCGCGCTCAAGCCCGCGCCGAAGCTGACCGGCCTGTTGCGCCGCAGCCGCGAGGTGTCGGCGCGTGAACCAGTTGGGGAGTGACCGATGACGGCCATCGAGGTCAACTTCCTGACAGGGCGCTACAGCGCCACGTCGCATCACGACCGTGAGCTCTCGGAGTGGCCACCCCACGGTGCTCGGCTCTTCTCGGCCATGGTCGCCGCCTGGGCCGATGGCGAGCCGCCCGGGGATGCCGAGCGTGTCGCGCTCGAGTGGCTGGAAGGGCTGCCGCCGCCGCGCATCACGGCACCGGAGGCCGTGCCGCGCCGGGTCGTGAGCCACTTCGTGCCGGTCAACGACGCCAACGTGATTGCTCCGTCCACTTACCGTCGTCGAGCGGCGAGCATCGAGAATCTTGTCGCACAGTGGGAGGATGAGCTCGACGCCTCGCACGGTGAGGTCACGAAGAAGGTCCAGTCGCTCCAAGGCAAGATCGACAAGCAGCGAGACGTTCGCTCGTTAGCGGGTGACTCCGGCAAGACGAACGTCAGTTCCGCGCTGGCACTACTGCCGGAGGGTCGGGTCAAGAAGGAGCGGTACTTTCCGTCGGTCACGCTGGTCGAGCCGCAAGAGGCCGACTCGCCGGACCCCGGGGGATCGTCGTCGAGGCGAGTGCCGTCCGTGGTCTATGCCTGGGACGAGGAGGCCCCGCCTGACACGGCAGCGGCATTGGATGGCCTGCTGCGCCGGGTGACCCGTCTCGGGCATTCGTCGTCGTTGGTGTCTTGCCGGCTTCGCGATACGCCGCCGGCACCGACGCTCATACCCGGAGAAGGCACGGAGATGCTGCGCTGGGTCCGGCCGGGTCAGCTCGCTGCGCTCGAATCGGAGCACCGACGACACCGCGCGGTGAGGCCCCGAAGCCTGCCATTCCGCGGAGTCCAATACCGCAGGAACGATGCTCGCGGGGCTGGCTCGGCAGAGCAACTTCGTCCTGCCACCGAGGGCGACTGGATCGTGTTCGAACTGATGCCAAGTGATCGTCGTCGGCCGATGACGCGTGCCGTGGAGTTGGCGAGAGTCTTGCGCGAGGCGGTTCTCAGCCATGTGCAGGATCCGTTGCCGGAGGGTGTCAGCGGCCACCTGCCTGACGGAACCCCAACAGTCTCTCCGCATATCGGATTCCTGGCGCTGCCGAACGTGGGACACGAGCACGCCGACGGCCGGATCATGGGACTGGCCGTCTCGCTCCCGCACGCACTCGACAACTTGGCCCGTCGCGCCACGCTTCGCGGCATCGGCAAGTGGGAGCGGGAGGAGAACGGTGTCGAGTGGCCCTTGCATTTGAGAATGGGTCGCGCCGGAGACGTGCGGATGGCACGGACGCCTCCTCCGCACGCTCTCGTGAGCCTCCGCCAAGGCGTATGGGCGAGACCCTCGCGGTGGTGGACGTCGACCACTCCTGTAGCGCTGCCCGTTCATCCCGGAGACCTGCGCCGCGGCAGCCCGACGGCGCGAGCCAAGGCATGGGACCGCGCAGCGGAGGCGGTCTCGCGATCGTGCGAGCATGTGGGCCTGCCTCGGCCGACGGGTGTGCGGCTGTCGCTCACCGCTAATCTCGTCGGGGCTCGTCCCGCAAGGGACTATCCGGTGTTCAGACAGGGTCGGAAGGACAGCGCAGGCGTTGTTCGGCAACTCGTGCACACCTCGATCGAGTTCGCTGAGGTGGTGCGCGGCCCGCTTCTGCTCGGCAGCGGACGCTTCCTGGGCCTCGGGCTGATGCGTCCCGTGGCGGAGGTGGCTCTGCACGGCGCTACCGCCGAGGGGGAGCAAGCAGATGAGTGATCTGACCGCAGACAGCTTCGACGAGTACTTCAAGACCGTCCACGGTGACGAGCCCTACCCGTGGCAGAGCCGTCTCGCGCGACAGGTCCTCGAGGAGGGCTGGCCCGACGTCATCGACCTTCCGACCGGAGTCGGCAAGACCGCCGTGCTCGACATCGCCGTCTTCGCGCTGGCCGTAAGGCCGGACGTGTCGCCTCGGCGGGTGGTGTTCGTCATCGACCGACGCATCGTCGTCGATCAGGTCTACGAGCGCGCTCAGCGGATCTCAAAGCGGCTCGTCGGCGCGACGGATGGCGTCCTGGCCGAGGTCAACCAGCGGCTGCGGACACTGACCGACGCCGAGAGGCCGCTGGGTGTCGCTGCGCTGCGCGGCGGCGTTCCCATCGACGGCGAATGGGCGCAGCGTCCCGATCAGCCATGGGTGATGGTGTCCACGGTGGACCAGTTCGGTTCGCGCCTGCTGTTCCGGGGTTACGGGGTGAGCCGACGCATGCGCCCGGTACACGCCGGGCTTGCTGGGAACGACTGCCTGGTGATTCTCGACGAGGTGCACCTCAGCAGGGCGTTCTCGGCGACGTTGAAGGACGCCTGCTCGCACGGTGAGGTGCCGCTGATGAGTGCTGTCAACTCCGATCTCCTGCCGCCTCGTTTCAAGGTTGTCGAGATGTCGGCCACGCCAGCCAATCCGAACGGACGACGCTTTGAGTTGCAGGACGACGACTTCGAGCGGTCGCCGCAGCTGAGCCAAATCGCGCGTGCGGACAAGCGTGCGACGTTGATTCCGGTCAGCGGGACCCGCCAGCCGCACGACTCAGTTCCGAAGAAGGTGCTGGAACTCGTCAAGAAGCACTTGCGGGACGATGAACTAAGCGTTGGGGTGATCGTCAACCGCGTGCGGACCGCCCGCGAGACGCTCAAGGCTCTGCATGCGGACAAGTCGCTGCAGCGGAAGGGTGTCGCGGCCCACTTGGTCACGGGCCGAATGCGTCCGCTCGACAAGGAGCGGGTCCTCAGTGAGATCAGCGGTTGCGTCGACCCGGAACGGTCAGAGGCCGCCCGGGGCCGGACGGTCGTCGTGGCGACGCAGGCGATCGAGGTGGGTGCCGACTTCAGCTTCGATGCACTCATCAGCGAGGTCGCGCCGATTGACAGTCTGTGCCAGCGTCTCGGGCGGTTGGATCGCCGCGGCATCCTGAGTGCGCGCCGCGCAGACGCGGCCCGGTGCTGGATTCTGGGCGTCGAGTCGGCGCTGAACCCGAAGCGGCCGGATCCGGTCTACGGTGATGCGGCCCGCGTGACGTGGCAGGAGTTGCAGAAGATGGCCGACGACGGAGAGGTCTCGGTCGGCCCCGATACCCGACTGGTGGCTCAGTTGAGCGCTGACGCTCTTGCTCCGCATCTGGAAGCGCCGTTGGTGCTTCCCACACACGTCGCCGCGTGGACGCAAACGAACCCTGAACCTGTCGCAGATCCGCCCGTGGCGGAGTTCCTGCACGGCAAGGGGAGCGAACGCGAGCCGGAAGTGTCGGTGATGTGGCGTTGGGATTGGTCCAAGGACGCACTCACCTGGGTGCCTCCGCGTCCGGCGGAGTGCCTGGCGGTTCCGTTGTCGGCGGTGCGCCGTTGGTTGCAGCGTCGTGAGGAGGCACCTGTGGCCGACGCGGGCGACGCGGATGGCGACCGGTCCGACCGTGCACGAGGTGTGAGCAAGGCAGCGGCAAGGCAGTTGAGGCTCGTTCGCCGCTGGGCTCCGCAAGAAGAGATCCTCACCGAGGAGCTTGAGCAGCCAGAGGATCTCAGGCCTGGCGACCTGCTCATAGCGTCCCCGAAGCTCGGCGGCCTGCATGGCGGAACCTGGAATCCCTCAACACGCCCTGGCGCGGGGTCAAACGAGACTGACGAGAACGTCGCGGAGAAGCCGGTCTCGGATTTGGGCGATCAGGCCCAGATCGCCTACGGCAAACGGGCAACCCTTCGGCTGCATCCTCACCTGCTAGCCAAGGACGTGCTTGGGGTGGAGATTCCGCCCCCGCCTGTCCCGTCGGATCAGCGAGACTCGGCAAGATCCGAGCGCGGGGCCGTCGATGAATGGTTGGACGTTGTCGCCGATAGGGGATCCTCGGGTCTCCCCGAAGCGCTCGGTCAACTCGTTGAACGATTCAAGAACGGATCGCCCTTCGATGTCGAGACAGTGCAGTCTGGCGAGAGTTCGGAATCTGCTGACTACTACGTGTTGGTGGAGAGGTCCGTCGATCTGGCGATCTTGAATCTCCAGGACGACGCGCCGTCGCTGACCGGAACCGAGACAACACTGCGCGGGCATCTTGTCGGCGTCGGAGACAAGGCGGCCGACTACGGGCGGCGGCTCGGGCTCAGCCCAGCCATTGTCGACGATCTTCGCCTCGCGGGAGAACTTCATGACCTTGGAAAAGTTGACGAGCGATTTCAGTATCAGCTCCGCGGCCATGACCCAGTTCGGCTAGCCGAGTCGGCCGAGCCGTTAGCCAAGTCTCTGCCACGGGCACGGGCTCATCCCAGCAAGTGGCCTCATGTGCGTCATGAATTCAGCAGCGTGGCGTTGGTCAGCAAGAGTCGTGAGGTGCTTGATCGGGCGCACGACCGAGACTTGGTGTTGCACCTGGTCGGTTCTCATCATGGTTACTGCAGGCCGTTCCCCACGATCAAGAAGGACACTGAGCCGCGTCCGCTGCGGGTGGTCGGCCGATGGGAGGATCGGACATTCCGACTCTGCACCGACAACGGCTTTGGTGCTGCGTCTAACGACGGCGACGGGGATCTGCTGGAGATGGAGGTCGACTCCGATCTGTCCGAGACGTCCCTGGCTCTCGAAATGGCCGATCGCTTCTGGCGGCTGCAGGAGACCTACGGCCATCACGGACTTGCCTGGCTAGAGGCGATTCTTCGGCTGGCCGACCACCAACAGAGTGCTGAGGAGGCGCAATGAGTGAATCTGACGGCATCGTGCTGCGTGGCCTGCCCGGCGACAATCCTCTCGGCTTCTTGGCTGCGTTGGGCGTACAGGCGGCATTGGCTGAGCATGGTGACCGTAATCGCCTGCACTGGACCGACGATCCAATCCCGTATCCAGTCGTCAGCCCTGCGGCAACGCTCCAGCAAGTCGCGGACGCGGCCCTCGCGATGGCGGGTCGGCTGCTTGGCGGACCGGCGTTGGATGAGTCGCTTGATGCCAAGCTGAAGCTCAAGCCTCCAGCGATCATGGAGTATCTGTCTCGCGGGCGACTTGCGGGCGCGGCCGGATCGCTGACCGGATGCCTGCTGGCCGAGGACAGCCTGGACAACGGCGGGTACGCCAAGCCCACGGATCTGTACTTCTTGGCCGGGCAACAGAAGTTCGTGTCGGCGGCTCGGACGATCCTCGGCGAGGTCACGATGGATGAGATCGTCGCGGACATGAGCACACCGTGGCGATACGAAAGCAAGCGAGATTCATTGATGTGGGACTCCGTTGACGATCGACGCCACGCGTACAGCGCTTTCGATCCGACGTCCTCACAGAGTCCAAAGTTGACCAATCCTGGGGTGGAGGCCCTAGCGGTCATCGGTCTGACCCGGTACCCGTGTTACGCCACACCTCAAGGAACTCTGACGCAGGGATGTTCCGGCAGTTGGAAGCGCGGAGTGTTTGTGTGGCCCTTGTGGATCGTGCCCGCCTCTGTGCATTCCGTGAGATCACTGCTTGCCCAAGTCGACGCACCATCGCATGCCAGCGATCGACGCTCACGGGATCGGCGCGCACAGTGGTATGCGGCTTGGGGGATTAGCAGAGTGATGCAGTCGCAGATCCGTCGTACCGATCAGGGAGGTTACGGCACTTTCGGTCCACCCCGCGTTGTTTGGCAGCGCGTATGAGGCGGTCGCTCTCGACTGTGCCAGAGCAGGGTCCAGTAGGGCCGTGCCTAGCGCCTCGGGTGTGACGTGACCGAGGTTCCGGAGCTGGTTCCGGCTCGGATGATCAACGAGTTCGAGTACTGCCCGCGTCTCTTCTACCTCGAATGGGTGCAGTCACGCTTCCAGCACAACCGGGACACGATGGAGGGCCTCTACGTCCACCGGGCCGTCGATGCCGGCGGAGGCCGCATGGGGGAGGCCGACGATCCGCCCTTCAGGAAGGCCAAGTCCGTCGAATTGAGTTCCCAACGGCTCGGGCTGATCGCCAAGGCCGACATCATTGAGCAGCGGGACGGCAAGGTCGTGCCGGTCGAGGTCAAGCGCGGGAGGCCGCCCAAGCACGGACCGGCCTGGATGCCCGAGAAGGTCCAGTTGTGCACCATCGGGCTGCTGCTGCGCGACAACGGCTATGAGTGCTCCGAGGGCCAGATCTTCTTCGCCGAGACCCGCAAGCGGGCCACGATCCCCCTCGACGACACGCTGGTGGCGCATACGCTCCAGCTCGTCGAGGAGTTGCGAGCGGCGGCGGCTTCGCCCAGTGCGCCTCCGCCGCTTGTGGACAGCCCCAAGTGTCCGAGGTGCTCGCTGGTGGGCATCTGCCTGCCCGACGAGACCAACCTCCACGCGGGCCGCAGCACCGCCGCGCCCCGCCGGCTGACACCTCGTGACTCGGCCGCACGCCCCCTGTATGTGACCGAGCAGGGTGCCCGGGTCGGAATCCGCTCCGGTCGGGTGGTGGTCAGCAAGAATCGCGAGGAGCTGCAGCAGCTCCGGCTCATCGACGTCTCGCAGGTCGCCCTCTACGGCAACGTCCAGGTGAGCAGCCAGATGATGCGGGCCGCGTTCCGCGAGGAGATCCCAGTCTGCTGGTTCTCCTACGGAGGATGGTTCCAGGGCATAGCCGAGGGTCTCCCGTCGAAGCATGTCGACCTCCGCCGGCGCCAGGTCGCGATCGCGGCCCAGGCGGGACTGCCCATTGCTCAGTCGATGATCGAGGGCAAGCTGCGGAACTCAAGGACGTTCCTTCGACGGAACGCCCGCTCCGATGTCGGGCAGGTCCTTGACCAACTCAAGTCGTTGGCCGAGGCCGTGGGCGGAAGCGAGTCGATCGAGAGCCTGCTCGGAATGGAGGGCACGGGTGCCCGTCTGTACTTCTCGAAGTTCTCGTCGATGATCCGCGAGCAGAGCCTGCCGCCGTTCGACTTCAACGGACGCAACCGGAGACCGCCGAGAGATCCTGTCAACTGCCTGCTGTCGTACGTGTATGCGCTCCTCACGAAGGACCTGACGGCAGTCGCGATCGCGGTCGGGTTCGACCCGTACATGGGGGTCTTCCACAGGCCGCGGTTCGGGCGGCCGGCTCTCGCCCTGGACCTCGCCGAGGAGTTCCGGCCCCTGGTCGCAGAGTCCGTGGTCGTGAACGTCATCAACAACGGGGAGGTCAGCGAGCGGGACTTTCTCGTACGAGCGGGCGGGGTGTCGCTCACCCAGGACGGCCGGCGATCCGTGCTGTCTGCCTACGAGCGTAGGCTCGACGCCGAGGTGACCCACCCCACCTACGGGTATCGGATCACATACCGGCGCGTGTTTGAGGTGCAAGCCAGAGTCCTCGCTGCCCACCTGCTCGGCGAGATTCCCAGCTACACCCCGTTCATGACGAGGTAGTGGGATGGCTGCGGGCAGGACTCGCTATCTGGTTAGCTACGACATCAGCGACGCGAAGCGTCTCAGGCAGGTTCACAAGACCATCAAGGACTTCGGCTGGCCGATGCAACTCAGCGTGTTCATCTGCGATCTGGACGCTGTGGAGATGCTCATGCTGAAGCAAGCGGTCGCTGACATCATTCACCACGGGGAGGATGCGGTAGCGTTCATCAATCTCGGTCCTCCCGCCAACCGCGGCCGGGAGTGCTTCGATTTCATGGGGGCGAGAACATCGCTGCCGACCTCCGGCCCGACGATCATCTGATGCGAGCGCTACGGTGAGCGCGCGAGTCCCGGGGACCGCTCGAAGCCTTGTAGCGCAAGGCAATGCGCAGCTTGACAACAGAACCAGCGCACCTTCGAAGCATCAGCTTCCTAGACCGCTCGCAAATGCCCACAAACCGGCAGGTCAGGTACCCCAGATCGAGCGAGCGGTTTGGCCGGGCAATTGCCCGGCCCTCCATTGAAGTCCGCAGACAGTCCGCAGCGTCGGACCGGTGCTCATGTTTGGCCGGGCAATTGCCCGGCCCTCCATTGAAGTGCGGTACAGGTCCGGTGCTCGCAGCAGCATGTTCAAGTTTGGCCGGGCAATTGCCCGGCCCTCCATTGAAGTCGGCTATTTGCGCACGTGGGCGCTCATCGTGGTCGGGTTTGGCCGGGCAATTGCCCGGCCCTCCATTGAAGTTGACATCATGGCGCCCAACTCCTGACAGCGGCCACGAGGTTTGGCCGGGCAATTGCCCGGCCCTCCATTGAAGTCAGACGAACCGCGCCGGTGAGAGTCGCAGCGATGCAGGTTTGGCCGGGCAATTGCCCGGCCCTCCATTGAAGTCTCGATACGCTCGA
>MKWU01007354.1_pt1 | contig 10600 bp, 6 predicted proteins | sample 809101 | NCBI WGS metagenome assembly MKWU01 (sample SAMN05860141, study PRJNA318959) | sponge metagenome | host: Aplysina aerophoba | place: Slovenia: Piran, Adriatic Sea, Gulf of Piran | collected 2013-05-07
ATGTGACTGTAATAGTCAGAGGTAGTCCAATGTGACTGTAATAGTCAGAGGTAGTCCAATGTGACTGTAATAGTCAGAGGTAGTCCAATGTGACTGTAATAGTCAGAGGTAGTCCAATGTGACTGTAATAGTCAGAGGTAGTCCAATGTGACTTTAATAGTCAGAGGTAGTCCAATGTGACTGTAATAGTCAGAGGTAGTCCAATGTGACTGTAATAGTCAGAGGTAGTCCAATGTGACTGTAATAGTTAGAGGTAGTCCAATGTGACTGTAGTCAGAGGTAGTCCAATGTGACTGTAATAGTCAGAGGTAGTCCAATGTGACTGTAATAGTCAGAGGTAGTCTAATGTGACTGTAGTCAGAGGTAGTCCAATGTGACTGTAATAGTCAGAGGCAGCGACTGTAAAGGTATTCCACATCTCTCCACATTCTGTGCCTGTTCTATCGTCAACCCTAGTATTTATTTGCTTAAAGCATCTGAAATCTCACGCCCCTATGCTGAAGTGGCATAACTAAAGTATATATGAGTATCCACTTAAATGAGGCTGCATCAATGATCTGCATGACCTTTGCATTCTGTGCTCTACTGACAGTACATGTTCATCTATGGCTTTATACTATATAGGGTATCCTAATTTAATTTGATTACCTGCTTATCTGGTGATAACAAATGCAGGTGTTCATATAATAGTACATGTGGCGTGCCAGATCATACACTTTGTTACCTGCCCTACCTACTCCTGAAAGGGTGGTGGCTTGACACTTGAATGGTTTATCTATCTATTTACCGTGCACCATGGCAGCCACTTTTCTGTGCAACAATTTTCTGTGCATTCTCTGATGGACAGTATGCATTCCATGACTGTGGCTTGTTTCCATGTTGGGTGAATGGTATGTATATAGTATATACTTCAGTACAATTGGGAGTCAATCGCTATTGTTCTCGAGGTTCTTTCAGCTTATTATGAGAGAATGGTGTTTTGCGTTCGTATCTTTAGTGCACTTACCCAATGCTCTCCTATGCTGGTACTCTGAACTGTGAAAATGCTGTTAAGTGGTTCTTTACGAATGTCGCTATATATAGACCATAGAGGGACTCACCAAGCTTGATTCATTCACTTTTTAGCTAACCTGGCCAGTTATGTACCAGCTTCTTTGGCTAATATGTACATACTTGGTGACGCTGTGTTCGTCCCTGGGTGGCACTATGTGGACTTTTGTACTGCTCTTATATGCATTCTCCTGCATATGTTACAGCACTGAAAACAAGCAGCTTCTCTACCTGTCATTCTGTCATTTACCATTTTCTCACTACATCCACCTAATTCAGGCTCTTTCTTAACACTTCCAACACATGCAACAAAAATATTGGAATCCTATTTACATCCTGCACATCAACATGAATCTTTGGCTGCACCTTCAGCATCGTCTGTGGTGGAAGCTTACTGCTGTACCAAAAGGCATTCACATTTATTTTATCGACGTAACTGTTATATGCATTTATCTTTCATGCATACACGTAACAACGTTGTTGCTTTGTTTTACCTTCTGCCACCCCACAGTGTATGGTTATATAGCACTGTCTATAGTCTTTCTGAGACTTTATCACTCTGTGACCTCTAGAACATCTGTTGTATGCTCAAAAGACACATTGTGCTCAATTCTGGAATGCTCCAAGTCCCAACTGTGCCATTCCTATAAGATGGGGCTCTGTCATAGGCTCTAGATGGGCATGGAACCTATCGATATGCTATATTTATATGGCCAGCACTCAAGTTATTACGGTACAATGGTTGATTTGGTTGCCAGGTTATTTATAGTAATGGTGTATGTTTTGTGAATGCTGTTGCTAGTATTAACCATGTCTTCATTCTGGCATATCAGATACCGTGTGACGCAGATGGCAGGTCAGTATATCGATTCCGCTACACTGAGACACCTGTGTTCCTCTTCATCAGCCATGAAGCTGTGGAAGCGTACTCATTTTATGCTGTTTCTGTGGACATCCCCGTCATTCACATTGCAGTAGGGCCTCTTTGCGATGACATTGTGCTGGAGTTGTTAAACAGTGGCACTGCTTTGGTGAGAATTTAACTATGAATATGTACATATAGCAGATGTGTGGCATATTAATACCATAAGTGTAAATGGCATATACCTGACAACACGGTATAAATAGAGCATGAGTAGGTGGTATAGTAACCATAAGTGTTGCATGTTTCTGGAAGGTAATTTGCCTATTCTTGCTGGTCCATCTGTATGATACGCATGCCATATTCCAATTTGGCACATGCATGTACACACATATAGACTCATACATCAATTTATCTGCAAAGCAAACTGTCTCAATTGATATTGATCGCTCGCAATAGCTGCTTATAGACTAAGACTTTCAAAATTATAGGATGAAGAATGCATACATGAATCCATCATGGACAGGTCACTATGGTGTTTGCAGCTATAGGTCAAACTAGGGGGAATACTGTGTCTCATGTGCCTTATTTTGGATGTCACATGAATGGCCTATGGACTCCTTGCCGCTAGCCCTGTTACCTAGGCAACCGTTATGCCCAGGTATTCTTATTATCGAGTGGTAGGTGAGCGACGAGACTTCCAGTGAAAAGATCTGACCCGAACCGCCGAGAGTAGCCGTGAGTTCAGCCAATCGTTTTACATAATGCCGACGTCTTGTTGTGTTGTTGGCTGCACTAATCGCCACTCTAAAGATGCGCCCTACCGATTCTATTGGTTTCCGAAAGACAGTGGTCGAAGGCAACGATGGATAGCTGCCATTCGGAGGGTGAACATTGACGGATCTGCCTGGCAACCGGCTGATGAAGATCGAATTTGCTCTCTCCATTTTGTCTCTGGAGAGAAGAACGACAACCCGACACCCTGGGTACATTCCCACGCTGAATATGGCAGGAGAAGATTCAACGGCCATAGCCAGTACAGTAGAGCAGTCTGTCACCCGTGTTGAACGGTTGTCAGCTCGAGAGAAACGCAAACATCGCCAATTCGAAGAAGAAGAAGCGGCACAAGTCGCCAGCATCTCTGTTTACTGCAGTGGGTGATGTGTGTGCATAGATGTACTAGAACGGTCTGTTGGTATATAAGCTGTCAGCACCTGTACCGCATGGTGCTCAAGATAAAAGTGTAGAACTGGCATGTGATTGCAAGCTTGTCCCAACCTAAGGTTCGAAAGCAGAGTTTTCTTTAACAATTGCGACTGCGAAAATTCATCATTATTGATTTGACCCTAAATATACTCACTATCGTGTATTGCATCAGCTGTTATTCAACTTAATGCACATAGTATGCATATATACTGCACGTTACAACCTACCATGATAGTGTAATGCTCTGTGGCTGTCATGAGGCATAGACTCTGTATATACAATCACATGTATATACACAGAACAACTTACCCTGAAACACAGCTGCACTGAGCTGAATACACATCTCCAGTGTCACCAGTCAGTGCAACAAATGTTTCCAATGGTAGATCCTTGGCGAGAGAGTGTTGCATGAAGCCACGTACATACACTATCCTTGACCCAGACATCATGCAGGCATGTAGCCAGACATTCCTGACAAACCCATCTGAGAAACATCGATAAGCTTTCAGGGACTTAATGCTCGCATCGATTGCATGCCGAAAGTTTTGTCCCTCCCATACACTAAGTACAACAAATGGTTCATAAAGGTGAAATCTACCAGCACTCCACGTCTGTTCTTAGACCAATCAGTCACCGTTGAGAAGCCTGGAATACACTGGAGCTTGGTTCTGACTCTTCAGTGAGGCAGGTGAGGCGAGTCGAATCAGGAGTAGCGGTTTCGTCTGTACGACGAATACAGCCGAATTCTACCATGTAGATGATTCTCTCTACGATGTTCGCTTTCCTTGACACGCAGACAGCTTGATGGATAGCCGTTTTGCTAGTGAACGTAGCTCGGGTACGTTGTGACTTAACAGGCGACGACTTAAATACTGCCGTTCTTCATCACTGCAGTCTTTGGAGGCTAACAAACTGTCTTCCAGATCGTCCTTGCGTGCCATACTCTTATTCTAGATGACTACTCGAATTCTGTTCGCAGAAGGATGGACAGCTGATCGACTGATGGCTCCAGCGCGAGCGTTCGCAACATCTCTTTTGCCTACCACGGTTGCAATTGTGCAATTTTTGCTTCTATTTCGTAATAGCGGCAAGGAGTCTATAGCTTCATGAAGCCACCTGTGCTCTGTCACTGCGCTAGAGCACCCCAAAACACTAAATGTGTATCACTTCAACAGTGTACTATAGAGACTGCAAACATGTAGCATATTTACACCGTGAGCATTTTGTTACTTTCACTGCATGTGCTTAGCTGCATAGCATATATTGAATGTGAATTGTCTGTGCTTCATGCATGTTAGGCGCATGGATGTGATTAAAGTACAAGTGTGTAAAAGGATTACTTCAAAGTGCTGGGATTTGGGATGTATATGTATTCTGTCCTTTTTGCATTTTGGTGTGTACATCTCTCATGCATGTTCCTTTCTATCCTGACGTAGCTCAAGAATCATGCAAGAGCAAGGGGTTCTGGATTTGTTCTTTTCAAAGGTTATGCCTCTTATTTTAATCCTAGCATCAGTGCTTTTCAGATATTGGGTGATATTGAGCAATTTGAAGGAAATGTTGACATATTCTTTGCGTCATTTGTTTTTTATGTCATCTTTGCTGTTTTGGGAGTCCCGGCATTCTTACACAGTAACTATAAGAGGCTGTCAAAGGCCAGTACAGATCCAGATTCTAATCTTCCGTATACATTGTGGGGACTTGCAGCAACTTCAGCAATTCTGCTTGTTGTTGTAGTGATTGTGGACTATCCAACCATATCTCGAACTCTCTCTACACACAATCCTGACAATGTTCTCTTCAACGTGTACATTATAACACAGGTAGTGATTGTTGCAGTGATTGTAATTAACTTCATTCTTGCTGCCATTGTGGTTCTTCCTAAGAAACAGCACATCCAGCTGCCTCCAGCCTTGCAAGTTCTGTTTTGCACTAAGTACAGCAAATTTGGCTCAAAGGTGGCCCAAATTCTTGCAACTGGCATATTTTCCACCTTTTTCACAGTCTTGGGTTGGCATGTAGCATTCTTCTTCTTAGCATTTGCCGCCTTTCCAGCACGAGCTATTCTGGTCATTCTTCTTTATGTCGCTGGCATATTCTGCATTGTTGCCTTCTTCAGCTACTTCTTCAAGATTGTCACGTGCAATGCCAAGTTCTGTCACACTGTTGCAGATCATGCTGAAACTAACTTGGGATTACAGATATTCTTTCCTATAGCATTTGTTGGTGCTGTGACATTCATTATCATGCAGGCAGTGTTTTTCTTCCGCATAACCGTATTCATTGGTGCCACAGATGCAGGTGGAATACCAACTATAATAGGTGCACTGGGCCCTGCTACAATATTGGGTGTTCTTGGTGTTGGCACGGCTGGTGCGTTAAAGAAGTATAACCCAAAGAACTTAGCAGAGCATTTAGTTGGGAGGACTGGGTTAGAAGATGTCTTGCAAGGAGTGGTTCCTGAAAGTGAAAATGTGGAAATGGCAGCTACTTCGGCTGAGAAGGAGGCCAGTGATAAGGAAGGAGAGCCGGCCATAGGGGCTGATTGATTTATGTATAATTGATTATAAAGTAATTAGTCATCCAGTATAGTGCCCCTGTAACCTCCCGTGCAATTATTGTGACTTTTGTATAAATAATGTACTGAATTCTTTTCAGCCATGTAGGATTGCTCAGATTGTGTGATATTATTAAGTGTAGTGACTAGCATGAGTACTGACAATGTAGTAAACCACTGAGGCAAATTATATGCACATATAGTGAGCATACAATCACAAGTATGCAATTAGATCAAGAGCAATGCCAGTTGTGGGGTCTTAGACTGTTGTAAAGGCCTGTGTGGCTAGATAAATCAGCCATTGTAATATTATATCACTTGGTACACATTAGCCAGGAACCTCTGGCTAGTGTGTACGAAGTGATAATGATAATGAAGAACTGGACTGGTATTTCGTAAACCGTGACAAGTGATCTATTGTAAGTCACAGTAGCATGGAGACACTGCAGCACACTGGACAACATTCCGCATAAATAAAACCTCACAGAGATGAAGATATTATATAGTGCATATGCTGTGCTGAAGCTGCGACCGTTCAATAGCCGCACTGGTGCCTTGGTATATATTTGCACAGCGACTTATACACTGCATATGGCATCACTGACGCAATCTTTAGTCCCATCCCTTCATGATTGGTACACGCTTTCTAATCCCAACTATATCTAGGCCCTTAGCTGTATAAATTCAACGATACACATAGGCCTGTCGAACAGATGGACCTCACCCCGATGCGATGATCAAATTTTAGATACTACAGCACAGCCTACTATGTGCTATATTATATAGGCCTTCCCATAAGCATCTTATAATATAAGAAGCTCACGGCCTAGGTTGTAACACAGGTCGCAGAGTGCATTAGGATGCATTAGAAATGGGAGTTTTAATTACTGGTATGTTTATGCCACATCTGCCGCTGATGTACCGGAGGCCAGGGAAGCGAGTTTTCAAGTGCGATGTTGAGCCATAGCTCGCACGACACATCCTGCTCTTAATTGGCTGTTATAGCTACATATTTTCTCCCCCATCACCATTATTAGTGTAGTGGATGGTTGCCCTAGGCTCACGTTTCCTCATTCATGTATGAAATCTGGAGGCATCACTCTGCAATCCTCAATTGCATTTTGGCACCACCGCTTTCAATCTCTGTGCTTGGTTGGTTCTGATTGTAGTAGATAACTGTAGCTACCTCTCAATGAGTGCAGACTCAATTAAATTGTCTAACAATAACAATAACAAAAGAGTACCTATATAGACAGCTATACATAGGCAACACTAGCTATTAATGCGACAACATGCTATTCAAAGTTATTAATTGATCTCCTTCGAGGTCTGCTTCATAGGCATTTTGCTGGGTTCTCACTATAGTGTATATATATATATCATTACTATAACGCACACATTTCACAAACTGTGTACATGTGTAGTCTACCGACACTGTTGTGGTGTGGCATGCAGGGTGGTGATGTTCTGCAGAACCACTCAGTCCACCCAGTGAAGGATAAGTGTGCATAAAAGCCAAATGTATACAAATCTGCAATATTAACAAGCTGCACACAGTCAGGCAATAAGACTGGATTAAGGTGTACATGCAACTATCTTGCAAAGGCCTGTGTAGGATTGCTTCTAGCAATATCAAGAGGCATTGAAAGGGCAATAATTTGTGCTGTGATAGCGTTGTTAGTGTGTGGAGCATCCCCTAGGTTCGTCCCCAGAACAGTACTCACTAGAGCGTAGTGTCCTCTGGGTAAAATTGACTAGTGCACTGTCCCCACAAGATACCTTTCACTAGTGAATATTGGACAATGTTGTTCCCTTATACGACTGTATTTACTAGTAAATGTTGCCCCCCCCCCCAGGACACAATCCTCTGAAGAATTGTTTCCCTCAATATACTAACATTCATTCACACATGTATTCTGACAGTGCCTTGCTACATAGGACTGTCTTCATGAGATATTATTGGCTATGATAATTTATTACATAGGCCTGGCAGTGGGTGACAGATAAAGATCTTGCCAGATATACATAATTTATAGTCTTAGTCTATATAGTCTAAGGAGATTGTTGCTGTTCATTGATAAATTATGATATATGTATTCATAGCTCAGTAAGTTAGCCATATCTGGGGCAGAGGAAAACCATGGCCACTTTCTACCTTTATGGTAGTAATGTGCCCAACAACATGCTGTACATGTGCTCCTGATTGCCTGTCCCACTGCACGTGTGCTACTTTGTGCCCATCAATGGCTAGACTACGGCTTTTTGGTTTTAGTGTTCGTGGCGAAAATATATAATGGAGTACAAACGGCAAATATGGAGGCCCTCTCAGTGGCACTGATGAGCGAGCAGTGACAATCCTCCCCACACTTACGTCTTATGTCTTGCATAGAAATGTAATAGTTGTCAGCTTTATATGCAGTGCACACAGTCACATAATGCCAGACATGATTATATACTATCACCTCTCAGTCCACAATCCAGTATAAAGTGTCTCTGCAAAAACACCAGTTGGACATTGAGTATATAGGAGGGTTGCAGATCACCTTCATGGCTGTGAGGGCTGTGACTAGTTAACATCACTCCATTCACACCTAGAATTGGTATATAAAATGATGTGTATTATAGTGATCACACATGCAGGACACACTCCATCTATATAGCTAGCCACCAGATAGAGATACTCTAGTGATATCCTTATGTATGTATGAGAAGATTGATTAGTATGCCAGTAGTGCTGAGGTCCTTGATCAAGACGGCGGCTGCGATCAACGACAGGTAGTTTTTTCTGGTGTGCATCTGCTTCATTTGTGATTGCCTGATACTAATGATTGGTACAACTGGTATAAGGAATAGCGAATAGCTAATAGTAGTAAGATGAAGTAGGAATTTGGGACGTGGAACATAAGAGGGCTGGGGTGACCAAAATGTTATGGAATCAGCGTGCTATCTGGAAGGTTACCAAGACCAGAGTTTTCAATGCTGCAGTGTCGTCCACCTTACTGTATGGTGCTGGAACATGGACTAGAAAGGAGCAACAAACCAAGCGGCTAGAGAGTGCTCAGTACAGGCTAGCACACTACATGCTAGGAGCCAAACCAATGGACCATGAGAAGGAGAGGGCGCCCTCATCAGCGATGGTCTGACACACTGAAGGGTGCACTGGCTGTTGCAGACCTGCCTACCTACCTACCGGGAATGGTCCTTGAGTATCGCAGCTATCGGTGACAATTGGAAGAAGCATATCAAAGACCTTACCAGCAAGCTAGTGATGAAGTTCAAGAATTTGAGAAGACAATATCAATGTCAATGACTTATTAGCTAAGCCTGCATGTCAACTATAAATGTACTTGAGTTTACTTGTAACTACCAGTTGTGCTTTTCTTTGTATTAAGAGTGTTTGAACACTCTGATTAATTGGTGTGGTTTAGTGCTGAGGACAGCTGAGGTATATATTATATATTATGTATAATGATATATATATCTTTATAGATAGGTGGGGGATGACACAAAGGACATGATGGGGTGGAGCGGTATGCTTGGCTTTGCCAGGAACTTATGTCTAAAGTGCACAAGCCAAGCGTACCCCTCCACCCCATCGTGCACTGTGCTGCCACTGATCTAGAAGCCAGCACCGCGTAAGGCGTGCTAGCTATTACACCCAGTCCTGCATCTCCTTTGTTGGCAATGTATCAACAATGGCCTGGCGTAGGTAATGTATACAAGGTTCTGGATGCCGATGCAACATACTGCCGGCGATTAGCTCTCTCAGGATCCATGGATCATGTGGAGGCATGCTCTGCTTGGCTCAGATGGCACCCAGGCATCGCCATATAGGCACATACTGCCCGACTCTTGAATAACAGCCTGTCGTATGTACCACAATTTTGGGCATTGATGCACCACAGTGCAGCTCGTTCACCCTATCAGGAGACAAGGGGGCGTTGATACATGGCCGGCCTGGCACAGAGGACGCCCAGGCATTGCCGTTTGGGTGCACTAGGCCAGACAATGGGAATCGGTTCATTTAACATATAGGTGCGTATGTGATGCACTCCCTGCTTCCTGGGCAGCGATGTATTGCGGAGTTGGCCCTGTTTAGCCAATCAGGAGGCAAGGGGTCACGTATAGATGCCAGGCCAGCCAACCACCTTGGCCCTAGCAGAACATGCTCACTCCACCGGTCATCCTGTTAACTGGACTGAGGCTCGTGTGATTGACACCTGTTCCTACACCTACAGACGAACTAGGTACACTGCCCCACACCTATAAGACCCTCATTAAGCACCCATAGTTCCTAAGTCACCCACAGACTGTTAATTAACAAACATCCATGTAATATTCATTTTTAATTCATTGCCCCATGCAGCACTATATAGGAGTAAGAAAATAACTAAGATGACATCAGTAATCAGTCCACATTGCGAGAGTCATATCATTCAGGATCTGGTTGAGGGATGGGAACCATTAGCTATGTAAACCTCTTCTGCCATAATCTCTCCATAGCTTTCCTTACTGCTGGATCTGTACATGCTTTGTCCATTGTTACTGCCACCCTCTCATTCTCCTTCACGCTCAGCCATCCTTCCACCCTCTCATCCATTAGCGCCATCAACTTCCCCCTGTCCTCTTTCACATGTGCACACCTCATCACCAAATGCTCAACATCCTCTACCTCTCCACTCTCACAGCACTTACATATTCTCTCTTGATTCTCCAAGCCACGCCATCTCCCAGTTTCAATTCTCAGTTCAGCCGTTCCTCCTCTCAACTTTGCCAACATTCTTCTCTGCCTCTTACCGTCAACCTCTACACATCGAGCCTTACATTCATAATCCATTAACCTTCCAATCATTCCCAGTTTTGATCGTCCCCTGGCTTCCTCCCTCCAAACCTCTCTCACCTTCCTCCATGCTATAGCCTTCAAA
>MKWU01007355.1_pt1 | contig 10600 bp, 9 predicted proteins | sample 809101 | NCBI WGS metagenome assembly MKWU01 (sample SAMN05860141, study PRJNA318959) | sponge metagenome | host: Aplysina aerophoba | place: Slovenia: Piran, Adriatic Sea, Gulf of Piran | collected 2013-05-07
GGGCGTGGCCGCGCACGATCTCCGCCGCCTGCGCGAGCGGCTGGATGGCGCCGGTCTCGTTGTTCACGGCGACGATCGCCACCAGGCGGGGGGCGGCGGCCAGGCACGGTGCGAACCGCTCCAGGTCGAGCAGGCCGTCGGCGCCGACCGGCGCCATTTGCACCGGGAAGCCCATCCGCGCCAGTTGCCGGGCTGGCTCGGTTACGGCGGCGTGCTCGACCGCCGAGTGGACAATGCCGCGGCGGAACGCCGCCCGGCTGTCGCGCAGGTGGGCCAACGGCGAGTACAGCACCAGGTGGTCTGCCTCGGTGGCACCGCCGGTGGCGACAATCTCCGCGGCCGGCCAGCCGCAGGCGGCGCCGATATCCGCGACGGCGGCGTCCAGCGCGCGGCGCTGGCGCTGCCCGCAGGCGTGCGCGGAGGAGGGGTTGCCGAGCTGGAAGTCGTCCGCGAGCGGCGCTTGCGGCGGCGCGGTGGCGGCCCAGTCCAGGTAGGTCACTCGGTAACCCGGTCGTAGACCTTGAACACCAGGTCCCACACCACCACGGTGAAGCCGGCGACAATGGCCAGCTCGCTGAGCACGTTCCTGGTTCCCGCCCAGGCGTTCCGGTCGGCGATTATCGTGGAGCCGGGGGCCGGCCGGGTGAACAAGGTGCCGCGGCTGCGCGCGTGGTCGGCATCGATTACCGTGAAGCTGGCGCCGCCATCCTCGGTCAGGCCGCCGGCCGCGCGCAGGTAGTCGCCTATGGTCAGCGACGGCTGATAGGGAACCGCGGCCGGGACGTTCACCTCGCCGGCCACGTAGACGTTCAGATCCTGCATCGGCACGTGCAGCTGGTCGCCCGGTTCCAGCAACAGGTCGAGGGCCGGGTCGCGGAGCTCCCACAGCGCCGCCGCGTCCACGGCGATGCGCGCCCCGGTGGCGGCGCGCAGCACGCTGCTGCGCTCGGCCCGGGCCAGCGGGGTAGGGCCGCCCATCCGTTCCAGGACCTGCAGTACGGTCAGGCCGCCCGCGTAGGGCAGCAGCACCACTACCGGTTGCTCCGGGATCGGTCGCGGCGCGGCGCCGCCGGGCTCACCGAACAGCGCTCCCTGCACCAGTACCATGCGCTCAGTGCGCGCTACCGGCGCCGCTTCGACCCGGTCGCCATCGCGGAGCGCGAACGTACGCCACTGCGCCGGACCGAGTTCCACCACCTGCGGTACCGGGCGCCCGCGCAGCACCGACAGCCGGTTGTCGCTGTCCACGCCGGTCAGGCCGCCGGCGAAACGGATCAGGTCGTCGATTCCCTCGCCGGCGAGCAGGTCGTACACGCCCGGGAACGCCACCGAGCCGGCCACCGACACCAGGCGCTCGGCGCGCGGGACGCGCACCCGGTCGGCCGGCGTCAGCGTCGGGTTGGCGTCCAACTCGCCGTGGGTGGAGAAGCGGGTCAGGTCGATGGTGCGGGTCAGGTCGTCGCGGGTCAGTTCCACCCGCCGCAGGCTGCTGCCGGCCTGCGGTCCTCCGGCGACGGTGATCAGGTCCGACACCCGCGACAACGGCGTAACCGTGTAGATGCCAGGATTGGCAACCCCGCCGTAGATGAATACGTCGAACAGGGCCGGCTGCTTGAGCACGAAGCTGACGAAGCGCGCCGGAACCTGCTCCTTGATGCGGCGCACGATCTCGCGGCGCCCATCGCTGAACAGGCGGTCGCGAACCTCGACGGTGCCGATGTACGGAATCTCCAGTTGATAGTCGTCCTGCAGCACCAGCGGGAACGTATTGACCCGGTCGGAGCCGAGCTGAATCTGCAGTTCGTAGGTATCGCCGGCGGTCATTCGGTAGCTGGTGGCGCTCAGGATGCGCTGGCGCAGGGTTCGGGCATCGCCGGTAACCGCGCCGAGCGGCAGTTGCTGGCGAAACTCCACCGTGCCGGAGCCGGCACCCGCGGCGGCGGTCTGGGCGGGGAGGCTGCCGGCGCCCGCGCACATCACGAGCACCGCCAGGGGCGCCCGCCAACACCGGCCGCGGAACGACGCAAAGATCGCACACACCAGGGCACATGTGACCGACAAGCAGCGCAGCCAGCCGGGACGGATCGCCGCTCGAATGCCGCTGGAGTTTTTCCACGGGCCGCTATTCATGTGCAGCGATCCTACCTGCGACCGGCCACCCGCGGCAACGCTTCCGGTCGCCCGCAACCCCCGCCGAATCTGATGACAGGCCCCCAGTTGCCGTATGCGCGATGTGCTATCCTTCGCTGCGGAGACTGGCGATCGCGCGGAGGAACCATGAGAGATCTCGACAGATACCCGCAGAAGCTGGGTGCGTGATGAGGTTCGACGGCAAGGCGGCGCTGATTACCGGCGGTGGCTCCGGTATTGGCCGCGCGACCGCGGCGGCGTTTGCGCAGGAGGGGGCGCGGGTGGCGGTGGCCGACGCGAACCGCCAGGGCGCGGAGGAAACGGCGCATGCCATCGAGGCCGCCGGTGGCCAGGCGCTCGCCCTGGAGGCCGACGTTACCGTCCCGGACGCGGTCGAGGCGATGACGCAGGCGGTGGTCGACGCCTACGGCCAGCTCGATTGCGCTCTCAACGCTGCCGGTGTCGGCGGTGAAGGTACACCGCTGCTCGAGCTCTCCTGGGAGAGATGGCAGCACACCATCAGGGTCAACCTCAGCGGCGTGTTCCTGTGCGTGCAGCAGCAGTTACGCCACATGGTCCCGGCCGGAAGCGGCGCGATCTGCAACGTTGCCTCGATCTGGGGGCTTGCCGGCACCGGCGCCGACGGCATGATCGGCGAGCGGCAGCCGGCCTACAATGCCAGCAAGCACGGCGTGGTCGGGCTGACCAAGTGCGCGGCGCTCGACTACGCTTCGGCCGGCGTTCGGGTAAACGCGGTATGTCCGGGCCATATCGAGACCCCGATGACTGGCTTCTACCGCGAACACCCGGAGCGCAAGGCGCACCTGCTGCGGGCGTATCCTGGCGGCCGCATGGGGCAACCGGATGAGATTGCCCAGACGGTGCTTTGGCTGTGCTCGGACGCGGCGTCGTTCGTCACCGGCGTCGCGTTCCCGGTAGATGGGGGCTATCTGGCGCAGTGATTGCTTGCCCGGCGGGGGCGCGCTACAATCTGGGCATGTGGCTGTTTCCGGGGTTCGGATTGTTCGTCGGCATTCTGCCGTTCCTGTTCATCTTCCTGGTTCTGAACCTGGCACGCACCGCGCTGCGCGAGTCGCGCGGCGGCCGCTCGCCGGTGCGTGGCCGACACGGATGGCCGGGACGGGCGGCGGCGGCGCCAAGCAGGGATGGGCGCCCGGATGGACGCCGCGTGAACCGCGTGTTCCGGCTGGCGTACCGGCTGGGCGGGCGGCTGACGGTCTCCGATCTGGTGGTCGATCTCGACTTCAGCATCGATGAGGCGGAACAGTTTCTGGGCCAACTGGTCGACAGCACGCGGGTGACCATGGAGGTGCAGGCCGACGGCATGATCTACTACGAGTTTCCCGAGATTATCGCCCGGCGGCGCCGCGACGACGATCACCCGGTGCGTGGCTGACGTGGCGGAAACGGGGACCGACCTGCACCCTGAAGCGGCCAGCCAGATGGCCGCTGCGTGCGGCGACCTGCTGGACAGCCTGGATGCCGTCCAGCGCGCCCGCGCCACCTTTCCCTACCTCGACGGCGAGCGCCTGTTTTGGTACTACCCGCCGCTGAACCGGCACGGCCTGCCGCTGCTGGCGATGACCGACGAGCAGCAGGGGCTGGCGAGGCGCGTGCTGGAGGCGGCGCTGTCGGAGAAGGGCTACGAGGCGGCGTGCGCGATTATCGACCACGAACTGATCCTCCGCGAGCAGGAGCGGGCGGACGGTCAGGTGAGTTGGGCGCGCGACCCGGGGCGCTACTACTTTACGCTGTTCGGGGATCCGCACGGCACCGATCCCTGGGGCTGGCGTGCCGAGGGGCATCACCTGTCGCTGCATTTCAGCATCTGGGGCGAGCGCGTCATTTCGACCACGCCGTTTTTCTTCGGTTCGAACCCGGCCGAGGTGCTGCACGGCCCCAAGCGCGGCCTGCGCATCCTGGCGCGCCGTGAGGACCTGGCGTTTCAGCTCATGGACAGCCTCGATCAGAGCCAGCGCTCGCGCGCCGTGATCTACGACAAGGCGCCCTGGGACATCCTGACCTACAACAGCACGCGCGCCGTGCTGCCGCGCGAAGAGGGGCTGGCGGGAGACCGCCTCGACGCCGCGCAACAGGAGATGCTCACCGCGCTGGTGGAAACCTACGTGAACCAGGTGCGCAGCGACGTCGCCCGCCACAAGCTCCAGCACCTGCGCCGCGCCGCCCCACAACGGGAGATCCCCCCCGGTGTGGGAAAACCCTGCGGGAACGGGGCGCGCAGCGCCGCCCCCCGCCACAAGCTCGAGCACCTGCGCCGCGACGGCCTCGGCCATCTGCGCGTGGCGTGGGCCGGTCCGGTTGCGCGCCGCGAGGGGCACTACTACCGGATCCACGGCGGCAACTTCCTGGTCGAGTTCGACAACTGCCAGAACGACGCCAATCACGTCCATTCGGTGTGGCGCGACGTGGACAACGACTTCGCCCAGGACGTGCTGCGCGATCACCTGCTGCTCTACCACACCCACTGACGGCCGGCGTCCCGGCCGCGGCGTGCGCAATCAGTGTGAGCCGGTGCGCAGTGCGTAGCGCCGTTCGGCGTAGGCGGCATCCTCCACCCAGAGCCGCCGCGCCGACGCCTGCATCCGGCGCCGCAGCAGGCCGGCGGCGCGCATCGCGAATCGGAATCCGAGCCGCTCCGAGGTAGCCACGGTCGCCTCCACGATGGCGCTGATGCCGGGCCGTACCGGGGTAGCGTGGGTTTCCACTACCGATCCGGCGCCCTCGCCGTCGACGATGGTCATTACGATGGTGCGCGGGTCGGGGCAGTGAAACCGGGCATCCACCTCCACACCCATGCGCCGGGTGGCGCGATACACCACGCGCACGGTAATGGCGTCGTCGCTTTGCTCCAGCACCGCCAGAGCGCCGAATGAGTGCGGATGGAAGTGCACGCCGTGCCAGGGGTCGAACCGGTTGGCAAGGATGTCCTGCGGTTCGCAGCGCGCCTCCATGCGGATGACGGCGTCGATACCGGCGCGCGGGCGTTGGCACAGGTGGGGGCGTTCCGAGAGCGGCTCGGCGCCGGCGATGCGCACCCACAGCAGCACGCCGTCGTCGTGGCTCGGCAGCGGCTGCCAGCCGCCGTGCCCGTCGGGTCCCAGCGCCAGGCCGTGCCAGGGGCACACCAGGCAGCCGTCGCGCAGGTGGCCGCCGGCCAGCGATGCGCCCAGGTGGGGACACGCGTTGGGCGCCACCAGCAGTCCGGAAGGACCGCGCCACACCACCAGTTCGCGGTCCGCCACCCAGTAGCAGCGCGGCCGGTCGCCGATGGCGCGGACGGCGTCGACCACATGCCAGCCGCCGGAGGGCAGCCGCCCGGCGCGCGCCACCGCCCGCCGGATCCAGCCGGCGTCGGACTGCTGCCAATCGGGGCCGGCGCGGCGGGCGGCGGCGGGTAGCGGGGAACGCGGCGGGCGGCCGAGCAGGCGCCGCTTCATGCCGCGATCCTCGGCAGGATGCCGGTCCGGCGCACCGTGGCGACCGGTTCCGGAGGCAGGTGCCAGTGCCGCAGGATGGCGTTGGCGGCGGTGATGCCGGTGGTGGCGGCGCGTTCCATCAGCGCCGACGGCGCTTCGATGCGCACGAAGTCTCCGGCCAGGTACAGCCCCGGGTGAGGGGTGACCACGCCCGGACGCTGCGCGTGCGAACCGGGAGCGAACGCCGGACAGTCGCGGCGCAGCAGGAAGGCATTGTCGAGCATCCGGGCGGTGCGCGTTTCCGGGTACAGCCGGTGCAGTCCGCCGAGCAGGGCCTTCTTGAGACCGGCTTCGGTGGCGGTCTCCGGCACCGCGTAGGCGTGCAGTTCCACCACCGAGCCGCGGTGGGCGTCCGCCCAGGCGCGGCTTTCGTCCTCGAACAGGTGGAACAGCGAGATGTTGTCGAGCAGCGGGAAGCCGGCGGTGCCCGCGAACGGCGCCCGGCCCGGCGCCGTGGGCGTGTCCAGCCACAGCCGCCACACCGCGAACGGCAGCGTCGTGGCCAAGTTCGCCAGCGCGTCCGCCCACGCACCGTCGCGGAACGGCGTATTCGGCAGCAGCCGCTGCAGGCCCGGGACGTCGAGCGCCAGCACCACGGCGTCAGCGGCGCAGGCGGTGCGCTCCGCCCCCCCGGTTTCGACCAGCCAGCGGCCCTGCTCGCGACGAATGCAACGTGCCGCCGTGCCGGTCGCGACGCGCACGCCGAGCCTGCTCAGGTAGCGGTGCAACGGCTGCCAGATGGCGGTCGAGAACGGCGCGCGCGCGACGTCGAAGATCAGTCCCTCCCGGCTGCCGGTAAAGTAGAAGTGAAACATCATCAGCAGTTCGGCCGCCGACATGCCATGCTCGGGGTTGAAGAACGAATGGGCGAACACGTCGAACAGCATGCGCCGGGCGGGCGGCGGAAAGCGCAGTGCGTCCAGGTAGTCGGCGGCCGAGCGGCGGTCGTGGCGCCGGTAGGTGTGTTCGCTGTCGAATGCCAGCATCGACAGCGCCTCGCGCAGCCCGACGCGCGCCAATGCCGGCAGGGTGAGCTCGGGGGTGCGCCGGCTGAGCGCGGCGATATTCCACGGCGGCCTGCGCGGAATGTCCGCGAGCGACTGCCGGCGCCCGTCGGGGCCGAGAATCGGGTAGTCGTCGAGCGGCACCAGGATGTCGAGATCGGGCGAGATGCGGCGCAACAGGTTGCGCAGGTTGTAGTACTGCCGGAAAAAGGCGTGAAAGCCGCGCTCCATCTGCACCGTCTCGCCGGTCGCAAGCCGCAGCGGCGCCGCCCCGGCGCGCCCGCCGAGCGCCGGCTCCCGCTCCAGGACGGTGGTGGCAATGCCACGCTCGGCGAGCACCGTGGCCGCCGCCACCCCGGCGATGCCGCCGCCGACCACCACCGCGGTGTGCCGGCCGCGCGTGCTCGCGGGTGCGGGCGCCGGGCGCCGGGCCAGGAACGAGTGCACGATGCCACGCTGCCAACCGCCCATGGGCAGAGTGCGCACCGCGGTGAAGCCGGCCCGGTACAGGCGCCGCTCGAAGCCGGCGCGGCTGTCGAATGCCAGCACGCTGTCGCGCAGGTAGGTAAAAAGGCCGGCGTCGCCGGCCACGATGCGCGCGGTCGGGCGTACGATGGTGTTTGTCACCAGCCGCCACACCGTGCGGCTTACGGCCGAACCGGCAACGGAATACTCGTGAAAGCAGACCGCGGCCCGCGGCGCAAGCAGGTCGCGAACCGCCGCCAGGCAGGCGTCGGCGTCGGCCACGTTGCGAATGCCGTATGCCATCAGGATGCCGTCGAACGCACCCTCCACGCCGGCCGCGCGCGGGTCCATGGCATCGCCATGTATGAACTGCACGCCGGCCAGCTCCGGGCGGGCGCGGGCCACCTGCAACATCTCCTCGGCGGCATCCAGGGCGACCAGCGCGGCGTCGGGAAACACGCGGTGCAGCGCCAGGGTGGATTGGCCGGTGCCGCAGCACAGGTCGAGGATGCGGGCGCCGGGCGCAAGCTGCAGGCGGCGGGCGCTGAGCCGCAGGTGGCGGCGGTAGCCGGGGTTGAGCGACACCAGCAGGTCGTAGGCGTGCGCGACCCGGTTGAAGCCGGCGGTCAAGTCGGGGCCGGTCAGCTTCATGCCAACTCCAGGTCGGCGAACTCGAACACCCGCTCGGGCGCCCGGTACGCCGCGGCCGGACTGCCTGCGCCCCGCAGCCGCGCCGGCAACTCGGCCGCGGCGGCGCCGGCAGCGCCGGCCAGCGCGCTCAGCTTGCCGGCCAGCGGGACCACCGCGCGGCCGGCGGTAACGTCGCAGCCCGCGCTCGCGATGCGGTCGCCGATGGCGGCATAGATGGCGCGCGCGGCGCGAATCGACAGGGCCGCGCGCCAGGGCAGGGCAATGAAACCCGCGTCCGCGGCGCCGTAGAAGCGCCCGGCGAGTGCGAGCATCTCGGTGACCACGGCCCGCAGCGGGTCACGCGCGGAGTCCGGAAACGGTGCGCCGAGTGCGGCGCGGAGGTCGCCGAGCCCGACCCGCTCCAGCCACGTGGCCGGCAGGTAGAGCCGTCCGAGGCGCCAGTCCTCCACCACGTCGCGGCAGATGTTGGTGAGTTGCATCGCCACGCCCAGCCGTGCCGCCGCCTGCAGCGCGGCGTCGTCGCGCAGCGTCAGGACGTGCGACATCATCAGGCCGACCGTGCCCGCGACGCGGTAGCAGTAATGCAGCAGAGCGGGGAGATCGTCGTACGTCGCCTGCCCCAGGTCCATGCGCATCCCGGCCAGCAACTCGCGCGGATAGTGCGGCGGCATCCCGGTGGCGTTCATCACGGTGCCGAATGCGTCGAGGACCGGGTCGCCGGTGGCCACGCCGCCGGTTATCCGCTTCAGCTCGCCGTACAGGCCGGCAAGCGCCGCCGGCCGAGGCCCCCCCGGCCCGCGCCCGGGGGGGCCCGGGCGGAGGGCGTCTCCGCCCCGCCGGCACCAGGCGTATACCACCAGTGCCGCGTGCCGGCTGTGGCGCGGCAGCAGGCGGGCGGCGAGCGCAAAGCTCTTCGAGCCGGCGGCGATGCGGCGCCGGCACTCGGCCGCCACCGCCGCGGCGATCGGCGGCTGGTCGGGGGGGCTCCTTGCGCCCAGTCCCCCCGGACCCGGGGCGCGGGGGGGGGCGGCGGGCGATGGGGGCCCGGCCCTCGGCCGCCACCGCCGCGGCGATCGGCGGCTGTTCGGGGCGTCTCATGGCGCCAAGTCCTCCAGTACGAGGTGCGCGGTGGCGCGCGCCGAGTTGATCACGCCCGGTATGCCGGCGCCCGGATGGGTGCCGGCGCCGACCAGGTAGAGCCGGTCGATGCGGGAGTCGCGGTTGTGGGTGCGGAACCAGGCGCTCTGGGTAAGGGTGGGCGCCAGCGAAAACGCGCTGCCCTGGTAGGCGTTGAGCTCGGAGCGGAAGTCGAGCGGCGTCATCCAGCGGCGCACCACGATGTGGCGGCGCACGTCGGGCAGCACGCGCTCCACGTCGGCGAGGATGCGGTCGGCATAGTGCGGCGCGACATGGTCCCACTCCAGGGCGGCGTTGCCGAGGTGCGGCACCGGAGCAAGGACGTAGAATGCGCCGTGACCCGGCGGCGCCAGGGACGGATCGGTGATGTGCGGCGCATGCAGGTAGAGCGAGAAGTCTTCCGGCAGCCGGGCGCCGTGAAAGATGTCGGCGAGCAGCTCCCGGTAGCGTGGCCCGAACAGTACCGAGTGATGCACCACCTGGCCGCGGTAGTCGCGGTCGGTGCCGAAGTAGAGCACGAACAGCGACATCGACCACGCTGCCCGCTGCAGCCGGGTTTGGCGCCGCGCCGCGGCCGGGGTGCCTCGGTAGAGCACGGCGTAGGTATGGTGCACGTCGGCGTTGGACACCACGGCGTCGAACGGTTCGCGGTGCCCGGACCCGGCGCGCGAATAGGCCAGGTGGTGGACCGTCCGCCCCGCGGCGCCTGCGAGCGTCGCGTGCTGCACGGGACTGGCCAGCAGGAGACGGCCGCCGAGGTCGACGAACAGGCGCACCAGGGCGCGCACCAGGACGTTGACGCCGCCGCGCGGATAGAACACGCCCCAGCGCCGTTCGAGATAGTGGATGAGGGTATAGATGGCGCTGGTCTCGAACGGATTTCCCCCTACCAGGAGCGTGTGGAAGCTGAGCGCCTCGCGAATCCGTTCGTCGCCGATGTAGCGCGCCACCGTTCGGTACACCGAGCGGTCGGCGCGCAGGCCGGCGAGCTGCGGCGCCACCCGCACCATGTCCCAGAAGCGCAGGAACGGGGTGGCGGCCAGCTCCTCGTAGCCGGTGGCGAACACGCGCCGCGAGTAGTCCAGGAAGCGGCGGTAGCCGTCGCGGTCGTCCGGATTGCGGCGCCCGATCTGTGCTGCCAGCGCTGCGCCATCGGCGCAATAGTCGAAGCGGTCGCCGTCCGGCCACAACAGCCGGTAGAACGGGTCGACCGGCAGCAGCTCGACCCGGTCGCGGACGCCCATCCGCTCCTGCGTCATGCGCTCGCCCCGGTGAAAGGGAGAACCCGGTTCAGTACCGGTTCCGTTCATCGTCCTGTACCCCAGCCCCGACCTGCTACCCCCGCGGGGCGATGAGCTCCATGCGCACCCCGCCGGGGATCGCGAACATCATGTGCCGCGCCGGCTCGCTGGCGAGAATCTGTCCAAATGGTTGATCTTGAATGTGCGACAGTGTGCCAGTTCCCAGGGGCTTGTTGCGCGACCGAACCGTCGATGCGGTACACATCGCCTGTCCTCGGTACGACCCTACGGAGCGCCGTGCGCGAGGGCGGTATACGTGTGCCGTGCCTCATCGTATCCGGGGCATGCCTGCCGGTATCATCGGTCAGTCTGTTTCAGCGTAAGCGCCCCGTGAACGGCGTCATTGACAGGCGAGGAGAAGGACTCCTCGGAGCGGAGGTCAGATCAGGTCGGC
>MKWU01007356.1_pt1 | contig 10598 bp, 8 predicted proteins | sample 809101 | NCBI WGS metagenome assembly MKWU01 (sample SAMN05860141, study PRJNA318959) | sponge metagenome | host: Aplysina aerophoba | place: Slovenia: Piran, Adriatic Sea, Gulf of Piran | collected 2013-05-07
CGCAGACATCGACCAGCGCGATGTCCCGCGGCGTGCCGTCGATCGTCACGCGCAGCACCTTGTTGCGCCGCGCTGCCTCCTCCCGCGTCAGCGCGCCGGTCGCCACCATTCCGGCCGCGAGGCCCGCGATGGTCGCTTCGCGCATCATCGGGAAGACGTTGTTGGTCCCGGTGGAGAGCGAGGTCAGCGGCACGCCGTCGCAGGCCTGCGCGACCAGCCGGTTGGTGCCGTCGCCACCGAGCACCACGATGCCGCCGACGCCCCGCGCGACCATGCGGGTGGTGGCCTCGAGCGTGTCGGCGGGCGTTCCCTCGATCGGCATGTCCAGGAATTCCACCTCGGGCCAGACCTGGCCATCGGGCGGGCCATGGGCGATCGCCCGCTTCACCCGGTCGGCGATGCCGCTCTCGTCGGGAATCATGTAGCAGGTGCTCACGCCGACCGCGCCGAGCGCCGAGAAGATGCGCGTGATCATGTTGCGCTTCTCGGCAATCGGGAACACCGATGCCTGGGCGACCAGGCGCCTGATATCGCGGCCGGCGGCGGGGTTGGCGATGATGCCGACCGCCGAGCCGCTGAGGGGTTTTCTTGCCATTGTGCCTCCGCGAGGGCTTATAGCCCGGCCGGCGGCGTGGCGCCATGCGTCTCTGGTCCCATGACGGGCGCGCAGAGGTCCTTGTGACCGGCGCATCCGCTTCGTGTAGAAACGGCAGGCAAGATGACAGACTCAGCGTGCCGCGCGGCGCATGAGAAAGGGGAGTAGACCGTGATTCAGCAGGGCCCGGCCAATCTGCGCGTCTACGGCGTGCTGCTGCGCGGCGGTCGGGTGTTGATCGCAGACGAGCAAGTCGGCGGGCGCGACGTGAGGAAGCTTCCCGGCGGTGCGGTCGAGTCAGGCGAAACACCGGAACAAGCGCTAAAGCGAGAGTTCATGGAAGAGGGGAGCCTCGAGATCGAGCCCACCCGCCTGCTCCACGCACCGGGAACTCTTTACAGTCACTGGATACACGGGCTCTACACGCCCATGTTCTACGAAGTTCGGGGGGGCGGCGAGCCGGTGACGCCGCCGGATGAGCCGGTCGAACTGCTCTTCATGGAGCCCGCCAAGGCCATTGCGAGCGGGCGCATGGCAGCGCCGGAGATCGTCGCGCTCAACCGCGCGCTGGCGGTCGCTCGATAGCGATGCACAGGTCGGGACAAGGGAGCGATCCGATGAGCAAGCGCCGCAACGGATGCGGGCGCCTTCGGCACGGGCTTCGGAGTCTTGCTGTCGTCGCTGTCGCTGCGGCGCTCTGGCTCGGTGAAGGGGCGGTCGAAGGGGCGGCGCAACAGCCGCCGGCCGTGGTTTCCGTCGACGAGGTGCGCATGGAGGCGATGGCGCAGACCGTGCCGGTGATCGGGCGCCTCGTCGCGCGCCGGGCAGGCGAGGTCGCGGCGCGCACCGCCGGCCCGGTCGCAGCGCTCCACGTATACGTCGGCGATCGCGTGGAGACCGGCGATCCCATCGCCGAACTCGACGCGATCCGGCTCCGGGCCGAGCGAGACCGCTTGGCGGCGATTGTCAACGAAGCGCAGGCTCAGGTGGAGCGCCTGGTGGCCCAGTCAGCCTTGCACCGCCAGGAACTGCGTCGGTTGGAGGGTCTCCGGAACTCGGCCGCGTTCAGCCAAAGCCGCTTCGAGGATGCCCGGCAACAGGTGATTATTGCTGAGAGCGCCATCGGCACGGCTGACGCCGCCCGGCTCAGCGCAGCGGCGAGCCTCTCGCTCGCGGAAATCGATCTCGCGTGGGCCAAGATCGCGGCTCCCTACCCCGGCGTCGTCACTCTCGTTCATACCGAAGTCGGTGCCTGGCTCGGAGTCGGCGCGCGAGTCGTGTCCATGGTCAACGACCAGGACTTGGAGGTCGAGGCGGATGTGCCGTCGAGCCGCGTCGGGGCCCTGGATAGCGGCGCACAGGTCTCGGTCGTCCTCGACGACGGGACCGAGCACACGGCGATCGTGCGCACGGTCGTGCCGGAGGAGAACGCGCTCACCCGCACGCGCCGGGTGCGCTTCACGCCGCGCTTCTCGGCGTTGCGCAAGCCGCTCGCGATCAACCAGTCGGCGACCGTGGTGCTGCCGGCCGGACGTAGCCGACAGGTCCTTACCGTGCATAAGGACGCCATCGTCCGCAATCAGGGCCAAGCGTTTGTCTATGTCGCTCAGGACGGGGCGGCGCAGATTCGCCCGGTGCAGCTGGGCGCCGCTGTCGGCGGCCGCTTCGAGGTGCTGGGCGGCCTCGGCCCCGGGGAGCCCGTCGTGGTTCGCGGCAATGAGCGCCTGCGTCCTGGCCAGGCGATCACGGTCGGCGGAGCCGGCTAAGGGCGCGCCCTCGCCATGAACCTGATAAGGCTGGCCATCAATCGGCCGATCGCGGTCGTCGCGGCAATTCTGATGGTGGTCATGTTCGGCCTCGTCGCGCTGCAGACGATCCCGATTCAGCTCACGCCCGATGTCCGCAAGCCGCTCCTCACCGTCGAGACATTTTGGCCCGGTGCGGCGCCCGCCGAGGTCGAGCGCGAGATCATCACGCAACAGGAGGAGGTGTTCAAAGGCCTCGAAGGGCTGCACCGCATGATCGGATCGGCCGACGACGGCGTCGGCGAGATCGAGCTGGAGTTCGCGGTTGGCACCGACATGGACAAGGCGCTCGTGCTGGTGGCCAACCGGCTGGATCGCGTGCCCAACAGGCCGAGCGACGCCGTCGAGCCGATCATCAGCTCTGCCGGCTCGGAGGATCAGCCCATCGCCTGGTTCATCCTCTCTCACCAGCCCGGCAACGACCGCCCAATCCACACCTACGGCGACTTCGTGGAGGACGTGATCCAGGAGCGCCTGGAGCGGGTCCCGGGTGTGGCACGCGTGAACATGTTTGGCGGTACCACGCGGGAGCTTCGGATCACGGTCGATCCCCAGCGCATGGCCCGCTACGGCCTGACGGTAACCGAGATCGCTGACGCACTCAGGCGGTCCAACGCCTCCATCTCGGCCGGCGATATCGAGGAGGGCAAGCGCCGCTACGTGGTTCGCACCGACGGCGAACTCAACACGCCCGAGCGCGTCGCCAGCGTGGTGCTGCGCTCAGACAGCGACCCCCTCTCGGGCCGAGTCGGCCGGGTCACCATGGGCGACATCGCCACGATCGCCTACCGCCACAAGGAGCCGGTCGCGCGCATTCGCCAACTCGGCCAGCCGGCGCTGGCCGTCAACGCGGTGCGCGAGGCCGGCGCAAACGTGATCGAGACCATGGCGCGCGTGAAGTCGGCCGTGGCGGAGTTGAACGCCGGAGCGATCCCTCAGGCTGGGCTCGTCTTCGAGCAGGTCTACGACGAGACCGTTTACATCGATTCCGCCATCGATCTCGTGCAGCAGAACATCTTCGTGGGCGGTGTCCTGGCGGCGCTGATTCTGCTGCTCTTCCTGCGTTCGTTCTCCGCGACCTTCATCGTCTCGATCGCGATCCCCGTCTCGGTCGTGGGCTCGTTCGTTGCGATGGCGATACTCGGGCGCTCGATCAACGTGATCTCCCTCGCGGGCCTCGCGTTCGCGGTCGGCATGGTGGTGGACGCCGCGATCGTGGTGCTGGAGAACATCTATCGGCTCAGGCAGAACGGCTACGGGCGCCTGCAGGCCGCCTACCACGGCGCGCGGCAGGTCTGGGGCGCGGTGTTCGTCTCGGCTGCGACCACGGTGCTGGTCTTCGTGCCGATCCTGGTGATGGAACTCGAAGCCGGCCAATTGTTCCGCGACATTGCCGTGGCGATCTCGGTCTCGGTGGTCCTCTCGCTGATCGTAGCGAGCACCGTAATCCCCTCACTCGCGAGCCGAATCCTGGGGCGCAAGATCTTCGGCGTCGACCGATCACCCGTGGCCCGTGCAGTCGACGACGCGCCGCCGTACCGGCTGCGCCTGCCTATTATCGACGATTTTGCTGCGCTCTTCGTCCGCATGGTGCTCGGCTTCACCGGCTGGGTCGTACGCCGCCGGTTGCGTGCCGCTGCGGTGGCGGTCGTGGTTTGCGGGGGCGCGCTCTTCGTCTCGTGGCTGCTCCTGCCCCGGCTCGATTATCTGCCGACCGGCAACCGCAACCTCGTGTTCGGTGTGCTGCTGCCGCCGCCGGGCTACAACCTCGAAACCACCATGGGCATCGCGCGCTCGGTCGAGGACGCGGTGCGCCCCCTCTGGAAGTCCGAGACCGGGCCGGACGCTCAGCCGGGCGAGCCGCCCAAGATAGAACGCTTCTTCTTCGTGACGTTCCGCGATCAGGCCTTCGTGGGCGCGGTCGCGGTCGAGGCCGACCGGGCCGGCGAGCTTATCGACCCGATCCGCACCCCGGTATTCTTCGAGCCAGGCACCTTCGGCTTCGTCAGCCAGGCATCCCTGTTCGGTCGCGGCATCGGCGGCGGGCGCAAGATCGACGTGGATATCTCGGGTCCGAACTTGGAGACCGTGCTCGGTATCGCGCTGCAGGCGACCGGCCTCGTGGCCCAGGCGCTGCCCTTCGATCAAGGCAACCAGTTCCGACCCAAGCCGGGCCTGGAGCTCGGCGCGCCCGAGGTGCGCCTGTTGCCCGACCCCGTCAAGCTCGGCGACAACGGAGTCTCCACGCGCGAGTTCGGCGCCACGATCGAGGCCTACAACGACGGCCTCAAGGTGGATGAGGTGACCATCGATGCCAAGCGCTTCGACCTGATCCTGGCGGGGCCGGACGCCAACGTCGATCGCACGCAGGGCATCGCGAGCCTGCCGGTGGTGACGAGGGCGGGCACCATCGTGCCGGCCAGCTCGCTCGCCGACATCGTGGTCACGGCGGGGCCGACCAAGATTCGCCACGTCGAACGCGAGCGCACCATCACCCTGGAAGTTCGCCCTGCCGGGGACATACCGCTCGAGGTCGCGCTGGAGAGGCTGGAGACGGGCGTGGTGCAGGCGCTGGAGGGGCGCGGGCTGCCGCCGGGAGTGAAGATCAGGCTGTCCGGCACCGCCGACGACCTCGAGGCGACGTGGGACGCGATGGCGATCAATCTGGTGGTCGCCATCGCGATCGTCTACCTCATCATGGCCGTGCTCTTCGAGAGCTTCGTCTATCCCTTCGTCATCATGCTCTCGGTGCCCCTCGCCGCTGCAGGCGGAGTGCTGGGGCTTGCGGTGGTCAACACCTACACCTTCCAGCCGCTCGACATGCTGACGCTTCTCGGCTTCGTCATCCTGGTCGGCATCGTCGTCAACAACGCGATTCTGCTCGTCCATCAGACCCTGTTCCACATGCGCGAAGAGCAGATGGCGGTTGCCGATGCGATCACGACGGCGACCAGGAACCGGATTCGGCCGATCTTCATGTCGACGCTCACCAGCGTGTTCGGCATGTTGCCGCTGGTGCTGTTCCCCGGTGCGGGCTCCGAGCTCTACCGCGGCCTCGGCTCGGTGGTGATCGGCGGCCTCGCGCTCTCTGCCGTGCTCACGTTGCTGATCGTCCCGCCGCTACTGGCAGTGGTCGCGACACGTCAGCAGCGCAAGCGCGAGAGGCTGGGCACGGGCCTTGACGAACCCGCACCGCGCGGGACCAGCGCGGAGTGAGGGCAAAGACCGCCGCGCCGCTCCACGCGTGGGACCTGCTGCCGAAAGACGCCATCTCGTTACAGAAGGCGCTCGCCGGCGCGGTGGTCCGCTCCAACCGCTTCGGCTCCGGCGGGCGGCGTGCGGTCAGGCATGTCGCCGGCGTCGACGCTGCCTTCGCCGATGGCGGGCGGATCATCCGGGCCGCGGCGGTGCTGCTGGACTATCCCGGATTGGACGTGACGGAGAAAATTCTGATCGAGCGCCCGACCACCTTTCCCTACGTGCCAGGGCTGCTCTCCTTCCGCGAAGTGCCGGCGCTGCTGGAGGCGCTCTGGCAACTTCCGGCGGCGCCCGATCTGATCCTCTGCGACGGTCACGGTTATGCCCATCCGCGCCGCTTCGGGCTCGCCTGCCATCTCGGGCTCTGGCTGGACACGCCCACCATCGGGGTCGCAAAGTCGAGGCTCACCGGCTCCCATGAAGAGCCCGGCGTTGCGAAGGGTGATGTCTCGTGGCTGCTCGCTGACAAGGGCCTACGGCCTGGCGAGCGGATCGGCGCCGTGCTGCGGACCCGCGAGCGTGTGAGGCCGGTCTACGTCTCGGCCGGTCACCGGGTCTCGCTGAGAGCTGCGGTGGCGTTGACCCTCGGTTGCACCACACGCTATCGACTGCCCGAGCCGACACGACTTGCCGACAAGCTTTCTAAAGCGCACCGGGACGGGGGTTGATAGAGGGTAGGCGGTCTCTCGCCTGCCGCGCGCCGGCTTAACCGACGGGCGGGCCTGTCGTCACGGCAGAGCGGTATCCTCCTCGCCCGCGCCATCGCCGTCGCCTTCAGCGACCGCGTTCCCGCTGCCCAGGTCAGCCGCGGCGTCGTCGGAGGCTCCGTCCTCTACCACTTGCCCCGATTTCTCCTGCCGTCTGAGCTCCGCTCGTTCGGCCTTCAGCTTGGCGCGCTCGGCCTTTCTCGCGGCCTTGCTGCGCTCCCGTTCGAGGCGGGCGAAGCGGTAGTTAGGCTTGCGTGCCATTCGGTTCCTATTGGCCTGGCGGGCGCGCCTGCGAGGCGCGCCCGTTCACCGTCGCGTCGCGGGTTCCGCCGGCGACGGGTGACACTGGGTCTCCCGGCAGCGCTTGCTGCCGGTATTTGATGGGAAAGACTGTCGGGGCTCAGTCCAAAACGACCAAGTTCTCCGCCGACGCTCTGCCATCTCGCCCAGGCGTCAGTTCGAATTCGACCTTCTGGCCCTCGCGCAAATTGGTGAGACCTGCCCGCTCTACCGCGGAAATATGGACGAATGCGTCCTTGGACCCGTCGCTCGGCTGAATGAAGCCGTAGCCTTTGACCGAGTTAAACCACTTCACCGTTCCAGTCGCCATGACTACTCCTCTCGCAAAGTTAAGCGCCCGCGCCGCGCTGAGCGGCATCGCGGGTGTTAAGGGCGCAGCGTGTCTCTAGAGTAGCTTGGCCAAGCTGGAGCCAGTCAGCGAAGATACATCAAGGTCACGTGCAACCGACGGGCCCTTGTTGGGCTATTGTCGCGCGCTTTGCAAGGGGTTTCGCGCCTTGCAATGCGCGCCGAAAAATCCCTTAGCTGCCCTTGGGCAGGAGCTTGAGCGCCCACTTGACCGTGGTCGTGTCCTCGATCGGGCCGATCAGCGTGACCTGAGATGTCCGCCGCCGAGTCGCACCGTCCCCGGCATAGACGCTTTCGTCGATGCTCATCGAGGCGCCGGCGGCACGCATCTGCCAGACCGCGCCACTCTGGAGCCGCAAGAGGACGGCGCGCCGATCCTCCGTCATCGCGCAGCGCACGTCCGGATGCAGGTGGAAGCGCACCGCGAACTGGCGCCCTCGCCGCCGCCGTTGCCGCAAATGTGTGAGCGTGTCCTCGCCGCGTACGTCGGCGCCCTCGGCGCCCGCATAGAGTCTGCGCTTATGGATCAGGCCCAGCGCGTCCAGGTAGCCGTCGTGGTCGGCATCGATCCAGGTGGCACCATCCTGATCGCGCCGCTCCACCTTCACCGTGTTCGGGCCTTCCCCAATGCTGCCGTCCACACCGAGGTTTGCGGAGTTGGTGTCGTCCACGATGAGCGTGCTGTGGGCCGCCGTGCCTCGGAGCGCCTCGCGCCAGCCGTCATCGGGTCCGCGCCAGCCACCGCAATTGACGACGAGGCGCTCCCGGCCCGCGCTCAACTCGAAACTCAACGTGCCGGCGTGCGCCGAGCGCCCGGTGGCTGACGGCGCACCCGTATCCGCGATCAGGGTGGCGTGTCTGCCCTCGATCCGCCGGAATCCGACTTCGGGTGCGTCAAGCGGAGCAGCGCCGCTGCCCGCCCCGCCTCGGCTCAGGGCGAGGTCAATCAGCCCGCACTCCTCCTCAAGGCCGCCGTTGAAGAGCGCCAGGCCACCGTCGCCGTGGCGAAACAGGCGCAGCGTCGGGGCGAGCCGGGCAATGCTCTCCGAGAGCGCAGGCCAGCCCGGGCGCTCCGTGGCTTCGAGAGTCGCGCGCAGCCCCGCGAGGCACCAAAGCGTCTCAAGCTGTGCCGAGGGGTTCCTCTCGATATGGCCGCCGTCGCCGAGCACCTGCTTCGCCAGCGCCGCTTCCAAGAGCTTATGGCCCTGGGAAATGCGGCGCTCGCCTTCGGGGAGGCATAACCCGGTCTCGATCAGCCCCTTGCATGCAATCAGCTGCGGCAGCCCATCCGCCGCATTGCGCACGGTGCGCGCCAGGTGATTGGCTTGGAGTCCGAGCGCCTGGTGGAAGCGCCGGTCGAACTCGTCGTCAGCGCCCTGCAACAAGAATTCGCTGTGGGCGAGCCAGGCCGAGAGGCGCCGCGCGAGGGATTCCGGTCCCCACGCCGCTGCCGCGCTTCCGATTGTGCGATGTTGCTGCAGCCAGTCGAGCACCAGCGAGCGGCCACGCTCTGCCGCCGGGCCGGTGCCTGCCGCGCGCAGGTCGCGCAACCAGGCGAAGCCGTGGAGTTCGCCGAGCCAGTATTCGCCAGCATCCTGATGACGCCAGGGCGCATCGCCGCGTTCGCCGACCTCGGCGGCACGAACCGTTTGGCCGCCGAACTCGTAAAGCCCGCCGACCAGCGTCTCGCCTCGCCCGGCGACCCCCGGCACGAGATCGATCGGCCGGTGCAGCAGGTCCAACGTATCGGCCTGGTCATCCTGCCCGGATGCGCGGCTGCGGAGCCGCCGCAGGGCACCGAGAAAGCCCTCTGAGGCCGGCTCGTCCCGCGCGCCCATGGGCTAGGGAGCGCTAGGAGGCCGACGCGCCGATCGCGCGCGGCCTCGTCCGGGCGCCGTGCGGTGCTGAACGCCCCGCCTCCCCGGCTGCCCTCAGTCGCGCGATGTTACCGGAATACTCGACCTGTCCCCCGGCGAAGCTCGCCGAGCCTGCAACCAGCACATCGGCGCCCGCGCTTGTGGCGAGGCCGGCCGTGTGCTCGTCGATTCCGCCATCGACGGAGAGATCGATGGTGCGCCCGCTCGCGTCGATCAGCGCCCTGAGCGCCTCGATCTTGCCGAGCTGGCTCGGGATGAAGCGTTGGCCCCCGAATCCCGGGTTGACGCTCATCACCAGTACCAGATCGACGTCGCCCAGAACCGGCTCGACGGCGTGGATCGGCGTCGCCGGGTTGAGTGCGATCCCCGCCCGTTTGCCCATGCTCTTGATGCGCTGGAGAGTGCGGTGCAGGTGCGCGCCAGCTTCGACATGAACGGTGATGCTGTCGGCGCCGGCCTCGGCAAACGGCTCGATATAGGGATCGACCGGCGAAACCATCAGATGAACGTCGAACGGGCGCGTGCTGTGGGGCCGGAGAGCCGCGACGACGCCTGCGCCGATGGTCAGGTTGGGCACGAAATGTCCGTCCATCACGTCGACGTGCAGCCAGTCCGCACCCGCGTCCGAGACCGCCCGCACCTCCTCGCCAAGGCGCGAAAAGTCGGCCGCTAGAACGGACGCCGCGATCCGGAGCTCCTGCTGCATGGCGAGGTCTGGTACCAGCTTAGGGATGGTGCCGCAAGCGTGCGGCGTAGAAGCCGTCCATCCCGCCATATTCCGCCCAATGCGACGGCAAGGTGCGCAGATCGCCGACCGCCGTGACGGCCTCGCGGAGGCCCGGAATCTCGTCCGCCAGCACCGGAAGGCGGGCAAACTTGGGCGAGGACGCGAGAAGTGCGTCCACTTGGCGCTCGCATTCTTCGGGCTGGAGCGAGCAGCTCACGTAGACCAGGAGACCCCCCGGCGCCACCATGGTGGCGGCACGGGCGAGCAGCCGGCCCTGCAGTGCGGCGAGGCGGCCCACGTCGGCGGGCCCGCGGAGGTACGGAATATCGGGATGGCGCCGAATCGTCCCGGTCGCGGTGCAGGGCGCATCGAGGAGCACCATGTCGACTTGCGCCGGTGGGCTCCATTCCAGAGCATCGGCTTCGACGATCTCGGCCTCGAGGCGGAGCCGGCCGAGATTCTCCCTGAGCCGGGCGAGGCGAGAGGCGGAGCGGTCGAGGGCGATAACCCGCGCGCCGGCCGTAGCGAGTTGCGCGGTCTTGCCGCCGGGGGCGGCGCCGATCTCCAGCACGCGCTTGTCCGCGACCGGGCCGAGCAGGCGGGCCGGTAGCGCCGCTGCCGCATCCTGCACCCACCACTCACCCGCCTCGTAGCCCGCGAGCCGCGGCACCTTGCCGGCGCCGCGCAGCCGGAGCGTGCCTGCGGGCAGACGTTGCGCACCGAGCGTGGCGCGCAGCGCCTCGGCACGGTCCTCCGCGTCGGAGACCGGCGAGAGGTCGAGCGGCGGTTCACCCAGATGGGCCTCGGCGATGGCCCGGCAGGTTGCCTCGCCGTAGGCTTCGGTCCAGCTATTCCAGAGCCAGTCCGGGGTATTGAGGCGGGGCGCGTCGAGCTCGGCGATTGCGCCGTGCTCGCGGCTGGCGCGGCGCAGCCCCGCGTTGACGAGCCCGCGATAGGGCGCGAGCCGCGGTCCGTGCGCCA
>MKWU01007357.1_pt1 | contig 10597 bp, 8 predicted proteins | sample 809101 | NCBI WGS metagenome assembly MKWU01 (sample SAMN05860141, study PRJNA318959) | sponge metagenome | host: Aplysina aerophoba | place: Slovenia: Piran, Adriatic Sea, Gulf of Piran | collected 2013-05-07
CGGCCCTCCGGGGTCGTGATGTCGCAGGGAACCGCGGTCACCCGGGCCCCGGTGTCGGCCCGGATCGCGGCCGCCGTCTCTTCCAGGGTCGATGCGGTCCGGGCCGTGATCCACACCTCCACACCTTCCGCCGCGAGCGCCGCCGCGCAGCCGCGCCCGAGTCCCTTGCTTGCCGCGCAGACGATTGCGCGCCGTCCTCCGATGCCGAGATCCATCGTGTCGTTCTCCGTTCCTGGTGTGCCTTTTCCCGGCGCCTTCCCGACTCGGGCCCGTCGCGTCCCGGCCGGCCGCCTCTGCGCGAGGCCCGGTCAGGCCGGGCCGCAGGGGTCGGTCATGTCTTCGGGACCGCGCTCAGGCGTCCGGGAAGCGCGCGAGGGTACCACCTCGCCCGTTCATTCGAGGGCGAAGCCCTGGCGGTGAAGGTAGTCGCGAAAGCCCGGGCGGGCCGGTCGCGAGTACTGCCTCGTCTTGTCCTCGGACCAGCCGTAGAACTGCGCGGTTCCGAACCGTTCCACCTCCCGCTGCCGGTCCGCCGGAATGCGGTAGCGCGCGTCGCGCCGCCGGTCGTAGGCATCGATCTTGGTTTCCAGTCCGGCGGCGTCGTAGACGTCCTCGTGCACGGCGAGGGCGGGTGGCAGGCGCATGCTCACGAATCCTTCGCGCGCCGGCCAGCCGACGCAAAGGCCCGCGACCGGGAACACCCCCTCGGGCAGGGCGAGCAGCTCGGTCAGACGGTCGATGTGGGTGCGCACCTCGCTGATCGGGCAGCAGCCGAGACCCGCCGCTTCGGCGGCCAGGGTGAAGGTCTGGAGGGCGAGCCCGGCGTCCACGGCGGCGTTCATGAACGCGTCGACGTTGTTGTTGGGATACGGCTTCCCGCGAAGCGCGGCGGCGCGCCGCAGGCGCAGGTTGTCTCCGCAGAAGACGAGGAACACGGGCGCCTCGCCGATCCAGGGCATCGCGGGGAGCCAGCTCGCGATCTCCGCCTGCCGTTCGGAATTCCGCACGCGGACGATCGACGCCTGCTGGAGATCGGATTTCGAGCTCGCGGAGAGCGCGCACCCGATCAGCACCTCGACGAGGGCTTCGTCGACCGGCTCGTCCCGGTAGCGGCGATGGGTCCGGCGGCCGAGGATCCGCACGAGCGCGTCCTCGCCGGGGAACTCCGGCGCATCGTGCACCGCACCGCCCGCCGCGATCCCGAATCGTTGCTCGATGCATTCGGCGATCGTCGTCGTCATCCGGTTCTCCTTGCGTATCTTCGGGCGGACCCCGGCGCGCAGCGCGCTTTCCGGGCGGAGCCGGGCTCACCCCTCACCGCGCCGTGCCTCCAGGATGAGCCGGGTGCGAAGCTCGTGCAGGCCGAGCTCGAGTCCCGCCGGATAGGAGTGGGGGTTCACGAAACGCCGGATCGTGGGATGAAGACGGGCGAGCTGCTCGGTGGTCCGTCTCCGCGATTCCGCGAGCGGCGGGCATTCGTACACGATTCGCCCGCCCCGCATGATCGGAACGAGCAGGTCCTCGGCGACCATTCCGGCGCGAATCCGCTTGCGGCGCGTGTGGTCGACGGGGTCGACGATGACCGGTTCGTCCGGTACCCCGATACCGAGCTCGTAGGTCATGTCTCCCTCGAACCGTCCGTTCTCCCCGAAGCGTCGCACCTGCAATACGCCGGGGGTCGAGATCTTGGAGGTCTGCTCGGAGACCTTCACCTTGTACCGCCAGTCGTTTCCGGTCTTGCGGATCGCGCTCAGCTTGTACACCCCGCCGAGGGCCGGCTGGTCGAATGCGGTGGCGAGCTTGGTCCCGACTCCCCAGACCGCGATGGCGGCGCCCTGGGCCTTGAGACTCGCGATGATGTGCTCGTCGAGCTCGTTGCTCGCCACGATGACGGCGTCCGGGAAGCCTTCTTCGTCAAGAATCCGGCGCGCTTCGATGGAGAGGTAGGCGAGATCTCCGGAATCAAGGCGAATGCCGATCATCTCCTTGCCCAGCTTGCGCAGGCTTCGGCCCGCTTCGCAGGCATGCCGGACTCCCTCGAGCGAGTCGTACGTATCGACGAGGAACACGCAGTTGTTGGGCATCGCCCGGGCATAGGCTTCGAACGCCTCGCGCTCGGTGTCGAACGACATCACCCAGCTATGTGCATGGGTTCCGCGCACCGGGATGTCGAAGAGGCGGCCGGCCAGCACGTTCGAGGTGGCGCTGCAGCCGCCGACGTAGGCGGCGCGGCTCGCCGCGAGCGCGCCGTCGATGCTCTGCGCGCGCCGCAGTCCGAACTCGAGCACCTGGTCCCGGCCGCGCCCCGCCGCGTGGCACACGCGGGCCGCCTTGGTCGCGACCAGGGTCTGGAAGTTGATCATGTTGAGCAGGGCGGACTCGACGATCTGGCACTGGAGAATCGGTCCGATGACGCGCACCAGCGGCTGAAACGGAAACACCACCGTGCCTTCCGGGACCGCGTCGACCTCCAGCGAGAACTCGAGTCGGCTCAGGTAGTCGACGAATGCCGGATCGAACAGCGGCTCGCCGTCGCTCCCCCGAAGCGAGCGGAGATAGGCGGCATCCGCATCGTCGATGCGCAGGTTCGAGAGGTAGCTGATCACGTAGCCGAGCCCCGCCGCCACCGTGTAGCCGCCATTGAACGCGTTGGATCGAAAGAAGAGGTGAAACACCGCTTCGTCCGATTCCCGGCCAAGCTTCCAGTACCCGCAGGCCATGGTGAGCTCGTAGAGATCGGCAAGCAGCAGGAGAGACGGTCGGTAGATGGATTCAGCGGTCTTCATGGCCGATGGGCGCGATGCGCGAAGGTGGCGGAAGAGGAAGTCCGTCCGGGCGGGGAGAGATTCGACTCCGAGCCGCCGGATGTCAATGTGCGGGTGGTTCGCGTCCTTGCGGTCCGCACCGCAACCCGCCGGCCGGGCTCCGGAACCGGTCCGGGCGCGGGGCTCGCCGCACCCGGTCGCTGAGAACCGTTCGCGACGCTTTCGCGCGGGGCGGCCGGAGACCCGCCTCCCGCGCGGCGTCGGGGCCGGGGAATTCGCCGCCGGGGCGTTTCCGGTCTTCGTGCAGGTTTCGGCCGGTGCCCATGATTCGGCATACTTGCGCGCTTGCGGCCCGGCCCGGAAACATCGGCGATACTGCCGGGCTCGGGTCCCGCGGCGCCGCGGGGCGCGCCGGCGAGCCGGGGCGGCCGCGGGATGCGGCCTACGCCCGGCCCGGCCGGTGCGGCCGCGCGGGGCGGGCGGGGGAGCCGGGGCGTCCGCGGGATGCGGCCTACGCCCGGCCCGGCCGGTGCGCCGGCGAGGGCTCGGGACAACGACCGAACGATCAATCACGAGGAGCGAACGTGGAAACGAATCCCCTGCGCACGATCTGGAGCGAATCGAAAGCCGTGGTGAACGGCTGGATCGCGATCCCCGACGGTTTCGCGGCCGAGACCATGGCCCGGTCGGGCTGGGACTCGATCACGGTGGACATGCAGCACGGCGTCACCCATTACGACACGGCGGTGGAGTGCCTGCGCGCGATTACCACCACCAGCACCGTGCCGCTCGCCCGGGTCCCCTGGAACGAGCCCGGTATCGTCATGAAGGCCCTCGACGGCGGGGCCTTCGGGGTCGTGTGCCCGATGGTCAGCAACCGGGAGGAGGCGGAGCGCTTCGTCGGCGCCTGCCGCTACCCGCCGGACGGCTACCGCAGCATCGGACCCGTGCGCGCCAGCCTCCCCCCCGCGGCGGCCTACGGCAGCGTGGGCCCGGGGCGCGGGAGCCTCTACGCGGGGGCCGACTACGTGGCGAAGGCGGCGGAGCTCGTCGTGACCCTGGCCATGATCGAGACCCGCGAGGCGCTCGACAACCTCGACGCGATCATGTCCACCCCGGGACTCGACGGCATCTACATCGGGCCGAACGATCTGTGCGCGAGCCTCGGCCGGCCGCCGAGCCTCGACACCCGCGACGAGGTGGCCTTTCCCTGGATCGAGCGCATCCTCGAGTGCACGAAGAGGCACGGCATCCAGGCCGGGATCCACTGCATGGCGACCGACTATGCGCTGGAAATGGTGGAGCGCGGCTTCTCTTTCGTCACCATCGCGAGCGATGCCCGGTTGCTTGCGGTGGCGGCGAAGTCTGCGGTGGACGCGATGCGTGCGGGACAGGGAGCTTCCGCCGCGGCGGCGGAGCCCGAGGCCCCGCAGGCCGGATACTGACCGGATTTGGGCGGGCCGCGCCCGGTTGGCGCCGTCCGCCGAACGGAGATCTGCAATGAGCCGGACCGTCGTCAGCTCGTGGAACGACTTCGACCCGCTTCGCCACATCATCCTCGGAAGGGCCGACCACACCTGCATCCCGCCGACGGAGCCCGCCACGGAGGCGAAGATCCCCGAGGACAGCGCCATGCGGGGGCGCTGGGGGCCGCGGCCCCTCGAGACGGTGGAACGGGCGAACGAGCAGCTCGACCACTTCGCGCAAGTGCTCGAGGCGCGCGGGGTCCGGGTGGATCGTCCGGATCCCATCCAGTGGAACCAGGCGGTGCTCACCCCGGACTTCTCGACGAGCTGCATGTTCGGCTGCATGCCCCCGCGGGACGTGCTGCTCACGGTGGGACGCGAAATCCTGAGCGCGCCGATGTCGTTCCGGTGCCGCTACTTCGAGTACCTCGCCTACCACCCGCTCATGCAGCGCTACTTCGACGAGGATCCGGAGTTTCGCTGGGAGCAGGCGCCGCGCCCGCGGCTCACCGGCGATTCCTACCAGTCGGGCTACTTCGACGAGATCACGCTCGAGGAGCGGCTGCGCCGCACCGCGGCCCTCGACTTCGTCACCACCGAGCACCAGCCGCCGTGCGACGCGGCCGCCACGGAGCAGGAGCCGCTGTTCGACGCGGCCGACGTGCTGCGGATCGGCCGGGACCTCTTCTGCCAGCACGGCCTCACGACCAACCGGCGCGGCATGGAATGGCTGCGGCGCCACTACCCGGAGCATCGGGTGCATGCGGTGAACTTCCCGGGCGATCCGTGGCCGATTCACATCGACGCCACATTCGTCACCCTGCGGCCGGGGCTCATCATCAACAACCCGACCCGGCGCCTTCCCGAGTCGCAGCGCCGCATCTTCGAAGCGAACGACTGGGAGCTCGTGGACGCGGCCCCCCCCGCCCACAACGAGCCGCCCCCGCTCTGCTACTCGAGCATCTGGCTCTCGATGAACTGTCTCGTGCTCGACCACGAGACGGTGTGCGTCGAGGCGAGCGAGCATGCGCAGGCGGAGCAGCTCGACCGCCTCGGCATGGAGGTCATTCCGATTCCGTTCCGGGACGCCTACGCGTTCGGCGGCGGCCTGCATTGCGCGACGGCCGACGTCCATCGCGAGGGGAGCTGCGAGGACTACTTCCCGAAGCAGGTGCCGGGCACGCGGATCGATCTCTGAGTCGGGGGGCATGGCTTCGACAGCGGAAGGCGGGCGATCCGATCCCGATCCGAGCCGGTGGATGCCGGCGCGGCCGCTTCGCCTCGGGGTCGTCGGCTGGGGACGAATCGGTCCGGTCCACGCCGCCGCGGCGCGTGGGTGCGGCGCATGGGAGCTGGTCGCCGGGGTGTTTTCGCGCGATCCGGAGGTCAATCGCCGCAAGGGAGCGCAGTCGCGGATCGACCCGCAGCGGATCTATCCCGACCCCGCGACGATGATTGAAGGCGAACGGGCGCGGGCCGACGGCATCGACGCGGTTGCGGTCATCACCCCGAACCGATCCCACCACGAGATCGCGAGCGCCTTTCTCGACGCCGGGGTGCACGTCGTCTGCGACAAGCCACTTGCCACCCGCGGCGAGGACGCCCGCGATCTCGTCGAGCGAGCCCGCGCCCGGGGGCGGCTGCTCGGGGTGACCTATCCCTGGGCGGGATTCCCGATGCTGCGCGAAGCGCGCGAGATCGTGGCCGCGGGCGCGATCGGCCCGGTCCGGCAGGCGCACGTCGAATTTCTCCAGCTACCGCCCGAAGGGGATATCGGGTGGCGCGACGCTCCGGACCTTGCGGGCTCGGCCGGCACCGCCGCGGACATCGGGACCCACGCGTTCCAGCTCACCGAGTTCGTGACCGGGCTGCGGGTGGAATCGGTACGGGCGGAGCTGATTCGCACCCTCCCCGCTCGAAGGCTCGACGACACCGCCTTCGTCTCGCTCCGCTTCGCGAGCGGCGCCCGCGGCACGATCCTCCTCACCCAGGCCGCGGCGTGGAACGAACGGGTGGTGGGCATCCGGGTACTGGGCGCGGAGGGCGCGGTGTCCTGGAGTCAGGCGGATTCGGAGATCCTCCGGGTCGGACGCCCCGGGGAGCCCGAGCGCAAGGTGGCGGCGGCCGCGGCAATGCACCCTCGGGCCGCCGCCTTCGTCGCCACGCCCCGCGGAACCCCGGACGGCCTCGCGGGAGCATGGGCGAACCTCTACCGCGAGTACGCGATTGCGGTCGAGGTGCTCGCCGGGCGTCTCGAACCCGCCTGGCTCGATCGCATCTACCGCGTCGACGGGGAAGAGGGCGCGCGTGGCGTCGCGTTCGTCGAGGCGGCGGTCGCCTCGTCCGCGGACGACCGTTTCGTCCCCGTCGATGCCCGGGTCTGACCGGCGTCCCGTCGGGCGCCGCGTGCACGCGGCGGCGCCGGGGTGCCCCGGGGGGCGGGCGGACGCGCTCAGAGGTCGCGCAGCAGCTCGTTGAGGCCGACCCGGGCGCGGGTCTTCGCGTCGACCCGCTTGACGATGACCGCGCAGGCGAGGCTGTGGCTTCCGTCCGCGGCGGGGAGGCTGCCCGGCACCACCACCGCGCCCGCAGGGACCCGGCCGTAGTGGATCTCGCCCGTCTCGCGGTCAAAGATCCGGGTGCTCTGCCCGATGAACACGCCCATCGAGAGGACTGCGCCCGTTTCGACGATCACGCCCTCGACCACCTCCGAGCGCGCGCCGATGAAGCAGTCGTCCTCGATGATGGTGGGGCTCGCCTGGAGCGGCTCGAGCACGCCTCCGATGCCGGCGCCCCCCGAAAGGTGCACGTTCTTTCCGATCTGGGCGCAGGAACCGACCGTGGCCCAGGTGTCCACCATGGTGCCGGAGTCGACCCACGCGCCGAGGTTCACGTAAGACGGCATCAGCACCACCCCGGGGGCGATGTAGGCGCCGTACCGGGCGAACGCGGGCGGGACCACCCGCACCCCCGATGCGCGAAGGCCGGCCTCGTCCAGACCTGCGAACTTGAGCGGAACCTTGTCGAAGAAGTTCGTCGTCCCGCCGCGCATGATCTCGTTGTCGCGGAGCCGGAACGAGAGCAGGACCGCCTTTTTGGTCCACTCGTGCACCGTCCACGCGCCGTCGATCTTCTCCGCGACCCGAATTTCTCCGCGATCGAGCAGGGCGAGGGTGGCTTCCACGGCGTCCGCCACCTCGCGCTCGGCGCGACCGGGCGCGATGTCCGCCCGCCGCTCGAAGGCGTCCTCGATGGTGCGCTTCAGATCGTTCATTTCGTGCGGGTCCTCCTCACGTTCGGCAGTCGGGTTCAATGCGGGCGGTGGCGTTCGAGCGCCCAGGCCACGTGCTCGCGCACCAGGGCGGACGGATGGCCGCTCCGGGACCGGAGGGATTCCACGACGGCTCCCGTCGTCGGCGCGTTGCCGAGCGCCACCGCGACGTTGCGAAGCCATCGCTCGTAGCCGAGCCTGCGGATGGCCGAGCCTTCAGTGTAGCGTTCGAAGTCCGCCTCGTCCCACGAGAAGAGCTCGACGAGGGTGGACCGGTCGAGGCGGTGGCGCGGCGCGAAATCGGGCTCCGTGGCCGCGGCGGCAAACCGGTTCCACGGGCAAACGAGCTGGCAGTCGTCGCAGCCGAACACCCGGTTGCCGACGGCGGGGCGGAGCTCGGCGGGGATGGACCCCGGGTGCTCGATCGTGAGGTAGGCGATGCAACGGCGGGCATCGAGCTCGTGGGGGCCCACGATCGCCCCGGTCGGGCAGGCGTCGATGCAGGCCCGGCAGCGGCCGCAGTGGTCCGCGGGCGCGCGAGCGGCGGGAAGCGGGAGGTCGGTGTAGAGCTCGCCCAGGAAGAACCACGACCCCGCCTTCGCGTCGATGAGATTCGTGTGCTTTCCGATCCAGCCGAGGCCCGCGTCGCGGGCGAGCGCCCGCTCGAGGACCGGGGCGCTGTCGACGAACGCCCGGTAGCCGAACGGTCCGATGTGCTCGCCGATACGGTCCGCAAGCTGTTGGAGCCGCCGGCGCATGAGACGGTGGTAGTCGCGTCCGAGGGCATAGCGGGCGACGTAGCCCGCCGTCGGATCCGCGAGCGTCTCCGCGGCGAGCCGGGTTCCGCCGCCCGGCCAGTAGTCCATGCGCACCGAGATGACGTTGAGCGTGCCCGGGACGAGATCGGCGGGGCGGGTGCGCTTGCGCCCGTGCCGGGCCATGTACTCCATTTCGCCGTGACGCCCGTCCGCGAGCCAGTTGAAGAGGCGGGGCTCATCTTTGGAGAGGTCGATTCCGGCGATACCCGTGCCGCTGAATCCGAGCTCCGCCGCCCACCGCTCGATGCGCGCCGGAAGCTCGTCGAGACCCATGCCGCGGGACGCCATGCGGTACGTCTCAGCGATTCGTCCCGGCGGCCGGGGCCGACGGGTCCGGGGACTCGGCGCGCAGGTCGACGGACATGCGGCGATTCTACCGCGCACCTTCGCGAGCCCTTCACCGCCGGGCTCCTTCATCGGGGGTGGCTCGGCAGCGGCGACGGCCCCGGCATGCGGTTCGCGCGGCAGCTCGCCTGGAGGTTCGCCCCGAAAGAGGCGCGTCCCCAACGAGCGGCGGGTGCGCATGGAGAATGCCCCGTCCGCGCTTCGGGCGCCCGGCCCGCGAGGCGCGTGGCGGTATCGGCGGCGCCCGCTTTTGGCTATCCTTGTCCGGGGGTGGCGCTACCCTTCGATTCCCCGTGTGCTCAGGAGATCGCATGAGTCCGAACCGGCCCCGCATACTTGCACTTCCAGGCGACGGCATCGGTCCGGAGGTGATCGCGCCCGCGCTCGGGGTTCTGCGGCGGATGTCGGAAATTGCCGACTTCGATCCCGAGATCGAGGAAGGGCTGCTCGGCGGCGCTGCCTACGAGACGGAGGGCACGCCGCTCCCCGACGAGACCCTCGAGCGCGCCGGTGCGGCCGACGCGGTGCTGATGGGCTCGATCGGCGGCCCGCAGTGGGATGGTCTCGACCGCAGTCTTCGCCCCGAACGAGGGTTGCTCGCGCTGCGCTCCGGGCTCGGTCTCTTCGCGAACTTTCGTCCCGCGGTCCTCTTTCCCCAGCTCGCCGAAGCGTCCACCCTGCGCGCCGACGTGGTGGCCGGCCTCGACGTGCTCATCGTGCGCGAGCTGACCGGCGGAATCTACTTCGGCACGCCGCGCGGCATCGAGACGATGGATGGCGGCGAGCGGCGGGGGGTCAACACCCTCGTCTACACCGAGTCCGAGATCGAGCGGATCTGTCGCGCGGCCTTCGAGGCGGCGCGCCTTCGCAACGGAAGGGTGTGCTCGGTGGACAAGGCCAACGTCCTCGAGGTGAGCGAGCTTTGGCGTGAGGTCGCGGAGCGGGTCGGAGCGGAGTACGAGGACGTCGAGCTCGGCCACATGTACGTGGACAACGCGGCGATGCAGCTCGTCCGCGACCCGAAGCAGTTCGACGTGATCGTCACCACCAACATGTTCGGGGACATCCTGTCCGATCTCGCATCCATGCTCACGGGCTCCATCGGCATGCTGCCGTCCGCGTCGCTCGACGCGGGGGGGAAGGGACTCTACGAGCCATGCCACGGCTCCGCCCCGGACATCGCGGGGCAGGACGCGGCGAACCCGCTCGCGACCATCCTTTCCGCCGCCATGATGCTGCGCTACACCCTTGATCGTCCGGAGCTCGCGGACCGTATCGAGCGGGCGGTCGCGCGCGTCCTCGACCGCGGCCTGCGGACTCGCGACATCGCGTCTTCCGGAACGCGGGTGGTCGGAACCGCCGCAATGGGGCGGGCGGTGATCGATGAGCTGGGCTGACTTGCATCCTGCGTACCAGGCTCGCCGGTGGCGAGCGCCCGTCCCGCGGCCCGGTCTCGTGCCGCGGGGTGTCGTTGCGTTCGTGCTCGCGGCGGGAATCGCCCTCGTCGCGCCGGCGGGAGCCCAGCAGACGTCCGGGGCGACGTACGGTCCGGTCCGGCCGGCCGATACGCTCTGGGAGCTGGCGCTGCGCTTTCGCGGCGACGCCTCGGTCAGTGCCCAGCAGGTGATGATCGCCATATTGCGCGCGAATCCCGAGGCGTTTCGCCAAGGGAACATCAACGCGCTTCGTACCGGGGTCACCCTGCGGGTGCCTTCGGCGGAGGAAATGGGGGCGATCACGCAGGAGGAAGCGGTCGCCGAGTTCAACCGCCACGTGGTGGCCTGGCGGAATCGGCGGCAGACCGGCTCGGCCACCCCCGCGCCGGGGCCCACCGGCCAGGCCGCTGCGGCCACGCCTCCGGCCCCGGCCCCGGAGCAGCCATCCACCGCGGAGCCGGGTCTCGAGGAGCAGCTCCAGGCTGCCCGTGCGGAA
>MKWU01007358.1_pt1 | contig 10594 bp, 8 predicted proteins | sample 809101 | NCBI WGS metagenome assembly MKWU01 (sample SAMN05860141, study PRJNA318959) | sponge metagenome | host: Aplysina aerophoba | place: Slovenia: Piran, Adriatic Sea, Gulf of Piran | collected 2013-05-07
CCTGCTTGGCCATGTTCCGGGCCTCGTCCACCGTGAGCCTGCCGAAGCGGCCGAGGACGACGCGCTTGTTGGGCGCCTTCCTGCCGCCGCCGTCGGTGCGGTAGTTGACGAGGAAGGACTTGGCGCCGGTGGGGTGGACCTGGACGCCGAATCCGGTGAGCTTGTCGTCCCATGCGATCCAGGGCTTGTCGCCGGGCGTCATGGCCTCGACGGCGCGCTTGGTGAGCGTCAGCTTGACGCGGGCGACGCGTTTGGCGGATGGAGGGTTGGGAGCGTTCATCGCGTTCATGGGGGGATTATCGGATCGGGGCGGAATCCTGTCAACACTCTACCCAACACCAGAAATCAAATCAGGGGGTGCTCAGGATCGCTCAGGAGAACACCAGGGGATTTAAGGAAATCCCGTAAACCGTTGCAATATCATGCTCCAGAGGGCTCCAGATCGCTCCAGAGGGCTTGAGATCGTTTGACTTACGAAGATGTTCACCTTCGCCGACAGGGCGTTCTCGGGGGGCGCCCTCGCCGCCGTCTTGGGAGCGGGCTATACCGGGAGTCGGAACCTCGATGTCTCGGAGATACATCATAAACGTTACGAGTTTGGGGCCGCGGTGTCGCTCAACGGAGCTGGAGACCGGCTGGCGGTGGGAGCGCCAGAAGACGATGGGCGCGCCAACGGGGTAGCCTCCGGAGGAGGATACGTCCACAGCTCCGGTGCGGTGTATCTGTTCACCTTCACCGATTTGGCGTTCTCAGGCGGCACCCTCGCCGCCATCATGGGCCGAGGCCGCGCGGGCGGAAAAAACGTCGACGTTGCTTTGGACGGAGACGACCGATTCGGAACCGCCGTGTCGCTAAACGCAGCCGGCAATCGGCTCGCGGTGGGAGCGCCGGGAGACAACGCGCGCGCCAACTCGTATTCGGCGGCTGGGAGATATGACCCCAACACCGGTGCAGTGTATCTGTTCACTTTTACCGACAGGGCGTTCTCGAACGGCACCCTGGTTGTCAACGCGGGCAAGGGCTACAACGACAGGAACGTCCACGTAACCATGCCTACGCGGAGGACTTCGGTTCGCTTCGGCTATTCGGTCTCATTGAACGGTGCGGGAACGCGGCTCGCTGTCGGAGCCCCGGATAATGTCAACCCCGATAACGCCGGGACAATAATGGGCACTGGGGCGGTATACCTTTTTACGTTCACCGATCGGTCCTTCTCGGGCGGACGCCTCGCCGCAATTGTAGGCGCGGGCTACAAGGGTGGGCGCAACATCGATGTTGGCGGGCTGCGGTACGACCCCGACTTCGGCGCCTCGGTGTCGCTCAACGGTGCCGGCGATCGGTTGGCGGTCGGGGTGCCGTGGGCCAGCTCCGGGGGGGCGGTGTACCTGTTCACCTTCACTGACCGATCCTTCTCGGGCGGGCGGCTCGAAGCCATCGTCGGGACGGGTTATACCGGCACAAAGGACGTTCATGTCACCGACGACCGTAGAAACAACTATTATGAGCTCGGCAGGGCGGTTTCGCTGAATGCAACCGGGGATCGGCTGGCGGCTGGGGTAAGTAGCTCCACAGGCGCCGTGCTATTGTTTACCTTTACTGACCGCTCTTTCTCCGGTGGCAAGCTGGCTGCCGTCGTGGGCAGTGGAGACGACCTCGTCATCTTGAGCAAGGAATATTCCGGCGGTAAGGACATCACTGTCGATCTGCCTGGCAACTGGGTCCGTTCTGAGGGCAGACGCCGCTATCGGGAGCCTGCAGATAGGTTTGGCATTTCGGTTTCGTTGAACGGGGCGGGAGATCGGCTCGCAGTTGGGGCGCCGGGCGACGACGGCCCCGGCGAAAACTCGGGCGACGATTACGGCGCGGTGTACTTATTCACGTTCGCTGACCGCTCTTTCTCAGGCGGAAGGCTGGCTGCCACTGTGGGCAAGGGCTACACGGGAGGCAGGAACGTCAATGTTGCCGAGCTAGAATTGCATGACAAGAAATCCATCACCAGCGATAGTCCAGAACAATTTGGAATTTCGGTGTCTCTGAACGCAGTCGGGGACCGCCTCGCGGTTGGGGCGATTGGCGATGACAGCGCCGGCAACACGGCATTCGAAGCCGGGGCGGTGTACCTGTTCGCATTCACCGACCACTCATTTTCTGGTGGGCAACAGGTCGCCATCATGGGCAGGGGATACACCCGCGGCCGGAATGTGGATGTTGCAGCCATCCATAGGGGCAACAACTACCGCGACTCGGGTGACCGTTTCGGTCACTCGGTTTCTCTCAACGGAGCCGGGGACCGGCTTGCAGTCGGGTCGCCGCACCGCAATTCAGCCGGTCGCATTTCTGGAAACCCATCGGTGTATCTGTTCACTTTCACCGACACTGAATTCTCCGGAGGTGCTTTGGCAGCTACCGTGGGTTGGGGATATAGCAGTGGCCGCACTTCCGGCAAGAATATTCCAGTGGTCGACGTAGACCCCCGTGACGGGTTCGGCACTTCGTTGTCAATGAATTCGGCCGGAGACCTCCTTGCAGTCGGCGCACCTGGAGACGACGACGTTGGTAACAGCACATACAACGCCGGAGCTGTGTATCTGTTCACCTTCACCGACACCGTGTTCTCGGGCGGTACCTTGGCCGCTATCGTAGGCAAGGGCTATGCTGGCGGGCGGAACGTCGATGTTGCCGAGCTGGAGAGAGAGGACGGATTTGGCGCAGCGGTGTCGCTGAATGGAGCCGGCACTCGTCTCGCGGTCGGGGCGCCGGGCGACGACGGCGGCGGCAACACGGCATTCGATGCCGGGGCGGTGTATCTGTTCAGCTTTACCGACACGGCGTTCTCCGGCGGACGGTTGGCGACGGTCGTCGGCAGGGACTATGCCGACGGGCAAGACTTCGATATCGCCAGTCTGGATAACGACGACAATTTCGGCGCATCCGTCGCGCTCAACGGAGCCGGGGACCGGCTTGCGGTGGGGGCTTCGGGCGACGATGGCCCCAGCGCCTCAGGGTACGGTGCCGGTGCGGTGCACGATACCGGCGCGGTATACCTGTTCACATTTGCAGATTCATTCTTCTCAGATGCCCAATTGGCAGCGACGGTGGGCAAAGGCTACGTCGGTGGCAGAAACGTCGGCCTCCGCGCACTGGAGGAGGGTGACCGCTTCGGCACCGCAGTGTCGCTCAATGCGGCCGGCACCCGCCTGGCGGTCGGAACACCGGGCGATGATGGCGCCGGCAACACGGCGCTCGACGCCGGGGCAGTATACCTTTTGACCTTCGTCGGCCGATCCTTTCTTGGCGGAAAGCTGGACGCCGTCGTGGGCAAGGGCAATCCCGGAGGACGGAATGTCGATGTCACTGATCTGGAGGAGGGCGATCGTTTTGGTGCCGCGGTGTCGCTGAATGGCGGGGGCAATAGACTCGCTGTCGGAGCACCGGGTGACGATGGAGCTAGCAACAAGATAGAGGACGTGGGAGCAGTGTATTTGTTCGCCGGGACCAATGCTTCCTTCTCAAGTGCTCGCTTGGCAGCGACGGTGGGCAAGAGCTATGTCGGCGGCAAGAATATCAACCTCCGCGCACTGGAAGAGAACGACGGCTTTGGTGGCGCGGTGTCGCTTAACGGAACGGGAAATCGACTCGCGGTTGGAGCGGCGTTTGACGACGGCATCCATCACAACGCTGGTGATGCAGGAGCAGTGTACTTGTTCGTCTTCGCCGACACCGCGTTCTCCGATGGCAGATTGGTCGCGATAGCGGGAAAGAACTACATGGGCAGCGATGGCACCCATTGAACGTGATGGTGGCTGCGTAAGACGGCTTGATCCGTTCTCTTCCACAAAGAATAATTCAGGATCACTGGAGCGCGATGATGCTTCTGGGCCATTGGATCATCCAATACAATACTGAGCGATTGGCTCTCCGTGTTGCAGCCTGCGAAGGGTGCGGGCGCAATGCCTACATGCTTCTACTCAAGAATCAATCCTAGAAGCGAAAGTGAGCCGCTAGGACAGGGCGGGAGAAATGCTCGACAAAAGGATTCTCGCGGGCGTGCTGGTCGCATGGGCGGCGCTCGACGGGGAAGGATTGCTGAGCGCAGCGGAGCCGGAGCAGACGACGGCGACCTACGGGGAGTGGACAGTGCGCTGCGTCGCGCACGAAGATTTGCCTCCGTGCGACATGCTTCAGGTCGCGGTAGAACAGACAAGCGGACGCACGGTGCTGCGGCTTTCGCTGGCGCATCTTGGTGAGGATGGCCGGATAGGAGTGCAGGCGTGGGTGCCGCTCGGAGTTTGGGTGTCGGCGGGGGTGCAATTGGAAGCGGACGGGGAAGAAGTGACCCTGGGTGGATTTGGATTCACGCGGTGTGAGGGCTCGGGGTGTTTCATCGAAGGAGTGGTGAAGGAGTCGAATCTCTCTCCGTTCAAGGACGGGAAAGAAGGAGGATTGGTGGTGCTCGACAGTGCGGGCGCTCCGCGGGGGGTGCGACTGGGGTTTCTCGGGTTCACCGCGGCGCTGGAGGCGATGAAGGCTCGCAATCTTGAGTGGTGGGCCACTCGCGGGCAGAGAGACGAATATCAGTAGTTACGCGCATGAGCGCGGCCTTGTCCACCCACGCGTGGGAGGTCTTCGTTCGCTTGGTGGCTGCTTGTCTTGTGTGCGCGGCGATGGAGAACTCGCCCTCTCAGGCGGAAGAGGCCCCACTCCGTGCAGTAGACCCGAGAGCGCTGAGCGAAGATAACCGTCGCCAGGATATTAGGATCCAGCCCCCGGCTCTGCCTCGTCTGCAACACGCTCTCCCGGATAATGCCGTGCCGGAGGGCGCGGCGGAATTGACCTTCGTTTACCGCAGACTGCGCATTGAGGGAGCATCGGCACTTGACCCCGACGCACTCGCCAGGGCTTGGCCTCATCCGGAGGGAGAGACGGCAAGCGTAGCCGACCTCTTCACTTTCGCCGCCGCGGTCACCCGTGCCTACCGTGCGGCCGGCTACCTCTTGTCCCAGGCGGTGGTTCCCGCTCAGACCATCAGGGACGGTGCTGTCTCTGTTCGCGTCATAGAGGGCCATATCGAGAAGGTTGTGGTGGCCGGCAAGGTCCCGACTCGAGTCCGGGATCGCATCCTTCGTATGGCGATGCCAGTTGTGGAAGAGCGCCCGGTTACGCTGCGGGGAATCGAGGGTGTGCTGTTGCGCGTGCAGGATCTCGCAGGAGTCGACATTCGGGGCACGATCTCACCCGGCGAGACGCTAGGCGGCGCTGTATTGGTCATGGACATCGTCTACGAACGGTTCGGATTCTCGGCAGACTACGCGAACACGCTTCCCGAGACGCTGGGCCGCGACGTGCTGTCGGTGGGAGGCGAAGCTCGCTTGGTGGGGGTGGACTTGCTGCGGATATCGGCGAGCGCATCACCGGGAAAAGTCTACCGGCAAGTGTCGGTGCTGACGCGCACAGCGCTGAAGGGGACGGATGTAGGCCTCGCAGGTTCGTGGACGCGGACCCAACCCGACGGTGAAGGCCTGCTTGGCACAATCCGCCATCAAGGCAGGTATCGTGAGTTTGAGTTGTCCGCAAGCCATCCGATTTTGCGCAACCGCTTGGAGACTTATCGCATTGGTGGTGAGGTATCTGCGAGCGAGTACCGGTCGGAACTCGCCGGGCTCGACCAGCCCCAAGCGGATCGGTTGTGGACTGCCTCTGTATGGGGAGATTACCAGCGCGCGGCGAGCGGCGCAGCAGTCACCTGGATCCGGGGTACGCTGTTGCAGGGGCTCGATATCTGGGGAGCAAGCGGGGAGAGCCGGCAGGGAGGCTCGCCGCGCTTCACGGCGATGAAATGGGAAGGGCGGCACGAGCGCTCCCTGGGAATTGTGGGCGGGGGAGTGGTGTCAATGACAGGGATGCTGCGCGGACAGGCAGCGCTCGGCTCCGCCGTCCTGCTCAGCGGGGCGGAGTGCTACTACGGAGGTCGTCGCTTCGGCGCAGGCTTTGACCCCGGAACGCTCTCGGGGGACCACTGTGCAATGGTGGCTGCCCGCTTGCGCTGGGCAAAGTTCGTAAAGATCTGGGACGGCACGCAGGCACGACTGCGCCTCTACTGGTCGGCAGATGCAGGATGGGTCCGCCAGAAGGGAACGCTGGAAGCGGGGGAGCGGCGTTCGACTTCTGCAAGCTCGACTTCTGTTGGTGCCAGTCTCCTGTTAGCGCCAGGGGTGAGCATTGACTTCGGGGCCGCTTGGCCTCTGACCCTTCCGGGTGAGCTTGATGTTGATAGAAGACCACGCCTCATTGCGACGTTTGGATTCCGGTATTAGCCACTCTCCACTCGACCTATCTCGATGCGAATTGGGCCGATTGCGGCGCGACAAACAAGATGAGGGCTCTCATCCAGATCGACGCGCTATAGCCGATCGCCACAGCCTGCGGGATCGGCCTCGTGGTGTGCCAGAACGGCACCCAGCCGGCGCATCTCCGCCGCCGCTCACGATCGTCGATGCAGAGCGGCTGTGCGATCGCCTAAACACGAAGCTCGGACTCTCGCGCGAGGGCTGGACCGCGCTTGCGGCAAAGTCCACGCGCGCTAAGGCCCCGGAACCCGGCGACCGCACTGCGCACTGAGCCGCCCCGTGTACTTCGAGTTGGCTCGGCGTCGGTTGCGCTCAGCTCTCATGTGCAGGGCACCACCATGCGAGCTCAACCCGCCCCGCTTTTCCCGCAGCACGAGAATCTACAGCAGCGATCGAACACCGAATGACAACAGTCACGCGTCATCCTCCTCATCGAGTACTACCACTACGCGAACAGATGCTAACGTCGACATTTCCTTACCCGAAAAGCACCCTTGCGAATTACGAAATCCATCGCCACAATCGTGCCCGGCACCTTACGGAATGGCATCGAAGTGATGGAAACGAGAACTTCAAAGCTGGCTTGGGCAATTGGTGGAGCGATAATTGGTTCAGTAGCATCTGTACTGATTGACAAAGTAATCTTGCCTTATTTCGAGGGGAGGCCGAATATCGAAGTTCTTGCCAAACGTGACCAACCAGGCAGGGCGCAATTCGAGGTTTACAACTCCGGAAGCAAAGAGGTGAGTGATGTATGGCTTAGCGCACGACTCGCAGATCCGTTTCAGGCTCGTGTAGACATACTCTCCGCTGATCATCAGGAAGATGATATAGGTGGCAAGTGCGAATACAGGATTGTTAACTCAGTTTTCAGAACCGGCAGATCAGAAAGTATCCACACAGTATTAAACACCGAATCAGCCAGTTTGGAGATAAGATGCAGTTTGCTTAATCCCGGCGAAAAATGGTCAGCCCAACTAGGTTACAAGAAGAAGCAGGACGTTTCTGGCGTTTTGGTACATGTGAAGTACCCAGGTACGTCCGAAACTTTGTATGCCTTTTTTGCAGACTCCTAAATATCTGGACATCAACAAACAGCAACCAGATGACATCTTCGACGAAGACATGAACGTCCACGTCCCAACGCGCTCGTCGCATAAATCGTCGGTGACGCGGAACGACTGAGCGACAAGCTGAACACCAAACTCCGCCACCCGCAGCACGAATGGACCGCGGTCACAGCGTCCTCCATGCGCGCCGAAACTCCCAAGCCGGACGACCCATCTATACACTGATCCACCGGCCTTGCGGTGCAGCCGGCCCTCCCCCAACAGCGGCCGCCAGCCCCAGACTCTCAGAGCCAGCGGCAGACCGCACGGTGCGACCGGCACCAATGAGCCTGCCAGCATCGGCACCGTCCCGAGCCACATCGCGGGCGCCGCCGCCGGTCCGCCGTCCGCCCCGAAGTGCACAACCCCCGTCGGGACCACCCCGGCTGGCAGCCACAGCAGCGCCAACGCCCAGAACCGCCACCGTCTTGTCGTTTCGCACCGGCGCGTCCATCGACAGAGCGACGAACCAGCAGAACAGAAGGCTGTAGTCCAGCTGAGAGTGCGCACGGTATTTGATGGCCGGGTTTTCAGATTATTTGATGGTTGCGATGCGGTGCCTGGTTGATCTGCCAGAGCGTTGAGTGGCCGGGTTTCATCGAGACCGCAGTAGTATCTCGTTCCAGTCCTTGGCGGTGCCTGGGCGCAGCCTGATCACTCTCGGGTCGTTGACGGCGAGACGATGGGCGGCGCGGTCTCCGGCGCTGTCGGCGTCGTAGGCACAGATGATGCGCTTCGGTTCCCAGGCCTCGATCCAGGGAGGGACCGAGGCCGCGATGCCGGCGGTTGAGACGACGACGGTGCCGTGCTCGCGGGTTTCCTCGATGCGCAGGCTTCGTGCGGAGAGGGCGTCTACGGCGCTCTCGGTGAGGATGACGATGGCGGCCGGGTTGCGGTAGCAGGGGATCCAGAACCCGACGCGGACGATGACCACGACGGCGGCGTGCGGATTCCGTCCTATGCGGGCGCTCTGCATGCTGACGGGCCGGGCCAAGCTCATCCGCCTCATCCGCGAGGACCCAACCCCGGCGGACTGGTGGATCGAGCAGGAGGCGAAAGTGGCGAACCGCACCGGGTCCGGACGGCCGCGCCTGCGAATCCATAAAGCGCTTCCCGCCTCGGCGAGACCTACGCCGAGCTGATGGCCGCGGCGCTCGCCCACCGCGACCTGTTCCACGAGCCTCTCGGACAGCCGGCGGAGTTCGTCATCGGACAGGAAGCGGTCGCGCGCCCTGCGGCGGTACACCCGGTAGAGCCGGCGTGACCTATTGAGCTATCCAAAACTTTGGAATCGTACTGTTGAAGTTGGGTCATGCTTGTCCGCTTTTTGGCGGAGCAGGCGCGAGACGAGACCGCTAACGGGATGCGCCGTAGAACGGCGTGGCTGACGAAGGTATGATGCAGGTGATGCAGATCCACCTCTTGGATGGCGCCTCTCTCGCGTCCCCAACGCCGGGAGCCATGGGGCAAGCGAAAGGCGAAGTTTCACGGCGCACCGTGCGCTAATCAGGCTCGCGCAGTCACTGCGCGCCGGTCAGACAGTCGACGAACATCAGCTGCATTGGGGAGCACTTGATCATGCTTGCAAGACTACTGTTCTGCTCGATCATCGCGCTCTTGGCTGCAGCGATCTCTCTCATCGCCATATGGCGATCTGAATTCTTGGCTCATGTCCATGACTTTCTGTCCGATCATATGAACCACATCGCTTCAGTTCTGGTTGTCGTGTTAGCTGCTCTATGGCTTGCGTGGTGCTGGCGCTCAATCCTTCGACGCACAGCGAAAACGTCCTGCTGTACCGGCGAGACGACTAAATGCAAACCGAATTGTGATAATATGTTATGCCCGTATCCGAGCAGCTATTCTCGCCATACCCGCATCTCACGCTTCCACTATATTTCTGACCTATTTCTGTTACGCTTGAAGAGTCGTCTACCGAACATTCACCCTGAACAACAGTACATCGTTGCAAAAGATTTCAAAGTGTGCTTTAAGTTGGGGAACAGTTATAAAACAATCACTGTTCCAAGAGGCACTTTGACTGATTTGTCCTCGGTGCCGAGACTCTTTCGACCGTTTCTGGGTCGTGTGGGGCCGCATTTGGAAGCCGCGATTTTGCACGATTACCTTTACATCGCCTGGCAAATCCAAAATAGGAAGCCGGAAAAGGACATGCAGCGCTTCGCTGACGACCTGATGCTTGAGGCTATGAAAGCCGCCGGAATGGGTTGCGAGGCACACATAATTCATTGGTTCACTCGACTATTCGGTTGGTGCGTTTTCGCGGGAGAGAATCGTGAGCCTCTGGTTTTGAGCGCTGACAAGCTTCCTAAGTAAACGAATCAGAAAACATGCTCGAAATCAGGCATTCAGGTGTGCGATGGATAAGGGGGACAAGATGTTGCTTGTCGGCTAGATTGAACGAGGTGATTCCGCGTCGATCCGTAGAACGCACACATCGCGGTGGCTGGAATACGACTGCGTCGAGTCAATCGTCTTTGTCGGCACTGTCATCCAGTGCGCGCGCGATGGCCACGCCGATGCGTTCCGCCGCCGCCTCGACCTCGCGGTCGCCGACGTGGGCGTAGCGCAGCGTCATGCTCGGCCGCTTGTGACCCAGCAGGCGGGAGACGACAGGCAGCGGGATGCCTTGCAACACGGCGTGGCTGGCGTACGTGTGCCTGAGGTCATGAAGGCGCACGTCCCGGATCCCGGCTTCCTTGCGTACCGAGTACCAGAGCTTCAGATCGCTGCGATGGAGCGGCCGCCCGGGATCCCCGGGAGATGGGAAGACGTACGCGCTCGCGGATCGCGGCTGCCGCTCCAGGATCGCGCGGGCCGACGCATTCAGCAGCACCTGTCTCGGCCCGGTCTTGGAATCGGCGAGGCTGACGGTGTCCCCCTCCACGTCCTGCCATCGCAGGGTCCGGATCTCGCTCTTCCGGCAGCCCGTCAGCAAGAGCAGGCGTATGATGTCCGCCTGCCGCGCGCGCGACGGCCGCGCACTGGTGAGGCGATCCAGCGCGCAGTGAAGGCGGCGGATCTCCTCGCGCGAGAGGAAGCGCGTGAGCTTCGGCCTGGGGTTCCGCTTGATGCCCCGCGCCGGGTTCGTCTGGAGATGGCCGCACTCAACCGCGT
>MKWU01007360.1_pt1 | contig 10591 bp, 5 predicted proteins | sample 809101 | NCBI WGS metagenome assembly MKWU01 (sample SAMN05860141, study PRJNA318959) | sponge metagenome | host: Aplysina aerophoba | place: Slovenia: Piran, Adriatic Sea, Gulf of Piran | collected 2013-05-07
GTTGGGCGTTCCGGTGCCGAGGATGACGACGCGCGCCGTGGGGTCGGGGGCGGTGGAGGGGCGCTCCTGGGCGGGGAGGCGGGGGGCGGGGGCCGCGAGCATCGCAAGAATCGCGGTAGCGTGGAGGAATCGTCGCATGTGAGAACGGGTCCGTGGCTGTGGTGACGGGGCCGGGCGCGGCATTCGCTCCGGGTTGGAGGCGCGTCGCGCGATCTGTCCAACAGCTTGACCTTGCGCGGCGGACCTCGCTAGATCATAGGTCGCCGTGACGTAGTAGCAACGCTGAACACTGAGGCTTGGCCGATGAAAAGCGCAATGAAGGGCATCTCCTGGCTCCTCATTCTGTCCGCCGGCACCGGGTGCGTCTCGTACCGGCAGGTCGGCGTCGACGAAATGGCGTCGCAGCAGAGCGTTCGGCTCCAGCTCACCGCCGAGGAACTCGCCAGGCATCTCAGCTTTGCGGATGTCGACCGCCGAACCGTGAGCGGCCGTTTCGTGGACCTGCAGGGGGACTCCGCGATCTTCGTCCTCACCACTCCGGTGGCACACCAGCAGGTCATTCTGCCGTTGGCTTCGATCGTCGTAGCCGAGCGCAGGGACCCGGATCATGTCCGCAGCATCCTGCTTTCCTCGGCGGTCGTGGGCGGCGTCGCCACGCTGGCCTATCTCGGCTTCGAAGGGAACCAGAATACCGATCCCGACGGCCCAGGCGAAGTGATCGACCAGTTTGCTCCCGTCTTCAGACTCGTGATCCCTATCGGGCGGTAGGATGGTCCCGCGCATGAGATCCCGCCGCCGACAGTCGGCTCGGAGTGGAAAAAAATCGGCCCCGATACGTGCGGCATCGGCCCCCACCCTTGCGGCAACCGTCGTATTTTGGAATCCTTATTCGCCGGGGACGCAGTGGCGTTCCCGTTTTTTCCTCGTTACCTGGAGGCACAATGTCCCCAACGAACTTTCGCCGGGCGGCCGTGCGAGCCGCCCTCCCCACACTGCTGGCCGGCGCTCTGGTCACGACGGTCCCCGCCCTGATGGAGGCGCAGCAGACCGGTACGATCACGGGCACGGTGCGCAGCGCGACCAACGGGCAGCCGCTTGCGGGCGCCCAGGTGTCGATTCCGGCCATCAACGCCGGGATCCTCGCCAACAACGTGGGCCGCTACCTCATCCCCAACGTTCCGGTGGGTACGCACACCGTTTCGGTGACGTTCATCGGCTTCGAGACCGTGACCGCCGAAGTAGCGGTGACGGCCGGAGGAGCGGTGGTCCAGAACTTCGAGATGCGTTCCGAAGCAATCAGCCTGGAGGGCGTCATTGTCACCGGTACCGCCGGGGCGGCCCGGAGGCGTGAGATCGGCAACTCGGTCAGCCAGCTCAACTCGGGGGAGTTCGAATCCTCCCCCGTGGTCAACGTGGCCGACATCCTGCAGGGCCGCGCGCTGGGCGCCACCGTCCTGACGAACGGCGGCCAGGTGGGCGCCGGCTCCACGATCAAGCTGCGGGGCAACAACTCGGTGTCCTTCAGCAACTCTCCGCTGGTGTACGTCGACGGCGTGCGCATTCGCGAGAGAGGCATGGTCCACGCCCAGGAGGCGAACCAGCAGCGGAACCCCTTCGACGACATCAACCCCGCCGACATTGAGAGGATCGAGACGATCAAGGGCGCCGCGGCCACCACCCTGTACGGGACGGAAGCCGCGGGCGGCGTGATCCAGATCTTCACCAAGCGCGGCGTGGCGGGCGCCCCGGCGTGGTCGCTCACGATCGACCAGGGCCTCAACACCCTCGGGCACATCGGCCCCTCGGCGGACGTCAACCCGACCGGCCTGGGCATGAACAACTGCAACTTCACGGGTGACGACAACTTCCCTTCCGGCGATCCGATGTTCCCGGCCGACCCGAGCTGCCCCGAAGGCGGCGACTGGCTGAAGAACGGCGCGGTCCAGAACTACAACCTGTCGGTTCGCGGCGGTGCCCAGCGGATGAACTACTTCATGTCCGCCAACTGGGGGAACGAGGAAGGCGTGTTCGACACCGGGATCGACGACAACGGCGTCGCCCGTCCCACGCAGGGCGTCGAAACGTGGAGACTCCGCGGCAACTTCGCCTTCGCTCCCAGCGACGCCATGGACGTCCGCTTCAACACGTCCTATGCCCACCGTGACATCACCTGGGTGCCGGACGGGAACAACGCGGAAGGGCTTCTGCTGAACGTTTTCCGTGGCGGCAGCGACTACACCAACGACTCGGACGGCAAGCTCCTGGACATGGGCGTCAACAACATCGCCGATCACTTCACGAGCGGGATGAACGTCACCTGGACGCCGATGGACGGAATGAGTCACCGGGTCAACGCGGGGATCGACTGGAACCGGGACACCTACTTCGAGAACCGGCCCTGGGGCTACTTCTACGTCCAGGGCGGCAACCGCGAGACCGTCGAGCGGACCTACCGCTACCTGACGCTCGACTACGCCGGCCAGTACGACAACGAGATCTTCGGCCTGTCCTCGTCCTTCTCGGTTGGCGGGCAGCTGTACAACAACTTCATTACGGGTACATCGGGAGACGGCCGGGACTTCGCCGGCCCGGGCGCCAAGGTGCTGCAGTCCGGCGCGATCACCTCGGCCTCCGAGGCGAACAGCACGGTCACCAGCGGCGGGTTCTTCCTTCAGGAGGTTCTCGGCCTGTCGGACAAGCTCTTCCTGACCCTCGGTCTGCGAGTGGACGGCCACTCCACCTTCGGCCAGGACTTCGGGCTGGAGCAGTATCCGAAGGCGTCGTTCTCGTACGTGCTTTCCGACGAATCCTTCTACCCGGCCTCATTCGGGACCCTGAAGCTCCGCGGAGCCTTCGGGGAATCCGGCAAGGCCCCGGGGCTGTTCGACGCGACGCGAACCTGGAGTTCGGTGGCCGGCGACAACGGCAGTCCCGGCGTGACCCCCTCCAACCTCGGCAACCCGAATCTGGGACCGGAGCGGACTCGGGAGTGGGAAGTCGGATTCGAGGGAACCACCTTCAACGACCGCATCACCTTCGAGTACCAGTACTTCGATCAGAACACCTTCGATGCGCTGATCAATGTGGTGCAGCTGCCCTCGGGCGGATTCGTGGGTAACCAGCTGGAGAACGTGGGCCAGGTCACCAACGCGGGGCACGAAGCTTTCGTGGGCGTCAACCTGTTGGCGACGAACGACGTCATCTGGGATACCAGCCTGCGCATGTCCACCAACCAGTCCCGGGTGATCGACCTCGGGGGCCTGGAGAGCATCAACCTCGGTTGGCGCAACTACGTGCGGGCACCGGTCGTATGCACCGCCGACCTGGCCAATCAGGTCGACTTCGACGGCAACGGCTTCATCGGCCAGGGCTGCGACGTCGGCGAGAAGGTCTACTTCCCGCTGCCCGCATTCTGCCACGACCGGGTGCAGAACCCGGACGAGGTCGGTGCGCCCGTCTATGAGGAACAGTGCCTGGGTCCCACAACCCCGACCACGACGTATGGGATCGGGACCAGCGCCACCTTCTTCCAGCGCCTCACCGTCGATGTCCTCGGCGAGGGCATGGGTGGACAGTGGCTGTCTTCGGGGACCGCGTATCAGAACGCGCGGCGCCAGGTCTGGCCGCTGTGTCGCGAGACCGTCGCGGCGATCGCGGACGGCCGGCAGGATCAGCTGACGGCTGGCGAGAGAGCGCTCTGTGACCGCTCGGTGGTGCGCTACGGGATGTGGACGCAGCCCTCCGACTTCTTCAAGGTGCGCTCGGCTTCGGTCAGCTACCGGCTGCCGGATGGCTGGCTGCCGGGGCAGATTCGGGGCGCGACCGTCCGCCTGCAGGGCCGGAATCTGCTGACATTTACGGACTTCGAAGGTGTCGATCCGGAAGCGTTCGAAGACGGGTCCGCCGAGGTGCTCTTCAGGCAGGAGTACTACAACCTGCCACCCATGCGGAGCTTCCTGCTTTCCGTCAAGGTCGACTTCTAGGATCGGGAGAACAGATAAATCATGAAAACGAGAAAAACCCAAGGACTTTTCCTGGGCGCCCTCCTGGCGAGCTTCGCGCTCACCGGTTGCGGCGACGGCAGCATCTTCGACGTCAAGAACCCGGGTGCGATCCTGGACGACGACCTCAATACCGTCGCGGGCGTGCGGTCGCTGGTGACGGGAATGTCCTCCGACTTTTCGGTGTCGTACGACAACCTTTCCTTCATGACCGCGATTCTGTCCGACGAGATCGTCGGGTCGGGAAGCTACTTCTCGACCGGACGGTACCGGAGGGGACTCTTCGATTCAGAAGACGCGAACTCCTTCTGGGGCGGCGTGCAGAGAGCACGCTGGGTAGCGGAGGCCGGCCTCATCCGCATGGCCGGAATCGAGGGCTACCAGTTCGACGGAAACGCCGAGACGGCCCGGGCCCACCTCTTCGCGGGGCTCGCCAACCGCTGGTTCGGCGAGAACTTCTGTCAGACGGTGTTCAGCAAGCCGTATGGCGAGGAGAACCCCGGACCCGGTGGCGAGATGGACACCGGTGACGCAATGGACAGGAACGCCGCGTTCAACAGAGCCATTCCGCTGCTGCAGAGGGCGGTTCAACACGGTACCTCGGCAGGCACGTCGGACATCGCGACCGCAGCCGAAGGCGCGCTGGCCCAGGTGTATCTGGGACTGGGCGACATGGGCAACGCGGTGGCGCACGCCGCCAGGGTGCCCACGGATTTCGTCTTCGCGGCGGCCTATTCGTCCAACTCTCCGCGTGAGACCAGCCAGATCTGGAACGAGACCCACGGTCGACACGAGATCTCGGCGTGGATGACGCTTGCGGGCACCGTTGGGGCTGGCGATCCGCGCACCCCGTGGACCGACTGTTCCGATGCATCGGCCGGCTGTCCCAGCGGCAACGGGGCCGATGGCACCACCACGCACTACCGTCAGGAGAAGTACTCCACCCGCGACGATGACATTCCCCTTGTGAAGGGGACCGAGATGCGGCTCATCGAGGCGGAGGCCGCGCTGATGGCGGGCGATCTGAACGGCGCCATGGCCAAGATCAACGAAGCGCGCGCGCACCACGGCCTGGAGCCGCTCGAGTCGGACGGTACGATCGGGACGATCACGGGCGGTGAGAAGGGTGGGGCCAACCTCACTTCGATGTCCGGGTGGGACATCCTCGACCGCGAGCGCCACCTCACGCTGTGGCTGGAGGGCCGCCGACTGTGGGACCTGCACCGCTGGGATCACCCTCACCTCGACGGGGGCGGGGTCGTCTACGAGGCGACCGTGGCCCGCAGGGCGTCGTGCATCCCCATCTCGCTGAACGAGTGTCAGGTCAACGATAAGGTGGCGAACAACTGCTTCAGCGTTTAGAGGCACAGGCCACACGATGACCGGAACCGCCCCCCGGAGCACTGGCCCTGGGGGGCGGTTTTGTGTCGGGGTGCTGCTGGCGCTGGCCGGCGGCCTCCCCGCGTCCGCTTCGGCGCAGATCAAGGTGGAGGGCGAAGTCCTCGACGCGGCGACCGGTCTGCCCGTGACGGGGGTGATCCTCCACCTTCCCGATCTGAAGAAGGGCACCATCACCGACGAGCTCGGCTACTTTTCCCTCGACTCGCTGCCCGAGGGGCCCCTGCTGGTGGCGACGCATCACCCCGGGTACGTGGCGCTGCTGGAAAAGGTGCCGGTGGTCGCGGGCGAGACGTGGGTGCTGCGCCTCACGCCCAGCCCGGTCGCGCTGCCTGGAGTGGAGGTGGTGGGGCTTCGCAGCGAGGAGCTGGAAGCGCGCCGGACCGGACGCCGCTCCGACTTCATCGGGCCGGAAGCGGTGGCCGACGCGGCCGACCGCACCAACAAGCTGCTGGAGGTGCTTCGCAGCAAGGCGCCTCCGCGGCTGCAGATCCGGCAGCAGGGCGGCCCCGGGGGGGTGAAGTTCTGCATCCAGTCGTCTCGGCGGCGGCCATCGGTGCAGGAGCTATTGGACCTGGGTACCGGGTGCTACCCGGTGCTGCTGGTCCTGGACGGGGTCGTCATCTACTCGCCGCCGGCGGTTGCCCAGATGGCGGCGATGGATGGGGCGCTCCCCGAGCATGTGGCCGCGCTGCTCCTCAACCAGAACCCGCAGGAGATCGCCAGCATCCGCGTCCTGACTCCATCGGACGGGTTCTTCCGGTATGGCGAGGCGGGCCGGCTTGGGGCGGTCGAGATCAAGACGAAACATCCGGGCAGGCCGCGCGGCCGGTAGACACTGAATGCGCCCGCTGCTGATTCCCTGCGCCATCGCCGTGGCGCTCGCGGCGTTCCTGATCGATCCGGGAGTACGCGGCACGCCGGGTGCCTTCTGGACGTTTGTCGTTGCCGCGGCGGGGATCCTCGCGTGGACCGGCTGGCTGTATGCGGCGCGCCGCAGCAGCGGCGAGAAGCTCGACCTGCAGCTCGTCATCCGCACGCCCCACTGGATGCAGACGCTCGCGCAGGGGGCGCTGCTCGTGTGGTGGGGCACGTTCGTCGACATCGTGCAGCTGTGGGCCCCGATGATCCTCGCCCAGCTGCTGCTCGCGGTCGCGGTGGAGGGGCTGTTCGCCTGGACCCGCCGCGGCCGCTATGCAATCGGCCTGGGCGTCGTGCCGGTGATCTTCAGCGTCAACCTCTTCCTCTGGTTCACCGGTCCGTGGTTCTTCTTCCAGTTCGCGATGGTGGTGCTGGTGTACGCGGGCAAGGAGTTCATCCGCTGGCAGCTGGACGGGCGCTCGCGGCACATCTTCAACCCGTCGGCGCTGGCGCTGTCGGTGGCCTCGGTGGCGCTGATCGTGACGGGCTCGACGGAGATCACGCTGGGGATCGAGATCGCTCAGAGCCAGTTCATCCCGCCGTACATGTTCCTGGTCATCTTCCTGGCAGCCGTTCCCGCGCAGCTCCTCTTCGGCGTGGCGATGATGACGATGCCGGCGGTGCTGACCATTTTCGGCTTCGGCCTGCTCTACCAATCGGTCACCGGCATCTACTTCTTCTACGACGCCTACATCCCGGTGTCGGTGTTCCTGGGATTGCACCTTCTTTTCACCGACCCGGCGACGTCGCCCCGTTCGGACGGCGGCCGGATCATGTTCGGCCTGATCTACGGCACCGGGGTCATCGCGAGCGCCGCCATGCTCGATGCCATCGGCGCGCCCAACTTCTACGACAAGCTCCTTCCGGTTCCGATCCTGAACGTCCTCGCCCCCCGCCTCGACCGCGCGGCGAACTTCCTGGGCGAACGGCTGCCGGCGCTGATCGGCAGGCTGCAGAACCCCGCCACCGCCCGCCGCCGCTTCGCCACGGTCGCGCTCTGGGCCGGTACCTTCACCGCGATGAGCTTCACGGGTGGGATCGGCGACAACCACCCGGGTCAGTACTACCCCTTCTGGCGCGGCGCCTGCGAAGCGGGCAACGAGCGCGCCTGCAACTACTCCGGGGTCATGCTGCAGAACTTCTGCGACCTGGGTTCCGGGTGGGCCTGCAACGAGTTCGGCGTGCTCCTGGTGGCGCTGGACCGCAATTTCGTGGGCGCCGCGGGCGAACTCGAGCGCTCATGCAGGCTGGAGTACGGTCCGGGCTGCGAAAACCTGCGCGGGCTGGCGAGCGGCGACGAGCGTTTCGCGCAGGGGGCGGCGGCATTCCAGCGCGGGGACCCGCCCGCCCGGGAGCTGCCGATCGTGCTGCGCGGGAGCAAGGGGCCGGTGCGGGAGCGGGATCCCGACGCGCTGAGGGCGCTGGGGTGTGAGCGGGGGTGGGTGGCGATGTGCTGACGCCCGAGGCGGACGTCGAAGCCCATCACCGAGTTGTAAAGCAAACCTCACAGAATGTAATGTTCTGTTGACACGAAGGGCGCGCCGAGAGAGAGAGAGAGAGAGAGAGAGACTAACCCGGCGCGCCCCGTGACCAGCGCTCTGAATTCAGTCCCGATCCCTCACCCTCTCGGCCGCTCCGCGAGCAGCTCCAGCATATCCACGTTCCACTGGTCGTCGCCCAGCAGGTGCTTCACGAAGTACTCTGCGCGGAGCCAGAACCAGTAGTTGCTCATGTTCCCGAAGCCGTGGCGCTGGCCGGGGAAGATGAAGAAGTCGAAACGCTTGTTGGCCTGGATCAGCGCCTGCGCCATGCGGAAGGTCCCGGCGTGGTGGACGTTGTTGTCGACGTCGCCGGTGGTCAGCAGCAGGTGTCCCTTCAGGTTGGCCGCAAGGTCGGAGTTGCGGTCGATGTCGTACTCGAATCCGGTCACCACGCCCGCGGAATCCTTCACCTCCTTGACCCCGTCGTGCTTCTCCGACCAGTTGGCGTTGTAGACGTCGTTGTTGTGGTTTCCGGCTGACGAGACGGCCACCTTGAAGAACTCGGGGTAGACCAGCATGGCCGCCGTGGACATGAAGCCGCCGCCGGAGTGCCCGTAGATCCCCACGCGGTCGACATCGATCCAGGGGTGCCGGTCGGCGAGCTGCTCGATCCCGACCTTCTTGTCCTCGAGTCCGTAGTCGCGGAGGTTGCCGTACCCGTAGTTGTGGTACCACTTCGACCGGTCGGGGTGCCCGCCGCGGTTCCCGATCGTGACCACGATGAAGCCGAACTGGGCGAGCGCCTGCTCGGTGGAGTTGAGCGAGAAGGACTTGGAGACGGATTCGGTCTGCGGCCCGGGGTAGACGTAGGCGACGATCGGGTACTGCTTCGCCGGATCGAAGTCGTACGGCTTGTACATCACGCCGTAGATGTCCGTGACCCCGTCCCCGGCCTTCACGGAGTAGATCTCGGGAAACTCGTAGCCGGCGTCCTCAAGCGCGGACATGTCGGCGGTCTCCAGGTCCATGATCTTGCGGCCCGAGGCGTCGAAGAGCGCGCTCGCCGGAGTGGTGTTGACGCGCGAGTAGTTGTCGACGAAGTAGAGCCCGCCGTCGGACGCGCTGGCCTGGTGGTCGTAGTTGCCGGGGTTAAGCAGGGTCGTGCGGCTGCCGTCGAGCGCGACCCGGTACATGTGCATGTAGTAGGGATCCTCGCCCTCTTCGCGCGCATTCCCGCGCACCAGGGCGTACCCGTCCTCCTCGTTCACCTCTATGAGCGCATCCACGTGCCACGGCCCCTCCGTCAGGCGGTTCCGCACGGTCCCGTCCGGCGCGTAGCGGTACAGGTGCGCCCAGCCGTCGCGTTCCGACCACCAGATGAGGTCGCCGTTGTCGAGCCGTTCGGGGGTCTGGTGCTCGACGTAGGTGTTGAGGCGCTCCTCGATCACGACTGTCACCTCGCCTGTCGCGGGATCGGCGCGCAGCACGTCCACGCGGTGCTGGTCACGGCTGCGGCGGTAGAAGTAGAGCTCATTGCTCTGGTCGGAGAGCCACCTGGACTGCCGGATCGCGTTCGGATCGAAGCCGCGCGGGAAGCTGAAGTCGGTGAAGACGCCCATGCGCTGGTCCTTCCAGCGATCGTGTTCGATCTGCTTCATCTCGCGCGCCTCCATGTCGAAGACGTGCAGCGCGACCTGGGTGACGTTCTCCTCGCCCGGCATCTCGTAGCGGTAGCTCTCCAGCTTCGGCCGCGTGTTCCCCACGGCGTGCACCACCCAGAGGTGGGCGACCTCCCGGCGGTCGCTCCGCGTCATCGCGAAGTAGCTGCCATCGTGCGACCAGGAGATCCCCGGCGACTGGCGCTTCTTGTGCTCCTCCTCCGTCTCCTCGTCGTTCGCGCCCCGCCCCTGCGACCCCCAGCTGAAGTCCTTCTCGCCGTCGGTTGTGAGCTGGATCTCCTCCACCTCGACCGCGTCTTCCGCCTCTTCCGCCTCGTCACCCGTCTTGCCGTGCCGCGCTTCGCGGATCCTCTCGTAGTCCTCGTAGCTGATCATGTACAGGTTGAATTCGCGGCTGAAGACCACCCACGTCGTGTCCGGCGAGATGCTGGCCCAGAACGGATGGGACCGCGGCTCCTCGTAGTCCTCGAGTTCGCGAAGGGTCTGTGTCGCCACGTCGTATTCGAAATGGTGCACCTTGCGGCGCGTCTGGGGCCGGCGCGGCGCCCGCTGCTCCTCGTCCTCCTGATCCTCCTCGACCTCTTCTTCCTCGTCCTCCTCGACCACCTCGTCCTGGGACGATGTCACCTCGAACTGGATCGTGCCCTCGTTGATGAAGCGGATGCCCCGGATCGGCAGGTGCTGCGCGTCCCACGGGTCGCGCGTGATGCGGGTCAGCTCGGCGGCGATCCGGTCGTTGTCGAAGATCTCGGTCTTCGTGCCGCGCTCCGGGTCGACCAGGTAGTAGTTGGTGCCGGCGGAGCTCTCCCACTGGTACCAGAACTTCTGCGTGTCCCCGACCCACCGCGGCTGCACGCGGGTCGAATGGAGGAGGTCCCCGACGCGGTAGGGGGCGAAGCGGGCGGCCAGCTCGAAGTTGGCGGACCCGGGGCCCATGACCGGGATCGAGCCGGGCTCCTGGGCACTCGCGGTATCGGCGGTGGGCGCCAGGGCGAGGGCGGCGGTCGCGAAGGTGAAAGCGACGAGCGCGGTCCGGGTGATGGAGGAGGTGGTGCGGGGAGTCATGTCGGTCTCCGTTTGCAGGTATGCGGTGAGCGCCCCGGACCCGACG
>MKWU01007362.1_pt1 | contig 10588 bp, 8 predicted proteins | sample 809101 | NCBI WGS metagenome assembly MKWU01 (sample SAMN05860141, study PRJNA318959) | sponge metagenome | host: Aplysina aerophoba | place: Slovenia: Piran, Adriatic Sea, Gulf of Piran | collected 2013-05-07
GTTCCGCTGCGCTCTCGCGCAGCGGGTGCCGGCCTGAAGCCCCAATACTGTTGCTTTAGAACCTCAAGCACCACTTGAAGAGTTGCGAAACTGGCCGCCAAGCCGTCGATTCAGGTCCTCTCCACCCCAAAGACAAAAGTATTGGGCCTGAAGCCCGGCGTTCCCTTCCCACGGCGGATAATCGCGGCCTATGAGCGTCCGCGTCCTTCCCGTCGTCATCCTTGCCCTGCTGCTTCCCGCCGGAGCGGCCGCCCAGACCGAGCCCATCGAGCTGAGCCACCTCTACGGACCGGACGCGCTGTCGTTCTCGCCCGACCTCCCGCGCATCCGCTGGATGACCGGCGGCACGCACTACCTGACCGGGAGCGGCGAGGAAGCGGAGCGCTCGTGGGACGTCGTGGAGGCCGCGACCGGCGCGTCGCGGCCGCTCTATGACGCGGACACCCTCGCCGCGGCGCTCCGGGAGACGCTCTCGCTGCCGGAAGACGAAGCCGCCCGCGCCGCCCGTCCGGCGTCCCTCACCCTGTCGGACGGCGGTGAGCGACTGCTCCTGAACCTCGCTTCCGACCTCTTCACCTGGGAAACCGGCGGGGGAACCCTCCGCCGCCTCACCCGCACTCCTGAAGCCGAGGAATTGCCCCGGTTCTCGCCCGACGGCACGCGCATCGCCTTCGTCCGCGGCAACGACCTCTACGTGGTGGGACTCGACGAAGCCGAGCTCCAGCTCACCACCGGGGGCGGGCCCAACCTCCTGAACGGGAAGCTCGACTGGGTCTATCAGGAGGAGATCTACGGGAGGGGCAACTTCTACGCCCACTGGTGGAGCCCCGACGGCAGCCGCCTCGCTTTCCTGTCGACCGACGAGCGGGACGTTCCCCGCTTCACGGTGGTGGACCACATCCCCTACCACCTCGACCTCGAGGTCTATCCCTATCCCAAGGCCGGCGACCCGAACCCGAAAGTGCGCCTCGGCGTCGTCCCCGCGTCGGGCGGCGAGACGGTGTGGGTCAACCCCGGCGGCTACGGCAACCAGGAAACCCTCATCGTGAACGTCGGATTCTCACCGGGCGGCGAACTCTGGTACCAGATCCAGGACCGCACCCAGACCTTCCTCGATCTCCACCGGGCCGATGCCCGCACCGGGGAATCCGGCCGCGTCCTGCGGGAGGACACCGGGCCGTGGGTGAACGGGCACGGTTCCCCCCGGTTCCTGGCGGACGGCGGCTTCTTGTGGTTCAGCGAGCGCACCGGCTTCAAGCACCTCTACCGCTACGGCGCGGACGGTGAACTCGCCGGCCCCCTCACCGAGGGACGCTTCGAGGTCCGCCGGCTGCACGCCGTGGACGAAGCGGCCCGCGCCGCCTATGCCTCCGGAACCTACCGCTCGTCGCTCGGCTCCGACATCCTGAAGGTGGCGCTCGACGGGTCCGGCATCACCCTGCTGAGCGAGGCGCCGGGCACCCACCAGGCCAACTTCCCGGACGGAGAGAGCGTCCTCCACTACGTGGCCGTCTCGCACGACCTCGACAGCCCGCCGCGGATGACCCTGCGCCGGGCCGGGGACGGCGAAGTCGCGCGCGATCTCGGCGGCGGCGAGGTCCCGGACCTCGACCGCTTCGAGATCTCTCCACCCGAACTGCTGAAGATCCCGACCGCGGACGGCACGGAACTCGAAGCGATGATGGTGCGGCCGCACGGCTTCGATCCCTCCCGCGCCTATCCGGCCTGGGTCCACGTGTACGGCGGCCCGCACGCACCCCAGGTCAGAAACGCCTGGCCGGGCACGCGCGGCATGTGGTTCCAGTACCTGGCGCAGCAGGGCATCGTCATCCTCGTCGTGGACAACCGGATCGCTTCCGGCAAGGGGGTCGAATCCACCTGGCCGGTCTACGGCAACTTCGGCGAACAGGAACTCGCCGACCTCGTCGAGGCGGTGGACTGGCTCGGCGCCCATGACGCCGTGGACGCTTCCCGCATCGGGGTCGACGGCTGGAGCTTCGGGGGCTACCTGACCCTCACCGCGCTCACCAGGTCCGACCGCTTCCGCGCCGGCATCGCGGGCGGGAGCGTCGTGGACTGGCGCGACTACGACTCGGTGTACACCGAGCGTTACATGAGTACCCCGGACGAGAACCCCGAGGGATACCGGAAGAGCTCGGTGCGCGGGGCGGCGGGAGATCTGCACGGCGATCTCCTGCTCATCCACGGGACCATGGACGACAACGTCCACATGCAGAACACGATCCAGTTCACCCACGATCTGCAAAAGGCGGGGAAACCCTTTGAGCTGATGGTCTATCCGAAGTCGCGCCACGGGGTGCGCGACGCGGACCTCGTCCTGCACCTCCGGGAGACCATGGCGCGGTTCATCCTGAAGACCGTGACGCCGTAGCCCGCGTCTACTCCTCCTCGACGACCGCCGCGACCTGCTCGGCGATGGCGAGCGAGGCCGTCGCCGCCGGCGAGGGGGCGCTCAGGACGTGGGTCCGGTTCTCCCGCCGGAGGATGCGGAAGTCGTCCGCGATCCGGCCGTCCGGCAGCACGGCGATCGCCCGGACCCCCGAAGGCGCGGCGACGAGATCGGAAGCGCGGATATCGGGGACGAGCCGCTGGAGGCGCCGGGTGAAGGCGCGCTTCGAGAGCGACCGGTGGATCTCGTCCACCCCCACCCGCCATTCACGGAGGGCAAGGCGCCGGAATCCCGAATACCCGGCCATTTCGCCCAGATCCCGAAGGTTCAGATCGCGGCGCCGGTACCCCTCGCGGGCCAGCGCGAGGACCGCGTTCGGTCCGGCGTCCACGTGTCCGTCGAGGTTTCGGTGGAGATGCACGCCGAGGAACGGGAACCGCGAGTCCGGAGTGGGGTAGATGAGGCCGCGGACCAGGCCGGCACGGTCGGCCCGCAGCCGGTAGTACTCGCCCCGAAACGGCAGGATCCTGATCTCCGGCTCATCACCGGCCAGCCGCGCGATGCGGTCGGAGTGGAGTCCCGCGCAGGCAACGAGCCGGCGGGCGGGGGACACCCCCCTCCGGGGGGGGGGGGGGGGCCCGCCCGCGGGGGGGGGGGGCCGGCGCAGGAAAGGAGCCGGCGGGCGGAGAACTCCCCGTTCGTGGTGAGGATGCGGACACCGCCGGCGGAGCGGACGATCCCGACGACCTGCGCACCGGTCCGGACCTCCCCCCCCGCGGCCTCGAAGAGGCGCCGGAGCGCCGCCGCCACCCCGGCGAAGCGCACCACTCCCGAGGTCGGAGAATGGATCGCCGCCACCCCCTCGGCGTGGGGTTCGATTTCCCTCAGCTCCGCCCGGTCGAGCATCCGGAGTTCGGGGACACCGTTCGTTTCGCCGCGCCCGAGCAGTCCCGCGAGCCGGTCCCGTTCGGCCTCGCCGCGGGCGACGATCACCTTGCCCGAGAGTGAGTAGGGGACGCCGTGTTCCTCGCAGAAACCGAGCAGCAGCGCCACCCCGCGGCGGCAGTTCCGGGCCCGGAGCGAACCCGGCGCGTAGTAGATGCCGGAATGGATGACCCCGCTGTTGCGTCCCGTCTGGTGCCGGGCGACGCCGGCCTCCTTTTCGAGCACGAGGATCGACCGCGAGGGCTTTCGCTCCTGAAGGCGGCGGGCCACCGCCAGCCCGACGATCCCGCCGCCGACCACGAGGACGTCGACAGGTTTCGCCCCGTTCGCCCCGCTCATTGGTCCGCCGCCCTCATGGTGTCAGAAGGCGGAGGGATCGGGATGCACCCCAGCCCGTTGAATGCGGAATCCAGAACTTCCCCGCAATTCCTTGAATTCACCCCTGATTCCGAACCCGCCGGCGAAAGCCTCGTTGCCGGAAACATGCGCGTCCGTTTCCGGTCCTTTCTCCTCGGCGGAATCCTCCTCGCCGCCTCGAACTCCACCGCTGCCTCTCCGGGTCCCTTCGTTCTCCAAAGCGGAATGCCGGCCGTCCCCCGGGCGGAACCGCTCCGGGTGCGGTTCTACGACCCTTACCACCTCCTCTCTTCGGAGACCCGCAACCAGCTCGAAAAAGAAGTGGTCCGCGCCTTCGGCGCGAGCGAGATCGGGCTCCGTTTCGTCGGCCGCGGCGGACCGGCCGTGATTCCGGCAACGCTCTATCCGGAGCTTCCGGATCGCTGGGACGTCCCGCCGGAGGCTATCGGGGTAGCGATCGGCGCGGAGGGAGAACGCCGGTCCATCTTCCTGTCGCTGGGGGCCGCCGAGCGGGCTCTCGGCGGACCGCTCGCCCTTCGCTCGGGCAAACCGGCGAACGGGAAGCGGACGAAGCGCCGCCGCACCGGTTCCGAGGCCCGGCGGCTCGGAGTCGCCCTCGGCCGCGTCCTCGCCCATGAACTCACGCACACCATCGCTCCGGAGTGCCCCCACACGAAGAACGGCCTGATGGCGAGACGGCTGAGCCGGCGGATGTTGACGGCTCCCGGAATCGGATTCGACGCGCTGGCGACCCGTCACCTGCGGCTCGCCGCGGCCGGGGCGAGCGCCCCCGAATCCGGCTGAAGCCCGCGGGCGCGGGTCGCTCGAAGGGGACCGCCCTCGTGTCGCGCCTCGCACGCGGCCGACCCGGTTAGAGTTCGCCCATGCGGCGTTTGAGTCCGCAGCGGCAGCGGACCCTGGTGCTCGCCGGTCTGGGGGCCGGGGCTCTCGGAATCGTCCTGTTCCAGGGAGCCCTGACCACGCCCGAGCGCGTGGAATCGCTCTACACCACCGGCATCTATCCGCTGGTCGTCCGCGTTTTTTCGTTCCTCAGCGGCCTCGTCCCGTTCTCGCTGGCCGAAGTCTTTGTCGCGGCAGCCGTGCTCTTCGTGATCGGACGGGTCACCTGGCGCTTCACGGGCCGCTTCCGGCAACCCCTCCCGGCGGAAGCGGACCGGGCCCGGGAAACGCAGGCGGCGCGGCCTCCCGGGCATCGCGCGGTGCTCCGGCGGCTCGCCTACACCGCAGCGTTCGCGCTCGCCGGCGCCGGCGCCCTCTACGCGGTCTTCGTCCTCGTCTGGGGCCTGAACTACGCCCGCCCCCGGCTCGAACACCGTCTGGGCCTCCCCATCGGCCAGATCGAGGAATCCGAACTCGTCCGCCTGACCACCCGGGTCGCCGCCGAAACCACCCGGTTCCACCGGCTGGCCGGCCTTCCGGCGGCCGCGGTCTCCAGGAACCCCCTGGACTTCGGCGCCCTGAGCGCTGCCATCGACGAGGCGTACGACGCGCTCGACCTTCCCGGCGACCCCGGCCCCGGGAGGCTGAGTCCGGTGAAGCCGGCCGTCTTCTCGGGACTCATGTCCCGGCTCGGGATCAGCGGCATCTTCGTCCCCTTCACGGGTGAGCCCACCGTGAATACCGGCCCTCCGGACGTGGCCGTCGCCTTCACCGCTGCCCACGAGAAGGCGCACCAGCGGGCCATCACCCACGAGGGGGAAGCGAGCTTCGCCGCGTACCTGGCCCTCTCCCGCCAGCGGCAGCATCCCTATCTTTCGTATGCCGCGTCCTTCTTCGCCGCCCGGCACCTCCTGGCCGCCGTGAGGCACGCGGACCGCGAGGACCGGGAGCGGGCCTTGGCCGCTCTCGGCCCCGGACCGCGCCGGGATCTGGACGCCCTCAACGCCTTCTGGGCCCAACACCGCGGAATGGTCCGGAGCGCCGCGGGCCGGGTGAACGACTCCTACCTGCGTACCATGCGGATCCCGGACGGCGTCCGCAGCTACGGGACGGTGGTGCGGCTCCTGATCGCCGACCTGCGGAGCCGATCCGCGCCCCCGGCCGCCATCGCGACCGACGACAGCGAGGACTGAGGGGGCGGGTGGGACGCCGACTTCAGGCGGTTCTCCCCGTGAGCGCCGGCGTTCGCGGCCTGCGGCCGCGGTGCCGGTCTGAAATGACCATGGCTCGTCCTCCGGGTTGAAGGCATCTGCGGGCGAATTGACCATGGTCCGGGCCCGGTTTTCCGTCGCCTGACCGGGGTTGTCGCCGGCCGGTTCCTCACGATTCCGGATGCCGGCTCCGGAAGTCCCGATCCACCCGCAACCGGCCGGAATTGCCGAATCCAGACCGACTTCAGCCGGCTTTGGCCGGTGGAGACCGAATTCGCGGAGAACCCGGAAAACCGGGCGAATTCGGCAAGGAAGGCCCGAATTCGCCGATTGACCATGGCTTTTTCGGTCATTCCGGCCGATTGACCATGGCTTCGGGCGTTTGACCATGGCTCTCGGGATGGCCCCCGCGCGGCGCCGCGCGCTCGGACCTCAGGCGCCGGTAGCGCGATACCCCTGCTCCGGGTGGCTCCGGTTTTCGGGATGCCGGAGCCGGAGCTGGCCGGACTTCAAACGCTGCACGCCCCGCCCGACCCGGCGGAGCCGCGCGCGCCCCGCGTCGCGCCGTTCCCTGCCCCACGCGCCGAGCTTGCCGCCGATCTCGCCCGGCCGCGTGTCCGGCCGTCGTTGCAGTCGTCCGGTGGCCCTGGGGCAAATGGCCGAGCCCGCCGCGGTCAACCCACCTCGGCCGTCCGTCCCTGACTCCCCATCCCTGTTATCGGTGCCAGCAGCTACGCAGGCGGGCGGCCAGTCTGCGATCTCGCGTGAGACGGTTACGAGTCGCTGGCCGGTGCTATCGGCCGATGGCGTGGCTGGGAGGGCGCTGCCCGGACAGCCGGAGGGGGAGGCGAGCCCCCGCTGCGTCAAGGATCTGTCCGCCAACTCCCTCGCCACGCCCAACCAGCCGTCACCCAAGCCTCAGGAAACGACCCACCCGCGGCACCCTGAAATCCGCCGAAATGCGGTGCCACGGACTCTCGGCACAAACCGTAACTCACCACATGTCAACAAGTTCCAAAATCAAACTGTCAAAGATGAGCCTGAACGCCGGCTTCCCGGCCCTACTCGTCCGCGTCCGGTTCCGCGAATCGGGCCGCGGTCTCGAAGAGCGTCCTCACGCTGAAGCCCGTGGCCCCCTTCGGGTAGTACTTCCACGGCTTCTCGACGATGAAGGGCCCGGCGATGTCGAGGTGGGCCCACTTCGTTCCGTCGGGCACGAACTCCTGCAGGAAGAGCGCGGCGGTGATGGTGCCGGCGTTGATGCCGCCGATGTTCTTGAGGTCGGCCGAGTCGCAGCGGAGTTCCTCGGCGTATTCCTTCACGAGCGGCAGTTCCCAGAAGACCTCCCCGTGCGGCTCGCCCGCCTCGATCACCGCCCGCACCCAGCCGGCGTCGTTCCCCATGACTCCGGCGACCCCGGTGCCGAGCGCCCGTACCGCGGCCCCGGTCAGGGTGGCGACGTCCACGATATGGGTCGCGCCCTCCTCTCCGGCGCGCGCCAGCGCATCGGTGAGCACGAGGCGTCCCTCGGCGTCGGTGTTGTCCACCATGACGGACTTGCCGTTCCGGGCGCGGAAGATGTCACCCGGCCGGGTGGCCGACGGGCCCGGATAGTTCTCCGCGGTCGCCACGATGCCGGTGACGGTCGCCGGAACCCCCTCCTGGGCCACCGCCGACATCGCCGCGAGCACCGCTGCGGCGCCGGACATGTCGCCCTTCATGGTCCACATTCCGGAGGGAGGCTTGAGCGAGATGCCGCCGGTGTCGAAGGTGATGCCCTTCCCGACGAGCGCCAGGTGCCGGCCGCTGTCGCCGGCCCCTTCGGGACGATGGCGGAGCACGATGAGACAGGGCGGCCGGTTGCTCCCCTGCCCCACGGAGATGAGCCCGGGATACCCCTGCTCGCGGAGCGCCTTCTCGTGCCAGACCTGCACCTCGAGCCCGGTGTCGGCGGCGATCCGGTGCGCCTCCCGGGCCAGCGTCTCCGGAGTGACCGCTTCCGCCGGCTCGTTGATGAGGTCCCGGGCACGGTTCACCTCGGAAGCGAGCGTTCCGGAACGCGCGACCCGTTCCCGGGCTTCGTCGAGGGCTTCCTCGCCGACCACGAGCCTCACGCGGGGAGAGGCCGCGTCGCCGGGCTCCTGGAAGTAGCGCGCGAACCGGTAGGCGCCCAGCGTGGCGCCCTCCGCCACCGCCCCCGCGAAGCGGGCGCCGTCGGCCCCCTGGAGCGAGAAGACCACCTCCGCATGGTGGAAGTCGCGCGCGTGCCGCAGGGCGCGCGCCGCCAGGATGCGGATGCCGTCGGACACCGGATAGTTGCTCGTGGCGCGGGTGTGAAGCGCCAGCGTGGACGCGCTCCGCGGCCCGCCGTGGCCGGCCACCGCCCGCTTGACCTTCGGGTCCCCGAAGATGCGCTTCGCGTTGGCCACGACGTCGTTTTCCCACGCCGCCCGGGGAGCGGCGAGATCGAGGCCGTCGTCGAGCAGATACGCGACCAGCGACCCGCCCCGCGCGGAGGCGTCCGCCGAAACCTGAACCCTCGGTGTCTCAGTCCTCATCGCCATACTCCTCTCTGAGCTTTTGCACCACCGCCGGATCGGCCAGGGTGGTGGTGTCTCCGATCGCCTTGCCGGCCGCGATATCGCGGAGCAGGCGCCGCATGATCTTCCCCGACCGCGTCTTGGGCACGTCCGCCGCGAACACGATGTCGTCGGGGCGCGCGATGGGCCCGATCGCCCGGGCCACATGCGCCTTCAGTTCGGCCGCAAGACCGTCATGCGACGCGGCGCTCTCCCGGAGCACCACGAACGCCGCGATCCCCTCGCCCTTGATCTCGTGCGGCCGGCCGACGACCGCCGCCTCCGCCACCGCTTCGTGTTCGACGAGCGCGCTTTCCACCTCGGCCGCCCCGAGGCGGTGTCCCGAGACGTTCAGGACGTCGTCCACCCGGCCCATCACCCAGAAGTAGCCGTCCTCGTCGCGGCGGCGGGCGCCGTCGGCGGGAAAGTAGATGTCCTTCCACTGGCTCCAGTAGGTCTCGCGGAATCGCTCCTCGTCGCCCCAGATGCCGCGCAGCATGGAGGGCCACGGCTTCGTGATGGCGAGCAACCCCCCGCCGACTTCGACGCGCTCGCCGCGCCGGTCCAGGATCTCGAGCGAGATCCCGGGGAACGCGTGGGTCGCGGAGCCCGGTTTCAGGGTCGTCACCCCGGGGAGCGCGGTGGCCATGACCGCCCCCGTCTCGGTCTGCCACCAGGTGTCCACCACGGGACAGCGGCCGCCCCCGATCTCCCGGTGGTACCAGACCCACGCCTCTGGATTGATGGGCTCTCCCACGGTGCCCAGGAGGCGCAGCGAGCCGAGATCGTGTGACGCCGGGTGCTGGGCGCCCCACTTCATGAAGGCGCGGATCGCGGTCGGCGCGGTGTAGAAGCAGGTCACCTGGTAGCGCTCCACGATGGACCAGAGCCGGGCGCGGGTCGGGGTGTCGGGCGCCCCCTCGTACATGACCTGGGTCACGCCGAGCGCCAGCGGTCCGTAGACGATGTAGGAGTGGCCGGTCACCCAGCCGATGTCCGCCGCCGCCCACCAGATGTCGGAGTCCTTCAGGTCGAAGACCGCGCGCGCGGTGGCGGTGACCTGGGTGAGATAGCCGCCCGTGGTGTGCACGATCCCCTTGGGCTTCCCGGTGGTGCCCGAGGTGTAGAGGATGTAAAGGATGTCCTCGGAGTCCATCTCCTCGGGTTCGGCCGTGTCGGCGGCGCCCGCCATGAGTTCGGCCCAGTCGTGGTCCCGGCCGGCCACCATGGGGACGTCCTGCCCGGTGCGGCGCACCATCACCACCCCGGTGATCGAGGGGGTGTCCTCGAGCGCCTCGTCGGAGATGGCCTTGAGCGGCACGATCCCGCCGCGCCGGTGGCCGCCGTCGGCGGTGATCAGCACCTTGGCCTCGGCGTCGTTGATCCGGTCCCGGAGGGACTGCGCCGAGAACCCGGCGAAGACCACGCTGTGGGGCGCTCCGATCCGGGCGCAGGCGAGCATCGCCACCGGGAGTTCCGGGATCATGGGCAAGTAGATCGCCACCCGGTCCCCCTTCCCCACTCCGAGGCCGCGGAGGACGTTCGTGAAGCGGCAGACCTCCCGGTGCAGGTCGGCGTAGGTCAGCGTCTTCCGGTCACCCGGCTCCCCTTCCCAGAAGATCGCCGGCCGGTCGCCCCGGCCGGTCGCGAGGTGCCGGTCGAGACAGTTGACGCTCGCGTTCAGCTTGCCGCCGACGAACCACCGCGCGAAGGGCGGCTTCCAGTCGAGGACCTGGTCCCAGCGGCGGCTCCACTCGAGCCGTTCGGCCTGGGCGGCCCAAAACGCCTCCGGATCGGCTTCGGCTTCGCGGTAGATGGACTCGTCCTGAACCCATGCCTGCTTGCGGAAGTCCTCCGGGGGCGGGTACGCACGCTGCTCGTCGAGCAGTACCTCGATTTCCTGTTGAGGTTGTTCGGCCATCCGGCGATTTTAGGAGGCTTCCCCATAGAGCGGAACGCCAACATCGTGTGATTTCGCCACAAAACCCGGGGCGCCCGGCTGGATTTCGACGGACGGCGCGCCGACCGGCCAGCGCGCTCCTGGCAGCCCGTGGCGAAATCCCCGCGGCCCAGTTGCTGTGAAAATGCGGCTTGGTTGAGCAACGGATCTCGGACCGGGCAGGACCGCAGAAGCGGCTTGGAACGCCGGGTTCCCGAGCTACGAGGAATGGATGCCGGCTGGCGCC
>MKWU01007364.1_pt1 | contig 10587 bp, 11 predicted proteins | sample 809101 | NCBI WGS metagenome assembly MKWU01 (sample SAMN05860141, study PRJNA318959) | sponge metagenome | host: Aplysina aerophoba | place: Slovenia: Piran, Adriatic Sea, Gulf of Piran | collected 2013-05-07
GATAAAGGTGCCTGCACGTCTCAGCGCTCTTGACGCCCGACCCCTCCGGCGGCCAATGAAGAACCTATTGGGTCCGGTATCCGTAAACCCGCCGGCAGCTTCGCCTAGGTTGAGAATGGTCGCATAGTCGATGGTCTCATTGATGAAGTCATCGACGGCTTCCTGATATCGCCGGTTAGCTTCATCAGCGGCTGCTTGGCGTCTTCGCGAGGCTCGAGTAGTGACCCCAGCAAAAGCAGTCCTGGCCCTAGCACGGCCGCGGGCGAGCAGGTATGACAGATAGCGAAAGAAGCCCATTAGTTGGACTCTAAGCTGGTGTATTCAAACTGTGCCACATGGGTGAGACCTACATTGCGGATGTCCGTCATATTGTATAGGGTTTCCCCGTCCACAAACCGGAATTCTCCGCCCCGCGACACTGCTTCGGGCACTTTCCAGACTTCAGCAAGCATAGTTCGCCGCCGAGGACTCTGAGCGACAACGGCACCGGCGCCATCAAGCACTTCGGAGTCCCCGATTACGGAGAACGTCAAAGGCTTGAGCCAAATAGTCGAAGATCCCGTCGACGAGCCTCCATCGCTGCTCTCCGACGGAAATATGCCCCCAAACTTCATGGATCGCCCGCGGGTAAACCTGTCAGTCGCTCTGAAACCAGCCAAGGTGGCATCAGGAGACACCACGTCTTCAACCCCACTCTCGGTAACTGCTACCACCTTCGCCCCATTGGACAGGTAGATAACTAACCCTGACAATTCCACATCCTTGTGTGGGCCTATAAGGTTGTAGGAGTTGTCGATGGAAGCTGAATGGTCCCAAACCACTGCCGCCGTGCCGTCTTTCGGCGTCCACGTGAAGACGCCAGCAAGATTGTAGGTCAGCACATGGGTGGCGGTTTCCGAATACTTGGAATACCGGCTTCTATCGAGTTCCGCTCCGGTCGCAGGATTGAAACGTCCGATAGGACTGAACATCTCATCGCCGTAGACGGAAAGAAACTCAGGATTTCCTATCTCACGGTTGTTGCCTGTGCGCACCGGGTTGCTGATCGACAGGGCGTTGTCGTTCCGGCGGGTTAGTTCCTGGACTTGTGGGCTGTAGATGCGGATGCCACCAATACGGGATACCGAGTCAATGGATAAGACCCAATTCCGCAGAGTCAACGGGTCCGTCACGATGTAGGGCGATCCGACCCACGAGCCATCGTTGAAAGACTCAGGATCGGCGGCATCAATCGTCGAGAGGATATTGCCGTTGACGGGATCAAGCAAGCCAACAGAACCGCCCGTGAGCGACCTGTCAGTAGCCACAATGAAAGTGGGATGAGTAACCCTAATCGGAGGGGCAACCCCGAGTTGACTAACCCGCGACCATATGTTAGTTTTCAACATAGGCAAGAGGCGTCGCTGCGCCGCCGGTGCCGGGTGGGGGTGTCACACTTCCGCCGCCAGTCACTCGGGCTCTGACTGTTTGGGCGTTGAACCAGTCGGTTCCTCGCACATCGTCTGAGACGTGGGCCCATAGAGCGTTTTGAACCAGCAGAGGCAAGTCCGCAAGAAACGGCGACAGGGCGTTGTCGATGGACTCTTCAACCCCACGCAGTGCCATATCAGGCTGAATCTCATTCTCACCATAAAACCGGGCAAGCAGCGCCGTGGCCACCTGCAGGTCCCTAGGCATCAGAGGAGCGTCGTTGGGCGCCGACACAGCATTGTCCATCTGGGCCACCTTGCCGTTCACATACCGAGGAAGGTTCAACTCAGTATTGCGGAACGGGATGGCGTCAATGCGGTCAGAAGCTTGCTGGATCAAGGCTTCTTGGGCATCCGCTTCAGGCGGCCACCCAGCAATATTGTTCTGATCCGTGAGGAGTTTGGTCGCCTGCGTCGGCGTCAGATAGGCCATACTACCTCACATATGGAGACAGGCGAGACCAGAGGAGCAGCAGAGCGCGAGAACCGCACTCCCCCAGTCTCGCCCGTCGGGCCCGTCATGTAGGAGGGGATCCGCTCCTCAGTATGTCGAGAAGCTGATCCAAGTTGGCAACCTCTGTATGTCGAAGTCCCAACACCCATGACTGACCCATCTCGTTGATCCGGCAGGGCTCAAATTAAGTAGGAGCCGCTGTGAAACCCACTCTTTTCGAGCCCTGCCGGCGCCCCAGCCCGAGGCGTTACGCTGCGCGGACGATCCGGCGGGACCTCACGGCATGGGGATGCCGCTGCGCATGGTAGACGTAGAGGCCCTTGATGGCATCCGCGAACCGCTTCTCGGGGCGATAAGCCTCGAGCTTGCGGATCTGAGACGCCCACATGATGGCCTCGTTGGTGCCGAAATTGGCATAGGCATTGCCCGCTGCGGCATCCGGCGCCGGCATGTAGGGATCGATGGACACGCTGAAGCCCAGGAAGTCGGAGAGCTTGGCGCTTGCCCAAACGTTGTCAGCCGATCGGCCCGTGCCCGCGCCGCCGAGACCGCCCAGCAGGTAGCGAAGCAGGCCGGTCTTCACATCGACAGGGATCACACACCAGCGCTGATCGCCCCAGTGCTGCTTGTCCATCTCGCCCGACTGTTCGAGCAGGAACTCAGCGAAGGCTTTGGCTTGGGCCTCGGTCCACTTGGCCGGATTGGCATCCTTGGGCACCGCGTCGGGAGCAACGGTGCTCTGCCCGGCCGGAAATCCCGTCTCGTAGACACCGCGGATGTAGGTATCGATCACCTCCGCCACACTGCGAGCAGCCTGGCGGGAGAAGTTGTCCATCAGCGCCGGCCGAGCCTGCACCCGGTCCACATCATCGACGGCGATGTTGAAATACTTCTCCTGCGAGAGCGTGAACTCGTAGTCCTCGTCATCCAGCAGTTGGGGAGCAGCGATGTCCTCGTTGCGGGTGTAATCCCGCACCGTCACATCGGCCATGATCTCGTTGAGATGGAGCGTTTTGCCCGCTCCGCTGAACTCGCCTGACAGGTCAGTGGTGAGACGGGCCCAGACCAGTTCACCCTGCAGGGCGTTGATCAGCCGGGCTCGCCACAGCTCGGGGATTACATTGGCGACGGTCATAGGTTAGGCCGCTCCTTGTGACTCGAGAGCGGCCGACACCGCTTCCCAATTCTTGTTGATCTGTTCGGGGCTCATCTTCTGGATGTCCGCCATCGTGAAGCCAGTCCCGCTGCCGGGCGGGGTCTTGCCATCATTGGTTGGCGAAGTCGGTGTCCCCGGCTCATAGGCAAAGTCACCAGTGACCACGCCCTTGTCGTCGACCGCCAGCTTCGAGAGGTCAGCCTTCTCAACATCAAAGGTGATGTTGTGCTTGGCCAGAACGGCCTTCATCGCATGGACCTGTCGGCGAGCATCCGCATCGACGGAATTCTGCGCCGAGGGATCGGGCTTCGCCGGATCGGGCTTGGCGTCAACCTTGGCGGCAAGCTCGGTGTTGGCATTTGTCAGCTTCGTGACCTCAGCCTGAACGGGCTTGAGGGCCTCAGCAACTGCGGCCGCGATGGCCTCTTTGATTTGCTTCTCATCCATGATCTCATCCTAACGCGCGCGAACGCGCCTGTATGCCGTTATTTCGCCCGTAAACTAACCCCGATAATTTTTCATAACCATCGAGGCGGCGGGTTTAGCGCCCGCGCACGCGCGCACGTAACCTCTGGAGTAGGCGAAGCTCTTCATCATTGACTTCCACCTCTTTGCCGCTGCGGGCAGCCTCCAAGATGTTCTTGGGAAATCCCGTCCTCACGGCCAACTGCTCGTGAAAGGCTTTCAGGCCTGTTCGGGCTAGGTCTCTGTCGACCAGTCTGTTCAGCTCATCGGGCATCGGTATACTCTCCTGTGTGAACGTAAGTCCAGCGATGGTCGCCGGCTTTGAAGGCCTTGCGAAGTGGGACGGCCTTTCTGGCTATCAGTCCTGCAGCGGAAGTTAGAGCACCTTGTGTTGAATGGGATCCGCTTGCGAAGCACTTCATGTTGGGCCAGTCAGGCAAGGTGTGGTAGAGGACATCCAGCATATACTTCCTGTCCTCGAAGGGCCGCTTAGGACAGGCTTCTATGAAGGCGTCCTTGAATGTGGACAGGGAACTGTAGTTGTGAGCCCAAGAGTTGTGGGCATAGACAGCCGCCAAGGAGCCTCTACGGTCTGTGCCACTTCTCTGCACTACCGTGAATGGCAGCATCTGGGCTTGGCTCAACTCATAAAGGCGTTTGCCTATAGGGACAGCCTCTTTAGAGTCGAAAGGCCCAATACCACAGATCTGTGCCAATCCAGACAGTTTGACAGGTCCAGAGAAGACAGGACAGGCCGCAAAGGCAGGATACAAGGCCCATTCCTTGAGTTTCTCCTTGTCTTCTGCCTTAGCTAGGTCGGCATTGACATGCTCATAGCACCTTTCCCGGTTCCTGGTCCATATAAGCGGCAACTCACCTGCTCTACATGCGGGCACCACATCACGTGCCAGGGACGTAGAGATGGGCTGCAACTGAGGCTGCCCTACGTGGGTAAGTAGTTCCCTGAGGGACTTCCTACCCGCGAAAGGGGGACAGTCCTTCAAGATCTGAACTATTGTAGGGAAGTTCATGAGTGGGGCGCTCCTTTTGACTAACCCTGGTTTCTTTCGTTTCCTGTTGACCACTTTCAGAAGGTTGCGCTTGCAGTCGCGTTGCGTTTAGGTTATATAAACTTCATAGAGAATTCTGTAGTAGTTTATATAACCTACCTGCAACGTGACTGCAAAGTGCAACCATGTCGTGCCTACGACATGGCCCGGTCGTATTTATAACCGGACTTCATGCTCTTTTTTCCATTCTCGTTGCGATACTGGCGGCTACTCACTAACGGCAGACGCAGATGGCGAACAAGCCGGGTTAGTAGACGGCCTAGGACCCTGTCTGGCATAGAGTCAGCGGAGTATCCGACATGAGCGATCACCTCTCCGTTCGTCTTGAACCCCTCGTAAGGCGTCATATCCTTAAGAGCAGCAATGAGGAAAGGATCGACATTTCCATGCTCTTGGGACGTCTTCAACTGCTGACGTTTGAGATGCTTGGGCATGAAGTTCCACCTCTCGCCTCGGTCAAAACGGGCAAGGCATTCCGCCCAAAGCTGATCTCTGACGGGCGGCAGACTGCTATGCGGTTCGCCGTCCTTCTCCACGTCAATAACCACGAACCTCATCTGGGCCGCCTCGTCATCCGGGAGTTGCATATCCAAGTTTGCCGTCCCGATAATGTGTGTCCTTCTCAAGACGCGAGACGCGAACTTGTTATACTTGAACCTAGCGACGGCAGCGTCAAGCGTAAAGAAGGCTTTCACTTGGCTCACTTGTGCCCGCGATAAGCCATCAAGCTCAGCAAACTCAGCGAGCACATACCCCAAGAGCGAAGTTTCCGTCTCTACGATAGCGCCGCTACCAGTGTGAAAACTGAAGTTCGGATTGAGGTAGCCGGTTAGTTCCGGTGGGAGCATGTTCCTTACCAAAGTGGACTTTCCGGTCTCCGGAGGCCCCACAAGGATCGGAGTGCAGCGGGTCATAGCGCCGGGCTCATACACTCTCCATATGAGATTGCCGAACAGAGCCATGACCGCGAACTCCAAGTATTCATACTCTACTGTCCCAAAATCCGGCATTTCCGTCTTGAAGTGCTCACAAAACCAGTCGAAAACGCGAGGTTTGCCATCCCAGGAACCCCTGAGACCATCAAAGTAGCTCTTGACGGGGTTCCGAGTGTGGGTATGCATGAATCCGTTGACGGTCTGCCGCCATTCGGAGTCACTCAACTGCCATCGCCGCACTTTCTCAGCAGGAAGACGGAAGTTCTTCTTGAAGAGAGTGCGCAGGAAGTCATTGTCGGGACTATCGAAAGGCTTCCAATCGCCTCCAGGCTCTTTCCAAATGTGCGTATCGAGGAGAGCGTCCCTCGCCGCTTCAATGCCCAGGAGTTGAAGTCCCCGCTCAAAACCCTCCACACTATCGGGAAGGATCTGCATGTCTTGAATCTTGTAATCAGGACGATGCCCCAGCGGATTATCCTGACCCCAAGAATAAGCGGAATCAAACTCTATCCGAAGCCGCTCCGCACTGTAAGGCATTTCCCATTGAGAGGTTATGGCCTCAACAACAGAGAACACCAAGTCCCTATCGAGATGAAAGCCAGCCATGACAGAGACGGCTTTCACCAGCGTCTTGTTGGTCTCCTCGCCTTCACCGCGTCGACCGGATTTCTGCTTCAACTCTCGCAGCACTCTCGAAATGCCGGTATTCATGTGGGCATTCAGAGCTCCGATGCGAGGTTCCGCATCCTTACTCAGCAAAGCTGACGGATCAAGGAAGTATCTGTTGGATACTTCGCTTTCCGCCGCTGCGCGGAGCATTGGAATAATCTTCTGGGGGTTAGTTATGGCGACCTGTCCGCTGCCACATATGAAGTCACCATACAGCCACTTCATATTGTTTGAAGCGCCGTGCGTATGGTAATAGATGTGAGGCATCCCCGATTGAGAGGCTGCTACGAACGCTGAGCTTGGGAACTGCTCTCGGGTGTGGCGATAGGCGATTTTCGCCAATTCCAGACGCGTTTGAGCGTCCAGTTCCTTCGACACGTCTATATCGAGGACGCAGAGGCCCAAAGAGGACGGAACTAACCCGATTATTCCGGAATCGGTAATAGCCCGCATCGCGGAAGCAACCGTAATCGGCGTTGTGAGCCATCCGGACAACATCGGAGCCTTGTCGAAGCCGATGACTACGAAGTGTGCTCCGAAATTATCGATAAGGGCCTGGAGATCGGCTTGGAGACCAGTTTTGAGACCAGTTTCAAGTCCCGAAGACTTGGTCGAACTCCCTGTCGATCCACTCTCGGGCGGTTGCTTCGGCTTCTGTGGGCTGGACGGGTTCGGCGGGCTTTGAGCCTCGTCCGAACTCTGCGAGGAGAGACTCGATTTCAGGGGAAACGTCTGTGGGCTGTTGGGCGTAACCATTGCAGAGAAGCACCTCTAACGCTTTGAGCCTAACGCGGCACTCTGAGGAGCTCAAGGGGTCACCAGTAGGCCCCGTCGCTAAGCCCAGAGCTATAGACTCAATTTGCTGGACGATTTCCGCACGTGTCATTCTGCTCATCGCACGCAATCTCCATTAGTCGCTATTATGCGCTACGGACGACGTTTTTGACGCCATCGTTTCTGCCGTTGTGCCCTTACGACTGTGAAACTACAATACTGCAATCTCCGCCCACAGCCCGCATCCAAAGCCAGACACCCGAAGAGGGCGAGCCTTCGCGCTGGTCTGCTTCACGCTGCGGAGTATACGGATACCAAGCATGGCCCGTAACAGCCGGGGCAACATTGCCGTTATCCGTCAGGGCCCACAAGACGTATCCGTTGGGGCCTACTCCCTGCAGGGTGAGAACGTAGTCACTTTCCTCGTCCAACCGAGCGACGGAAGTGATGTTCTTCCAAAGCGCCGTCAGCGGGATTTCTTGTGTGAGATCTGCCATTGGTCGTGTCCTATGCCCCGTCTGTGCCCAGTGTTACGCCGCGCCGCCAGTGCCGCCGCCAGTGCCACCCGTCGTCGGGTCCTCGAACAGGCTGGCATACTGCCACTGAATGGTGATGTTGGACCTGTTATACTCGAAGATCTCAAGACCCTGTGCCGCAAAGTTCCGGTTCAGCAGGGCGATGTAATCCTCGACGGTTTTCTCGAGTCCCGTCTGGTATCGGTTCAGCCGAGCAATGAACGGGATCAAAAGCCGCCGCATTGCTGAGCCAGAGAGAACACCCGAACGCCTGACGTCGGGGTCGAACAGAAAGCGGGTTAGTCCAGCGGCGTTCAAGGCCTGATCGTAGTTGCGGTTCCAGCTCCATTCGATGGCCTCGATCTTCGAGTCCCACTGAAGGTATCCAGGGGCCCGGTCATCAGCCTCAAGAGGGAAATACATCCCGTCCACATTGACGACGGCCTTGCCATCTGCATCTTGTGTGATGGCGCCTGCGGGACCGTAAAGATGGGGCCGGGCATTTCGTCGGATCGTAGTCGACAGAGAAGTGGATGCCTGCGACATCTCATAGACATGGGGACGCATGTCGTCAAAGATGGAAGCGCCTTGAAGGTCATTGCCTCCTCTGGATTGATGCGGCGGGAGCAATGGCAGAACCTGCCGCCCCGATCGTGTTGGCAAGTCTCGCGTCGAAACTAACCCGCCTAAACTTCCGCCGCCGTAGTCATAGATCCGCTCTCGCGACGGGCCTGTGACCGGAAACTCGTAGAGGAAAACCCGTTGGGATGTTCCCACATCTACGATCCTATACAACAGGTCGCCGATGAATTGGCCTCGAGCGTCCAAGACCTCGAACCACTGATCCGGCGGAAACCACTGCATAAGCAGTGGATTCTCAGGCGCTGAAACGAGACAACCCCAGCCAAGACCGATTTGGTCTGTGAAAGACGCCCGCAGTTCTTCCCAGAAGAACCGGGTGAACTCGCCCAGCACTGTCGTCAGTCTCTCGTTGCCCTCGACGATAATCGACGGAGCTTCGGCCAACATGAAGTCGGGGTAGAACTGCGCAGCAAGCCGGAACAGGTTGTTCTTGATTGAGAGGGCCTGAGTTTCCGACTGACGATCCTGAATGCCTAGGAGGGTGAAATCGCCTTTGGACAGCGCCCTGTTATCGCGGATGTAGTTGACCCGCGATATTTCGGACGCCGGCGTCAGCGATCCTTCAATGCTGAGCGCCCGGAATGTTTCAATGGCCATTAGAGACCCTCCGGCAATGTGATGGGATCTGCTGTCCCGAGCTTTGAAGCGTAATACATGATCCCGTAGCGCATGGCGTCACACGCATGGTCGTTACGCTTGATTGGCGTGTCTTCCCGCTTCTCGTCCCACAAGTATCCGCCAATTTCCCGCAGCAGATTTTCACATCGTGGGTCTATTATTACGTCTTGCTGTGCCAATAGGGAACCAGCAGTTCTCAAGCCAAACAGCACATTGTTGTTGGCGTTGATTACTTGGAAGTCTCTTTTTCTGGCTTCTCTCTTGAAGCTTTTGGCACTCGGATCAACCACAAGCCTGTGGCATCGGGTTTTGTCTGAGAAGGTCTCAAAAGCATCACACAGCTCCGCGTCGGTTTTGTTGATTTGATCGGAACCGCCTTCTATGTAGAGCTCATCGCATATGTAGAGCTTCCACTTAGAGCGGTCTGTCCTGTCTTGAAGATATTTGAAGGCGATGCCGGCCGTGGCCGACGCAGGCCCATAATCCACGCCAATAGCCGCGGACCGGACTCGCCACTGGGAAGTGTCCAGCATATCTACGGTGTGCTGGGGATAAACTAACCCCGCAAAATCCGACCAAAGGCCGTGGATCATCCGTTGAGCGAAGGCGCCGGAAAATAAGGCCTTATTCCGGTCTTTCACTTGTTCCGTCAAGCTCGGGTTGTCGTCCATCAAGAACGGGATGACTTCTCCAAACTTACCTTCATCAACCCATTCCCGTTTCAGCCAGTGCGAGGTAAAGGACGGATTGGTAGTAGCCCACAGCTTGGAATCCGCGTATGTCATGCGGGTAATGGCTGCTTTGAAGAAGCTCTCCGGGACCAATGTGGCCTCATCCACCAGCACTGAGTGGATAGTCAAACCCATGATGCGATCCTGAGACCGCTCATCATTTCCGGCAGCAAGCATGTAGATTTGGGAGCCAATCAGCAACTCACCATTTGCCCGATTCAGGACATACGTCAGATTGAACGCTTGGGCTAAGCCTCTCATCAGCGGCAAGATTTCCGCCTTGATGGTGCCGACCTTGCGGCCCAGAATGAGATGCTTGTAGGGTCTCGGCAGCCTCTGCGTATGGAAAAAGAACGCGATAGTGGAGGCGTAAGTCTTGCCGCTACGAATGGATCCAATCGAGAGGCACATATCGGCGTCGTCGTTCGCGAAAGCGATCGCAGAACGTTGCTTTTCCGACAGCCCTCGGCTCATTTTCGTCTCCCCCGGGACGCTTTCGGACCGAGCATCGACGTGTAGCCGCGTCGACATTTTTCGAGTCTGTGCGATCATGGAGCAATACCCGCCTCGCGTAAAGGGGCACGAATATGCGCAGCAGACTGGAGCGCATAGCTACTCAGGGCTTGGACCGCCCTATCAATTACGAAAACTCCCGTCTGACGTGGTAGTTGGATAACATTCAGGCCTAGGTTATTATAGGTAGAAAGCCTGTCCAGAGTTCGCGGCAGAACCCGTGTCTGGTAGTAGTCAAGGGCATACGGGCTGTAGTCCACATCGGTGCTGCCAATATACCAGATGTAGACAAGTCCAGTGTTTGGCTCTCTTGCCAAAACCCTCAAACGCAAGGAGCGCCTGAGCAATCCAGTATTCACAGGGCAAATAGACCGCATGAACGACAGGACGCTATTCAAGAATGCCCGGGTGCGGGTCGCCCGCGCGTGGCTGTGGGCAGCTAACTGCTGGATTATTCTAAGCTCCACATTGCCCTGAAGTCTTGCAACCCGCAGGCGTTCCTGAGCGATGATAGCCCGTTCGATGTTGGCGATAGGCAATGTGTCAACAGGGGCAGCAGCTCTGCGGCGGCGGCCT
>MKWU01007365.1_pt1 | contig 10584 bp, 11 predicted proteins | sample 809101 | NCBI WGS metagenome assembly MKWU01 (sample SAMN05860141, study PRJNA318959) | sponge metagenome | host: Aplysina aerophoba | place: Slovenia: Piran, Adriatic Sea, Gulf of Piran | collected 2013-05-07
GGAAAAACTCCCGTTGTATCTGGGCTTCTTTCAATTCGTTCATAACATGAGAAAAAGGGGCAAAGCGCTCCTCGAAAGCCTCATTAAAGGCATTCTGGGAATAGCTCCCTGCAATCCATAATGAGCCAAAATATATACATGGACACGGTGAAGGCCGCAGGGATTCCCCAGGGCAAATTGCCAGGCGGCGTGTTCAGATTCCAAGGAGACGACCTGTCTGTTGATTGGTCAAAGTATGCGAAGCCAGAAGATACTAGGAATCGAGCCAAGGTGCCCGAGGATAATGGTATAGTTGATTTTACTGCGTCTCCTATACGGGCTGATGGCCACAGAGTAGAACATACTCCTGAGCCTGATAATCGTGCCCATAGTTCTGTATCCGGTGACGAAACCGCCATTCGGCTCATCTTGAGTAAGGAAGCTAAATGGGTCCCCGGACTAGGGCCAGAGACCTTCGAGAGCTAGCATTTTGGAATGGGCTATTTGGGACGGTCAGTAGCCCTTGTTACCATGTGATATCGAGAGAAGCCCGTCCCGCCTAGGTAATGACCGCGAGGGTAGAAGGGCGAACAAGTCTCATCAGATTCTGGTGTTCTCGTCCAGATTTCACGCCCTCGTCGCCTGCTTCGCGTTAGACGACTACCTCCACCTGCCCCACGCCACGTGCGCGGGCCACTCGCCGACAAAGTGCAGCCAGTCGGCGGTCCTGGTCTGACTGGTGGCCTCGGCATCGAGACCGCGGTCACAGCCCCAACACAAGGCTAGGGCCGAGACCAAACACCAAAACGGCACGGCCTACTAGCCAGCGGCGGCGGCCGCCTCAGCCGCCTCAGCCGCCTCAGCCGAGAGTTCGGCGACGTCAAATTCTGCGCCGTCAATGGTCACCGTCCCGGTAGCAGATAACTCGGTGCCCTCAACCGCGATCGCCATATCGAACACCAGTTCTGCTTCCTGCGATCCAGAAAGGACAACCGTCCCGGTTAGCGGAACGGGCGTCTCAGTCACGTTGACGTTCAAGGTGCCGTTGATTATCAACGCGCCATCGGGAGAGAAGTCCTTGATCATCCATTCGTTGCCGTTGATTTCCACCACGCCGCCGCCCTCCCCCTCTACCGACTCCCCACCGACCACCACAGCGAAGAAGATATTCTGAAAAATGGAGACCAGCGTACCGTATAAGCCGACGATTTCATTAGGCGTTAGCTCAGCCACCGGTTCCGGCTCAGGCTCCACGGGCGCAGCAGCGTCGTCGCCACAGACAGACACCAACGTTGAGCCAGGCAGAAAATTTCCGCTCAAGTCATACCGTTCGTCCAACAAGGCTGGTGGTATGCAGCCGCTGAACTGGTTCTCGGCGAGGCCGAGGAATTGCAGGCTGTCGAGTTGGGCCAACTCGGGCGGTATCTCGCCGCTCAACTGGTTTCTTCGGAGGTCCAGAGACTGTAGACTACTGAGGTTTCCTAGCTCGGGCGGTATCGGCCCGCTTAACTGGTTAGCGAAGAGATTCAGGGATTGTAGACTACTGAGGTTTCCCAACTCGGGCGGTATCGGCCCGCATAACCCGTTGGCTTGGAAGGTTAGGTATTGCAGGTTTCGGAGGTTTCCCAACTCAGACGGTATTGACCCGCGCAAGTCGTTGTAGAAGAGTCTCAGAGTTTGCAGATTTTGGAGGTTTCCCAATTCGGGTGGTATCAATCCGCGCAAGTGGTTGTCGTCAAGGTTGAGGTATTGCAGGTTTCGGAGGTTTCCCAACTCAGGCGGTATCGACCCACTTAATTCGTTGTCGTCAAGGTTGAGGTATTGCAGATTTTGGAGGTTTCCCAATTCGGGTGGTATCAATCCGCTCAATTCATTACCTGAGAGGTCGAGGCGTTGGAGCTTGTCGAGGTTTCCCAACTCGGGCGGTATTGACCCACGCATGTTGTTGTCGAGCTCCAGGCCCGTGACGCGGCCATTTTCATCTGTAGTTACGCCGGCCCATTGGTCTAGGGGAGCCTCGCAAAGCCAATTATCCCAGTCGAAGCCTCCGGTAGTCGCCTCATAGAGTGCCACCAGCGCGGCCCGATCAGTCTCCGCTGACCCTTCCGGCACAGCCGCTTCGCCCGTCTTTGCCGCCTGTGGGTGAGATTGGACGGGCGCGATGATGCTTTCTTGACTGCTACAAGCGGTCAACGTCAGCGCGAATACAACGAGAAGCATGGGCATAAGAAATTCCTCCTAGTGTGGGGTTAGATCGGGCCCCGTGCCGCACAGGACCGCGAAAGTTCTTGATTTCATCGTATTCCAAGCCCAGAATCTTCGCAATGGGCATATTCCGTTCCGTTCAACCCGTTTTTCGGTACTTCCGTAGGAGCGCAATGGTCGCCGAGGGTGACGACTATTGCGCGGTTGATGTCGGCACGGAGAGGCAGAAGGGACGACAGGTCCCGTCAAGTTTTGACTGCGGGTAGTGGTCTAGGTTAAAATGCGGCTCAGATGTCGAGATGCAGGCCGTCTAAGGGGTGATCCCCAAGATTATAGCGCCCTCTTGCTTGAGGGCATCGGCAATCGTCTTCTTCCCTAGAGAACGGTCAATAAAGAAAACAAGTGGATCAGGCTGCTCGGGTGTATAACTCACAGCGGATCGCTTCTTCGATCTCGAGCATTGGGCGGCCATAGTCGTCCGCTAATGCACCGATTGCCTCCCCCGCCTTGTAGCGTTCGGCAATAATAGCTGTAGGAATCCCAGTGCCTGCGAGCACCGGGCGACCAAAAGATATGCGAGGATCAATGACGATTGTCTTGGGTTCTTCTATAAGTTGTTGGCCTAGGCGCTTGCGCGTAAAAGGGTACAGTCTCAGGGCATAACCAGCCGAATCCCTATCAATGCGCCGCAGATGTGCCTGCAACAGGTTCCGAAGTGCTAGTTGTCCAGCCTGAGAAACATTGATGAGTTGACCATATTCCTCGACAAAGAGGTCCAAGCTATCGGTTTCGAGCTTGTGGTATGCGAGAGGGTGATCGGACTTTAGTTCTTCTTTGATGAAATCGATCGCAATCCTGACCTTGTGTAGTGATATGCGATGGTCACGGCGAATGGCATCAAGCACGTGGATTTCGACCAGATTAATAAAGGATAGAAGATTCTGGCTATCGTCTGGCAGCTCAATCACAGGTTGGAAGAACTGGTTTCCCTTGCTAGTAGGGTACTTGCGGCCTCGCACCCAAGAGCGAAGGGTTGTCACGGGAATGCGCAGGTAGTGTGCAACTTCGGGAAAGCTGTAACAGGGCATTGCGCGTATATCATCTGTTGCGATAGATCCCATGTTAGTAAGGTCCTTTAGCCGAGAGACGTTTTAATATACATAGCTAGCGAAAGCGTCGCTCAGGGATTCTTGCGCACGCCTTGGAGGAAGATGCGCATGATGGTATCGACCATCGCCTCGACGCTCAGGCCCCTCGCGTGGATCATCACTGAGCGCACCATGTCGCGGAGGATAGCGGTTTCGACCTGTGGGTGCTCGACGGAGAAGACGCCCTGTTCAGTGCCGTTTTGTAGGACGCTTTCGATTGCTGCGAGCTGGATGCGTCGTTCTTCGCGCCAGCGCTTGCGGTTTTTGCCCTTGCCCCCCTCACTGTCCTCGTGCGACATCAAGCGAAAGAAAAAGCGGTTCTGGCTGAAGAAGGAGACGATGGCGTGGACCATCCGGCGGAGTTCATCTTCGGGATTCTGCTGGCGATTAGCTTTGCGCTGGAGTTGCTCGTTGAGCCGCCGGATGCCTTCAAAAACCACGGCAAAGTACAGCTCTTCCTTGTCGGCAAAGTACGTGTAAATCGTCCCTTTGCCGACACCGGCCTGATGGGCAATATCGTCCATCAGCACTTCGTCGAAGCGCTTGGCCGAAAAGAGGCGAGCCGCCTCTTCGAGGATGAGCTTTCTGCGGTCTATTTTGGCCATGGATAGAAGTTAATACCTAGGGCTTATTCTTCAAGAAATACATACCGTTCCAATCGCGCCAGTTCGTTGTCATCGACGTATTTTCCGATTTCTCGCCGCCATTGTGCCATGCTCTTGTAGGGTCGGTATTCCTCAAACTCGTGCGCCATGCGCTTGCCCACTCCTGGGATCGTGAGGAAATCTGCTTCGCTGGCGGTGTTCAGTTCGAGCGGTACAAAGACGTACTGCTCTAGCCGCGCCAGTTCGTCGTCATCGACGTATTTTCCGATTTCTCGCCGCCATTGTGCCATGCTTTTGTAGGGCCGGTATTCCTCAAACTCGTGTGCCATGCGCTTGCCGACTCCCGGCACTAGTTTCATTTCGGCGTCGCTGGCGGTATTGAGGTTGATCGGCAGGAAGAGATTGGCATACAGTTCGGCTTGAACCGAGTCCGCCAAGGTCGAATCCAAATAGGCGTCGAACGCTTCCATGCCGATAAAAGGTCGCTGCCCCACAATCCCCTCGGCTAACGCCGAATCGAGTTGCGCTAGGGCCAATAACTGTTCGACGCCGGCTCGGTTGGGGTTGAGGACCGTTTCATTTTTGCCGACCTGACCTTGGGCATTGCTACCGTAGAGGCAGACGGCTAATACTATGGCTAAAACTACTCGCTGCATTGATTAATTCTCCTGTGTTTGCGCCCGGCTCAGCACCGGGTGTTGGTAAGTATAAAGAAATCCGATCAAACCTAGCTGGACCAGCGCCCCAGGTGCCAACGCTGGCATGGCACCGCCCAATGCTTCAAAAAGAAGTTCCAACCCGCTCAGCGTCGGGTGCATTTCCAATTCAAACTCCATATTGGAACTAAGATGGAACCAGAGGCCGACCATGCCGCCTAAGACGAACGCCAGCATAGTCAAGCGGAATAGGCGCAGGATAATCGCGTCCCGGTAAAATAGCCGCACTGCCACTAAGACCAAGCCGAACGCTAACAACGCTAGAGGTATCTGTTGACGCCATTCTTCAAAATGTCCAAGTAGCAGTAATTCGGTGCCTAGTCCCACGGTTCCTAGGACAAAAATCAACAGGACACCTCGCCGCAAGGAGACTGATCCACGGTCTCTTTTGTTGTCGAACGTCATGGTTTCAAACTTTTGCGCGGAGCGGCGATAGAATATTTCTCTTTCACTACGACAGTGGAAATGTCAGTCACGCCTTATGCCACTGTAAAAAGCGGCGGCGCACTTCCGCGAGACGGCGCTCGTTGCCCGCGACCATTTCTGCTAAGAAAGTGCGACATTTTTGCTCGCGTTGCTCGTCGTGCGGCGCATGGTCTAACAGGCCCTTTTGTGGATTGTAAATGAGGCGGTGGTCTTCATTCCCGTTGCTATAGTAGATCTTGTTGATGATGCGGCGCGTGGTAGTATCCTTGATGCGCCGCTGAGGGGGATTGCCACCTTCGAGACAAATGAAAACGAGTAGGTTGATGGCGCGAAATTGCGCTTCGGGTACTTGGTTTGTTTTGACGATTTGGTGGTGGATCTCATCGAGGTCGTCGGCGTGGACATTGCTGACTAGCGTGTGCCCGGCGTCGCCTAAGGCAAAGAAAGCGCGCAGGTCGTCTCCCCATAGATAGGTCGGGGGCGTATGGTCGCTCAATTCGTTGGAGATGACGCAGGACTTGGTTGCGCCAATGGAGGATACCTCGCCCGGTAGCGCAGTGACAAAGGGGAGGTCGGCTCCGACAAAACTGAGCAGGGCGTGCATGGTGGTGGTCTTGCCGATGCCACCAGGCCCCGAACCGGTGATGTAGGAAGCTCCACGCCAGATGTGGGAGGCTAAGAAGGCGGCCAATTCCAGATTGACGGTCTGCACATCGATGAGGTCGATGAGCGAGCGAGTGCGATCCTCGGGATTGTCCAACTTTTGCAGATATTCTAAATCGGTTTCCATAGTTACGGCCTTTAGCGGGGGTGTTTGGCGAAGAAGTCGAATTGCGAGGAGATTGACAGCTTGAATATCCCTTGGCGCATGGGTTTCCTTTCGCTTGGTGGTGATATAGCAATCCTACATCATGTACAAGGTGATCCGCAGATGGACGCAGATAGACGCAGAATAGGATGCACCAGACGATCCACCGCTCGAATCGTTCAAATCATGCCGCATTGCTATAGGGGGGCCGGTGTATTTGCCCCTTACACCAATTCCTCGACCAAGGCTCGGCTAGCTGGATCTAGACGCCGGTAGTCGGGAATTTCGTAGCGGTTGCCGTCGGCGTCTTGCACTAGGATTCGGCCGTCGCCCAACAGGCGCACGTCGCGGCGGCCGGAATAGATTTCAAAGGTGCGGGGTCCCCGATCAGTTTCTACCTCCCAGCGCGGCACGCGGTTGGCCACTGTCACCTTGGCGATGCGCTGGATGCGCGGGGTGAAATAGGCCCGCTCTAATTCGTCTTCCACGGCTTGGCGGCTGTCCCGATCTAGCGCATCGAGCCGGGCTAGCGAGCCAATCTCTTTGCCCTCGCGGTCTTGGACGACGATAAAGCAGTCGTCGTAGGTCAGAGGAAAAGCCCGTTTGACTCGGACTCTGGAATAGGTCTGATCCCCGGCCAACTCCAAGTTCAAGTCCTCGAAAACATCGACAAAAAACCGCGCTTTGTCCGGGTCGAGATAAGTGACTTCAGCGGCTAATTTATGGCGTTGCTGCATGGTGGTTCCTAAAGACAAAACATAGGCCGTTATATGGCCTCTTGAAGAAGTGCCAGCCCGCCCTCGTCAACCTCCACGCGCACGGCCTGAAGACCTTCATCGCGTAGTTTTGGTAACACGGATTCCAGTGCTGCTTCGAACGACGTAGCTTCTACGGTACAGTTCGCAATCGGTACTCCAGACTGTATAACGAGTGTAAAGTCCAAGACACTTTCTGGTGCGGCCCCATCTTTAGCAAAATATCCATAGAGTCGCTCAGTCGTATCCAGATCAGGTTCAGTCGCAAAAGCAAGCATAAATTCATAGACTCGCATTGTCTTCATCTCCTGAGTGTATGGGTACAGGCATCGACATATCCTTGAAACTTACGAGCATGGATAGTCGGATTCCTCGGGGTAGAGTAGCGTATAAGATTGCTGCGCGAATGTACTTGTTTGGATGGCGTGGAATCTCGGGCATTGTATTGGCGCTACCAAGCTCTCAGTTTAGACATTTCAGTCTGCATGCGGCACAGGTTGGCGTAGATGCCATCCTGTTCAATCAACTCGTCGTGGGTGCCGATCTCGGCGAGTTTGCCCTTGTCGAGGATGAGCAGGCGATGGGAGTTTTTGAGGGTCGATAAGCGATGGGCGATGGCAAAGGTGGTGCGCCCTTGGACCAGCCGCTCCAACGCCTCCTGAATCTGCGCTTCGGTCTGGGTATCGACGTTGGAGGTGGCTTCGTCGAGGATGAGAATGCGCGGGTGGCGCAAAATGGCACGGGCAATGGACAGCCGCTGCCGCTCGCCCCCGGACACGCGGGTGCCGCGCTCACCGACCAAAGTGTCGTACCCGTCGGGCATGTTCATGATGAAGTCGTGCGCATTGGCAGCTTTGGCCGCGGCGACGGTCTGTTCGAGGGAAGACTCGGGATGGCCGTAGGCAATGTTCTCGGCTACCGTGCCGTTGAAGAGGAATGGATCCTGCAAGACCACGCCGATCTGTTCGCGCAGCGATTGGAGGTTTACTTGGCGGGCGTCGTGGCCGTCGATGAGGATGGCCCCTTCTTGCGGCTCGTAGAAGCGGCAGATGAGGTTGATTAGGGTGCTCTTGCCCGCGCCGCTGTGGCCGGCTAGGCCGATCATCTCGCCCGGCTCGACGGCGAAGTTCAAATCCTCAATGACGGGTTTGTCTTCTTCGTAGCCAAAGTGGACGCCGCGGAATTCGACCCGGCCTTCGATGGGCGGCATGGGCATAGCTCCGGGCTGGTCGATCACCTCTGGGTGTGTATCGAGTACGTCAAAGACGCGCTCGGCCGAGGTGGCGGCGCGCTGGAAGCGGTGGTTGAGGAGGCACAAGCTCTCCACTGGCCCGTAGAAGCGATACATGTACATGGTGAAGGCGACAAAGGCCCCCAACGTCAGTTCACCGGATAGGATGTCGCGGCCCCCGACCCACCAGATGATGATCGTGCCGATGGCGGTCACAAAGGTCATGACCGGGCCGAAGAGGCTACGCATCCACGCCACGCGCAGTTCACCCCGCAGCAGGTCTAGGCTGCGTCCCTTGAACTTGCCCACTTCCCGCCGCTCCTGGGCAAATGCCTTGACCACGCGCACCCCCGGGATGGTATCGGCGAGCAGGGCGCTGAGGCTGGCCCAGCGGCGCCACAAGGGCCGGTAGATGGCGTGCAGCTTCCGGCCGAAGCGCAGCGTCGCCCACACTAGCAGGGGCGTCGGCAGGAGTACCAGGGCCGCCAGCCCGGGATTGAGCCCGAAGAGGATGATGCAGATGATGACTAGGGTGAGCACATCGCGGATGGCTTCTTGTAGGCCGTCGCTGATGAAGTCCTGCAAGCGGCCCACGTCTTGGGTGACGCTGGCCATGATGCGCCCGGTCTCGTTTTTGTTGTAATAACTAAGCGATAGCGCATGGAGGTGGGTGTACACCTCGTTGCGCAGACCGTAGGTGACGCGCTGGCCGATGCGGGCCATGATGTAGCCGCGCAGAGCCGCTAGGACGCTGACGGTGAGGTTCATCAAAATTAACAGGCCTACTAGCCAAGCCAGTGCCGCGACTGGATCATCTTTGGCCACCGGCAAAAGAGCCAGCAGATCAAAGCGCACCTCAACGTCCGTAGAAGAAGGGGCACCGACATTCAAGACATCGTCGATGAGAACGCTCATCAGCAGCGGCTGGCCTAGGCCAATGGTCGTGGCCACCACCATGAGCAACAGGCTCAGGGTAATGAGCTTCCAATGCGGCTTGGCATAGCCCAACAGCCGGAACAGCAGCTTGCCCTTTTCTAGGCAGGCCGGGCATACGCCGTAGTGGCGCGGAATGACTTGGCCGCAGCGGTCGCAGCGCTTGCGCCCGGCCCGTGCTCCAGCCAGCCGCCCGTGGAGCATTTGACCATTGGGTTCGGTCGGTTGGGCTTGCTTGACCAAGTGCTCGACCTGATTGGGCAGTTCGGACAGCGCGGGCACCAAGCTCTTGGAGAATACGGCCATGGTCGCGCCCTGCTCTTCGGTGCGCACCTTGAGGGCCGCGGTTCCCCAGTCCTCGCGCACTTCCACGCCCGTTATTTCGTTCAGCGGCAAGCAGACCACATCGGGCGGTCCGCTGCCGTCGGGGCTGAAGGCGACCAGATGGTCGGCGGTGGCCATGAGCCACGCCTCGCCGTACTGGCCGTCGAGCTTAATGTCCGTGGTTACTGCTAGATGGAGCTCTTCGTCGGGGCCTACTACCTCGGCCAGTTCGCGCCGCACGTGCGCTGGCACGGTGGCGCGAAAAGGAGGCTCCGTGCTTGCTGCGATGCTGCGTTCCGTTTCCGTCATACTCACCTAACGATAGCAGATTTGCGTCGGTCGCTTAGGACTTCCGGAGTGTGCGTTTCGACAAGCTCAACGCCCGGGGTCTGCCGCGCAATGAGCTTGTCGAAGAGCGCGGCAGGGAGGTGTTGGACGCCCCACCTTCAGGCGTTGGCCGTGCTCGGGCTGTGCGATGCGCGCACTACCCGCTTGCACCACAGCGCCAGATCGTCCAACAGCGAATAGAGCGTCGGAGCGAGCATTAGGGTCAGCAACGTCGAGGTGGCTAAGCCGCTGGCTACTACCAAGCCCACCGGCCCCCAGCGGCGGGCAAAGCCCTCGGACGTGCCATAGACCATCGGCAGCACGATCGGCATCAGGTTGAGGATGGTGGTAAAGGCGGTCATCAGGATGGGCCGGAGCCGGTGCTGGCCGCCGAGGCAGATCGCCTCGCGCCGCGATAGCCCGCTCGCCCGCAGATGGTTGATATGGGAGATCAGCACGATGCCGTTGTTGACGACGATGCCGAAGAGGATCAAAAGCCCCAAGGCTCCGTTGTTGTCAAAGGGCACGTCGAGGACATACAGCCCCAAGGCCACGCCGATGAGGGAGAAGGGAATGGCGAAGATGATGACGAAGGGATGGATCAGAGACTCGAAGAGCGAGGCCATAATCAGGTAGATCAGCAGGATGGCAAAAATGGCAGTGAAGTTGTTGTCGCTGGCCTCCTCCTGCTCCCAGCGCGCTGCCCGACCCAAATCCCAGGTGTAGCCGGGGGGTAGCTGCATCCCTTCCATCATCTGGGTGATCGGTCCCATCAGTGCGCGGGCCTCATTGCGGTTTTCGGTGTTGGCGAAAACGGTGACGTTGAGCATTCGATTCTCGCGCCTGAGATCGCGGGGGCCACGGCCAAGCTGGAAGTCGGCCAACGACGCGAGTTGGACCGCGTTGCCGTCGCGGGTTTCGTAGCGGCTGTTTTTGAGTTGGTCGAGGGTGGCGCGGTCGCCCTCGTTGAGCTGCATGACGATGTCGATTTCGCGGTCGTCGCTTTTGAAGCCGCTGGTGCGGCGGGTGCCCAAGGCTGAGGAAATTCCCTGGGCGACCTCGCGCGGCGACAGCCCATAGCCGAGCGCTTGGGCGCGGTTGATTTCGACGCGGACTTCGTCTTCGCC
>MKWU01007366.1_pt1 | contig 10584 bp, 8 predicted proteins | sample 809101 | NCBI WGS metagenome assembly MKWU01 (sample SAMN05860141, study PRJNA318959) | sponge metagenome | host: Aplysina aerophoba | place: Slovenia: Piran, Adriatic Sea, Gulf of Piran | collected 2013-05-07
CTGCGGCCCGTCGGCTGGATCGTATAGGTCCATGGCGTCGGCGCGACCGCCGAAGGCCGCACCGGGCGTTCCTCCGGCGATTACCTTGCCCAAACAGATCAGATCGGGCCGCACTTGGTAGGCTGTGTGCGTCCCACCCGGGCCAAAGCGGAAGCTGACGATTTCGTCGAAGATCAGCAGGGCACCGGCGCGGGTGGTCGCCTCGCGCAGGCTCGACAAAAAACCGGCCTCTGGCAGCGCCAGCCCGGCGGCTGTGGAGAGCGGATCCACGATCACGGCGGCTAAGTCTTGGGCGTGGTCGCCGATGATCTCGGCGCAGGTCGCCGCGTCGTTGAACGGCAGCATGACCACCTCGTCGAGGGTATGGGCCATCAGCCCGGCCGAGGAGGCCACGCCCTGCGGCTTGTTAGCTGGCCCCAGTTCCGGTCCCAGCGGCGGCAAGTAACTCACCAGCGCGCTGTCGTCGATGCCGTGATAGGCTCCTTCGAACTTGGCGACCTTGGTGCGCCCAGTATGGGCCCGCGCCACGCGCAGGGCGTTGAGTACAGCCTCGGTGCCAGAGGAGCAAAAGCGCACTTTCTCCAGCGCGGGCATGCGCACGCGGAGTTCTTCGGCCATCTCTACTTCGAGGGTGAGGGGCCGCGAAAACCCAGTGCCGAGGGCGATTTGCTCCTGCAGGGCAGTGACGATGGCGGGATGGGCGTGGCCCAAGGGCAGGGCTGTGTTGTTGTTGACGAAGTCGAGCAGGCGGTGGCCGTCGATGTCGTAGAGATAGGTCCCCTCGCCGCGGTCGGCGTAGAGGGGAAAAGGATCAATGTGGACGCCAGTGCGCGTGTTGCCGCCCGGCAGCGATTGCTTGGCCCGCGCAAACATTGCTTGCGAGCGGGGATTGCGCGCTGCGTACGCGGCGATTTCCTCGTCGAGCAAAGCTTTGATTTCTCGTGCCATGATTCATCCTTGCCGTGAGGGGAGTGCGAGATGCTGGAGGGAAAGTGGTGGTCGGGGTGGTCGGATTCGAACCGACGACATCCTGCTCCCAAAGCAGGTGCGCTAACCGGACTGCGCCACACCCCGACTCATTGCAAAAAAATAGAGATAGCTATAGATGATGGCAATAACGGCTCAAGGGCGGTGAGCGTTGATGGCGTCGCGCAGGGTTAGGGTCGCCTGCCGCGCTGCGACCGCGAAATCGCTGTCTTGGGAGGCGTAGAGGACGCCGCGCGAGGAGTTTATGAGGATGCCCGCGCCGCGAGCGTCGCAGCCGTTTTTGACCGCCAACTCCACAGAGCCGCCTTGTGCGCCGACACCGGGTATTAGCAAGGGTATGTCCGGCGCTAGGGAGCGGAAGCGAGTTAGGTACTCGGGTTGAGTCGCGCCGAATACTAGGCCTATGTTGTTGGCGGCGTTCCACTCGTGGGCCTTGGCAATGACGCGTTCGTATAGGGGCCGGTCGCCCATGAGCTGTTTTTCAAAGTCGTCGTCACCAGGGTTGGACGTCAGGCAGACGAGAAAGGTGGTGCGGTCTTGGTATGCGGTGAAAGGCGCGACGCAATCGTGGCCCATATAGGGATTCACCGTTAGCGCGTCGCAGCCGATGACCTCGTAGAAGGTGCGGGCATATTGCGCGGCTACATTGCCCATGTCGCCGACCTTGGCGTCGATGAGCACCGGAACGTCTGCGGGGATGTGGTCGAGGGTGCGTTTGAGCGTGGCAAAGCCGTCTGTGCCTAGGGCGCTGTAGAAAGCGAAGTTGGGCTTGTAGCAGCAGACGAGGTCGCAGGTGGCGTCAATGATTTGCTGGTTGAAGTAGAGGACGGGATCGGCTTTGGCGCGGACGCTGGTGGGCAACTGCGCGGGATCGGTATCTAGCCCGACGCAGACCAGCGAGTTATTCCTGGAGATCGCTTGGTTCCATTTCTCCGTAAAACTCAAACTCATTTTTTATTCCTTCTAAGATGAAAGTGTCCGTATAGGTGGAATCGAAATAGGCGTCATCGAAGGCCGCTGGCGCGGGGCCGAGGAGGAAGGTCACCCGACCTTGGCGCAAGAAGTCGCCGACCTCGTCGGCTTGCAGCACTTGGACGGCATCGAAGTCGTCGAGGATGGCGTCGCCCGAGTAGCGACCGGCCGTGCCTGTGGCCCTGACGCCGAAAGGGTTGGCCTCCTCGCCGCCGAGCCGTTCGCTGGTGTAAGCGCGGGCGATGTCGTCGTCGTAGCCGACAACTCCGTAGGACGTGGCGAGGCTGCGATCCACGGTGGCCGCGCCGTGAATAATGTGCCCAGCCGCGCTGAGCACCCTCGGCGCTATGCTCGGTTGCAGCCCGAGGCCACGGACGTCGACGAGCAGGCCGGTATAGGGTGCCTCGGGCACGAAAAACACGAGTTCTTCTGCCGCGAGTGAATCGGCGTTGGGGGGCGTCGTCAGCGAGTCGGGGGTGTTCACTGCGAGTGAATCAGCAGTAGCTGATAGCGTTAGGGAATCGGTGGTCGCGGACACTGCGAGGGAGTCGAAGGTAGCTGGCGTCGTTAGCGAATCGGGGGTGGCTGTCACTGCGAGCGAGTCGGTGGCGAGTGCTGTTAGCGAATCGGCGATGGCTGGTACCGCGAGTGAATCGGCGATGGCTGGCATCAGCGAATCGGCGGTCGTTGGTACTGCGGGGGAGTCGTCGAAATGGCTCAGGTCGTGTGATCTTGGGTCTATAGGTTCAACTTCGGGCAGCACCGCCGTTGCGAAATCCCCTAGTAGAAGTAACCGCACGGCGATGCGATAGCGCCCTTGGTCCTCGCTTTGCGAACCAATGGCCACGCGGACGAGGTCTTGAAAATCGCGATCGAGGCCAGCGTCTTGCAGTTGGGTGTCGGCGTTGAGGCGCACTTGGCCGATGAGTTGGCGCATGTTGCGGAAGGCCGCGTCTCGGGCATTGCGCAACCCGTGGAGCCGCTGCTGCACGGGGTCGGAGACTGCTGCGGGCGCGGTGCCATCGCCATAGGCGAAGAGCGCGTGTTGCGTCCAGTCGATATAGCCTTCGGCTAGCTGCGAGACCAGCGGCTCGATTGCGTAGCGTTCGGGTTGTTGGGCGGATAGTCGCGCGGCAATCAACACCAGCGCGGCGATCAGAGGGAACATTAGCTCTCCAAAAACAGAAAAATCACCCGGAGCCACCAGGCCCCGGGTGTGGGAGGAGTAAGTCTATAAGCCGAGTTCTGTCCGCGCACCTGAAGTGCGCTGTGCGGGCATTCATCTGGGGCGGCGGTTGCCCGGCCGCCTCGGTGCGGCCTACCCGGGAATATAGCGAGGCGGACCACCTCTTTTCCCCTATTTAGCCTTGCTCCGGATGAGGTTTACCCTGCCACCTGCGTCGCCGCAGGTGCGGTGAGCTCTTACCTCGCCTTTTCAACCTTACCCAGCAAGCTGGGCGGTGTGTTTTCTGTGGCACTGTCTGTGGGGTCGCCCCCCCTGGGCGTTACCCAGCATCCTGTCCTGTGGAGCTCGGACTTTCCTCACCAGCGGTCGCTAGGGCCACTGGCGCGCCCGCCCGATTTACTCCTCCCAAAGCTAAACCGACTGCTCGTCCCAAACCATAATGGTGCCGCAACTTTCGCAGTAGATGACGCGGTTGCCGACGCGAACCTCATTGCGAACTTGGGCGGGCATCTGGTGGTAACAAGCGCCGCAAGCTCCCTTGCGCACGGCTGCGACGCGAATCCCGCGCCGCCCCTTCCTGCGCTCGTACATCGGCAGTAATTGGGCCTCGATATCCTCGATGCTCTTGGCGACCACCTGCCGACTTGCTACGACGTCGTCGATTTGTTCCTGCATGGTGCCGAGCTGGCCTTCGAGTTCGTCAATGCGCTCTTGCTCGGCCTCGCGGACCTCCTCAAAAGCGCTTTGCTCTTCGTCGATCTGTTCCTGAATTCGCTCTAGGCCTTCAATGGCTTTGATCAACTGCGTCTCGTGTTCGGCAATGGTCTGTTTGCAAATCTCGATCTCGAGCTGGAGGGAATCGTATTCCTTGTTGGTGGTCACTACGGCAAAGCGCTCCTCGCGCTCGCGCAGGGTGGCCTTGCCACTTTCGATCTCGCGCTCGCAGTGCCGCTGTTGCTTTTCGAACTCCGCGCTCTGGGCCTCTAGATCGCTCAAGACGGACCGCGCTTTTGCTATCCTGCCGCGACGCAGGTCGATTTCAGCGGGATATTTTTCCTTGGCTTCTTCCAGTTCGAAAAGCTTTTTATCGACTTCTTGGAGCTTCAACAGTTGCAGCAAACCCTCTTTCATGCGGCCTCTCGTTTCCCATGGCACCGACCAAAGAAAAAGAGTGCATCTGAGATGATGCACTCTAATGAATCGTATGAGCTTCTGCTGACGAACAAACACTCTGTGTGGCAGGTAAACCCAGTATGTCGCGTCATCAGCAGCTTGTGATTATCGGTTGCAGTAAATGAGTCTCACTTAATTACGGGCATTTGGATATGGCGGTCAAGAGAGCAGCGCTCGCGCCGTCTGCGCGATGTGCCCGGGGGTCAGACCGTATTTTTGCAGTAGATCCTCGTTAGGTGCGGATTCGCCGAATACGTCGCGGATGCCAACGCGCCGCATGGGTGTGGGGTGCTGCTCCCCTAGCACTTCGGCGACAGCGCCGCCCAAGCCGCCGATGATGGTGTGGTCTTCGGCCGTTACTACCCGGCCCGTCTGTACGGCCGCGGCGACAATGGCGTCTGCGTCGAGTGGTTTGAGGGTCGGCACGTGCAGGACGAGTGCCGAGATTCCCTCGCACGCCAATTCGTCGGCCGCGGCGAGGCAGCGCGGGGTTTGGGCTCCGGTGGATATGAGGGTGACGTCTGTACCCTCGCGCACGACAAGGGCGCGACCCAACTCAAATTCGTAGTTCGCCGGAAAAATGACTGGCTCCGGGTCGCGCGTCATGCGCACGTACACGGGGCCGGGCAAGTCGTTGGCCACCAGCATACAGGCACGGACTTCTACGGCGTCGGCCGGGGCTAAGACGGTCATGTTCGGCATGGCCCGCATGACGGAGATGTCGGCGACTTCTTGATGGGTTTTGCCGGTTTTGCCAGTCAATAGGCCCGAGTAGGCACCGCAGAGTTTGACCGGCAGATTGGGTTGGGCGACGACGACGCGGAGCTGATCGAGATCGCGGTTGACGATGAAGCAGGCGAAGCTGCTCAGCCACGGCACGAGGCCGCAGGTGGCCATGCCAGCGGCGACGCCCATCATGTTTTGCTCGGCAATGCCCATTTCGAGGAAGCGGTCGGGTCGCTCGCGGGAGACTTTGTCGGCCTTGGTCGAGTTGGCCAAGTCGCCGTCGAGCACGTACACGCGCGGGTCGCGGTCAATGAGTTCGATGAGCGCGTCGCCAAAAGCATCGCGTTGGGCCAGCATCTCGCCGGTGGTGGACAGATTCACAGCGCGGCCTCCTGCGCGGCGAGTTCGTCCTGCGCTTGTTTGAGGTCTTGGTCGGTCACTGGCTTGGAGTGCCAGTTGAAGTCGTTTTCCATGTAGGAGATTCCTTTGCCCTTGACCGTGCGGGCGACGATGATGGTGGGTTGTCCGCGGTGTGCCTTGGCCTCGGCAAAGGCCGCGAAAATGGCGGGGAAGTCGTGGCCGTCGGTTTCGATGGCGTTCCAGCCAAAGGCGCGCCAGCGGCTGAGGGGATTTTCCTGCGCGGCCAAGCGGTCGAGTACGCCGTAGCCCTTTTCAGTGGCCCAGCCGTATTGTTGGAGGCCGTTCCAGTCGAGGATGGCGGTGAGATTGTCGAGACCGTAGCGAGCCGCGACAAAGGCCGCCTCCCATATTTGTCCCTCCTGCGAGTCGCCGTCGCCGATCATCACCCAGGTGCGAAAGTTCTGCCCCTTCAGACGGGCGGCGAGGGCCATGCCGAGGCCGGGCGACAGACCTTGGCCCAGTGAGCCGGTGGACATGTCGAGGCCGGGGAGGACGCTCATGTCCGGGTGGCCTTGGAGGCGGGAGTCAATGGCGTCAAAAGTGGCGAGTTCTTCAATGGGCAGGTAGCCGCGCAGGGCCAAGGCCGCGTAGAGGCCGATTGAGGAATGACCCTTGGACAGGATGAAGCGGTCGCGGTCTTCGTCGCGCGGTCGGTCCGGGTCGATGTTCAGCTCGGCGAAGTACAGGGCGATGAGCAACTCGGCCGCGGACATCGGGCCGCCCAAGTGGCCGGCTCCAGCGTGGTGTACTGACTCGACGACGAGGCGGCGCAATTGGATGGCATAGCGCTTAAGCTCGGCGTGGCGCGCGCGCGTTAGGCTCATAGAACGTCTCCTTTTTGCGGTTGGTTAAGGTAGAAATAGGCTCGGCATTAGTCCAGCCACGGAGGCACAACGCCAAAGGACCGGCCACACTCGGCTAGACGCTCGACGTCTTCTAAGCCGATGGGTACGCCGTCGCGTGCGTACGCTTCTTCATTGCGGTGTTCGGGCGTGCCGGGTAGAGTGACTTCATCGTACCCGCGCAGCGGAATCATTTGCTCGCTCGCTAGACGCACCAGCTCATCGATGCCGTGGCGCACTTGCGGAGCGGGCGCGAAGAGGCCCAAGTCGAGGACGAGGATTAAGCTGCCCATGCGCGCCGCTGGCCATTGCGCGGCGATCTCGCGGGCGCGCTCGCCGCCTTGGCCGACAAAAGCTCCGCCGAGTAGGGTGGCAACCGCGGTGTAGCCCATGGACTTGAAGAAGGCCGCGGGGATCAGCTCTTCAATGGTTTCGATCTGCTCGCCGCGTTGGTAGTCGGCGAGGATGCAGGTGGCCACGTCGAGCACTACTGGTGGTCCATCTTGTCCGGGCAGACCAAAGCACAGGGGTGGGTTGCCGTAGTGGGCGGCGCGCTTGCCGTCGTTGCTGGGGTAGTACTGGGGATAGGCCGCTTGCACTGAGAAGCCCACGCAGTTTTCCGCCATGGCGCGGCGCACGTAGTGTCCCGCTGAGCCGTAGTGTCCGATGTGGCAGGCTGCGCCGATAGCGAGGCCCTTTTCCTTGGCCTTGGCGATAGCGCGTTCTGTGGCCAGCATGGTCGGCGCGTACCCGAGGCTGCCATCGCCATCGACAAAGACGTGGGTGTCGCTTTCGCGCAGGACGCGGATGTCTGGGTTGGGGTTGGCTTTTTTGTCGCGGATCGTGCGGCAATACCCGTACAGGGCGCGGGTGCCGTGCGAGCGCACGCCGCGCAAATCCGAATTGGTCAGCAGGTCGGCCAACTGCGCGGCGTGTGCAGCGGACATGCCAGCGGCGCGCAGGCAGGCCGTGCCAAAGGCTCTGAGGTCGGCAGCGGCAATGCGTTTGAAGTCTGTGGGGGGGCGGTTCATTGAGAAACTCCTATGGGCGTTAAGGATGGTTGGCCTTGCGGGCGAGTAGGTCGGCGAGTGCTGCGCTGACCTGCTCGGGATCGCTGGCAGGGGACGCGGCTAGGGCGCGTCGGTAGAAGTGCTCGGCCTGCCGATAGCGATCCTGCGCGTCGTACAGACGGCCTAGATAGTAACAGGTGCGGGCCAAATCGGGATGATCGCCCGCTTGCAGGGCCAGCGCGCTGTGGTACAGGGGCGCGGCCTGTTGGTAGTGTCCTTGGAGGAACAGGGCTTGGGCGCGGGCGCGGAGGGATAGGGCATGGGCGCGCTGCGCGAGGGAATCGGTTGCGGCGCGGTCGCCCTGTGCGCGGTAGAGGTCGGATAACTTCTGCATGGTTGCGGCGACTTCTTCATCGCCTCGGTGCATCTGCTGAAAGGCAAGGACGCGGTCGTAGAGTGCGGCGGCCTCGGCTGGCCGCTGCTGGAGCCGATAAGTGTCGCCTAACTTGTCGAGCGTCAACATTTTGTCGGGATGGTCGTCCGGGAGGGCCATTTGCCGTTTGTGCAAGTGCTGGTAGAGGCTTTCGGCTCGCGCGAGTTCGCCGCGCACAACGTGGAGTTGCGCGAGTTGGTGGGCGGTGCGGCCGTAGCGCGGGTCGTCGGGGGCGAAGGTTTCGGCTAGCGTTAGGGCGTGGGATAGGGCTTGTTCGGCCTCGGCGAAGCGGCTCTGGCCGAGGGCTGCGCGCCCGGCTTGATAGTGTTGGGACCAATCTTCGGCGCTGGGGTCTGGTTGGCTGCAAGCGAGCGTGAGGGAGAGTGAGAAAAGGAGTGCAAGCAGGGCGATCACGGCGTTTCTGTGGGTTGTTGTTTAATGGTGTTGAGAAGTTGCTGGGTCTTAGTATGCAGCGCAGTATCGTCTGCACTCAGCGCTAGGCTGCGGCGCAACGCCTGTTCAGCGGCCGCGCGTTCCCCATTGCTGAACAGACCCAAGCCGAGGAGGTACCAGCCCTCGGCGTCGTCTGGGCGCACTGCAACCGCTCGGCGGCAGTAGGCGATGGCCTCGTCGTAGCGTCTGAGTTGGCCGGCGATGTGGCCGGCGTTGAGCAAGGAGGGAAAATACTCTGGATTTTGGTCGAGAGCGACCTGTAAGTAGCGCAGCCCAGCTTCGGGTTGTTGTAGCTTCAGGAGGTCGCCAGCGAGGCGGTTGAGTAGATCGAGATCCCCAGGGCGCAGGGCGACGGCCCGGTCGAATTTGTTTTCGGCTTGGGCAAAGTACCCCTGCCGGACGAAGAACAGGCCGAGGTTGTAGTGATGGGCCGCTTCTTCGGGTGCGTTGAGGATGGCTGCGCGCAGCCGCTTGACTTCCTTGCCGCTGAGGGCTTGCAGGTGCGAAAAGCTCGTTAGGGCTTGCTGCGCTAGGGTGTCGCGACCGACCTTGCGGGCGAGGGTGGCGAGGCGATAGAAAGCGTCGGCAAAGCCGATGTCGAGCAAAGTGGCGCGCTGAAAGGCCTCCAAGGCATCGCCCTGCCGGTCCTCGGCTGCAAGGCTTTGGCCGAGGTAGTAGTAGAGCGTGGCGTCGTTGGGAAACAGGCGCAGGGCTTCGAGTAGCTCGCGGGTGGCCTCGGCGTAGCGGCCCGTGGATAAGTACAGCTCGCCTAAGCGCCGGCGCACTGACGAGTTGTTGGGGTTGAGTTGGACGGCGCGCTGGAGATAGGTCCCGGCGTGGTCGTACTGGCCCAGCTTAGTGTAGATTCCGCCGAGATTCACAAAGCCCATGGCGAAGTCGGGCTGGAGGCGGACGGTTGTTTCGAGGGATTCTATGGCCAGTGCGTAGCGGCCCTGAGCCGCATGGGACGAGGCCAGCACATTGTGGAGGTCCGCGTTCGTCGAGTCGAGGGCTAGTCCGGCACGGGCGGCCGCGGCCGCTTCTTCAAAGCGGGTCGCTGCAAAGTGAGCGCGGGCGCGGGCGAGGTGATCGGCTGGATCCGGTGCTGGCACTGGCTCAGAGGCGCAGGAGACGAGCGCGAATGCCGCGCAGAGTAGTTGCCACGCCATCTCAGGGCTGCTCGGTAAAGCGGTGGAAGCGGTCGATTTCCAGATCCGAATACACTTGCTGTGCGCCGGTGGGCCAGCGGATTTCAAGGGTATCGACGCGGGTGCGCGTCCCCAAACCGAGGGCCGGAGACAAGCTGTTGGACGACCCAAATCCCGGACCGCTGCTGATTTCCACGACCCCGAGCAAATCTTGGGCACGCAGGCGCAACTGCGCGCCAATGGCTTGCGGGCCTAAATCCACGCCGAGAAAGTGGTTGTGGTGGCCCTCGTTGCGGTACAGACTGTTGGCCCACAGACCGCCTGGGTAGTGGCCGCCGACGGCGGTATAGAGGTCGAGGTCGCCGTCGAGGTCGTAGTCGGCAAAACCTACGCCGTGCCCCTTGCCTGGGTTGCCGACGCCGGCTGCGGCTGTGATGTCGGCGAAGCGGTCGCCGCGATTGTGAAACAGCGTGTTAGGTTCAAAGCGCGCCATTATGGGGCCGCCGTTGGTCAGATAGATGTCGATTAGACCGTCGTAGTCCACGTCCCCGTAGCCCGCGCCCATCGAGCCAAAGGAGCGGGCCAGCCCTTGCTGAGGGGCGATGTCGCGGAAAGTGGCCCCGTCGTTGCGGTACAGATAGGCGCGAGTCGGGCGCAAGGCCAGCCCCGTGACCTGCGACTGCACGATGTCTTCGTAGAAGTTCATGGCCGAGATGAAAAGGTCTCTGTCTCCGTCGCCATCGCTGTCGATGAAAAATCCCACGTAGCTGCCCTCGCCCGGTTTGGCCACACCGGCCTCGGCGGTGACGTCGCTGAAGTGGCTTCCGTCGTTGCGGTAGAGGTGATTGGGGGCGGCTACGTCAATGGCGTAGAGGTCGCTATCGCCGTCGCCGTCGTAGTCGCCGCAGGTCACGCCGAGGGTTTTGCCGCGATAGGCTACGCCAGCCTGCTCGCCGCGGTCGGCAAAGGTTCCGTCTCCTTGGTTGTGGTACAGGCGGTTGGGCCGTCCGCTGCCGGTGATGCCCGAGGCCACGTATAGATCCGGCAGGCCGTCGTTGTCGTAGTCGGTCCAGACGGCCATGAAGCTGTCGTCCGAGCCGGCGACACCGGCTTGGGGCGCGACATCGCGGAAGGTGCCATCACCTTGATTGTGGTAGAGCGAATTGGGCGCGAGACCTTCCCAAGCCTCGCGGGTGGTAAAGAGGTCTGGGTAGCCGTCGCCATCGTAGTCTGC
>MKWU01007370.1_pt1 | contig 10580 bp, 9 predicted proteins | sample 809101 | NCBI WGS metagenome assembly MKWU01 (sample SAMN05860141, study PRJNA318959) | sponge metagenome | host: Aplysina aerophoba | place: Slovenia: Piran, Adriatic Sea, Gulf of Piran | collected 2013-05-07
ACGGTGAGGTAGTAGAAGACCGCGTCCTGCTGCTCGTGCATGCGGCGGATGCCCTCGCGCACGATCAGCGAGACCTCGTAGGCGTACGCCGGGTCGTAGCTGATCAGGTTCGGGACCACCGAGGCGAGCACGTGGCTGTGGCCGTCCTGGTGCTGGAGTCCCTCACCCTGGAGCGTCGTGCGCCCCGCCGTTGCGCCGACGAGGAAGCCGCGCGTGCGAGAGTCGGCAGCAGCCCAGACGAGGTCGCCGACGCGCTGGAAGCCGAACATCGAGTAGAAGATGAAGAACGGCAGCGTGCACGCGCCGTGCACGGACGGGGCCGTCCCCGCGGCGATGAACGAGGCCAGCGAGCCCGCCTCGGTGATGCCCTCCTCGAGGATCTGCCCGTCCGTCGTCTCCTTGTAGTAGATGAGGCTGTCGGCATCGACGGGCTCGTAGAGCTGCCCGACGTGCGAGTAGATCCCGGCCTGGCGGAACAGCGTCTCCATCCCGAACGTGCGCGCCTCGTCGGGCACGATCGGCACCACGTGGTCGCCGATAACGTCGTCGCGCAGCAGCCGGGACAGCAGCCGCACGAACGCGAGCGTGGTCGACACCTCGCGCCCGCCGGACCCTTCGTAGAACTCGTCGTACACCGACTCGGCGGGGGGGGTCCCGGCGCACGAGATGGGGCGGCGCAGCGGCCGGGAGCGCCGCCGCACGACGGCGAGCGTGGCCGACCCCCCGCGCCCGCCGGACCCTTCGTAGAACTCGTCGTACACCGACTCGGCGGGGGAGATCCCGGCGCACGAGATGGTGCGGCGCAGCGGCAGGAAGCCGCCGAGGGAGCGGCGGCGCTGCTGCAGGTAGCGCGCCTCCGCGCTGTCGTCGTCGGGCTTGTAGAGGGGCGCGCTGCCGACCTCCTCGTCGCTCAGCGGGATGCCGAAGCGGTCGCGGAAGTGCATCAGCTCGTCTTCGTTGAGCTGCTTCTGCTGGTGCGTGATGTTCTTGCCCTCGCCCGCCTCGCCCAGGCCGTAGCCCTTGATGGTGCGGGCGAGGATGACCGTCGGCGCGCCCTCCTGGCGGATGGCGGCGTGGTAGGCGGCGTGCACCTTCTCCGGGTCGTGGCCGCCGAGACGCATCGACCACAGCTCGTCGTCGCTCATGTGCTCGACCATGCGCAGCAGGCGCGGGTCGACGCCGTAGAAGTGCTCACGGATGTAGGTGCCGCCGGCGACGGTGTACTTCTGGTACTCACCGTCGACGATCTGGCCCATGCGCTTGGTGAGCAGGCCGTCGTGGTCGTTCGCGAGCAGGTCGTCCCACTCGGCGCCCCACAGCACCTTGATGACGTTCCAGCCGGCGCCCCGGAACACGGCCTCGAGCTCCTGGATGATCTGGCCGTTGCCGCGCACGGGGCCGTCCAGGCGCTGCAGGTTGCAGTTGATGACGAAGATCAGGTTGTCGAGCCGCTCGCGCGCCGCCAGCGAGATCGCGCCGAGGGCCTCGGGCTCGTCGGTCTCGCCGTCGCCGATGAAGCACCACACCTTCGCGTCCGTCGGCTCCTTCAGCCCGCGGTCGACGAGGTAGCGCATGAACCGCGCCTGGTAGATCGCCATCAGCGGCGCGAGGCCCATCGAGACCGTCGGGAACTTCCAGAAGTGCTGCATCAGCCACGGGTGTGGGTATGACGGTAGCCCGCCGCCCTCGGCCAGCTCCCGACGGAAGTTGAAGAGCAGCTCCTCGCTCAGCCGGCCCTCGAGGTAGGCGCGCGCGTAGATGCCCGGGGAGGCGTGTCCCTGGATGTAGATCAGGTCGCCGCCGCTCGGGTCGTCCGCGCCGCGGAAGAAGTGGTTGAAGCCCACCTCATACAGCGTGGCCGCCGAGGCGTACGTCGAGATGTGTCCGCCGATGCCCTCATGGCGGTTGTTCGCGTCGACGACCATCGCCATGGCGTTCCAGCGGACAAAGCTCTTGATGCGCTGCTCGATCTGGCGGTTGCCCGGGAAGGGCGGCTGGCGCTCGATCGGGATCGTGTTCACGTACGGCGTGCGCGAGGTCACCGGGAGCTGCGCCATCTCGCGTTGTGCCTCGATCTGCAGGTCGCCCAGCAGCTCCGCGACGCGCTCCGGCCCGCGACGGTAGAAGACGTCGTGGAGGGACTGCCGCCACTCCTCGGTCTCGATGGCGTCGAACTCGGCCTCGAGCGCGGCGCGCGAGGCGGCCTCGTCGGCGCCGTTGCCGGCGGCCGCGCCGTCGACGGCCGCGGGCGGGGTGCGAGGTATCTCCGTGGTCATGGCGTCGGTCCTTGCTGCGTCGTGGCCGGCACTATCCGGCCCGTCCGGCGCGTGCGAGGGGGATGTGGCCGTCAGACGTGGCCGCCCCGGACTGCTCGGCGGCGTGGTACGAGCTGCGGACCAGCGGCCCGCACTCGGCGTGGGTGAAGCCGATGGAGTGCGCGTAGTCCGCGATCTCGGCGAACTCATCGGGATGCCAGAAGCGCTCGATCGGCAGGTGCTTCAGCGAGGGCCGCAGGTACTGGCCGACCGTGAGCAGGTCGCAGCCGTGCTCGCGCAGGTCGTCGAGGACCGCGCGTACCTCGTCCATGGTCTCGCCGAGGCCGACCATGATCCCGGACTTCGTCGTCATCGCCGGATCGATCTCCTTGACGCGGCGGATCAGCTCCAGCGAGCGCCGGTAGCGCGCCTTCGGGCGTACGCGGCGGTACAGCCGCGGCACGGTCTCCGTGTTGTGGTTGAGCACGACCGGCCCCGCCTCGACGACCGTGGCGAGGGCGTCCCGGTTGCCCTCGAAGTCCGGGATCAGCACCTCCACCTGCGTGCCCGGCATCCGGTGCCCGATGGCGCGGATGCACGCGGCGAAGACGCCCGCGCCGCCGTCCGGCAGGTCGTCGCGGTTCACCGACGTGATCACGACGTAGTCCAGGCCCAGCCGCTCGACGGCCTGCGAGAGCCGGTACGGCTCCAGCAGGTCGAGGCCCACCGGCTTGCCCGAGGTCACGTCGCAGAAGCCGCACGCGCGCGTGCAGATGTCGCCGAGGATCATGAAGGTGGCGGTCCCAGCGTTGAAGCACTCGCCGATGTTCGGGCAGCGCGCCTCCTCGCAGACGGTGTGCAGCTCCTGCTCGCGCAGCAGGCTCTTGATCTCGGAGAAGCGCTCACCCGCGGGGAAGCGCGCCTTCAGCCATCGTGGCTTGCGCGGGAACGGACGCACCGCAGCCTCAGCCGGCATGCGTGACCTCCTCGGCCGTGGGAGCGTCGATCCAGGTATCTGGGTCCTCGACGAGCCGCATGGAGAACACGCGCTCGAAGGCCGCCGCCATCGCATCCTCGACCTCGCGCATCGGCGGCGGGCTGCCGAGCAGCAGACCCATCGAGGTCACCTCGGCGTCCGGAATGCCGCACGGCACGATCTGCCCGAACCACTCGAGGTCCGTCGAGACGTTGAGGGCCAGGCCGTGGCGGCTGATGCCGCGGCTGATCCGCACGCCGATCGCCGCGATCTTGGCGCCTTCGACCCACACCCCCGGTCGGCCCTCGACGCGTTCCGCGTCGATGCCGAACGCGGCGAGGGTGTCGATGATGACCGCCTCGAGGCGACGCACGTACGTCGCCGCGCCCAGCCCGCGGCCGCGCACATCGAGGATCGGGTAGGCGACGAGCTGGCCCGGGCCGTGGAACGTGATGTCGCCCCCGCGGTCGGTGGGCACCACCGAGGCGCCGCGCGCGACGAGGGCGTCGGGCGTGGTGAGCAGGTTCCTGCGGTTGCCCCGCGCGCCGAGGGTGTAGACGGGCGGGTGCTCCAGCAGCGCCAGTGACTCACCCTCGTCACCCGCGGCGAGCGCGCGGCTGCGCGCGTGTTGCCACGCGAGCGCGCGGTCGTACTCGACGCGGCCCGCGCGCCACATGCGTACGACATCGTCGTGCGTCTGGGGTGCGGCGCTCGTGGCGGTCATGCGCACATCCTTCGTTCCCACGCGGCGGGAGCGGGGAGGCCAACGGGATCCAGTATATGAAGCCAGCGCCCGTGGTGGCGGATGTGGTCAGGAGGTCGCGCCGAAGCGGTCGAGGCGGAACAGCGAGATGTCGTGGCTGGTCTTGCCCCTCGTGGCGAGGTCCGCCATGATCTCGCCGACGACGCTGCAGAACTTGTACCCGTGCCCGGAGAAGCCCGCCGCCACGAAGACGTTCGGCGCATCCGGGAGCGCGTCGATGATGAAGTGCTCGTCCGGCGTGTTCGTGAACATGCACGCCTTCATCGACAGCACCGGGCCGTCCGCCTCCGGGAAGTAGCGTTCCAGGCCAGTACGCAGCACCGCCTCGTCCTCGTCGTCGCACTCGCGGTTGAGGTCATCGCCCGTGGTCGTCTCATCGCGGTGGTGGAAGCGGCCGAGCTTCACGCCGGGTATCCCGAAGATGGGCAGGGCGTAGTACATCCCCTCGTCGAAGTCCCCGATCACGACGGGGAACTGTCCCGCCTCGAACCGCGCGGCGTCCGACGGCTGGAACCAGCCCAGCACCTGCCGCTCGGGCACGACGAGGTGATGCAACGACGGGAGCAGCGGCCCCCCCCACGCGGCCACCACGAGGGGAGGCAACGCCGGGGGCGCCCCCCCCCCCCCCGCCCCCCCGGTCACGATCAGCGCCCCCGCCTCGTACGAGCCTCGCACGGTCCGCACGTGCATCCGGTCACCGCTGCTCGTCCACTCCAGCACCGGCTCCCGCGCCCGCACGTCGGCGCCGCGTTCGAGCGCGCCGAAGACGTGGTTGACGATGCTCCGCTCGGCGAGCACGAACCCGCCGTCGGGCTGGAACACGGCCATCGACTCGGGCGGGATGCGGATGGCGGGGAATCGCTCGCTCAGCTCGGGGCTCGTGAGCACCTCGTGCGGCAGGTCGTGCTCGACGCAGGATCGCAGCGAACCCGCGAACACCTCACCGTCCTCGGGACCCGCGTCCACACCGCCGGTGATGTAGAGCAGTTGCTCGCCGCACGCCGCCTCCAGCTCGCGCCAGCGCTCGTAGGCGCGTCGCAGCAGCGGGACGTACGAGGGGTCCTCGAAGTAGGCCATGCGGATGATGCGGTGCACGCCGTGCGACGAACCCATCTCGTTCGGGATGTCGAAGCGCTCGAGGCCGAGCACGCGCAGGCCGCGGCTCGCGAGCTCGTACACCGTCGCCGAGCCCATGCCGCCGACGCCGATCACGATCACGTCGTACGTGCCGTTCGAGGTCATCGCGCCTGCTCCTGATCCAGCGCCGCGCCGGCATGGACGCAGTATAGGAACGGACGCCCCGTGCCGCCGCCCACCAGGCGGCGTGGGCGCAGCGGCTGACCGTGCCCGACGCTATGCTCGCGAGGCGGCGGCGCACGCCCGTCGCGACCCGTGGATGGAGCCGCTCCTGAGCCCCGCGCAACTCCGCCGCTGGTCTGGATTCGCGATTGTCGTGGTGGGCGCGGGCATCCTGCTCGCGACGCTCTCGCCCATCAGCGGCGCCGAGGACGGCTGCCCGCTCGGCGTGCCGTGCCTGGCCTGGCACTTCGGGCTGTTCGCCGCCTTCGGCGTCGCGATAGCAGCGCGCTACGCGACGAGCGAGGCGGCGCGGCGGTCCCCGCAGCGGGTGCTGGGCATGGTCGCACTTGCCATCTGGGTCTTCGCGGCAGCCGCCGAGATCGGGCAGGGGTGGGTCGACGGCCGCGATCCGGAGCTCGTCGACTGGATGGCGAACATGGCCGGGGCGGTCGTCGGACTCATGCTAGGCAGCGCGGCCCTGCGCTGGCTGCTCTCCGCGCGCTAGCCCTCGGCCGCCGTCACGTCCGCGTAGACGCGCATGCCGTAGTCGTTGTAGCGCCGCTCCGGGGACAGCGAGGAGCGCGCCGTGCTGCGCGTGACCTTCACACGGTGCCGCCACGAGCCGCCTCGGGAGGCCCGGCGTACGCCGTCCGCCGGCCCGTGCGGGTCGTCGACCTCGGCTGGGTCGTACGGCTTCGCGTACCAGTCGGAGCACCACTCGTGGACGTTCTCGGCCATGTGGTACAGCCCGAACCCGTTGGGCGGGGTACTGCCCACGGGGTAGGGACGGTCCGTCCCCTGGGAGCCGAGCGCGAAGCGACCCTCGAGCCACGGGTCGTCGCCCCACGGGAAGTGCGTCGCGGCATCGCCGCGGGCGGCGTACTCTCGCTCCGCCTCGGTGGGCAGCCGGCAGGTGCGACCGAGCAGCTCCCCCAGCCACTCGCAGTACGCGTTCGCGTCGAACCATGAGACGCCGACGACGGGGCAATCGGCGGCGTTGAAACGCGGGTCGCCCCAGAACCGGGGCTCCTCGTGTCCCGTCGCCTCGAGGAAGGTGCGGTACTCGCGGTTGGTCACGGGGGTGATGGCGACGGCGAACGCGCCGATGGTGACGTCGCGCTCGGGTTGCTCGTCGTCACGCATGGGGGAGCCCATCCGGAAGCGCCCACCGGGAAGCGTCACGCGCGGCGTTGCGGCGGGGCCCTCGGCGAGGAGCCGCTTGATGCGTGGGTCGGCGGGGGGTGTTGGTGGATCCGTCATGGGGAATGATGCTAACAGTGACTCGTGGAGTATATGTTCCCTCACTCGCGAGGTGTGATCGCGTACCACCTTTGTGTTAGCCTTTGCAACCGATTCGGGAGAGCATCGCGAAGCGAGGTGTCGTGCCGCTCAAGATCCCTGACGTGGTCATCGAACGCCTCCCCACCTATTACCGCCAGTTGATCGAGCTACGTGACGCAGGCGTGAGCACGGTCTCCTCGCAGGAGATCGGGGACGCGCTCGACGTCACGCCGGCGCAGATCCGCAAGGACCTGTCGTACTTCGGGCGCTTCGGGAAGCAGGGCCGCGGCTACCCGGTCGATACGCTGGCCGACGAACTCGAAGCAATCCTGGGATTCAATCGCCGCTGGCGTGTATTGCTGGTCGGTGGGGGCGGCGTCGCCCGCACCATCGCGTCGCTGAATCACGGCAGCTTTCAGCCGCACGGGTTCGACATTGTCCGGGTGTACGAGGTCGATCCGAAGCGCATCGGCACCCTCGTCAACGGCATCCGCGTGCGCGACCTCGCGACCATCGATGCCGATACGCGTGAAGACCCGATCGAGATTGCGATCATCGCCGTGTCGGGCGCCGTCGCACAGGAGGTCACGGACGCGTTGGTGCACGCCGGCGTCTGCTCGATCCTCAACTACACGACGGTCGTGGTGCAGACTCCGCCCGAGGTGGAAGTGCGCCACGTCAATCCGCTGCTCGCGCTGCAGACGCTGACGTACCACCTGACGCAAGAGCGCGACCCCATGGCGACGCCATAGCCGTTCCGCGTGCAGCCGGCCGTCGCTACGGCGAGTCGGCGATCAGCGACTCTTCCTCGGTCGGGATGCTGCGGGCGATCACGTCGAAGTAGTCGAGCGCCGCCCCCGCCCCCTTCGCCACGCAGCGGTCCGGCTCGTCGGCGATGTGCACTGGTACGCCGATCTGGTCCAGCAGCAGCGCATCGAGGTGGCGCAGGCGCGCACCGCCACCGGTGAGCACGATCCCGTGGTCGATCACGTCGGCCGCGAGTTCGGGGGGCGTCCGCTCCAGCACGCTGCGGACCGTCTGGATGATGGCGGTGAGGTGTTCCTGGATGGCCTGCGTGATCTCCGAGGACTGCACGGTGATGGTGCGCGGCAGTCCCGTGATCTGGTCGCGGCCGCGCACGCGCGTGGTCTCGTCCGGCTCCATCGGCAGCGCCGAACCGATCGCGATCTTGAGTTCCTCGGCCGTGCGCTCGCCGACGATCAGGTTGTGGCGCCGCCGGATGTGGAGCGCGATCGCGTCGTTGAGGCGGTCGCCGGCGACGCGCACCGAGTCCGCGGCGACGATGCCGAACATCGAGATCACGGCCGCCTCGGCCCGACCGCCGCCGATGTTGAGGACCATGTGCCCGCGCGGCGAGCCGACCGGGATCTCGGCCCCGATCGCGGCGGCGAGGGGTTCCGGGATGAGGTGCGCCGGACGGCGCGCTCCCGCCGCCTCGGCGGCGTCGCGCACGGCGCGCTGCTCGACGCGCGTGACGCCGTAAGGCGTCGAGACCATGACATCGGGCCGGATGATGCGGAGGCGTCCCATCACCTCGCCGATGAGGTAGCGCAGCAGCGCCTCGGTGATGAGGTAGTCGGCGATGGCGCCGTCGCGCATCGGGCGGATCACCTGGATCGTCCCCGGCTGACGGCCGATCATCTCGTACGCCTGGTCGCCGACGGCGATCACGGTGTTGTCGCGCTCGGCCAGCGCCACGACTGCGGGTTCCTCGAGCACGATGCCGCGCCCGCGCTCGAACACGAGCACGCGCGCCGTTCCCAGGTCGATGCCGAGTCGCTTGGTGACCATGTACCGCCTGCCAGAGCCCTACATTAGCGGGCGTGTACCTCCGCGCCCAGCGCCTCCAGGCGCTCCTCGATGCGCGGATAGCCGCGCTTGAGGTGCACGATGTCCCGCACCACCGTCTCGCCCTCGGCCGCCAACCCCGCGATCACCACCGCCGCGGCCGCGCGCACGTCCAGCGCGCGCACCGAGCTGCCGACGAGGGGTGTGGGGCCTTCGATGATGACCGACTGCCCGCCGGTGGTGATGCGTCCGCCCATCGTGCGCAGCTCGCCGACGTACAGCAGCCGGTTCTCGAAGACGCGCTCGTGGATGATCGAGATGCCCTCGGCCTGCGTCAGCGCGGCCGCCATCGGTGCGTGCAGGTCCGTCGGGAAGCCCGGGTACGGCACCGCCTGGAGCTGCACGGCCCGCAACGGGCCGTCGACGCACGCGCGCACGGAGCGCTCGCCGACCTCGACCCGCGCGCCCGCCTCGCGCAGCTTCGTGAGCAGCGAGTCCATGTGGGTGGGATCGGCGCCCTCAAGCGTGACATCGCCGCCGGTCGCGAGGCCGGCGAGGAGGAACGTGCCGCCCTCGATGCGGTCCGGGATGATGCTGAACTCCGCGCCGTGCAGCGAGTCCACGCCTCCGACGGTGATCTGGTTGCTGCCGTGGCCGGAGACCCGCGCGCCCATCGCGTTCAGCAGGTCGCCGGCCATCTGGACCTCGGGCTCGGCTGCGGCGTTCACGATCGTCGTCGTGCCGCGTGCCAGCGTCGCCGCGAACAGCACGTTCACCGTGCCGAGCACGCTCGGGTAGTCGAGGAACACGCGTGAGCCCTCGAGCCGCGGGGAGTGCGCGACGAAGTTCTGCCCCTCGCGCCGCACCTCGGCGCCGAGCGCGCGGAACCCCGCGAGGTGCACGTCGACCGGGCGCACGCCGATCGCGTCGCCGCCCGGCGAGGGGCACCCCGCCTCGCCGAAGCGCGCGAGCAGCGGCCCCATCACGAGGAAGGACGCGCGCAGCGCGACGACGTGCTCGGGCTCGGCGACGGTCTGCGTGACGCCGCTCGCGTCGAGTGTGACGTCGCCGCCCTCGATCGTGACCTCCGCGCCGAGGGATTCGAGCAGCCTGCCCATCTCGCCGATGTCGCGGATCTCGGGCACGTTATGGAGCCGCACGGGCTCGGCGGTGAGGAGGGCGGCGGCGAGGGCGTAGAGGGCGGCGTTCTTCGAGCCCGAGGCCTGAAGTCGGCCGCGCAGGGGCCGTCCGCCGACGATGGCCAACTGCTGCTGCTGGCTCATGGCGTCCGTATCACCCGCCGCGGTGCGTTACCGCTGCGAGGCTCGCGCGCGAACGGCGCGTGGCCCTCGCGTTCCCAGTGTATGCGAAGTGAAGAATCGAGCGTACCGAGGGGCCTAGATCCCGCGGTACTTGCGGAGGACGCGAATGCGGGCCTGCGCGCGCAGCAGCGCAAACCGAGCGCGCGCCATGTCCAGCGCCTCTTCGAGGGTGACGGTCCCCTCGATGCGCTCCGTGGCGCGGATGCGCGCCTCCTCGGCGCGCGCCTCGTCGATCTCGTCGAGGCTCTCGGCCGCGTCGGCGAGGACGGTGACCTGGTCGTGCAGGATCTGGATGAACCCGCCGTGTACCACCATCGGCTCACGGTCGCCGCCGGCCACCGCGACCATCTCGCCGATGTCGAGGCTGGCCATGAGCGCGGCGTGGCCGGGGAGGAGCGTGATCTGGCCCTCGGTCGTGGGCACGATCAGCCGCTGCACGTCGTCGCGCGCACTGATCTCGCGCTCGGCCGTGACGATGGAGACCTGCAGCGGCATGCTCGCCTACTCCTCGGCCATGGTGCGGCCCTTTTCGACCGCCTCTTCGATGTTCCCGACCATGTAGAACGCGTTCTCCGGCAGGTCGTCGTGCCGGCCTTCGAGGATCTCCGTGAAGCCGCGCACCGTCTCCTCGACGGTCACGTAGCGGCCCTCGATGCCCGTGAACTGCTCGGCCACGTAGAACGGCTGCGTGAGGAAGCGCTGGATGCGACGCGCCCGGTTCACGGCCTGCCGGTCCTCGTCCGTGAGTTCCTCGATACCGAGGATGGCGATGATGTCCTGGAGGTCCTTGTAACGCTGCAGCGTGCGCAGCACGCCGGCCGCGGCCTCGTAGTGCGTGTCGCCCACCACGTTGGCGTCCAGGATGCGGCTGAACG
>MKWU01007372.1_pt1 | contig 10579 bp, 11 predicted proteins | sample 809101 | NCBI WGS metagenome assembly MKWU01 (sample SAMN05860141, study PRJNA318959) | sponge metagenome | host: Aplysina aerophoba | place: Slovenia: Piran, Adriatic Sea, Gulf of Piran | collected 2013-05-07
CACAGAACAGACACAGCATTTACGTTTCATGGTAATGTGGCAATACAGCAGCTAACAACACGCCAGATTAAGTTTTAATGTTGTAGAGGCTCATTGCTGATCAGTTAGTCCAGCTGACGAAGGCCTACGCGGCCGAAACGTCCTGGTATATTTGACCCTTTGTGCTACATATACGGCTCAAGTAATTCATTAAATTTTGCCAGAGCAGGTACACCGGGTAGTGACCGCAAACAGACGACAGCCACCGCACCACTCACACGCCAGACAGCATAGGTCATTTTGCTATTTTCAAATCTCTCCTGGTTAGTCTAATACAATATACAGTCGCTTTCCCTCTCAACCCCGCCCTCGAGGTTTCACAGACTCCTCCTCCTGACCCGGGCCACCCCATCCTTTACACTAGACTTCTCCTCTCCCTATGCACAGGCACCTGCTCTGGGTGCTGGGCCCTTGAAACTGGTCTTGAGCGGAAGGATAGCCATCCCAGCTACAGTACGGTTCTTCTCGTCATTGAACGTTGAGTGATAGGCCTGAGAGAGACACAGGGGAAGAGTCACCTGGACTGAATTCACAGCGAGCCTGTGGGAGACCCAAGTCTAGACGACCATGGTCTCAACTGAGCCATTTGTGCATATGACAACCTTCATAGGATGACGACTATTTTACAGAGTCGTTTCTTACCGGCATTTTGTCTCCACTCTTCCAGTACACCACACGCTCCTTATTTGGAAACGAAGTGCAATTCAAAGGGTTCCATTCCAGCTTTAACTTTGAAAGTGGAGATGGGACTTTCTCTATGACCTTAACTTTTCTGTGACTTCCTCGTCATATGCAGGTGGTGTGTGTGTACTTACCTCGCGTGACTAGTGCCGGCCGACCACACAAAACTATAGATGCACAAAGAAACTGCCGCTGACATTCCGAAGGTGTACAGGGGTGGTAGAGGCTTAAAGATGCAAGCCGGGAGCTTAGTTCATCGGTCACTGACCAGGAATACTCGTCCATTGGCGGACGGCTGCTTGAGTATCACTGAGGAAGATGTAGCTAAGAGCTTCATCGCAGAAGAGGAAGAACTGCGCGGGACGGAGGAAGAAGCGGAGAAGAGCGACCAAAAAGAAGAAACTTCGGATGGAATCATTCCTTCATGGGCCTGGCGGCACTGGCAGTCTGTTTCCTTCGACGCCCTCCCCATCTGGCTCAAGGACAACGAGTACCTCTTGCACGGACACCGACCCCCGCTGCCCTCCGTACGCGCGTGCCTGAAGAGCATGTTCCGGCTACACACAGAGACGTGGAACATATGGACCCATCTTCTGGGAATGCTGCTCTTTGTAGTGGTAGCACTGTGTGTGTATGTGTTTGAAATGAGTGAGGTGATCAGTTCAGTGCCCTGGTACGAACAGCTCATCATTGGGACCTACTTCCTTGGAGCAGTCTCGTGCCTGAGCTTTTCCTTCCTCTACCACACCTTGAGCTGCCATTCAGCGAAACTTAGCCACCTCTTCTGCAAACTGGACTACATGGGAATAGCAATCCTAGTGACGGGTTCTTGCATTCCTTGCTTCTATTACGGTTATTACTGTTCAACATTTTCTCGATACCTCCACATTTCAATTGTGTCCATGCTTTGCATTGCAATTGTGATTGCCAGTATCTGGAACAAATTGTCGACCCCCAAGTATCGACCAATTCGAACGCTAATTTTTGTTCTGTTTGGCCTGTACGGTGTTATTCCTGCCATCCAGGTGGCCTACCGAGAAGGAGTATCCACAGCTGCTACCTCGTATTCGGGATGGTGGTTGATTTCGATGGCGTTGATCTATATCGGAGGTGCTGGGCTGTATGTTGCTCGCATTCCCGAGCGCTTCAACCCTGGAAAGTTTGACATCTGCATGCACAGTCACCAGCTGTTCCATGTGTGCGTCGTGGCTGCAGCTTGGGTGCACTACGATGGCATTCTGAACATGATCAGCTACAGACTGAGTGTGGGTGTGGAATGCGCCATTGCATAAGGAGTACTAGCATGACACATGTACATTGTTTCTGTATGTGCTTTACATAATTATAATGTGAGTACTGTTTACTAAACAGAGACAATTTACACCTATCTATATATTAAATATCTATTTAATGTAAGAAACACTAGTCCTTGCATGGTATTAATTTTTTTGAAGTCTAAATTATTCAGTGTTACAATGATGCCAATGCATCGTACGTACAGTGTGTGCATGGTGTATGTCGGGGGAGAGGCTGGCTGCCGTATGCCGGGTTATGTAGCCTCCTCTAAGTGGAGTACGTGGTAGCTGTATACACTAAATAGACAATTTTGTAAGGCTGACGAAGGCCGTGATGGGCGAAACGTTGCTTTGGAGTGACAAGTGTTTTCACGGTGTGCTCGGTGGTCCAAAGAAGGATCAAGTTTAACTAATTCAGCATGCCTGATAACTTTCACAGCTGTATACACTAACCGTAGAGCAATATATGCATGAGGGTTTGCATAGCCCCATCAGCCAATGGATGTGTTTGTACACTCTGCCAATATTTTGAATTAAGGTCACTACCAATTTTATACGACAGTTCGTAATTGCTCAGAGGAAGAGTTTGTTTTCAAAACTACCCCACTATATATGACGTTCAAAAATGCTCATGCACAAGAGTATAAAGTCTGTACAAGCTCTGCGGGAGACACCAAAGGACTCTTGGAGAAGGCATGCCAGCCAAGCATTACAAGTAAGGAACCGTGACAGGCGCAACCCATGCTTCTTGACAATGTGGTTGGCACACAACACGCTATTCCATTGTGGGTTTTATGCATTATGGATGCACAGGTGTTAGCCAATAGAGCCAGTGCAAAAGGTCAAACGAACAGTATGGTGCCAACTTAATACAGAAGTGGGTATAATCATAATTGGTCATTGCACAACCTATAGCTACCACAAATCACGGAATTAGGACACATCTGTGAATGCATACAAAGAACATATTATGTGGATAACACTATTGCATGCAACTGTTGAACGGTGTTCTTGGAGAGGTAAGGCAGGCTTGCTAGTAGTGACTACCTTGTACATTTAAATACACACACACTTTCAAATTTCTTATTCTGAAGTAATTGCTACTGGCAGTGATGGTCTTACTTGCTTTCCTGACTGGTGATGTTCTCAGGTGCCACAATCAATGCAGTGTGTGAGTATACTACAGGATTAGGGCTACATGTCAACTGCTGACGCGATTGTGAGCCACATGGCTCGGCATTAAATAAGTGTACAGAAAGTAGATGCCATTATTGTCACTATACATAATATATTATAGATAATCATTACACACAATTACTGAGTAATTGGTAGTGAGTGTGCGCATACAATTTCTAGTTTATGTTGAAGTCTTGTTCTTCAAGTAAGAGATAGTCCATTCAGAAGTCGCAAACACCCACCCGTCAGGTTTGTACACAACATTGCGGGCCAGGAACCCCAGGTCACTAGTTGGTGAAATAACGTGTAAATGGAGGTGTTTCACACTTGTAAAGGGTGGCCAATGAAATCCAGTACGGACATCTCTCGCATCACCTCCTTAAGGAGGTGATGCGAGAGATGTCCGTAGAGATGATTGTTTCTGAAGTAAGGACTTTCCCACCTCTACCATTCTTTCCACAATGGACACATACGTACTGTCCAAATATTTGACATTAGGGAGGTGTTGCCTTGGAACAATTAAGTAGTGGTGAGATGCGACTGGACGAATGTCGCGAAAGCACACAAAATCTTCATCTTTATACAGAATATCGCTCTCCTTCCCTTCTACGCCGTCTGCAATGCGGCAGAAAACGCATGAGCGTCTTTCCACTGCAGGGCCTTCGGCCATTTTTTACCGCCAATAACGCGCGTTGGCTGAAAACGGAAACAGTCAGCTGATGAAGCATAGCAACGTGAACACAACGACTGTCGACGCCTTTAGCAACCATCGGAATGGTGGTGTTTTGACGTGCTCCCTCCAACCCGCTGGGAGCGACCGTGTATGTACACCGGATCTCACCAGCTGAGGAGACACATAGTGAGTCTGTGAGTAGAGAAGAGTCAAAGTTTATTTTGAACGATAATTTTCGTGCTTATCTGTTGACTGGGATGGTCCACCCTACTCGCAGCGTGTAGCTGTCCCTTCGAAATGGCTCGACCCATCAGTCGATGCAGCACTCGGGATCTGGAGAACACCGTCTCCTTCCTTCAGACAGAACATGCTAGGACCCTAGACGGTTTGCACGCCCAGATCCACCAACTCCAGCAGAAATGTGCCAGTGAGTACACGACTGTGTCACATTATAAGCACACAGCACTGTATAAAGAGAGAAGAAAATACCCATGTCCATGTGTGTGTGTGTGCCTGTGTGTGCAATGTACACACACACACACACACATGGACACACAATGGTGGTTGTTTTGCTTGTGCCCAACTTGTCATTTTGTGTGCCTACATCTTGCAAGGGCTGATAATCTGTTGAACAATTTGTGAGTCTGTGTGCTGCCCAAACAATAGCCTGTGGTACTGTGAAGGACCTTTGACAGAATTGCATGTGCTAATGTGTGGGAACCATGTCATGTACAAACACAACCCACACCTCTGTGACACCCAACACCCCACCATGCTGTTGCCTCTTTCCACCTGTATAGGTTTGACATTTGAGCTTGCTATGCAAGGTGGTACATGGCACAACCCTGGCAGTTGTGGCTCTTCTAGTGCTGCACCAGGTATGCTCTCTTTCCTGTTCTTCCTAGTGCTGTTATAATACAGTAGTATTGAATTGGTTAGCATATGGCACATTTCCCTGTAGGCGCCCCGCTTATGAAAGAGATGGAGGATGAACTGTGTCAGAGCAAAGCGGAGGTTCTTGCAACTCGAGCAGAATTGTCCATGAAGAATGACAGAATTGCAGACTTGGAATGCCGGCTGACGGAAGCGCAGGAGAATGTATCTGTAGTGACTGCAGCTAAAGAGGAGTTGATGCAATCAATGCAGACAAAGGCGGACACAGTGGCCAACCTGATGACACAGCTGCACAAAGAGAAGCAAAAGAGCCGGAAGCTGATGGAACAACTCAAGCTGTTGAGTGACCCCACCATCTCAGACCACCACACAGCTAACCTTAGGAGGATGGATGGTAGTGCCAAGAGCACTGACATCATAAAGTGCCCCACATCCCATCATTCCTCAAGTACGATGAGCCCTGGTCAGGCTACCCCGCCTCTCGGAAGGATGCCACACCCACCAACCACACCCTCCCCATACTCAGCTAAGCATGTTCGCAGAGCCAGCACCCCATCCAGACAGTCTCCTTCACCTCACGAGTCTGGGCAGGCAGCAGTTCACAGGAGACTGCCAATTGTCCCTCCTCCGCAGGAAGGGTTGAAAATGGAAGGACAAGAGCTTGCTGTTACAGTAGCTAAGAACGAGCCAAGTCCTGACAGGAGAGGGAGACAGGATCTGAACCCATTGAGACAAGTGTCCGTTGAGGAAATCCCTGGATACACAGAGATAATGAGGAAGGAGGAGCCAGACATAATGCCTGTTCCTTCAACACAACAGCGCCAATTGTCAGTTCTTCCTCCAATTGATGATGCAAGCGTTGTTCTTGACAATGCAGAAGAAAGCTCTGGATTTGTTGTTCACAAAATCTCCCAACGGGGCCAAAGACGATTGGTAGGCTCAGCACGTATAGCCTTGGTAGACCAAGCTCCTGTGGGTGGCCAGCAGGCGTGGATGCCCCAGCTCCATCCCCAGAGGGAGAGCAATTGCAAATGACTCGTTCAGTTATGAATTTATACATACACTGAGTGGATTTTTATTAGCATGTCACCCCACCAATTGTCGGGCAATATAATTTATATCGAAAAAATTTCAGTGGACACTATTGCCTCAGCCACTATCGTGATAGTAGAAAATATACTATCGCTCAGCCCTAGTGGGCACTTTGCAATCATCATAAGCATAAGTGACATTGTGTCAGATACGTGTGTCATAGCAGTTTCAAGTGACCTGTGACTTCATCCACTTGCTCACTTGGGCCTGGATGAATGAATGAAGCAAACGGTATGCAAGCAGACAGGATACACAAATGCACAGTGCCAACCTAGTCTCACACTTCAGCCAGCTTTCCTCTGCTTCTACGTTCTGCAATAGCTTTCCATGGACAGCAGAAACACAGGAATGCTGTCTGGACTAGACTGGCCTACTACCTACCCACCTGGTCCAATTGCTAAGACTGTCTTTGACCCAGGAGCAATCTGCGTCCTCCCTGCATCCCGCACAACACTGGCATTCAGCCTCATTGAGAGAGCCTTCTGCATCAACTGCATCAGTTCTTCCTCACTGTCCACCTTCAACACCACCTTGGGCTGGCCATAATCCTCCCACATGTGGACCAGCCTCGCCTAAGGGGGAGGGGTCAGATCTTCCAGCAATTCACATGACAGTCACACTTGGGCCAACGCACTTGCTTCCCACTCAACATGCATATCAAACACCATCAATGTCTAATTGCATTTCACTGGTCTAAATCATCACATGAGCTGAATCAAGTACTTCAGAAGCCAAATCACGTATTGATTCACGTAGATTACGCAGCAAGTATCCACTCAGATTGCAATAGCATGAACTGTCTGAAAACCACAGTTGTGCACCGAACTCTGTAACAACTGTAATGCAGGTAGTGGCAACTAACCACTCCCCCATACATGCAGGACACATGACAGAATGCCACACTCACAACAGCACATACTCCATAACCAAGAAGAAGAAGAAGTGTGTGTCTTTCTGCATACATGCTTACATGCACAAGGGATATGGTTTACGCAGCATGACCAGTGTGCCCACCATATGATGCGTGCAAGCTCACTCCGTCAGCAGAGGCCACCCCTTTCTTGTAGGCACCAAGGACAGCGTGCCCGCACTGGGCCCCAATCTTCCCTTTGCCCATTTTGAGATCGGAGCGCACAACAAGCACCATCTTTGTCTCCCCTGTGGCTATTGATGTGTGTGAGTGCTGGACCATGCGTGTGGGGAAGGGGGGAGGCAGGAGGGAGGAGAAGAGAACCGTAGCCTGAGTGCTGGCGGACGGGCTGTACACAAGACTAGCTAACAGCAGAGTCAAGCGAAGAGTCCAGTTGAGATTACCTCAATCTCAGAGCACCTTTCCTCCAATGATGAACTCGATTTGCGTGTCTTTATCCAGTATCCAACAACCAAGCCGGCGAAAAAGCTGGCTCCTAGTAAGACTGGCCACGACCAGTAAACGTCTTTGCCAGCCATTTGTAGGGGGATTCCCTCACGTGACAGCCCATTCGCGTGTAGTTTGCTAGATAGACCCTCCAAATGTATCGTTCACTCACAGTACTACCGTGTCGAGCACAGGCAGTAGCACAGCCAATCGCTCCTAGTATTTTGGCAACCAAAACCCGGACCACTTTGTGGCAACCAAAACCTGGACCACTTTGTGGCAACCAAAACCTGGACCACTTTGTGGCAACCAAAACCTGGACCACTTTGTGGCAACCAAAACCTGGACCACTTTCCACTTTGTGTCAACCGAAACCTGGACCACTTTGTGTCAACCAAAACCTGGACCACTTTGTGTCAACCGAAACCTGGACCACTTTGTGTCAACCAAAACCTGGACCACTTTGTGGCAACCAAAACCTGGACCTGAACTACCTTTGGCAGCTGAAACAAGTCCACCCTTAGGACCACTTATGGCTGCCTATACTGGTCCAAGTGGACAGGTTTTGGTCTGGCAGCCTACATTTCACACGACAATACCAGTAATGCAATGGCGCCAGTCCAGTATAATATCGCAGAGCATCGACCTTTGACAAGACTACTCAAGTGAGACAGAGGCCTGGACATATCGGCTGATTGGTCACACTGAGCACATGGAGGATAGCACCGAGCATGTAGTGATGCCAGATAAATATCGTATGCAAGGATTAAAATAAATAAAAATTTGTCTCAAGTTGATTGTGCTGATAAAGATGGTCGAATACAGTACATCTGGCTGCTGGAAGCATCCGACCTAGACAGAAGCTTCTCTGCTGCCCAGAGCGTCCGCTGCTCCTCCAATTGCTTCATATACCTTTCTCTTCTCTTCTCTTTATATTCTTCTATTCGCCTCTGTTCTCCTTCCTCATCTGAGCAGCTGTGACTCCAGCGGAGGCTCTCAACACGAGCACACACTTCAACTTCAAAGGAGGGAGGAGGGTTGTTGAGAGAGAAGGGGGGGGGGGATTTAGTAATGTTAGTGATGAAATTTACAAAACAAGTTAATCAGCATTGCTAAGGAGACAATGAAGCCAATGTCTATGTCTATGGTGAGTCCAGCTCTTAAGTACAAGCTCTTATGTATGTAAGTCCTAATGCCTTGCCAGACCAGTTTAACAATACAGTGGAACCTCTCTATAAAGGACACCGCTGGGACCCAGCTGGCTGTCCTGTATAGAGAGGGTTCCTAATTCAGAGGTGGATTTGTACACAGCTCTATGTGGTTGGGACTGCAGATAGTGTCCTCATTAGAGAGGTGTCCCTTATTCAAAGTGTCCTTTATAGAGAGGTTCCACTGTAATACTAGTCTGATCTCTTGCAGCCACTTTAGATTGCGCAATGAATGGAGGCAGAAAGTGGGGCTGGCTACATCAGACTAGAGTAATAAGACCACTGTACCACACTTCGACACCAACCTTCAAATACCCTTTTCTCTTCCGATAGGCTCTGCTCCACTTGAGCAGTAGCCTTGCTCACAGTGTCCTTGTCAAGAGACTCCACAGAAGAGCCGTACCTGTACACACCAAGGACCACCAAACACATACAATACTACATCAACACATGAGAATTATACGTACATGTATACAGCTGCTGATGTGCTGCAACAGGTGTGTGTGTACTTGTGTGTTGTGGTTGAACCAAGTGCTGCATGAGTAATACTAGTCTGATCTCTTGCAGCCACTTTAGATTGCGCAATGAATGGAGGCAGAAAGTGGGGCTGGCTACATCAGACTAGAGTAATAAGATAGTGAATGATGAGCAATAACACAACTGCTGATGATGATATTCAAATGACAGGATGTTGTTGACCGGAAGTGTTCTGTCAACTGGTTATCTTGTAAGTATGTAGCTAGCAAACACCTTCAGATCGATATGTCTTGCTTGCCATTTGTGTATCATCGACAGTGTGCTATTGCTCATCATTTCACTATCAGCATTCGCAGTGCAATGCTAACAAGACCCTCTACAACATCACTGCATGAGGAAGTTGCATGCACTGTTGGAATTGGAGGTGCCGTGTACTGCAAACTGTTTGTGGGAATTTGGGACTTGCTGCTTGACAACAGCATAAAGTGCAGTTGTCTAAGGCACACTGAAGCACACGCACGTGAGGACGCACACGCGCACATACAGTGTAAGCATTGCTCTGAAGTCAGAAACTTACTTCTGCACTTTTCTGCCAGGTTTGTGGCAGTCGGAACTGCTACCACTGCTGGCACGAACTGTGGACTTTGCATCGGCCACATTTTGCAACTCATCTAGGTGGCTAAGGTCTTCGGGCGCCGCCTTCTGTTTAGACCCTTTCTTGCCACTTTTATGCGTTTTACGCGCTTTTCCGTCCCTGCTCTCCTGCTCTTTGCGTCGCTTTCTTTTCTTTTTCAGTGCTTCTTCCGACACAGGTTTTCTGAGCGGCTTGTCCATATCCGCGACTAACTACTCAGAACTGACTTCAAATTTGACGATGTGCAAATGGCCCCACCTTGACAACGGCCATTTTACTTCCGGTAACTATTAATGAGAAATAATTATTTCCGGTTAACAGCATGCAACCAGTGAGGCAAGCAAGTAATTAACATTGATTGTCATAAATAACTGTTATAAATTATGCAGCAGGGCCCCGCTGCAGCCCAGCTTAGTCTCCCAGGCATCAAAGCCACACTCTGCTAGCTTCTGCAGGCAAACCTTTACCTTGCTGTCTGTGTCGTCACCTTGCACCAAGGGAGAGCAAAGATAGGGAGGGTCGTCACACACAGACCAGGACAGGTATGACTATAACTGAGGCTAGCACTACACATGCTACCTACACACAACAAATGCACATGCCACACTTGGCCATCACAGTGATCATGCATAGTACATGCATGCACGCATGCGAGACTGGCACTCACAGTGCACCAACCTGGTACAATGAGACAAAAAGCACATCCACCTCCGCCAGCGCCAGTGAGTTTGGAAGGAAACCCACACTCGCCTCCCACCTGGCACACAGTGTCAAACACTCTGTGCCCAACTCCCATGGCACACAGAAGGTGATGGTTCACCTCAACCAGTTCCTGTTAGTGTAGGGCAAAGAGATAGGGAATATGTACAACCCATTCACCAAGCTAAATCAAAGTACGTACAACAACCCTCCTACAACATGCTTTCCTGCTGCAATGCATACCACAACATAAAACCTGCCAGCAGAACAGTGATCCACTTTCTGATCACAAAATGTTTACAGATGTAGGAACTACTACGTGTACAGTTGTTGGTGACACTGCTGCTGAGGATG
>MKWU01007373.1_pt1 | contig 10578 bp, 8 predicted proteins | sample 809101 | NCBI WGS metagenome assembly MKWU01 (sample SAMN05860141, study PRJNA318959) | sponge metagenome | host: Aplysina aerophoba | place: Slovenia: Piran, Adriatic Sea, Gulf of Piran | collected 2013-05-07
GGGTAACGGGCATGGCGGCCCTCGAGAGGCGGCGTGCCTTGCTGTCATCGCTTCCGGTGTCGAACATGGCTATCGTGACCTCCCAATCAGCAACGGTCTGCTTCATCGGTCCGGATGGCTCTCCAACCTCGGCGGCGGCACGTGTCTCCCTTCGGAGCGGGAACGCACAAACCCAGCAGAAACTATACACAACTACCCTATCGCCTCTACGTGGTTTTCCACGCTGCTTTTGTGGGGTGTGAGGGTGGTGTAGCAGCCGACCGCTGCCTTGGTGCTGTCGGTGACCCCGCAGAAATCTCGCAGCATCGAGGCGTTGTGCTTTCCGCACGATCTCGTGCGGCTCGCTCATACCCCTCCATGACCCCAAAGGGAAACGACACCGAATCCGCCGCCCGACCTCACCTTTGGCCAGCCACATTAGTAGTCACCAAATATTTCCGCAGCCCCATCGAGCAGATGATTTGCTCGAAGATGTCTGCGGGGACTGGGGTGCTTTCGCGGTCGGGTGGCGTTGAGTCCTAACAGGAACTCGGGGGTCGATCCGGGCTAGTCAGAACGCGTTTCGTAGTAGGAACTGTCGCCCTTTTCGACGAGTGTCGGCTCGAAGGGCACGTCGTCGTAGCCGAAGAACTCGCTGGTTCTTGCGGCCTCGTCGGAATCTTCGGGAGCTTGCATATTGGAATTGTAGCTGAGCATGGTGGCCCCGAGGAAGACGACGCTTGAGATGAAGAAGGCGACCATAAGCGAAGACCATCTCTTGACGCGGCGGACTCTACGCTCGTTGTCCTTGAATTCGTCGAGGTGGGAGACGATGAGTTTGAAGAGGAACTTCTCCAGTGTCCAGTTGCCCCTGAGGGGTGAGCCGAGCAGATATGGAATTTTCGGGCCCGACTGCCATTCTTGGGTTTCCATCACCTTCAGGGTCGATATCACGCCGCAGGCGAATGCTGCGACAGTGGCCCATGTCCAATAGGCGTCGAAGGTCCCCTCCAATCTCAGCATCCAGAATGCGGCCAGGCCCGCACCGGGCAAGAATACGCTGAAGAACGGCCAGGCGACTCGCCTCTGGTATTCGAGCCGGTCGTCCTGGTCGCTTCTTTGCCGCAGTACTTCCTCGAGGATCACAGGCAGGAGCGCCGCGTGATTGGTGGTGGGGCGGTTGGTGGGGGCTGGAGGAGTGCTCTGTGTACTCACGTCAGGATTGTCGCGCATCGTGTTGTCGGACGACCCGCAAGAACCCGGCGAAGTTGATCTCCACGTAGTGGTGTACGGGCACCCCCAGATATTCCGAAACGGTCTCTATCAGGGTTGCGGCGCCTCCGATTCCCCGAGCAGCGTTCACCCGCTCGCTCCACCCCTTGCCGGCGATCGGCACCCACAGGTCGCGGGGTATCGACAGCATCGCCACCCGGTCGGCGTCAGGATCGATGCGCACCAAGATCACCGAGTCGGTCAGCAAGGTGTTGACGTCCCGGTCGATGTGAATGGGACTGTCGGGGTCGATCCCGGCCGCGTTGTCGATTCCCACCAGAAGGAAGTTGAGTGCTTCCGCGCTGATTCTCTCCTCGGAGTCCACCGTCGCTCCCACCAAGTCCAACGACAGCCCCACCGACACCCGGGGAATCTGGCTGACCTGCGACTTCACCATGCCCAGTCCGGCCGCCCCCCCACCGCGGCCACAAACACCAGCAGGCCAGCCAACACCACAAGCAGCTGCCCCCAGGTTCTCTTGCGTACTCGCCGCCTGCCGCGCCTCATTGCCCGCCAGTGTAAGACCGTCCCTCCCCCTCAAAGAGGCGGCCCCACCGACCTCAAGATTTCCGCAGCCCCATCGAGCAGATGATGCTTGGCTCGGAATGCCCGCCACCTCGCGGCGCGGGCAGACAGAGCCGACCGTCCCGGTGAAGATCGATCACTAGTGCAGCTAGATCCTCGGGCGTCCTATTGCGGATGGCGTTGGACAGCTTCTGCTTCACCGCTTCATAGAGGGGCCGCTCATTGATCGCGTCGAGAACGGCGTCCAGCTCATCGGGATCGACGAACAAACTCGGCGCCATCGTGGCGCGGTGGTCGTTCAGCATTCGCCAGCACTTCTCCCTCACGCCCAAGAGCGCTCCCGTGGCTTTGCTCGGGGGTGCCCTCAACGGTCCGTCAAGTGCAATCGCCACCATGTCGTGGTGATCAGCCAAGCGAACAGCAGGCTTCGTCTCGGGCTCGCAACGGGCCAGGTGCAATGCCTCCTGAGGAGTGATGCGCCGGGATTCGCCGTCAGTGCCGGTGAAGGCAAAGGCATCTGATCCGGTCACCGTCTGGGAGTGCACCACAACCCCGTCGGCTGACCCACAGGTCAGAGCCCGCATCGTGGCGTACACCACATTGGGCAGAGACTCCACGCGCTTGGCGAGGTCAGGATGGCTGTCCACCGCCCGCCGCCAGACTTCGTAGGCCATCGACACAGGATCGACATCCTCACCACCGTCGGCGAATCGGAAATCGGAGTGCTCGTCGTAGAGCCCGGAAATGACCGCTCGCTCCGTGTCGTCACCGAAGAACTTCTCGTCAGAGCCCAGCAACTCGGCGTTTTCCTCCAGGCGCCCGCGAATGCGGCCCCGCAGGTTTATCTCCTCGTCCACCGACCCGGCTGGCATCAGCGAATAAACCAGCACCGTTTCGGCCTGTTGTCCGATACGGTCCACCCGACCGGCTCTTTGTACCAGTCGCACAATGGCCCAGGGAAGGTCGTAGTTCACCACGATGCGGGCGTCTTGGAGGTTCTGGCCCTCAGAGAGGACGTCGGTTGATATCAGCACCCGCAGCACGGGTTGGCCTTGACCGGCGGTGACGCCCTGGTTGGCCCTGGGCGAGAAGCGGCGGGCCAGCGCGGTGGGGTTCTCTGAGTCCCCGGTGACCGCGGCCACCCCTTCGATGCCGCGCCGGATCAGTTCCTCTGCCACGTAAGCCGCAGTGTCCGCCGCCTCCGTGAACACCAGCACCTTCTCACCGGGGTGGCGCTGGGTGATCAACTCCACCAGTGAGGCGATCTTGCCATCGTTGTCGGGGTCCCAAGCCCCGAACTCGTTGAGGAGCGACCGTATCGCGTGGGTGTCGGAGCGCAACGCATCGTCAAACTGCTCAGTGAAGAGCTCTGGGCGCAACCAGCGGATCCGACCGGGTCGGGCCTCGGCCAGCTTCCGATAGGCCATTGCCGGAATCGAGAGGTCGGGCATTTCGTCAACGTTGAACAGCCCCTCCTCGAACAGGTCGCCCTCCTGGGCGTCGAACTCGGCCGACCACAGAGCGTTGTCCACCGACCCCACCGGTAAGTGCAGGTGGTGGTCGATGGCATGGAGAGCAACGAGGTTTCGCAGCGCGTGGCGGCGAAGCGTGGCCAGAAACGCCGGTCCCGAAGAGGTGAGGCGCTTGAACATCATGATCCGATTGAACCCGCTGAGGTTCCCATTGGCGGAGTTGTGGAGATCGTCGATCACATCCTGCTCGTCCTCGGTTGGCACCACCCGAGGATCGAGATACCGGGCCAGGTTGTAGCGGGGCAACAGCAGGTCGGCTATTGCATCGATGGTGTCCTGGTCCATCATGGCCGCGACCGGATCGCTGGGCGACACCACCCGCTCGAGCGGCACCGCCTCTCTTTCAGGGAAATGGAAGGGCCGCCCGTCACCAAAGGTGAGGTAGGGACGACCGTTCTCGTCCTCGTAGGCGTAGTTGTCCTGAATGAATCGACGGGTGCGCCGCACCAGAAACTGCGACATCAGATCCTGCCAATCTTCGAGGTGCTCTGATGCTTGGAATGCGGCCAGCGACGAGGTGCGGCCCTCGCACATTGCGGCGAACTCTGCGTCGCCGTGTTCAGCGACAGCCCGCTCGGGGCGTATACCCAGATCGTCGTCGGGCCTTACAAACAGCGCGATCTGAGCAGCCACATCGGCGAACCCCTTGTTGTAGGGGGTGGCGGTGAGCAGTAGCACTTTGGAGTCGTTCTCGGTGATGTAGTCGTGAAGGGCCTGGTAGTCCTTGCGCTTCGGGTTGCGCAGATTGTGGGACTCGTCGATGAGTACCAGCCGGTGCCGCCGCATGTCGGGCAGTTCTCGGGTGACCATCGACAGCGAGAGCACCCGACCGTGAATTTGAAACTCGTGCCGATACGACTCCCACATGTCCACCAGGTTTTTCGGGCACACGATAAGCGTTTCGAACCCGTTCTCCTCCTGGAGGAGTCGGGCGATGGCCGTGCCCACCATCGTCTTGCCCAGCCCGACCACATCGCCCACCATCGCCCCGCCCCGTTGGTTCACGATCCGGGCCGCGATCTTCACCGCCGCAGCCTGGAACTCCAGCAGCCTCTCGGCCATCGAAGCGGGCAGCCCGTACTGTATGAGCCCCTCGCGGGCCTCATATGACAGGTGGTAGGCCATCTTGAGGTACACCAGGTAAGGATCAAGCGGCGCCTCCGATGCCCACGACTCATCCAGCAGTTCAATCAACTCAATGTTCGCGGGCACCGTGAATTGGTCGACCCAGCGGTGCTCGAACCAGGCGGCGAGCTTGGCGGTGGCATCGGTGTCGAGGACGTCCACGTTCAGCTCGCCCTGATCGCGCAACCCGGCCCGGGTGAGGTTGGATGATCCGACATAGCCCACCCTGGGTGCCGCGGTGTCATCGCGATGGCAGAGATAGAGCTTGGCGTGGAGGCGGTGAGCCAGAAACAGCCGCACCTCCACATCGCCGTCGGCCATCTGCCGGCGCAAGTTCCGCAGCGCGATCTCGTCTTCGGCCGTAGGCAAGCCGATCTGGAGTTGGGCTCGAAGCTCCTTCACCGCCTCAAGGTGATGCTGCTCAGCCACCTCATTGGTCACCGGTTGCTCAGCCCGCAACCTCATCAAACGGCGCATCTCCGCTGAAGGACTCTCCGTCATACCAACCAGCAGGCGGGTCTTGGGCTTGTTGCTGTCTCTCTTTGGAAGCGCATCAACCGCATCAGCTATCAACCGCCACCCCCGCAAGTTGAAGTACCCCACCGCCGCGTCCAACGAGTGCGACGACGCCAGCGACTTGAGCATCACTTCCTCAAGCGAAGAGTCGATGTTGTCAAGAATCAGGGGCATAGGAACTACTCCCTGCTCCCGAATGTCATCCGGTCTCGCAGATTGCCGGCCGCATCGTACTGCTCCCGCGAAAGTCCCCAAGCCTGCGCCAACAACCAGTCCGCCTCATCGGTGAGGTGGCGCAGCTCTCCAAGGTCGTACCTGCCCACATCTACTCCGGCCTTCACCATCCACCGGATGTGATTGGGCATCTCTAGTTGTAGTGCCTCTGAACAGGCCAAAAGTCGCTCGACTAAACTTACGAGTTCCATGTCACACGGGGGGTCGGAGGGTACGCCCCCCGACGCTGCCGCGCCGCTCAACCTCTCGATGTCACACGGGAGTGCGGCCAGCACACCCCGTGTGACATCGAACTCGTCCCCATAGGCAAGCCACCACAGATACGCCCATCGACCTGCCAGAACCATCAGGGCTAGGTTTCGTTGTGTGGCATTCTCGAAATATAACCACCCTGATCTTTGTGATGAAGTGTAGGCAGGTTTTCGCGTGATGGGGTCGACAGTTGGTGGCTCTTTCTTGTACACCCCGAGTTGGTAGAGAGCTGTGGTCTTATAACCCAACGGGAAGTCACTTCGCTGTTGCAAAACGTTGTTTAGCTGGCTGTCGTTCCCGACAAGTGAAGTAAATGCTTCAAGGACTGGGCCAGGCCCAACAAACGGCCACATTGGAGATGGACCAAAGGCAAACAGACTTTGGTCAGGGCAAGCATACTCTAATGTTGGAAATAGTAAATCTCTTCCTTCTGTTAACCATCTTCTATATATTGACGTATGTATTCCTATTTTTTTGCCCCCTTGCTTACCAATCAGTATGGAATTTCTGACTCCAGCTGAACCCGCAAACAACCCACTTCTCCCTCCCCAGTATGTAGATATCCAAATACCCGCAAATCGACGTTGCAAGAATTCTCTCAATACGAAAAACCCTTTGTGAAAACAGATCGAGTGCATCACTATCATGGCAAATCGGCCATTGGCGTTTGCCAAAGTGGTCGCGCGCTCGGTGCAGACGGCATAGATGTCTGGGCAATTACCAGCCTCATACCCCATCCACTTGTACTGGAACTGCTTGCGTCTCTTGCCCTTGAGTCCGATGTACGGCGGGTTGCCGATGATCACGTCGAAGCCACCGTTTCTCCAGAAGGTGGGGAACTCGGCGAACCAGTGGAAGGGCTTGTGGGTTTCCCTCCACGTTTCGAGCGGCACTACGTCGCCTCGCATCTTGTGGAGGCCTCGGTCGGCTTGGTCGGTTATCCAGCCGATGCGGGTTCTCAGTAGGCCTTTGGCCCGGTGCAGGGCCGCTTGGTCGTCGGTCGAGTCCTGAATCGCTACAAACTCCTCGTAAGCCACCGCGGCCGACTCCACGGCGTCTTCCACCTCGTCGAACCCGAATGGCAGCACTCCCCTGCCTGAGAACCGCCGATCGATGTCTTCAGCGTCGGCGATTCCAACCAGGAGGTTGCCGGACTTGATGTTGAAGTCGAGGTCGGGGAGCGGCTCGATGTGGGAGGCGCTGTCGAGTTGGGCGGCCAACTTCAGAAACAGCCGCAGCTTGGCGATTTCGGCGGCTTCGGCCATGAGGTCGACGCCGTAGAGATTATTCAGGCAGAGAGTTTTATGCAGCCAGTAACGCTTGATGGGGTGGGCCCGAGCCTCTTGGAGGAATAGGGCTTCCACGCCCCCCCCGCGGCAATTTCTTCGGCGCGATTCAACACCGCGGCGTACAGGGGGTCGAGCACGTCGAGGGCGGCCAGCAGGAACGCGCCCGATCCCACCGTCGGATCGCAGACCGTAAGGGAACGCAGCACCTCGAACACTCGCTGGCATTCGTCGGCGTCATTGAGAGCGAACAGGTAGTCCACCATCAGAGCGCCTAGGTCCAGATTCTGCGTTACGGCGTCATTGATGTCACCAACCCCGCCGGAGTTCACCGTCTCCTTGACCTCCGCATGGCGCTTGCGGCGGTGGGTCACGTCGCACCATCGCTCACCGGGGAGAGCGATGTCGAGTGCCGCGTCAGGAAACTCGCTTGGTGGCAGGTCGCCATCGGGCAGAGGCACATCGACCCCATAGGACATCGCATCGTGCAGGTAGTCGTCTCCGCTGTTGGGCAGCAGCACGCAGGGGTCGTCCAATCCGGCATCGACAAGCCGGTCCACTACAGCGGGGATTATGGCGGAGGTTGCCATGTAGCCAGTCACGTCCGGCTTGGTGTAATACGCCCCCTGCTGCTTTTTGTTCACGTACTGCTCGAAGATAAATCCCAAGATGTCGGGGTTGATCTCCTTGGAGTCCCCGGTGGGCCTCTCGTCGAGGTGCCAACGCCACTGGTCAAAGAAGTCGAACAATTTCTCGAAAGCCGTGTCGGGTATCTGGATGTCGTAGGTGCTTTCCAGCGCGTGGGGCTCGAAGATTCCGCCGTTCACATAGGGCACATCGCCGATAATCTGCTCGATCGCCGGATCGTCGTAGCGGCGAGCCGCAGGCGGGCTCCCCAGCCCCTCGTGGAAAAACGGCAGCAGGAACCGACGAAAGAAGGCGTAGAACCGGTCGTCCCCAAGGCGCTCTCGCACCATGCCCAGCCGACTCCGGAGGTAGTGGCGGTCGCCAGCCACAAAGCCCTTTCGCTGAATGAAGTACACGAACATCAGCCGATTCATCAGAACCGACGCATACCAGCGCTGATCGTCTGGACGGGGAATGCCCTCGATGTGCTCTGCCAGCTGTTCATGATGGCCTTTGAACTCCCGAAAGAACGACTTGGTGACCTTCTCCACGTTGAACGACCGCCGCACCCGGTCGAGCACCTTGACTGCGGTCAGCTCCGGCTGCTCAGCCATGGTGAAACAAACATCGCTCAGACGTTGCAGCAAAGCATCGTTGCCGTGGTGCGGGCGATAGTGGTGGTCAACGAGCCGATGCCCTACTCCGGAAGGACGCTGCTCTGGCCACAGCCAAAGCTGCTCCCCCGGCGAGGCGAACACCACAAGCTGGTCACGCGACTGACGCTTTGCCGCCTTGACGATCTGGTGCTGCACAGACCGAGGCGGAATCTCGCCGCACTCCACCGACCAAACCGTCACGCCCCGCTTGTCGGCCACTGCCTCAGCTTCCCAACCTGATTCCTCCGCCTCCACGGTCACAGACAAGCCTTGGATGGGATTATCCCAGCCCAGCCGCCGGAACAACCCGCCGAAGTCATCAGCGTCCAGATACCCCCGCATCTCCTGGTCGGACGGCCCGGGCATCTGAGCAAGCTAGAGCAAAGGCCGTTCCCTGAGCCAGCCAGTCCAGTGAGTTGGAGCGACAGTAATGTCTTTGTGATCAATGTTGCTGTTGTTTCATATTTTCTAAGATATTTTCTCCTTTTACAAGATATTCGGAGGAGTATTGTCACTGATTGTCGGTATGCTTACAGCCATGAGATTTGCCCTTGACCAGGCCGAATACACAGAGGCCGTTGGTACCGCTGGGAGCGGTTGCGGGGCTGCGGTGTGCGTCGAGGCAGTGGATGTAGTCGGCTTGTCTGAAGAGGGATTGCGGTCCCGGATCAAGTCGATCGGGCAGGCCGAGTCGAAGTTGGCGGCAATGAAGTCCCAGGCCGTGGCGGAGATGGCGCGCCAGCACAACGCGGTCGCCGCCGAGCGGATCGTCCGAGAGGAATTGCAATCCTCCAAGCGGGCCGCCCGCCACGACGTGAAGACGGCCGAGAGGCTGGCCACTCTGGGGGCCACATCGGAGGCTCTGGCAACCGGCGACATCCCCCAAGACCATGCCCGGCTGATCGCACGGGCATCCTCAGATGGGCCCATCGACGAACAAGCGCTGGTGGACGCGGCCAACCGGGAACTGGCCAACGCCCGCCTATCAGATGGCACCCCGCTGCCGATGCAAGAACTGGTCCGGCTGGCCCTCAAAGCCGACATATTCCCCGCCGTGTTCGACGCCAAGACCCAAAACCTGTGGCTCGGACGCTCACGGCGCACCGCCACCGAAGCCCAGCGCATCGCCCTCATGGTGCGCGACCAGGGCTGCATCGGCTGCGGCGCCGCCCCCAACCAGGGCTTCGCCCACCATGTGAAGTTCTGGAAGAACGGCGGTCCCACCGACTACCCCAACCTCGTGTTGGTCTGCAACGACTGCCACCACGACATCCACGACCACGGTTTCCAAACCACCCAAGACCCCGGCACCGGCCGCTGGAAAACCCAGCCCCCACCCGAAGCTTTTCCCGACACCGGAACCTCCGCCTGGCAGCCCAATCATCTCGACTCAGTACTGCTGAACTGAAACCTTGGGCTTCGCCCCGAGGTTGCCCCCTCTTTGTGGAGACAACCGGATTCATTGTGGAGACAAAGTTGGGGAATGCTCAGGTACACTGCACCCGATGGAGGTGGCGGCAGTTGCCGTGGTGGGACATCACCTGTGTTCCAGGCTGGTCGACGTCACCAACGACCTAGGCGCCCTGGAGTCCAAGGGTTTCTGGGCTGTTGCCATAGATTTCCACGGCAAGGCAGTGTGTGCCCGCTTCGACTCGATCCGCCCCGCCCGTCCCTGGAAGGGGCGTCCCTGGAAGGGCCTTCCGTCCGACACCTGGAACAGCTCGCTCGACCGCGGAGGCTTCACCTCCAGGGTTTCGGTGATTCGGGAGATGATCGCCGCCGGCGACGTCTACCAGGTCAACCTCACTCGCCGCCTCAACGCACCGCTCACCGATCCTGACACCGATATTGCCGCGCTCGGCGCGGCTCTAGCCGACGGTAACCCGGCACCCTACGCCGCAGTCCTTCGTCTGCCCGACCACGGCGTTCACATCGCCTCGGCCTCCCCTGAGCGATTCTTGGAGCGGAAGGGTCGGTGGGTGAAATCGTCTCCCATAAAAGGCACCGCAGCCGACCCGTCGGGTCTGACGCCCAAGGATCAAGCGGAGAACCTCATGATCGTCGATCTTGTGCGCAACGACCTCGGCCGCGTGTGCGACTTCGGAACGGTGAGTGTGCCCGCACTGTTCTCCTTGGAGCACCATCCCGGCCTGGTCCATCTGGTGAGCACCGTTCGGGGGCGATTGGCACCCGGCTGCGGATGGCCGGAGCTCATCTACGCCACCTTCCCCCCGGGTTCGGTAACCGGCGCTCCCAAGCTGGCCGCCCTCGACGCCATCGATGCCCTTGAAACGCAACCTCGAGGGGTGTACTGCGGCGCGGTGGGATGGGTCGACGCCGACCGCCAGCGGGGCGACCTCAACGTGGCCATCCGCACGCTTTGGATCGAAGACGGGTACCTCCACCTTGGCACCGGAGGCGGTATCACCCATGACAGCGACCCGGAAGACGAATGGCAGGAAACGGAGCTGAAAGCCAAGCGGCTCCTGGCCGTGGCCACCGGTGAGTACATCCCGATATGACCGAGCCGCAGACTCCCGCTGAGGCTTCGCCAACGGCCCGCATCGTGTGGAT
>MKWU01007374.1_pt1 | contig 10576 bp, 2 predicted proteins | sample 809101 | NCBI WGS metagenome assembly MKWU01 (sample SAMN05860141, study PRJNA318959) | sponge metagenome | host: Aplysina aerophoba | place: Slovenia: Piran, Adriatic Sea, Gulf of Piran | collected 2013-05-07
AGGTTTTCGTCGTCGTGCCGTCCTCGGCCGTGACCGTGACGGTGATCCGGTTCGCGCCTTCCGCCAGGGCCACCTCGGCCCCGGGCTCGATCGCTACCGTCGCCCGGGAGTGGCTCCCCGCGGCCGCCCCCCCCCTCGCCGCCGCGCCGGAGAACGCCCCGATGTCGACGCCGGACAGGCTGAGGCTGGAAAGCGTCGCGTCGCGCGACACCGAGTTGATGGTTACTGTCGTCGAGCCGATCGAGGAACCTCCGTGGGAGGCCGTCACCGTGACGGTCTCGTCTTCCTCCTCCGCCTGGTCCGCCGCAGCCACGAGCGTGGCTGTCGCCGAGGTCGCCCCTGCCGCCAGCGTCAGCGTCGGCGGCAGGCCCGTGTAGTCCGCCGCAGCCGCCGTCCCGGATGTGGCCAGAGAAATGGTCTGAGCCTCCGCAAATGTCACCCCGTTGGCGATCGCCACCGTCAGCGTCGCGCTCTCGCCCTCGTTGATCGTTGCCTGCTCAGACGACACGGTGAACGTGGCCGCGTCGTCATCCTCAACCGTCACCGTGGCCGACGACGCCGTACCGATGGTGTAGCCGGTGCCGGCAGTCACGGTTGCCGTGACCGTACTGTCGGCCTCCACCACGCTGTCCCCGGATGTAGGCACGCTCAGCGTCGCTCTCGTCGCACCCTCCGCAATGGACACCTGGGCTGGTGGCGTGCCGGCCACGACCGAGGCGCTCTCGGTCACGCTGACCGCGACAGTGAGCGCCTCCGGCGCTGCTTGGTCCAAGCTCACCGTGTAGGTTGCCGCTGTGCCCTCCGTTACTGGAGTGGGGCCCGCTGCGATCGTCGCCACCGGCAGGGCCGCCCGCGTCACCGTCACCCGGTAGGTCTGCGTTGTCGTGCCGTCCTCGGCCGTCACCGTGATTACGATCTCGTTCGGGCCTTCCACCAGGGGCACTTGGGAATTCGGCTCGAGCGCTACCGTCGCGGCGGAGTGGGTCGGCGTTGCCGTCACGGTCGTCGTCGTGACTGCATTCGTGACGCTCGCCTCGTAGGCCGTCAGCGTGCTGGAAAACGCCCCGATGTCGATACCGGACAGGCTCAGACTGGACAGCGTCGTGTCCTGCGAGACCGAGTTGATGGTCACGGTCGCCGAGCCGATCTCCGAGCCGCCGTGGGAGGCCGTCACCGTGACCGTCTCGGCTTGCTCCTCCTCCCGGTCCGTTTCCGCCGCGAGCGTCGCCGTCGCCGAGGACGCCCCGGCCGCCATGGTCAGCGTCGGCGGCAGGCCCGTGTAGTCGGCGGCCGACGCCGTCCCGGAGGTGGCCAGAGAGATGGCCTGGTCGGCGGCGAAGGTCACCCTGTTGGCGATTGCCACGGTCAGCGTCGCGCTCTCGCCCTCGCGGATTGCTTCCGGTTCCGTGGACACAGTGAACGCTGCCGTGTCGTTGTCTGCCACTGTCACCGCGGCCGACGCCGCCGTGCCGACAGAGTAGCCCGTGCCCGGAGTGACAGTAGCCGTGATCGCGCTGGCCGCCTCTACCACGCTGTCCTCGGCGGTGGGCACGATCAGCGAGGCGGTCTTGTCCCCCGTTTCGAACGTCACCGACGACGACCGCGTGCCGGACAGGACCGACTCGCCCCCCTGCACGCTCACTGCCACGGTCAGCGCCTCTGTCGCTGCCTTGTTGAGCGTCAGCGTGAATGAAGCCGGGGTACCTTCCGTGACAGGGCTGGTGCCACCCGCGATGGTCGCGACCGGCAGGGCCGCCCGCGTGACCGTCGCGGTGTAGGTCCTGGTCGTGGTCCTGTCCTCGGCCGTGACGGTGACTGTAATCGAGGTTTCCCCCTCCGCCAGGGTCACGTCCGGCCCCGGGTCGATCGCCACCGTCGCACCGGAGTGGTTGGCGATGGCTGTTACCGTCGTGGCGGTAACGGAACTTGCGACGCTCGCCATGTAGGCTGTCGTCGTGGCGGAAAACGCCCCGATGTCAATGCCGGACAGGCTCAGCCCGCTCAGCGTCGCGTCGCTCGACGGAACGATTCCCAAGAAAATCGCGCTCACTGCGCCCCACGTCTGATCGGTATCCTTCCCACGCACGAATACGATATGCCGACCCGTGCTCAAGCCACTCGTGTTGAGCCTCGCCGTATACAAGCCCTCCCCCTGGCTCGTCATCGGAATCGCCACGGGCGATGGGTCCGAGGACCACGGTGGCGTGTCGATGTAGTACTCGGCAGCCGAGACGTCCTGTACCGACTCGACACCGTTCGAGTTCTGGAACTGCCGGTCAGTCAGTGTCGCGCTGAGCGCGACCGTTGTTCCTGACCTAACAGCGTTTGGCCACTTTCCGGCACTCAGGGAGAGTGAGCCGCTCACAACGTCCGGGCCCGAGGGAGTGATGTACGGTGCCCGCGCGACCTTGGCTGCGTAGTACAGGGATGGCAGGTTCTCGGAAACTACTGTCTCATTGAAGTCCGAGCATCTCTCGAAGAACCTCGTGCCGAGTTCATATGTGACCGCCGCTACGCCGAGCTCCCCGTATGCGAAGTCATCCGCCGATCCGTCCGTCACGTACAATCCCTGCGACTTCATGGGTCTGTAGTCGTTGAAGAATGCCAGCTTGCGGGCGAGAGTCTGCAGCTTGTCGTGGTTCGCTGCCCTTGCCGCAAAGCCATATGGGAACAGGATCAACTCACCTGAACTGTGAGCGTCCAGCATGATGCCCGTGGTGTCGGCGGGAGCCGCATCGAAAAGCCCTGCCCCTCGCTGGTCCCGGAAGATCCGCCTCATGTAGTCCTGGATGGCTTGTACCTCGGGCTCCGACGCTGGCGAACCGCCGTTATAGGTCGGCTTGCATTGGTTGTCGCTAGAGCCACCGCAGCAGTCCCACATGAAGTCGAAATTGCGGTTGAGGTCCGTGCCCCTCCCGAGAGCACTGCTTTGAAACACGTCAACAAAGCAGGAATTTTGCCTCCTGTTCTTCCTCCACAAGACTCCGGATTCCGCCACCTTTCGACCGTCCGGGTTGGCTTGCAAGACCAAGTGAATCTCGTGATGGTCGAGGAGCCAAGTCGCGTCTGCGTCAATGCCGTAGTTGTCGGTCAGGTGCTCGGCGAAGCGGGTCATGAGTTCGGCCGGCGTGTACTCGCGGCCGTGGATCGACGACAAGCCGAGGAACACGGGTTTCGGGCCGGGTACCTGGGCATTGGTCAAGACCAGGACATTGATGTCGTAACCGTCTGATTCTCCACCCTTGAGCCAGGAATCACCGATGTCGGACCAGCTGGCCAGGCCAGGGAACTTCTCGACAATTGCCTCGGCCGACGCAAAGGTCTCCTCGACGGTCCGGTAACAGGAATAGCCGCTAATGCCCCTAACGGCAGCTCTGGGAGTCGGAAGCAACTCCCTTGAGGACTTTCCTATCGAAGGAGCGAGGATGCGCTCGAGATCTTCCGGGCTGACGATTTCCACTCTCAGTCCTCGTCGCCGCAGCTCCTCGAGCTGTTCGAGGGTCACCTCCGCGACGAGTTGTTGCCGGTCGTAGTCAGTGACAATCGGCTCCAGGCTCGCCGCCAGGAGCGCGCCGGTGGCTTCACCCTCGAAGTAGATCCTGACAATCTGCAGTTCGTGCATGGCTTGCCAGGAGACATCTTTGGTGGCCCGCGTGACCAAAATGGTGACCGTGGCGGTACCGGTATCCGTGCCGTCGGAGGCGGTTACCGTGACCGAGTAGGACGACTTGGCATCGTGGTTGTAGGTGACGCCGGACTTGGTCCGGATTTGCCCGCTCGTCGACACGATGTCGAAGGAGGCCGCGTCGGTGCCCCCGAGCGAATATGTGAGGGTGTCGCTCGAGTCCGTGTCGGTGGCGGTGACGGCAGCGCCGACGTTCTGTCCCGCAGGGGCGTTTTCGGCGACCGAGCGGGTGGCCGTGGCGGGGTTGAACACCGGGGCGCTGTTCTGGGCGGCGGCCGGAACAGCGAGCACGGGCAGGACGACCAGCGCGAGGAGCAGCAAGCACCGGTTGTTCTCGAAGGAACGCCCGCGATTCACCGGGCGTGCACCACGTACCAACCCGCAGTGCCGCGCATGGCCTCCTCCGGAGGTTCCGCCAGTCCACCCCGTACTGAGTGGATCCAGGTGGATGGGACGGGCATCCACGAGCCTACACGCTCCCGGGGGGGTGCACGAATGGGACACCCGGGCCGTCTCCCCGCCCGACCAGATCCCGCTCGGCCGGCTGCGCGGCGGGCTCCTCCGCTCTTCTCCGTGCCCCATCCGACCTCCGGGCGACCCGGCCGGCCGCGCGCCCTTGACGCCGGCCTCGATGTCCCGTGCAGGCTGGAATTGCCAGCACTAGGAGCCGTTCCGCGACGCTGGCCGCCTACGGGCACTGCCACCGGGTCGAGTTTGAATACCGTTTGTAGTGACGACTGGGAAGCCGATTCCGGACAGTCGCCGCGAAAAAACCGCTATGCGGTGACCTTGCGACGGGCCCCGGCGCTGCGGCCGGCCGGTCGCGGGTAACCATACGCCTCCGCCGGATCCGCCGCATCAGTTCCACGACGCCTCCGCCGAGGAAACGATGTTCGCCCACGGCCATCTCGCACGGCACAACGCCGAGCGACCAGATTTCGTCGGCTCGGCCGGCCGGTCGGAGACGACCTCCGGAGATGCGTAGCGCAGCGTGCCGCCCGCCAGGCTCTCGACGATGAGAAACGTGCGGTTCTGGCAGGACTCGATGCCGCAAATCTGGGCCACAGCGGAGTGCGTCAGCTCCGCCATCGCCCACGCTTCCGCCATCTGTCCCGTCCGGCCAGAAGACTCCGCACCCGGGAGGGGAGCCGCATCGAGGATCTGTCGCCGCTGGACGGGCTGGAAGGCCTGACGGCACTTGGGCGAGACGATCTGGAGCCACCCGCGGCTAACAGCGTTCGCGCCGTGCGTTCGAGTACGCTCGAACCCGGCGCCCCCGAAGAGTGATCCGCGAGCGCTCGCTTCAGCAACGCAAGTCGAATTCCCGCGGTCTGCAAGTGCGCTGCGGGTCGCGAAGTCACATGCCTCAGGCAACTTGCCATGCGGCTGCTGGAGGAACAGCTGCTGCGCGAGATCGTCTCGGGCCGTTGTCTCCGTCGCGGCATCGCTGTGCGCGACTCCCCAGCCACCGAGCGCACGGGCATCCCCCGTGGCTCAAAGTACGGTCCGCCGGACAGCATGGAATGTCTTTTGGCGGCCTGCGTGTCCGGATTTCGTTTCCCGGCCGTCTCAATCCATGTTGGGGCGGATTGTCTGTGTAGCGGGCACTGCCTCCCCGGATCAAGAGTCCGACGAGGGTCCGTTGCAGCGCTTCCTTAGGTCTCCTATCTCCTGCCCAAGACGGGCGTCCGACGGCGTCGAACGGGGAGGCCGTGCCAGAGAGCCGATCAGCGACGCTTGCGACCGGTCTGGCGTCTGGGCGTCCGGAAGTCCTGATGACAGGCGACCTACCGTGACCGTCGCCAAGTCCGGAGATTCCGTCGCGGCTGGCCCTCGGGCGCGACGTCTGAAAAATCTTGTGCCAAAACCCGACTGGCTGAGTGCACCGACCGAAGCGAACCGCAGAATCAAATCGACAGGGTCCCGTCCTGCAACGTCTGGAGGCAGCGGCCAAAGCCCCCATGCGGGTTGGCGGTCCCGCCTTCGCACGCCTGCGGGTGACGGCACGGCGGTCGAACGAGGCAAGGACCCCCGCCGACTCAGGCCACGGAGCGGGACTCGAGCCTGCGCCAATGGGCGCTGGTGTGCCGTCCGCCGCAAGTTCGCCGTTCGGCGCGCGAAACGGTCCATCTGGCCGGGCTTCGCAGCCTTGTTGATGTGTTGGTCACCGGCCTTCGCCGATCCGGTGCTGTGGTACGAGTCGGCGGCGGCGAACTGGCATGAGGCACTACCTGTCGGGAACGGTCGCCTGGGCGGTATGGTCTTCGGCAAGACCGGTTCGGAACAGATCCAGTTGAACGAGGACACGCTCTGGACGGGAGGGCCGGTGGAGCTCGCACGCGCTGGGGCCCACGAGCATCTGCCTGAGATTCGCCGGCTCTTGTTCGAGGGCAAATACTTTGAGGCCGAGCAACTCGTCGAAGAGGAGTTTCTCGGCCATCGTTCCTTTGGCGACCTCAGGACCTACCAGACGCTGGGCGACCTGTGGATCGACTCAGGCCACCCGGAGAGCCAGCAAGAGTATCGGCGCGAACTGGATCTCGAAACCGGCATCGCGCGAACGGAATGGACACGGGACGGCGTCCGCTTCCATCGCGAGGTGTTCGCGAGCGCGCCGCACGACGTTCTCGTGGTTCGCCTCGGGGCGGACACGCCGGCATCCATCGATGTGCGGGTCCGGCTGTCCCGCATGGCGGGTGCGACTTCGTCGGCCAGCGGCCACGATGCCATCTTGAGGGGGAGGGCGCAGAGCGAGGGCCATCCGCCGGGCATGCACTTCGAGGCGCGCGCGCGCGTGGTTGCGGCAGGGGGAACTGCCGCGGCAGGCGTGAACGCCGTGAGGATCTCGGGCGCCGACTCGGCGGTGCTGATCGTTGCTGCCGCGACAGGCTATTACGGGACGGATCCCGCAGCGGAGGTCTCGGCTCGACTGTCTGCTGCCGCGGCCGCGGGTGACGAGACGCTGGTCGCAGTACATATTGCCGACCACGCCGCCATTTTCAACCGGGTGGCCCTGGACCTGGCGGGCGCGGGCAAGCGACTACACCCGACAGACGCACGCCTCGACGCAGTCAAGGGAGGGACCGCGGACTCGGATCTGCTGGCGACGTACTTCCAGTTCGGGCGCTATCTGCTGATGGGATCTTCGAGGCCGGGGTCGCTGCCGGCGAACTTGCAGGGACTCTGGAACTTCCAGTTGGATCCCCCGTGGCGGTCCGACTATCACATGAACATCAACTTCCAGATGAACTACTGGCTGGCAGACGTGGCGAACCTGTCCGAGATGCAGGAGCCCATGTGGGATCTGCTCGAGGGTCTGAGCGCCGACGGCCGTACGACCGCGCGGGTCCACTACGGGATGGGTGGCTGGGTTTCCGCCGCCACAACAGAGCCGTGGTGGCGCTCGGCACCTGGAGCCCGTGCGCGCGGCGGGATGTGGCCGACGGGCGGGGCGTGGGTAGCCAGGCGAATGTGGGAAGCATACCTGTACGGGAAAGACGCGACTTTCCTGCGCGACCGCGCCTACCCCGTGCTCAAGGGAGCCTCCGAGTTCTTCCTCGACTGGCTCGTGGAAGAGCCCGGTACCGGGCTGCTGGTCAGCGGGCCGTCGACATCGCCGGAGAACTGGCTTGAATCGGATGGAAAGGTCAGTTCGGTCACGATGGGCCCGGCCATGGATCAGCAGATCATCCGGGAGCTGTTCGAGAACGTGCTCGCGGCCGCGGATGTGCTGGACATCGACGACCAGTTCGTCGCCGCCGTGCGGGAGAAGCTGGGGAGGCTGGCGACCGCGCTGATTGGCAGCGATGGCCGGCTCATGGAGTGGCGTGAGGAATTCGACGAGCCTCAGCCCGGACATCGCCACATCTCGCACGCTTTCGGACTCCATCCGGCCTCGCAGATCACAGTCCGGGGCACACCGGAGATGGCGGCTGCGGTCCGGAAGTCGATCGAACACCGCCTGGCCTCGAACTATCAGCGGACAGGATGGAGCCTGGCTTGGCTCGTGAATATGTGGTCGCGCCTCGAAGACGCGCAGAATGCATACGCTGCGCTGAACTCGCTGCTTACGCGGATGACGATGGACAACCTGTTCGACGAACATCCGCAATGGGGAAGGCCCTACCGCATTTTTCAGATCGACGGCAACCTTGGAGGTGCCGCCGGAATGGCCGAGATGCTCCTGCAGTCCCACGGCGGCGAGATCCACCTGCTGCCAGCTCTGCCTCAGGCGTGGGGTGATGGCGCAGTCGAGGGGTTGAAGGCTCGCGGCGGGTTCGAGGTGTCGATGGCCTGGTCGGAAGGCGCCCTGTCGACGTTGCGGATCCACTCCCGGTTCGGCGAGCCCCTGCCGGTCCGAGTCGCCGGCGGCAATCTGCAGGCATTGTCGCTGGCCGCGGGCGAAACCGGTTGGTACGACGGGCAGTTGGGGGTCATGGCTGCCCCGCAGAGCCTTGCGGCGCCCGCCGCAGCGAGGGCAACGGACGCAACCGAGACGTCGTTGACGCTTGAATGGCGGCCGCCGCTGCTCGCGGCGCGCTCGGTGACCGAGTACCAGGTGCAGTTCCGCAGGAAGAGGGCGACCGAGTATCGGGATTGGCCGCTCACCGGCGAGTCAGGGGTGACGACAATCACGGGTCTTGACTCCGGAGAGACGTACCAGCTGCGGGTGAGAGCGAGGGATTCGGATGACTGGGGCGCTTGGTCCACTCCGGTGGAGCAAGCGACCGCCGGGGTGCGCATTCCGAAGCTGAGTGCGCTGTCGCTCTCGGGGATCGACATCGCTTTCGACCGCAACACGCTCACGTACGTTGCGGCCACCTCCCTGCCCTCGACCACCGTGACGGCGGCGGCGGACCAAGGTGCCAGCGTGACAATCGCCGACGCGAACGGCAGCACGGACGGGCTAACGAGGGCCGTCAGCCTGGCAAAGGGCGCCAACCTCATCACGGTCACCGTGACCGAGACGGTCGCGGGGCTGCCCACTAGCAGCACCTATCAGGTGACAGTTCATCGTGGCGTTCCCTTGACGGCTGCGTTCGAGAGCGTCCCGGGGTCCCACGACGGCTCGACGGAGTTCAGGATCCGGCTGCGGTTCAGCGAGGAGGTCAATCTCAGCTACACGGCCTTCACCAACGGCTTGCTGACGGTGTCGGGCGGCACGGTGGGCCAGGCCCACCATCTGGACCCGCCTAGCAACATCGTGTGGGAGTTCCCGGTGAGGCCGGGCGGGTCGGCAAACGTGGTCATCGCGCTTCCGATGTCCTCGCGGTGCGACCGTGCCATCGCGGCCTGTACGTTCGACGGCAGGCCGCTGGCGGCCGCTGCAAGCGCCACGGTGGCGGGGCCGGGCCACCCGAAGATCACGGGATCGACCTCGCTCGAAGTCCTCGAAAACGAGACCGCCGTGGCGACGCTAGCGGCGACGGACGCGGACACGCCCGCAGCGAACCTCCAGTGGTCGATCGCGGGCGGCGTGGATTCCGCCCACTTCACGATCGCGGGCGGCGCGCTGGCCTTCGCAGCGGCGAAGGATTTCGAGAATCCGGACGACAGCGATGGCGGCGGCAGCTATCAGGTCACGGTGCAGGTCAGCGACGGCGAGAGCAACGGAACGGCGGACCTCACGGTCGCGCTGCTGAACCGCAACGAGGCGCCGACGGCGAGCGCGGGCGCCGACCAGGGCGATGTCAAGGAAGGCTCCACCGTGGCCCTTGCCGGCAGCGGCTTGGACCCGGATGCCGGAGACACGCTGACGTATACCTGGACGCAAACCGAAGGCCCGGAAGTGGTCCTATCCGACCCCGCCGTGGCGGAGCCCAGCTTCACGGCACCGACGAGGCTGACCGAGGACGCGACACTGGCCTTCACGCTGCGTGTGGCGGACCAGGCCAGCCTCTTCCACGAGGACGCGGTCTCGGTGGTCGTGAAGGCCCGTCCGCCGCCCGTGGCGACGATCGCGGCGGGCGGCAGCCCGGTGACGGAAGGCACGGCTGCGACGTTCACAGTGAGCCTGGATGCCCCGGCTGCCGCGCCGCTGGCGGTGGCCGTCAGCGTGTCGGAGACGGGTGCGTCTCTGTCCGGCCCGGCACCCGCAACGGTGGAGTTCGCGGAAGGCGAGTCCAGCAAGGCGCTGTCGCTAGCCACGGCCGATGACCTAGTTGTGGAACAAGACAGCACGGTAACGGCGACGGTGACGGCCGGCACCGGCTACGCAGTCGGCACGGAAGCCTCGGCCTCGGCAACCGTAGAAGACGACGACACGGCGACATTCACGGTGTCGGCGGATGCCGATGCGATCCGCGAGGGAGGAAGCGCGACGCTGACCGTGGCGATCGCCAACGGGGTGGCCTTCGCGGAGGAGCAGACCATCTCGCTGGCGCTATCCGGCACGGCGGCCGCGACCGACTACACGGGGGTGCAGCCGACGCTGACGCTGGCGGCGGGGGCATCCTCGGCGACCGCTACACTCACGGCAGCGGTGGACGACGAGGAGGAGGAAGCCGAGACCGTCACAGTCACGGCCTCCTACGACGGCTCCGAGATCGGCTCGGCGACCGTGACGATCAACTCGGTATCGCATGATGCAACCCTAGGCTCGCTGAGCCTAAGCAGCATCGATATCGGGACGTTCTCCGGCACAGAGACGTCCTACCAAGCGAGCGTCGGGAACTCGGTCACTGCCACGACGGTGACGGCGACGGCGGCCCACTCCGCCGCGACCGTGGCGATCGAGCCGGGTTCCCAGGTATCTCTCGCGGAAGGCGCGAACCCGATCACCATCACGGTGACGGCTGAGGACGGGACGACGACACAGCCCTACAGGGTGGCGGTGACCCGGGCGAGCCTGCCGGTGGCGACGATCGCAGCTGGCCCCATTCCAGTAACGGA
>MKWU01007378.1_pt1 | contig 10572 bp, 13 predicted proteins | sample 809101 | NCBI WGS metagenome assembly MKWU01 (sample SAMN05860141, study PRJNA318959) | sponge metagenome | host: Aplysina aerophoba | place: Slovenia: Piran, Adriatic Sea, Gulf of Piran | collected 2013-05-07
CCTGTCGGGAGAGCAGCCCCCAGGCCGAAAGCGGGCCGACAGATCTCGACAATGACACGAAGTCAGGTTGGTGGAGAGTCAGACCCGCCCCGGCCTGGGGGCACCTATAAGTATGAGTGGTTGGTGGGGCCTCCGTCCTGCCAGTGGATGATGTGGTGTGCTTGACACCAGGCTGCTTTGGCTCCGCATCCGATGCAGTGTTTGTCTCGGGCGATCAATGCTGCCCGTTGGGTTCCGCTGGCGGTCCGCCGTGCCCGTCCCAGGTCCAGGGGTATCGAAGCGCCTGAGAAGATGGCGGGGAGTATCTGAGCGTCGCATGCCAGGTGCCGTAGGGTTTTGGCGGGCAGGGGAGTACCGTCTGTTAGGCGGGCGTCTTTGAGTTGTTGGCTGATGGTGTCGTAGTCGGCGATCAGCAACAATTTCACGTTTTGGGGGCGACCGTGTTTGTCTTTGCCCTGGCGGGTGAGCAGTTCTGTTAGAGCGTCGGCCATGCGCTGTCCCGCCGAAACCCGGTTCCGGGGGTCCTCTTCATGCCACAGTTCGTTCATCATGTGGGACACCGCGGTTTCGATCCGAGCACCGGTGATCGGATCGAACCTTCCATACAACACCGTCATCCCATCATCAACATCGGTTTTGAGGGTGGCGTATCGCCGGGATCGTTGATGTTCCAACTTGGAAACACCATCATCCTGAGCATGTTTCTGTTCGTGTTTGCGGACCGTGGCGGCGAACTTGTCAGGAGATTGGCTACGGGCATCGTCCAACAGTTCTTCTTCGTTGATGGTTTCCCGTTGGTTGGCGCCGGCCAGGATCCGCGCATTGTCATACGATATTTCTCCTTTGCGGAGTCCTTCTCTGGTTTTGGGCAGTTTTTCCAGTTCCCCGGCGGTTTCCACTTCCGAACGGGCTTTCCTTCGGGGGAGCAACCCTTCTTTCTGTAAGACGGTTTCGGTGTGTTTGGTTCCTTGACGTCGGCGCATCTCGCGCAGGACCTCGGCGCGGAACCCGGCCAGTTGATGCTGGGCGCGGATGGTGGCCTTCATCATGTCCTGCAACTGTCTGACAGTGGCGCCTGTGACCGCCAGCCTGGGAAGCGACACATGCACCTTGTGGGCGGCTACTCCCACGGTTCCATCGTTCATGCACACCAGTATGCACAGGGGGTGTGACAAAACACCATGACATATCACTAAGTTGCGAAAACAAACACTAATAAAGTGAGCTACGGCGTATTCTTGGTGGAAATGGTGGCGGCAGAATCAGCGGATGTGAGCATCTCCCGCTCCGAAGCGGAGAGCGCTGCAGCGGGTTGGCTCGGTGAACTAGTCTCCAGCGGAAACACGATTGGACCTTCTCCACTCCAACCAGTGTGGAATGCCGACCGGTCCCCGAACTCCCATGCCGGGTTTTCTCCTTCGCCGAACAGATCCAAGGGGGTTTCGCACCCTGTTTCGGCCTCATTGCCGTATACAAGCATCGCCTTCAGTCCTTGCAATACACCACCGTGGACCCGGTAAGCAAGGATCCCCTCCCCCCGGACCTCGCCCTTGTCCGAGATCGAAACGATAATCGACATTCGGAGCCTTGGCATTACAGTATTGGTAGCGCTTCATCTCGGATGCCAGTGGCATCGGGGATGGTTACCCACCCGGCCCTTCCTTGGGCCGGGTCTTTTAATGGGCCATCGGAAAAAAGTGGGGAGTGGAGAATCCGGCGGATGTGGTTGGTGATCCTACGCCGATGGTGTTGTGGAAGGTCAGGAACGAGCCGGTTCGGGGCCTGTGTAACGGGCGCTGGGGCGCAGGAGTTTGCCGTTCTGAGCTTGCTCCAGCACGTGAGCGGACCAGCCGATCGAGCGGCTCACCGCGAAGGTGGGAGTGAACATCTCCCGCGGTAGCCCCGCCAGTTCCAGCACAACCGAGGCCCAGTATTCGACGTTGGTGAGAATGCGCTGGTTGGGTTTCCAGTCGGCCAGCACTGCCAGTATCTCTTCTTCGATGCCGGCCGCTCGTTCCACCAGATCTCCGCCCAGGTCCTCGGCGGCGGAGCGCAACACCACTCCCCGGGGGTCGTTGACCCGGTACACGGCGTGCCCAAATCCCATGATCTTCTGCCCCGAGTCCAGCCGGGACCGCACCCATTCCGCGGCCCGCGCCGGTGTGCCGATCTCGTCGATCATGTCCATCACGCGGCTGGGAGCGCCGCCATGAAGCGGCCCGCTCAGAGCGCCCAGGCCGGCCACCAAGGCGCTGGCCATGTCCGCTCCGGTGCTGGCCACCACCCGGCTGGCGAAGGTGGAGACGTTGAACCCATGGTCGAGGGTGGTGATCAGATACTGCTCCACGGCCCGCGCCGCATCCTGGCTTGGTTCGGTCCCGGTGTTCATTCTCAGATAGTCGGCGGCATGTGACAGGCTGGGGTCGGGTCCCAGCGGATCCAAGCCGGCTCTGCGGCGCTGGTGTCGGGCCAAGACGGTGGGTACCACGGCGGCCAGTCGGAGAGCATCACCACGGCGCTCATCGGCACTGCGATCAAGCAGGGGACCCCGGCCCTCTATTGCGGCCACTGCCAGAAGGCCCACCCGCAACACCGACATGGGATCGTCCATTCGAGAACTGGCAGCATCTACCACTTGCGCCGCTTCCTCGGGGATCGCCCTCATCGGACCCGGGTCGATGACGGGCGCCTCAGGAGGCAGGGCGCCGTTGATCTGTAGCGCCCACACCTCTTCCAGTGTCCGGGTGCGGGCCAGGTCGACCGCGTTGTATTGGCGGTAATGAAAGAAGCCCTCCTCGCCGCGGACCGCTCCCAGATCGGTGTCGGACACCGCTAGTCCCTTGAGTCCGGGCGGGGCGATCTGCATGGTCATCTTATTCGGCGGGAGGTAGAGCCGGGCACGGGAAGCAAACCGCCCGGCAGGAGAAGATTGTTGCTCATCGGATGGCGCGGACTGCCTTAGAGCAACCTTATGAATGTCACATCCGGCATTGTAACTGTGGAGCGCATGTAGCCCACCATCGGCAGCGGAGTGCGGGATGGACCAAACGGTATGATGCGGCATTGACGAGTCCCCGGGAGGCACTCATCTCCAACGCTTCCCCGTTACCCGGACACTCTCCGTTGCAGACCTCGGTGGCCCTCACCCGCTCTGCGGTGGTGGGGTTTCTGGTGTTCGCTCTTCACCCTGCTGTTGGTGGTCATCATCGTGATGCTGGAAGCAACTGAGGTTCTGTGGCCAGGATTCCTGCTTGGGATAGGATTCATCACCCTTCTGACAGGATTCGTCTGCTCCGTCGTCGCCATGACCCGACGCCGTCGGATTGACAGGCAGAGTCACAGAATGGCGGTAGCCGGCCTGGTGATCTCAGCGGTGGTGGTCGTGGCGATACCGATTCTGTTGCTCCTGGCGTTTTTCATCTTCCTGAACGAATCCTTCACCTAGAAGCACACCACGCCCTACCAGCCACCCAGTTGATCCATCTCGGCCCACACCGCTTCCTCCGGTTCCTCCACCGCGGGAAACTCCATCAACTCAGCCACCGACTGCGGTGACAACGCCAGCACTCGTGCGGCCTGGGTCTTGGTGAGCACCCCTTTGGACAGGGCTGCGCAGACCAACTGCAACATGGGGCGGGGTGCGGTGGCAAGTGAAGGAGGGTTGGCGCCCCGGCCCCGGTCCAACGCATTCGGAGAGTATCCCAAACCGGGCGCCAGCCGGGTGGGGGAGGCCTGTCCCATGCGGTGGTACTCGTCTTCGGAGATCAGCCCCGATTGGCGCAGTCGCACCGCCACCAGCGCGTAGCTCACCCCGAACGTCCGCTGCAGGTGCAAAGCCGCCACCGGATGGGAGGGTCGCACGCCTCCGCCCAGGGCTCCCACCGCCTTGGCCAGTGCGCTATCGGGCACCAGCAGTTGCGCGGCGAAGCGGTCGGCCAGGCGTTGTTCAGGTCCCCTGGGTACCGAGAACCAAACGTCTCGCAGGTGAGAGTGGCAGAAGGCGTGGCACAGCTGAGCAGCCAGCGCGAAGAGGTGGCGTCCCAGGTTCAGTTGGGAGTTCACCACCGCACAGAACCCGATGGACCGATGGTTGAAGAAGAACCCCGAGTGCGGTTCTCCCAGGGGAAGGCGAAAAACCATGGCGTGCGGAGCGGCCAGCGCCAGAAGATGATCGGCGATCGGCCCCCCGCCCCATCCCAGGGCATCCCTCACCCCCTGTGCCAGCCGGGTCGCGTCACGGGGATCAGCCTGATGGAAAAGTGCAGAACGCGGCAACGGGCTGACCCCGCGACCGGGCAGATCCCCGCCCATGATGGTGACCAGTTCCAGATACGACTGAGCCAGTTCGGAGAACCGAAGCACCGAGACTCGGAAGGCGTCGTCAGGCACGAATTCAGCAGCACCCAGGACTTCGCCAGCCAAAAGCGTCACCGCCGCTCGGTCCGCCGGCCACCGGTTCATCGAATAACCCCGCTCCGGGAAGGCTTCATTGACCCTGTCGGCCCTGGCGGTGGCATGTGCCCAAGCCTATCCCCTGCGATCCCCTCCAAGAGCCGCATGCCTGACAAGAAGAACGACCGAGAGAGTGGCAAAAATCCAAGGCGAACACGGTTGACCCATGTCCCACCCCCTCCACATAATGTAAGAACCGACACAAACACCTCCGGCCAGGCCAGAGCTCGCCCAAGCCGCACAATCCAGAGGTCATACAACTAAAAAAGGAACCTAGGCGTGAACTTTCGCGAGCTCCCAGACGGCTCGGTGGCGGTGGGGGAGGGCCCTCGGCGGCTTGTGGTATCCCGCGACGGCACCCGGGGACTTCCCCGCCGCAAGTCAACAAATCGGAATCTGTGGCTCAGGATGGCGTAACTCCCTTCCAGTGGGCACTGCCACCACCCATAGATGAAACAGCTGACACAGTCAAGCAGCAACAGGAGTTGAAGAAGATTGCGGAGGCTATATCAGTTAGTGTCCTCCTTTCGGATGTGAAACTGGTTCAGCACCCGATCATGGAGGACCCTCCCTCACATTCGATGGATTCCTAACTCCACCGAGGAATCCGAAGAACCGGTTTACGAGCGGTGCTGCCGGCGAGACCACAATCCCCAGGTCGGAGCTCTGACACTACCTTAATCCCCAGGTCGGAGCTCTGACACTACCTTTCAGGTGTAATCGGCCAGATTCTTCTATGAGGTTGTACGTCCCGCTCGCCCGTCCAGGTCGTAGATGCGGAAGTGGTCCGCATCTACGACGAACTTGGAAACCCGCGCGTGACTGGGGCAGGTATGTCCTGGAAGTTGGAGGGTGGATGGTTGCGGTTGGAACCTCGGTCAGCACTCCTGTCACTTGCCAGCACCGGCTCAGTTTTGGATGCGACACACCCCTAGAATCCCCCGTTCACAACGCCGAATGCCAACGGGTTCCGTACGAGACTGGCAAGATGTTTCCGCGATGTGGGGGTGAGTGTGACACCAGAGTTCCTCACTTGCCAGGCGAGCAGTTCCGAACTCACACCGAAACGGGAGCACAAGTTTTGTACAGCACTAGCATCGTCGCCCTGGAACGTCGAGAATATCAACCCGGCGAGTTCACGGGGCATCAGGAATTCGGCAGCGAAGGCGCGGGCCCGTTGTTCGGCGTGCTTGGCGGTTCTGCCACCAAGAACCTCGACAAGGGGGAGAGATCCACATCGATCCACTAAGAGGTGACAGATCTCATGCGCGAGCGTTGCCCTTCTCCGCCCCACATTCTTGGCGTGTCGGGCATCCGAGTTCACCAGCACCGCTGGACCGTGGCTCGGTCCCCAACACCCGATTGCGTCAATGTCACCGACACCGATGGCGACATCAATGACAGGAACCTGCCATGATGTGAGGACCTCGTCTGGGTTGACCTTCCTATGATCGCCAACGACACCGAGTTCTGAACGCAGCCAGCCGGCCAGTTGGTAGCCCTGCGCGTACCGCTCCGCGTCCTGCTTGGAGGCAATCACCTTCATAGCCTGTTCAGCAAACTGATCCAGGGTCGAGGTATCGGCTTTTCTAACTTCCCTCACCGCATCAAGAATCGGTTTGAGTGTTGTGGGCGACTGAGGGCCGACCATTCGTGCGGCCGCCAGGAGTTCATCCGAGCGAGGCCATCCCCAATCGCGTTCGTCTTGGGAGTAGAACGCGGCCTCGACCTGAGCTGCGAGGTCAGGCGGATAACCGGTGGCAGCTTCGATGATGCTCAACCGGTTGCGCGACTCGCGCTCGTTCCACGTACGGGCCGCACTGATGGACCGGTTGTCGGACAGCGGAGCGAGCCTTGACGCGATGAAGTCTCCGACCTCGATCAGCACGTCGAGCAGTTCTTTGAAAGGAGCCCTTGCGGTCCTCGCTGCCGAGGCGACCCAGCCGGATTCGCCGTCTCTTACGATCCAAAGCGGCGGCACTACTGCCCCCTGAACGGCTTCCGAGAGGTCATGGGTCATTCGATACGCCTCAAGCTGTTGGTCCTCAAGGTCCGATCCCAAGGGATAACCGGATTGGATCTCCGCTTCTGCGGCCGCGAGCATTCGAGGCGCTGTGTCGAGGGCCACGCCGAGGGGTGCTCCGTCCTCGATTGCCAGGTAGAGCCAAGACTCCGCGAGGAACTCGAGGAGCTCAATCCAAGTCCATTCGAAACCGGTAGCTTCGTTTTCGCCGTACCAGACCGGCTGACCGCGGAGGTTTACCCTCAAGAGTCCCCTGGTGGCCTCAGCTCCTGTCGGCTGCGAGGTTCCGGTCACCCAAGACAGTGTGATCTCGATGTCACCGTCTCTGGTCTGAGCTACCAGTTCATCCATCGCCGTACTTCCCTTTCGTATCCCTGCTCTTTGGCCCGCTCCAAGAGTTGCTGTCGGACCCTCTTGGCTTTGGCGTCGCGCGGAAACTTTTCGGAGTGTTCAGGAAAACCGTGATACGAGACTCCCGGGTTTGTGGGAGTGGCCCGATAGACCACACCATCGCTAACTGCGTACAGCCGCTGGGGATAAGAACGGCGCCAGCGAGGAGGGTGGTATGGGACGGCGTCGTCGATGAGGGCCTGCGCGTCCGACAGGCTCATGCTGGCGGGACACTTGCCGACGCTGTTCGGACCGCGTTTGATGAACCCGGCATGATCACGGTCCCAGTGGTGTTTCCGCTTAGGGTTCTCATCGGGCTCGTACTCCCATTTCACCATCCATTCTCCTTGTCGTCCTATCGAAGCCGGGCCGACACTCCTGTCCGCTTGATATGCTACCCATCACGCATTCCACCATGTCCTTGGGACACTGGTCAACTCGAAAGAGGATCCGACCTCCACGCGGGTAGAGGATCGGTTTTGGGATTGCCCCTTTGTCCACTTCCGCGGAGCCAGGGATTAGGGGTCCCCGAATCAGGCCTATGAGGTACCCCGAGAGGCCCTTTGTCGGCCATCCTTCCGGCTGAATGAGCGTCTTGAGTAGTTTTACTCAATAGCTACATCACCTCGGTAAGCGACAGGGAGTAGCTGAGGACGGCGTCTGCGGCCGGACGGCATTAACCAGGAATTGTGGATCAGGGGTTTTCGCAGGAGAGGACCCGAAGGAGGCCTTGCCGGGCGGCTACCAGTTCGCCGGACGGCCCGGTCGCGCCCGAGCCGATATGGGCTACTCGGCCCCTGGGGTGCCTTCCTCGGTGTCGGCGGCGGCTCGGAATCTGGGGCGTTCGACCAGGCGTTTGAGTACTCCGAGGCCCTTGTCGGCCATCTTGCGGTAGCCGGCGATCAGTTCTCCCAGTTTCTGGCGGTCCTCGCGGGCGCTCTTCAGCATCTCCATGAGTTCCGACATCTTGGCGGTGTGTATCTCAAGTCTCGGCATCATCCTGCGGTTGGCGTGTTCCAATTGACGGCGGGCCTCTTCTAACTCTTGCTGCGTTTGGTCTCGCTCACGGCGGGCTTCTTCCAGTTTTTCCTGTGATTCAGCCAACTCGGCGCGCAGCGATTCGATCTCCCGCAGTGCCTGGTCTCGCTCCTGCTGCATTCTCGTATAGGCCACCAAAGCGATGATCCCCACGAGCAGGAAAACAAGAGCGATCCCCAGGCAGATTCCTATGATCCACCACTCGGCAACGTCGATTGTCATTGGGAGCTACCTCCTGATTCGGCCTGCCAGGACCGGTTCACTCTTTGCGGTAGAAGTGTATGCGCACGGACCGCTTCGACGATCGGACTTTCCGAGCGGCGTTGCCGGATGGGGAACACTGCTATTCAGGCTGGGCAGGTCCCTCTTCACCAGACTCGGGAGCGCTTTGATCCGACGGCCGTTCGAATAGGTTCCGCAGGCTGCTGAATCCGGTTTCCAAACCCTGCCGGACGCTGGCAATCTGTTCTCGCAGTCTCTCCCGGTCCGTTGGATTGCCTTTGATCACAGCTTCAGCCCGCATCTCCCAAGCGCCGGTCAGACCCAGTTTCTTGCGGTCCTCCTGCCAGCGATTCAAACCAGCGATCACTTCGTTGAGCTTCTCCGACTGCTCTTCAAGCCTCGGTGTGAGCGCCCCGATGGCGTTTTGCCAATCTCGGCGGGCCTCAAGCACCTCCCGGTGCGCCTGTTCTCGCTGGCGCTGCATCTGCACATAGGCCACCCAGCCCCAGATGGCTGCCATAAGGATGAGGACCCACACAATTTCCGATGCCGGACCCTGCTTGCCACCATTCGTTCGGCTCCCTCGGCCTCCTTCGGTTCACGGCAACACCAGGCACCGCCGACTCTATTCGCCCATTCTCCGCGCCGCGGACGGAAACCAGGGCGGGAATCGTCCTTAGCCTGCTGGCATCTTTCTCCATAAAGATGTCTTTCGACCTTTCGTTTGCCGTTTAGAGTGGTCGTTCCGCACCGACCGCAAAGGAAGACCGATCAAAGTGGACTCTGCACTTGACCGACATGACAAGCCAGTCTTACCTCCACCCAAAGATGGAACCCCGAATCAAATTGCTGAGCTGTTGCGTTCTCATTCAGGACCCGTCCAAGTTTCGAGCTCCGGTGGACCTGGTCTAGTCCTACCGCCGGAAGTCTGCGAGGCTTTGAACCGTGTGGTTGAAGCCATGAGCGCCGGTCAAGCCGTTTTGGTTGCTCCGGTCCACCAGCGGCTCACCACCCAGCAGGCAGCAAACCTGCTCGGTATCAGCCACCCTACATTCGTGAAGCTGCTTAAGTCAGGAGAGATTGATTATGAGCAACCTGGTCGCCATCGCCGGGTACGGCTGTCTGACGTACTCGACTTTCGCCGTCGTCGCTCCGTAGAACGCCGAAAGTCTCTGGATCGGATGGTCGAGATTGCCGAAGGCAGCGGTATGTACGAACGTACAACCCACCAACCTGGAGAGACGAGGTGATATGGCCAATGGGGTTCGCAGTCGTCTTGGATCCCGACGGATTCCCCACTTGATTTGTTGGATCTGGGTCATGTGAGAGTGACGAGAAGGCTGTTGCCGGCTACTCGCCGGCCTCTGCGCCGAGTGCTGCCACCAGGGACGGCACCGCTTCGCCGGCGGGAAGCGAGAGTTTCGCAGCGGCCAGGTGGTCGAAGGCAGTTTCGCCCAGGTTGATGATCACCATCGGTATGCCGCTTCGGGCTGCTGAGGCGGGAAACTCCGCGGCCGGAAAGACCGAGAGGGTGGAGCCGATCACCAGCACCCCGTCGGCCATGGCGGAGAAGAACCGGGCTTTCTGGATTTCTCGTTCCGGCAGCATCTGTCCGAACGAGACGGTGGCGGTTTTCACGATGCCCCCGCATTGGGGACACCGGGGCTCTTCCTGCCCGGCGTTCACCCATTCGATCACCTCGGAGGTCGGCCATTGCGCCGGACAACTCATGCATCCGGTCTTGCGGACGTTGCCGTGCAACTCTGAAACCAGGTCGTCGGGGAGGCCGGCCTCCTGATGAAGGCCGTCGATGTTCTGCGTCACGCATCCCGTGAGCCGGCCTGCCTTCCACAGGTCCACGATGGCCAGATGGGCGGCGTTGGGTTTCACCTGCGAGCCGGTGCCCAGCAACTCGCCCTGCTGGTGCAGTCGCCAGCGCATCACCCTCACCCGGCGGCTCGACATGTAACGATCGATGTGGAAGTCCTCGGGATCAAGCTTGGTCCACAGCCCCTCGGGTCCCCGAAAATCCGGGATGCCCGACTCGGTGGACACGCCTGCTCCGGTGAACACCATGATCTGCTTGCAACCCCACAACGCCTCGGCGGCCCGGTTGATCGAAGAAGAGTCGGTCACTGACTCACAAAACCCTGCGGCTCGCGCCGGAACGCCGTCTCGCACCCCGCCGCGCAGAACCAGTAGCGCCGCCCCTCGTGTTCGGCAGAAAAACGGGCCCGAGACGGGATCACCACCATCCCGCACACCGGATCGGTGACCTCGGCATGCGGATCCGCGGGCCCGGCGCCCCGCGCCCCCCCCCCCCCCCTCCCCCCCAAACCCCCCGATGAAGCGCCGGCCTCCCCCGCAGCCGAACCCCCGCCTGCCGAGACGGCCGCTTCCGAAACCCGAGTAGCAGAGCCACGCAACGCCACCAGTTCGGCCAGGAT
>MKWU01007380.1_pt1 | contig 10571 bp, 9 predicted proteins | sample 809101 | NCBI WGS metagenome assembly MKWU01 (sample SAMN05860141, study PRJNA318959) | sponge metagenome | host: Aplysina aerophoba | place: Slovenia: Piran, Adriatic Sea, Gulf of Piran | collected 2013-05-07
GTCTGCGAGACCTACGGGCTGGGCAAGGAGGGCGCTCAGCGCCACAACTACGCTGGCCAGCGGGGCTATCACCCGCTCTTGGCCGTCGCCGCCGGTTCCGGCGACGTGCTGATGTGTCGGCTGCGCAAGGGTCGGGCCAACACGGCCCGGGGCGCCGCCCACTTCCTGCGGGAGACGGTGAGCCGCGTGCGCTACGCCGGAGCCACCGGTCAACTCACCGTGCGGGCTGACAGCGGCTTCTACAACCACGCCATCGTCGCCGCCTGCCGCAAGGCGAAGGTCCGCTTCTCCATCACCGTCCGCTAGCACGCCAGTTTGCGGAACATCATCGAGGCCATACCCGAGGCCGACTGGACGCCCATCCCATACTGGATGGAGGGCGCCGCCGACGTGGCCGAAACTAGCTACACACCCTTCTCCAGTGAGCCCGACGCCGTACCGGTCCGGCTCATCGTCCGGCGGGTCAAGCCCACTCCCGGGTCCCAACTGGCGCTGTTTGCCACCTACAGTTACCACGCCTTCATCACCGACCGGGATGGCGAGACGCTGTATCTGGAGGCCGACCATCGCCGCCACGCCGAGATCGAGAACCCCATCCGCGATCTGAAATACGGCGTCGGGCTCAATCACCTGCCCTCGGGACGCTTCCACGCCAACGCCGCCTGGCTGGCCGTACAAGTAATGGCCTACAACCTGGCCCGCTGGACGACGCGCATCGGTCTGGGCGAACTAGCGGCAACCACCAAGACCCTGCGGCGACGTTTCTTCTCCCTGGCCGGACGCATCACCCGCAAGGCCCGCCGCCTCACTTCACGTCTTCCCCAGGACTGGCCCTGGCAAAACCCGTTCAGCAACGCCCTGGCACGATTGCGCGCCCTGCCACTCCCATCCTGACCGCGCCCTCGGCGTCGGATTGTCCGGCAGCATTCCTGACCGCCTGGCTGTTTCGCGCCAGGCTGGGCCACGCGTGTCTCCGGCCGCCATCTGCGCCTTGGTCTCGCCCATCGCCGGGGGCTGTGGACGGTCAAGAACCCCTCCTCGCCACCGAAACACGCAGCGCCTGCACCTATCCATCGGTATCAACGCCCTACCGAATCTTCCCCTCACCTTCCGTCTCCAGTCTGACTGCCCCGGCTCCGTGCCATCGGTGGATTCGGGCTAATAAACTCTGCCATACCAAGTGGAGGGGTCGATTCGGACGAGTTGGCCTGCATTACGTAACGGCTGTTGTGCGAACCGCGGAGGGTATCAATAAGTACCCCTGCGAGTAGACGATGCCGTATGAGACAACTCTCCGCAGCATAGCTGTCCACGAGCCGAACACTCGAAGAACGCGCGGGATTATCGCTCTACGCAGCGATTGAGGTGCTGCTGTCGCTTCCCACCAGATCGCGCAGGTCGACCAGCTTCTCATCCAGCACTATCACCTGCCTGGCCAGTCCTTCGCGCACGATACGTGCCCGGTCCAGGATCCTGTCGCTACCCCTCTTGATGGTCTCGGCTGATGTGGTGATCTCTTCCAAGCTGTTGGATTGGCGTTCAATCTCCCGAACGGCGCTTTCGATGGCCTCGAAGTCCGCCGATTGGGTCGCGCTGTACTGGCGGGCCCGGGTTGAGAGCGCCTTCGCGACCGTGAGGGCGCATTCCATGATGATGTCGCTGTCCGGGTTTTCTGCGTCCCAGATGCCGAGGATGTCGTCCCCGTATCGAACCAGGGGTTCGGCTCCTTCCGGAGCCGTACGTCGTGAGAATACGAAGACGCCAACGCCGGCCTCCCTGTTCTTGCGGGCTTCCTCCAGTTCCGACCGCGCCGACTGCGCCGTGTAGGAGGCATTCTGCTTCGCCTCAATCACGACGCGCGCGCCGGCCGCCGCGTGTTCCGGTCCCAGCTCCACCACGATGTCGCCCTTCTTGTTGTTCCGGATGACGCCGGTGGTGTTCCCGGTACGGGACGCGATGTCGCCAGCCTTCTGGGCACGCTGCTGGACGAAATCGAACACTGCTACCTCAAAGTCCTCGCCGTGGCGGGTGGAGCGCTCGGCCTCCTTGCGCCGGGCCGTCATATCGGCCAACTTCTCCATCACCTCGACCTGGAACTGCTCGTTGGTCTTCCGCTGGCTCTCCATGACTTCCAGAAGGTCCCGTCGCATGCCGGACAGAGCCGAGCCCTCTTCATCCAGGGTGAATTCAGCGGTGATCTGACTCCGGGCGCTTTCCACTCTCCCCACCAACCTGGAGAGGGCGGAATCTTCCTTGTCCAGGGAGAAGTCATCCGTTACCTCACCGATGCGCTTCTGGAGCGCCTCTCCGATCTCGCCGTGGTTCTTCTTGAGCTCAGTCACCAGACGGCTCAGGGCGCCCGCCTCGTTGTCCAGCGAGAAATCCCCGAGCACCCGTTCCCGTTGGTCGGTCAACGCCTTCTCCGTGGCGGTGGTGAACGCGCTGATGACCCCGTCGGCGGCTTCGGGGTTCAGGGTCTGCATCAACGGGCTGTCCTTGCCCGTGTGCGCGGTGAGGGTTTTGACCAGCTGCGAATCGTCCCCCTCAATCTGGCCGCGAATAATGCTCTCCAGTTCCCCGTCCTTGCCCACCAGGCACTGGACGCGCTCATTGAACCGCTCGTCCTGGGGATCGAAGTATGATTTGAGGCAACTGGCAACCTGTTCCGTGACCTCCTTCTGGTGATTGGTGAGCGCCTGCCCCAGGTTTTCAATGAAGCGGTCGCCTTAGCGGCGGACCTGTTCGGCGTCAATACGGCCTTGGGCCTGGCGGAGGGCCATGAACCGATCTTCATGGCCGTGATAGCGAATTCGGCGCGCTCGGGGCCGGACGGGTATTGCGCCAGCTCGGCACACAGGTCCGGATCGGATATGGCGATCTCAAGGTTCAGGGTCGCGGCGTCGCTGATCATAGTTCGTCACCAGGTTGAAAGTAAGTCCCGCGGAGACCTCTCTGCGGTGCGGGATTTACATATTCTAAACAGGGTGATCATGTTTGTCCTGCTGCTGATGTCATCCTCAGGCATCGTCCAAAACTACTCGGAGTGTCGGAAGGTATCCGCCTGAGGGCAACCACGGCTGTCCACCCGTCGTCCTGGGTGGGCTCGGACGCTGGAAGTGCAGCGGTATCCATCGGCGGCGGCAACGCTGAAATCCGCACACCCGAGTACGGGGATTTGGCTAAGGCTGAGAACGATCATCGCGTCGCTGAGGAAGTCCGCTTGCGTACGTCGCCGCCACGCGGTCTCGCAACCATGTGCTGGCTTGCCTGATCCGGGCGTACATCAACGAAACGCTTGCCAACCACCCGGTGTTCTACGGCAAGTTGTCCGAGCAGTTGGAGCGGATCATCCAGGACCTGCGCAACAAGGTGATCGACGCTGCCGAGGCGGCCAAACTCCAGGCTGCACTGAAAGCCCAGCTCGACTCAGAGCAGGACATTGCGGCGCAACTGGGCCTGTCGTCGGAGTCCTTCGCCATCTACGAGATCATCGGCCAAGGCGGAACGTCCATGATCTCCGAGGGAGCCCGGGCGGAATACCACGTCCGCATGGACGAGGAACAAAAGGAAGCCACCGAAAGGGTGGAAACCGCGCTGGTCCAGCATCGGAACGTGGTGGACTGGCAGACCAACCATGATGTCCAGCGGCTCATGCGCCGCGACATCAAGCGCGTGCTCAGGGACGGCGAGAAGTACACCGAAGCCGAACTCGATGATCTGGCCAATCGCATCGTTGATGCGTTCCGAAGCCGGAGCGTCCGATGATTGAGCGCGACAGCATACGTTTCGGTGACACCACCATCGAGTACCAGGTCCGTCGCAGCGAACGGCGCAAGAAGACCATCCAGGTCACCATTGACGGCGGCGGTGTCCAAGTTGCTGCGCCGATGGACACGCCGGCCGATGCCCTGCAAACCCTGGTGCGTCGGCGCGCCCCGTGGATCCTCAACCACGCGTCCGACGAACTGCTGGCCGTTGCGCGCAAGCGGTTCGTCAACGGGGAGACGTTGCCATACCTGGGGCGCAACGTGCGCATGGTGTTCGAGACCGCCGATGTGCGCACGCCGGAAGTTCGATTCGACCACTGGCGGTTCAGCATCAAGGTGCCGCGGGAACTCCCTGAAGAGCAGCGTTACGAACGCATCCGCAACAGGATCGTCGCATGGTATCGAGGTAGGGCAACGATACCACTGCAGGCCGGCGTGAAGCAGTGGCTGCCACGTTTCGGAGGTGGCCCTGTCCCTGATGTCCTCATTCGGGACCAACGTCAACGCTGGGGAAGTTGTGCCCAGGACGGCACGCTGCGTTTCAATTGGCGCGTCGTGATGCTGGAGCCGGCTCTAGTGGACTACGTTATCGTCCACGAGTTGGCGCAGCTCACGGTCCGCAACCACTCGGACGACTACTGGAAATTGGTCGTGCGGATCGTTCCGGATGCACAGGAACGGCGGCGGAAGCTGAGGAATGTTGGCCGCGCGCTGCCCCTGTGAGAAAGGCTCCGACGTTCGCTAGCGAAAAAATCAGACTACGCTGGGCAGCCGAGCAGCCATCTCAACCCGCTGGAGTGAGCCGCCACAGTTCCGGCAGGGATCCGGCTGGTCGCGGACACGCCGGCGCATCGACTCTCAGTTGGAAGTCCGCAGTTCCGCAACCATGCGGAGTTAACACTATCCGTGCCCGTGGCTCCAAGAGCACGTAAATCCACAGATCTGCAACTCTACAACCACAGGGCACCGCAAATCCCCAACTACGCAACTACACCACTCCGCTGCCCCATCCTGCCGCCCAGCAAGCCGGGGTGAAACCGTAAACGTAAACCCCTCTCTTGAGCATGGAGCGGTTAGGACGGCCAGGGGGTGCGAGTTTGCAGAAATGGCGAAACCGAAGCTCACGCATGAGCCAAACACAAAAACGGGGTCGAGAATTGCGGACTTCTGGCCGGTCTCGCTGGCGTTCCCTGCTTGGCGGGCTTTTCACAGGAAATCGCAACGGGGTACGCGTTTGCGACTGGCACGGATCGGTTTCTGACGGATGGGTTGAGCATCAAATCAGGGGTACAGGATTGTATAACGCCCTTGGGAATCGGCCTGCCATCGCCAGTTTCCCCCCTGATTGTGTGGCGACAGCAGGTTTGGAAAACCGATCAGGGGTATACGTTTACGATTTTCATAGCGTCTATTCACGAAGGCGCGGAGCGCGGAAAGAGGGGTATCCGTTCGCGGTTTTGGGGCTCAGACCGGCGGCCCATCACAGTCAGGGGGTTACAAGCAAAACGGTTAAAGTGGGTCAAAACCGGTTATCGAGACCAGATGGGTCGGACGGATCAGGTGACGTTGAGATGGGCGGGGAAGGCATCACGTGCTGTGAGGTGCCCCGCATCTGCCCACGTCGGCGCCGGTGATGGTGGAAAGCAGCGCGACTGACCCGGTGTACAGTTCGGCATCCCGCCTCAAGAAAGGGCGTGAGCGTCGGCGTGCGATGTCCGCGCGCAAGGGAAGCGGCGGGCCGGGCTCCGCAGGGTCGTTAGCGCCTCAGGGCGAGCGCCAGATGTTGTCGTCCGAGCTGCGGAGCCGGTCGAGGGTGGTCGTGCGCATGTTCAGGCCTCTGCCTTCTTGGAGGAAGACTCTCTCCGCTGCCTCGGTGCCCAGGACCATCCGGAGCGGGATGTTCCTGCTCGTGTGCTGAAGGATCCGGCGATAGGGTCCGAGCTTGCGTCTCGCGGTGGACGGGTGTCGGGCCGAGAGCTCGACCTCAACCCGCCAATGGTGCGTTAGGCCGTCTGATCCAGGCAACTCGACCCAGGCGTCCGGCGCGACCTGAGTGCGATCGGCCAGGTTCAGCACAGCGCGGCGGCCGTGACAAGCCTCGTCGACGCCCAGCGAGTGGGCCAGGATGAACTCCAGGACGGCCCGGTCGTGTTTTTGCTGTCTCCGTCGATGCGCGCCGTCTGTCTTGAGGTAGATGTCGAAGCTGGAGTAGATGCTCTGGTGTGAGATCCGATCCATGCGGGCGGCGGCCAGCATTCCCGGCCGTCCGAGGTACCAGCTTCCGTCCAATTGGGTCAGGAGACCGGGTTCGGCCAGCTTTTGGAGCCGCTCGCTGGTGTGTCTGTGCGAGTCGCCGAACCGCTCCTGCAGTTGCCCGATGGAACTGCCGGGCCACTGGGCGACGAACTGGAACAAACCGAATGTGGACTTGCCGTTCAGTGCCGACACGATGGGGTCATCCTTTACCCAATCGGGGATGTCCTCGGGAGCGCCCAGGTCGTCGGTCGTGGCGTCCTCGCCGTACGCCCGGGTGAACTCCCGGGGCTGCATGGGTCTCAACAAATGCCCCTTGGACGTAAGGGCCATCACATGGTCGCCCTTCCACTGGCTCGAAGCGATGACGCCGGCCAATAAGTCGGTGCCGACCAGCACAACGGCGGCGGGCGACAGGGGATTTCCGGAGTGCGGATCCTTTCCGATCATTGCCTGTCCACGCGCCGATTTATTTCTCAACGCTGTCCCGGTGGTCATTGATCCCACCCAGACCCACGGGGCCCAGGCCCAGTTCTCGTATTCCGTGATCGCGTGGATGTCCGAATTGCGCTGCCACTGGAAGCGGCGCAGCGCCAGGTCGTGCGGGAAGGTCAACGGCTCCTCGTCTGGGTCTGCGGTGCGGTAAATGGGTGCGGTCCTCCGTTTTTCGTCCAGGCCCCAAAAGCCCAGCGCCAGTTGGTAGAACGCTTCCAGCATGGGCAGGCGTTGGACCAGAAACTTCAGACCCCATTCGGACACCTGCCACTCGATAGCGTACCCCTGCGGCGTTACGGCGTCGGTGACGCCGCAGGTGGTCAGGAACCGGCGGTCAACTTGGTCGAGGGTCATTCCCAGGGAGACCTTGGAGACCAGGCCCTGGTCGTACATCCGCAAATGCGGGTTCTGCACCGGTGGTAGGGCAGGCCGGATACGGCCGCCAGTTCCGGCAGGGACAGCAGGGGCATCATCCAGAGCCAGGAGATGATGAGGCGAATGTCCTCCTCCAGTTGTACCTTGCGTGTGAACATGAGACTGATTCCTCCAATTATGTCGGCAGATCTCCCGTACTCCATGTTGAGGAATCCGGAAGGGCCGGCCCCTGCGCGTCAGACCGCCGGTCGCCACGGAACGGGCGCTATGGGCCCAAAACCGCGCCGCAGAGCATCTTTTTTGGGGTGGTATGGGCAATCTCCCAGGGCTTCCGGTCAGAAAAGTGATGCCTGCGGATCTGTGAGCGGTTGGGAAGGTGTTTCCCGGGATATACCGGTCGGCACGTCGTGATCGCGCCCGTCGTACGGATATCCCAGCCGTCGCGTCAGCGCACTGCGCGGGATGCGCAGCGCGCGCTCCCCGACCTTCCCTGATCTCCTTGCGCACCGTATCGGCGCTGATCCGCAGGATTCGGGCCACCTCGGCGACCGTGTAGCACTGGTAGGGATCTACCGGTGCGTCCGGTTGGCCGTATGATGCGGAGCCCGAGAGCTGCTCGGCGGGTATGTCAGTCGCCGCTGCCAATGCGGCAGCCTCGTCAACGGTGGGGTCGTCGCCGGTGATCAGCGTGATCAGCCTTGCGGGATCGATGCCGCTCTGGCGCGCCAGATAGCCGAGCGTGCGCTCCTCCTCGCTCATCCAGCGCAGTATGGTGTCGCCTCGCATTGGGGCGCCTCCCTTTTGTGCGCCCTGGCTGGTCCGCCGTAGGTGAGGATTCGGCGGGCCGATGGTCGCAACCGTCCCAGTGTAGGGAAAAACTGCAAACCGCCTCCTGACCGGTTGTCGGGGACGGCGAATCAGGCGTCGGGATAGGCATCGCCACTGCATCCCCTTGCTCCAAGTTTGTGTATGTACTGGAGCACGACACCGGAGTTAATGGCGACCGCAACCTGCGCGAGTTGGTCGCCGACGCCGCACGAGAGAACCTCCCCGAGGCAACACAAAAACCGGCGAGTGGACCGTGGCTGGAGAGTGATGACACGGTCCCCTTTTGAGGGCCCGGTACACGTCGCTTTCCCGCCGTTTTGAGCACGAATCGAGCGCCAAAATCGGCACGTGCGCGCAATGTTCTACAATAAGAGGCTTTGCCGAGGTCACGTCCCGATGCTGACTCTGGAACCAGCGACGGAGCAAACGCCCCACTAAATTGGTTATATCAGAATTCCCTACCCTGTTGATCAGGTGCACTGGCGCTTTCAAGCGTGAGCGACGCACAATCTGATCACGGAGGTGTGCCCATGACGGGTACGAAACGACAACGCAAACGCGGCGTTTGGGCGATCAGCGTCGAAAGAGGACGCGACGCCAACGGCAAACGCCGCCGCCGCTCCCGCACGGTGCACGGCACCAAGGCGGATGCCGACCGCAAACAACGGCAGATGGTCGAGGAAGCCGAACGTGAGATGCTGTCCGGGAAAAACGCTGCTGAAGCACCCATCCTGGTGCGGGACTGGGTGGAGACATACTTGGAAGACGTGGTGCGACTCTACCCGAGCGTCACCACCTACGAGCGCTACACCAGCGCTGCGAGACTGCACATCGTGCTTACCGTAGGCGACGTCCCGCTGACGGAGCTGGCGGCACGCCACATTCGCGCCATGGACCGGGCCTTGGCCGATGGCGCCACGTCAAAGGACGGTTTGAGTCCCAGGTCGATACAGATCGTCCATACAGTACTGTCCGGGGCTTACTAGTACGCCATCGAGATGGATATGGTGGACTACAACCCGGTGCGCTCCGGCCCACGCCCCAAGGCCGCCCGGAAAAAGATCGTGTCCCCCGAAATGCTGCCCATCGAGCGATAGCTAGCGTTGGTTGGAGTTGATCAGCACTGGTTGCACCCTTTCATCCACGTGCTGAACTGCACCGGGATGCGTCGCGGTGAGGCGATGGCCCTGGACTGGTCCTGCGTCAACTGGGACTAGCGGGTGATAAGCGTCCGAGTCGCGGCCGGTAAAACTCACAAGCACGGAATGCTGGTCAAGTGGCCCAAGTCGCTAAGCGGGATCAGGGCGATCGCGCTCGAAGTCGGAACGATCAAGGTCCTGTGCCGGCATCATGAATCTCAAATCGCCGCCGGAATCAGCGACGGCCGCGTCGGCTTGGTCTTCCCTGCTCCCGACGGCGGACTCATGAAACCCACGACGATGCTTCGCCAATTGAAAGAGTCGGGCGCAAGGGTGGGCCTGCCGAACAACACTTTCCACAGCTTGCGGCACTTCCACATCCTGGAACGGCACAATTCTCAAGGCATCCCACTGAATCGGCCCGGGCCAAATGCCCGGGCCTACTTATTCCTACTCAAACGGTGGGAGGGGCGGAATCCCATCGCCCGCTCCACCGAATGCCTGCGACGGTTTTGGCACGCCTTGTCCTGCTCGGCCTCGGTGCCACCTATCCGGTCTGGGTCAGCCACGTCGCACGGAACACCACAATTCGTTGCGCGCTTTCGCCCATCAATCAGCCCGGTCCGGGCTCGCGTCAGTCGGTCAGGTTCACCACCGTTATCGTGACCTCGAGCTGGCGGGTGTTGCGGTTCTCGTCGGTGGCTTCGACGGTCACCTGGTAGATGTTGTCCCGGTTTGAGTCCGCCGGCCGTTCGTAGTCCGGCGCGTTGAGGAACTCGAGCACGCCGTCCTCGCTGATCTGGAAGTCCGCGCCGTCCTGGCCCGACAGACCCCAGGCGACGTCGCTGCCCTCGGGGTCGGTGGCGCGGTAGGTGTGAAGACTGGTGGTCTGGTTCTCCCGGTAGACGAAGGTGTCCCGGCTGCTGCTGTGGAACTCGGGCGCCTCGTCCACCGCCTCGACGGTTACGATCACGTCGAAGGCGCCGTAGTAGCGGCCATCGGAGGCGCGCACCGTAACCTCGTAGATGCCATCGCGGTCGTAGTCGGCGGGCCGCTCGGAGGCGGGCGGGTGGCGGAAGCTTAGCTCGCCGTCGTCGGTGATGGTGAAATCGCCGCCGTCGCGACCGGATGTGATCCAGCGAGTGATTTCGAGGTCGGGGATTTCGGGGTCCCGGGCGGTGTAGGTGTACAAAGGCGAGTCGTGGTTTTCCGGCACGGTGATTTCGCCGCAGTCTTCAAATTCGACGGCCTGTACCGTGTCAAATTCGGCTTCGGTGCAGCCGGTGATCTCCGGCCCCTCGTTAACGTCGCTGACCGTCACGATCACGGTCAGGCTGGCGGCGTGGCCGGACTGGTCGGTGGCGACGACGGAGACCTCGTACTCGTTGTCGTGGTCGGTTCCGTCAAAGCGGGCCGGATTCTCAAAGTTGGGCGGCGCTATGAAGGTGAGGACGCCGGTGTCGCTGATGGCGAAGTAGCCGGCGTCGGCGCCGCTGACCGACCACGCGACGTCCGCGCCCTCGGGGTCGGTGGCCCGGTAGGTGTAGAGGGTTGAGGTGGCGTTCTCGCGGTAGGTGAAGGACTCGCGGCTGCCCGAGCGGAATTCAGGGGCCTCGTCCACCGGCTGCACGGTTACGATCACGTCGTAGTAGCCGTAGACGCTGCCGTCGGAGGCGCGGACGGTGAGTTCGTAGACGTTGTCGCGGTTGGAGTC
>MKWU01007382.1_pt1 | contig 10570 bp, 4 predicted proteins | sample 809101 | NCBI WGS metagenome assembly MKWU01 (sample SAMN05860141, study PRJNA318959) | sponge metagenome | host: Aplysina aerophoba | place: Slovenia: Piran, Adriatic Sea, Gulf of Piran | collected 2013-05-07
ATTTGCTCGCCCCCACAATGCCTTGCATTTCACTAGTATGCATCTTCAGCAGCTGCAATTTGAAATACATCTAGTAGCTAGTATGAGGTGTGACCATCAAGGAGCAGAAGTGGCAGGCCAGGTTAGGAACTGGTTCTTGAGTGACTCTTCAAATCTATCCATCCACCTACTTTATGATAGGCCATAAAATGTGCCTGGCACTTCCCCAATTGTCATTTCAGGCTTGAGCTATTTACAGTCAAAAATAACCACTGGTGGAATGCAGAAGCCAGCTGCACTTCCACATGCAAGGGCAGTGATTTGTACTCTTTCATTGCTGGTGACAGCGGAAGGGTCCTCTTGCCCTACATGCACAACCACTCGGTGGCTTGTGGGTGAGGGGCAATCCCATCTCAAGCATAGTTGACGATTCGAGCTGGCTGATTGGTGAGGCCATTCTCGAGGATGGTTTCCTCTAGCATGTCAAAATACTTGTTTATGACCTCTCTGTCCTTTGCCATGGCTCTGGCAGCTCTCAGCTTTACGTTCAAATTCCTCTTATGGAACGAGTCTCACCACCCTCTGGCTACTCAGCAGTGGCACCTCATGAATAGACTATCTGCTGCACTATGCTGAGGACATCTTTGCGGGATTTGGCACAGCCAATGAGGAAATTCGCTAGGTGTTTCTCCTAATGAACAGTTAGAAGTGCCCGTCCACTTTGCACATTTACAACATACCTGCCCACAACCTTGTCCTATAGTATGCTCCTGGGTACTTCATACTCCTCAGCAGCTCGGCGAACATTGAGCTCACCTTGCTGAACTGCCTCAAAGGCTCTCACCATTCTTTCAGCACTGTAGTCTCACTACGTTGATGGGCAGTCAGAGGATGGGACAGAGAGTGGTAGTACGGGTCTTCTCTCTGACGAGTGCACAACTTGTATCTGCAATGGCCTTGCTTGACCATGAACAAAGGGTACCATGGGTGCTGTGTCTGTGGCATATATAGGTGGCAGAACCTATATCTAGGGCTGAGGGGCACGAGAGACTGCTGCTAATTATTGTGGTATATACATATATGCAAACTTGTGCTCAGCAGTGTGTGATTGAAGATGTACTGTTACTTAACCGTAGTATGTAAAAGCCAACCTACGAAAACGTGGCACTCTGGGGCACTCAATTGTTGTGCCAATTAGCAAAAAGTAAGCTGAAAGCGCGTAGATCGCAAGGAGCCAAGCCAACTGTCTGCTGCTCAAAGATTTGAACTTAAGACCATGTACCATATTCTAACCCATTATTCCGTGTGCACTGTGCTCCTACGTGACATCCAAATTTCCGATATACTGCCTATGAATGTACTTCTACATACAGTAGGCACGAACAAGAGCATTGAAGCACACACCAAGCCGGTGCATTTGCACTCACACGAGTTATAAATTCAGAGATAAAGCACTAAATGCCCATTACAAGGGTGACTGACTTCACGTCCCTCCACCCAACCCAGTGTCGCCCTGCGCTGCTGCACCGCCATAGAACATTCTCACCTCAATCTACTGCTGTGGTCAGGGGACGGATAAGGCTTGACAGTCATGCTATCGACGTTCCGACAAAGGCCTTTATGCTATGACATAACCAGTAGCAGGGAACGAACAAGATTGTTTTTACTGTAGGTGGATAGAGTAATACTACCTCTAGTAATATACAGGAACTTGAACCCTAGGGTATCATAGCTTGTTTACAGTGCGATGTCAGAATTGCAATCGTGAATTGTGTTCCGTTTTCCCCCGCTTTACCCTATATAGTACGGTAGGGAGGTCTATGGCTGAGATATACGACTTGAGGGTTTATATTCATATTTACCAAGGCACGCAATGCCGAGGTAAATATACTGCCGTGGTCGTATATAGAGGCCATACACCAATGTACCATAGTATATATAGTATATACTATGATGAGTGCGCAACAGATGAACGTTTTGCCCAAATATGCTTCCCAGAACAATGCCATTTTTGCCCAAACTCTATTTACGCAGATGCAGGACCACCTCGCAAAGCTTAAATTGCTGTGGTTGTGCAATCACCATAGTATATATATAAGACCACCATCGCAAGTTGCAATGGGTGACACCACCTCCAGTGCAAGGATAGTTTGCGCCAATGGCTGAAGGAAAAACGCCACCAGCACAAGTTGCAGCCAGTGACCACTACCTATGTGTGCAATGCCATAGGCCAAGTAGCCAGTACTGTTGACCCAGTCACCACATTGAGATTGGTGTTGGATTCATGTCTGGGTACACACACACTCACACCACATGCACATGCACACACACACACCATGCACACACACACACCACCACACACACACAACGACCACCACATACAAGAAGTGCCAACTTTTTGCCTGAAAACCTTTCCCAAAGTGACGCCATTTTGCCCAAAATCTATATCACATATTGGACCACCTCGTAGTGCATAGGTTTCTATGATTGCACAACAACTAATGTTTCCCGAAATGACTTCATTTTTTCACGACAGTCACATCACATACATCGGACCACCTCGCAATGCATCATCGTAGTATATAGGGAAGCGTTTCCAGGCAAAAGGTTTGTCTGTTCTTGAAATAACATTATTCCAAAAGTCCATATCACATATATCAGACCACCTGCTGAGGGTGTATATAAAGGCTATAGACCGACCTACCGTATTCTACATACTATAATATTAAAAATTTTCATTAAAAATTTAAAGGGATTTAGAAATGTTCGAAAAAGCATAAAAACAAGTGGTGACATCTCACAGTACTTTGACCCACCACATTTCTTTGAAGATCAGAAGTCCTAAACCCCTTGCAGAGTGGTCCTGAGTGCACTCTAGGGGATTTATTTCAACATGTGTACGAGTCGGAATGCCACCGGCACTCATTTCTTAGAGGTTCAGATACTTCCACGCGTCCTTGTGTATGACTGGGACCCGTAGGTGTCCTGTGTCAAGCGCTAGAAGTGCGCAAAAATTCGGTGCGAAGAATAATAATAAAGAAATATGAAAAAGTGAAAATAGGGTAACAGCGACTACAACTCTTTTCCCTCATGTTAACTTCAGGTTGCATTTGGAAACATTGTCGCACTTTGCACCTTGAAATAAGCCTATCCATGGCCTTGAATTGTTCCAGTTCGCCACTCTTTCGCCAGTTTTGCCGACGCGCACTATTACATTAGATAGGAGCCGCCATTTTGAATTGAGGACATTCCTAAATAGACGTCACTACCGTGGCGGCTGATATAGTTTGGTGAGTTTCCTTTATCGCTCAGTGTATGGCCCCAGGTGGACGGGCCATTCCGGAAGCAAGGTTAGCTCTGCATACTGCCAAGTTCCTCTTTCCTTGTGATAGGCTTCGTTTGCCGGTTTTGTGCCGTGTGCAGAAGTGGCCTTCTTTATATTGCAGCATACCAACAGGTACCACCATCCCTACATTGACAGTACTACCATGCTGTCTGATATGTGCTCATGTGTACAAAGTACGGAAGAGGGCTATTGTGATGGTGCATGCATGTGTGTGTGTACATGTTTATTGGGGAAAGAAAGTAAGTAAGAAAAAGGGATAATAAAGGCAATCAGTCAACAGGAAAATGACAGTAGTCTCTGTTAATGGATTTGGAGCTACTACCTCTGCGTACGTTGAATTTGAAGTATTACCACATCTAACTTCACTATAAGTCTGGACTACATTTTGTATAAGAGTACATGTATTGCAATGAATTTTGCCTTCTAATTCAGCCTAAGAACACTTAATTGACTATTCTTTTTTCATATAACTTTAACGTTTTCTGCAGTTTAAGTACATGCCCTTGGGTAATCCCTCAGTGTAGCCAGAGTGCTCAAACATCAGATTGCATTACATTAATTCCGCATAATACATTACATTTCTATGGTATTTTACAATTTGCACTATATATATAGCATTAGAGCGACAGGAGAGTAACCCTGAGAAGATGTATCACAACAACGCAGGCAAACTTTGTTAAGTACTGAAGTGCGTTAGCGGCTTAGGCGAGAATCACAGAATTATTATTGTACTTACAATGTGAGTGAAGTATATTTTGGAGCACAATCAATTCTATACTGACAGTAGTAGTCAGAGCACCTATACAGTATTTCTAGTTTAGCACAGACTAATCATAAGTGCTTCACCACACAATCTGTAGAAAGAAATAGCATCATTGTGATTTTTTTATCTAAGAAGTGTAGTAGCACCACAAATATTGAGTGAGAGTTTGTCATATCTTATGTGCTATTGTATATTTGTATATTGTTTATGTGTTGCAGGTGACTGTGTATGTTGGCAAGCGGGATTTTGTGGATCATGTTTTGGAGGTGGATCCTATTGGTTAGTTGTGCTAATATGAGCTTGTCCTCATTTGTAAAGATAAAGTAATGCACACTGTTGTTGTGGTCACAAACCATAAATGGCTGACTTGAAAGTGAGACAAGTAATAGCGACGTTTAGATTGTTAGAGTTAATTGTTGTATAATAGTAGTAGTAGTATGTTATGTACAGTTGTATAATAATTAACACACATGCACACAGATACCAGCACCCAATATATACAGACCTTTTTGGGTTGGTTGTCCAGACCTGTGACCACCACTGGGAAGTGAAATCGTGTAAAACCGCCTATATCAATGTAATCAGTCGGCTAAAATGCTATGCGCAGCCAGAATGTCGTCATCAAAATATGCACAATTATACACATTACGATTGCTGGTGCCGGTTGCCGGTAAGGACAACCACCTTAAAAAGGTCTCTACACACTACAACCACTTTCACGCAGTGTTTTTGCTCATCAGTAAATGGGCTAGTTGGCATAGAACTAACAGCACTAGTGCAAGTCTCAGATGATGACCACCATGTGCAAGTTAGGTATTTCCGCTAGTCGAAGACAGAAGCAAGTTGCAGAGGGTCAAGGCCATCTCAGACACTAATTGAAGCAGGATGCAGCAACCAAATGAGTATAGCACAAGGGCAAGTTCTGGGTGGGCTTTGTGCCCTTGTACCTTGAACTATTTCATTCTTTCATCCATCAATCAATCAATTCTAAGAACGGTTTTATTCCCCATCCTGGTGTCGCCTGAATCCAAGCAAGCAACAGTTTTAGAAGGACAGAAGCTTAGAGTGTCTATACTAGCAAAATATATGATAATTAGTGTAAGGTTGATCATAGTTAATTGTATTCTTTTTTAATGACTTAAATATTCCTCTTGTTTAAGGTACATCTGGAGTCAATAATTGAAAAATCGGTGTGACAGAAAATGGACTCATAACTTACTAGACGAAAAGTAATGTCTTAAAAATATGTACCTTTTTACCCTACTTCTAGTTTGCCTGAACTTTCTTGTCAACTCGCCAAGCAATAACAGGTGTCATCCTGGCACTATCACGGTGACTGGTTCTCTATTCCCATATTTTTGAGCACGTAAGGCAGTGAGGTACTTTGTCTTGAACAGTCAAGTGGTGCCTTCTCCAATGCTATGCTTATAGACAGCTTAGCATTCCCATTTTCAGCAGCATACTTTCCGATTACAGCTCTGTCTTCTGGGCTGAACGTATATTTTCTCTTTCTCTTTCTCTTCGCTTGCTTGTTGCTCTTTCTGCACACTTCCTGCTGCTTTGTTGGCCTCTTGGATCGCGTGTTCTGACAGCCCAGTGTCTCTGCTGTTGGAAGCATTCCTGGCTTGACAAACCAGAGGAGACACATGTCGCTCTTCCGCATTCACAGCTGCACATACTAATTTACAGCAAGGTATGTGGATTAGTTTACGGAATTGGTGAAGTGTGTGCCAAATCAATGTGCGCCAAAAGATTGCACACGCTGGAAAACTCGCAGTCTCGCATTCTTTAGGCTCACGCATTCAATTTTCGATATACGGTATTTTCTGCTGCCCACCAACTCTGCCACTGGATGGTACAAGACTGCTATTCCATGCCCCGGATGTTGCTGCATAGTCCTGCAGATGACAGCATCAGAGAATATATTAAACAAGTTTGGCGCCAACATATCTCCACATCTCACAGCACCTTGGTTGCCTTCAATATGCGTAGCACCTTGGGTTGCCTTCGATATGCATAGCAACTTAAAAGGTTGATGTTATTTTTCCTGGAGTACTGTCCATAGAGCTTCACGATTCACAGAGCCACATGCTTTCGTTAGATCTACAAAGCACAGAAAGAGTGGTTTCCAAAATGCATTTGCCCATTCAATTAACATTCGAAGCAAAAACAGTTGATCTGCACATCTCCTTCCTTTCCGGAAACCGCTTTGGTTCTCTCGGAGCAACTGATCCGCATTTTCTTTAAAAACCTGCTTTGAATGACCCTGCAAAATACCTTTCCTGGTATGCTGAGTAGTGCTATGCCTCTGAAGCTGTCACAGTCATCGTATTCACCTTCCTTGCAAAGAGGAACGACCAGCTGCTCCTGCCAGTCCTTAATAACCTTTGCAGAGTTCCAAATACTGTATGACAGCCATGTCAGCCATTGTAGAATCGGTTCTCCCTTGTGCTTCAACATTTGCGATTTCATCTTCTCTGGTGCCTTGTTCATCTTTAATTGGGGTATGGCCTCCCTTAACTGGGGTGATGTCTAGTCTGCATGGCACGGAACAAAGAAAAGAGAATAGAGTGGGCACGCAAGAACGTGCAGAAGAAATTAGAAACCATTGTATGAACAGACGAATCAATGATTCAATTGATGGCGAGGTGAGGGTGGTGGGTACTCCAAAACGGGAAATCCAACCAGACAGGAAGGCGTGGGCAACTGCTTCCGTGGTGATGTTGGTGAGGGGAATGGCCTCAGGCAAATGGGCAAAGTGATCCATGCACACACGTAAGTAGGTGTAGCTGTGATAGGGGGTTAGAGGTCCCACGTAGTCCACATAAACATGTTCAAACCGAGCATCTGGGGGAAGGGTATGGGTCTGGACTTTAAATCGTTGACATGGGATGCAGGCACGTGTCCACTGGCGAACGTCCGCATTGATCCGAGGCCAAACATAGCGTGAGGTGAGGAGGCGCTGGGTGGCTCGCACACCAGGATGGGAAAGGCCATGAAAATGATCAAAAATGGGACGTCGCAGGTTGGGTGGGACATAGGGGCGGGGGGTACCAGTAGACATGTCACAGAGGAGGGTGACATCTGTGTTGGGGAGTGGGATCCGTTGGAGGTCCAGTGAGGTGGAAGCAGCTGCTGTTGAACTGTCGTCCTCACGTTGTGCCGCTGCCAGGGTGTGGAAATCCCAGGCTGGATGGGATGTGTGCTCCAAAGCATCAACATCCATGCGAGAGAGGGTGTCGGCTGCCGCATTGTTGTGTCCTGGCAAATGTCGGATATCCGAGGTGAACTGAGAAATGAAGTCCAAATACCGGGCTTGCCTAGGGGAGTGCTTGTCCAGACGGGTGGAGAGAGCAAATGTGAGAGGCTTGTGGTCTGAGCAGACATAGAAGTCACGGCCTTCGATAAAGTGTTGAAAGTGTTTGATGGCCAGGTAAATGGCTAACAACTCTCGATCAAAGGTGCTGTACTTTGTCTGGGCAGGTGTAAGTTTCCGGGAAAAATAGGCAAGGGGGCACCAGGTGTCGCCTATCCTCTGCTGCAAAACTGCGCCCACTGCAGCACTGGAAGCGTCCGTCAGGATGCAAGTGGGTGCATTGGGTCGAGGATGAACAAGTAGGGTAGCATCGGCTAGAGCATCCTTGATGGTATGGAAGGCTTTGGTAGCAGCGTCAGTCCATGTCAGTGGGGTGTTGCCCTTGGGGGCACCCTTGAGGAGGTCATGCAGGGGTTGAAGGATCAAGGCACAATTAGGTACAAATCGGTGATAAAAGTTCACTAAACCCAAAAATTGCCGCAATTTGCGCTGAGTGGGTGGGAGAGGGAACTCACGAATGGCTTGTACCTTAACCTCAAGGGGGCGGATGCCATGTTGGTCCACTTGGAAACCCAGGAAGTGGAGTGAGTTGGCACCCCAGACGCACTTGTCTGGGTTGATCCGTAAGCCGTGGTCCTGCAGTCTGGAGAACACTTGTCTGAGATGGTCGTGATGTTGCTCTGGATCAGGGCTAGCTACCAAGATGTCATCAAGGTAGGCATAGCAAAAGGTCAGGCCGCGGAGGACGTGGTCAATGAACCGTTGGAAGGTCTGAGCTGCGTTCCTCAGACCAAAGGGCATCTGCACGAACTCGAAAAGGCCAAAGGGGGTGGTAATGCCTGTCTTGGTGATGTCCTCGGGAGCTACCGGGATCTGGTGGTAAGCCCGGACCAAATCAATTTTTGAAAAGGTCGTGCAACCATGAAGGTTGGAGGCGAAGTCTTGCAAATGCGGGATCGGGTAGCGGTCAGGGACAGTAGCAGTGTTCACAGCGCGGTAATCCCCACATGGTCTCCAGTCACCTGGGGCTTTCTTTGGGACCATGTGGAGGGGTGAAGCCCACGGGCTCGAGGAAGGGCGAATGATGCCCAAGTCGAGCATGTGCTCGAACTCCTGCTTAGCAGCTTGGAGGCGTTCTGGTGGGAGTCGGTGAGGTCGGGCGTGCACCGGGGGACCAGTGGTAGTGATGTGGTGGACCACCTCATGCTGCACTGATCCGTCCTTAGGTACGGGAGAGGTGAGGGCGGGGAACTCCTGAAGAAGAGCAGAGAAGGAGTCGCCAGCAGATGGGCGGGACACACAGGGGCTGAGCGAGATGCCCTCTGTCAGCATGCCATTGATTTGTAGCTGAGTGAGGGAGTCGATAAGGCGGCCCCGGGTCATGTCCACCAAAAGATTAAAATGACGGAGGAAATCGGCACCGAGGATGGGATGTCTGACGTCCGCGATGAGAAAAATCCATCGGAAGGTCCGCCGGAGTCCCAGGTTGAGGGTGCGGGATGTGGTACCGAAGGTCGCAATGCTCGAATTGTTGACCGCCTGGAGTGGTGGACCTGCAGGGAGGGAGGAACGGGACAACTGGGCAACTGGTAAGACACTGACTTCAGCTCCAGTGTCCACTAAGAGGCGCAGACCACTCATCCGGTCAGTAACGAAGAACAGGCGACTCGGTGATAGGCCGGAGGTGCTGGTCGCCATCAACACCTGGCCGGGCCGTTTCCCGTCCACGAACAGGGGGAGGTGCACTTGCGGGCGGCGTCCCCAAACCGGCGATGATACCAGCAGAGGCTGGCAGATGGGAGGTTCCCCGCTGGGGGTGGAGCAGGACTGCTGGAACGGGGGCTTGCTGTCGAGGTAGACTGGAAGCGTGACCGCGCCCGGCGGTGGGGGTTGCTGGGGGCAATCTTCAGGGCGGCGATCATCTCCCGTAGCTGTGTTACCTCAGACCTGAGCTGTCCAACCTCCGAGGTTAGTGGGGCAACATTGACGGAGGAGACGGATGGGGATGCCACTTCCATCACCTTGTCAGCGAGAGTGGCAAGTGCTTCCAAGGGTATGTCCCCTGAGGAGGCTAGGACCATCCGGACGTGTCCTGGAAGCCGTTGCAAGAAGAGTTCCCTGAGGAACGTGTTGTCAGGGTTGGGTCCGGCAGCGTCACCCAGTAACTGCTGCAATCGTCGCAGGAGTTGGGAGGGGGTACGGTCGCCCAGTTCTTCCGCTGTGAATAGCTGGCGGAGGCGGCGTTGTTCGGAGGCAGCTGTTCGTTTGATGAGCTGGGCGCGCAGAACGTCGTAGGGTGTGTCTGCCGGTGGTTGGAGGAGGAGGTCCCGGACTTCCGTGGCGAATTCGGGGGCCAACGCGGCGACAACATGGTCGAATTTGGTCCGCTGGCTTGTAATGTTCCGCGTTGAGAATTGAGCCTCTACCTGCGCGAACCATACTTGTGGGTCCGCTGGCCAGAACGGCGGTATTTTCACTGTGACCGCGGACACCGAGGCAGGCGGTAGGGAGACGATGGCAGCGGAAGGAGAAAGCTCTGCGGCGGGTTCTAGTTGTTCGGCCATGATGCGAGATCCAACGTCAGGGTGTGGCGAGGTAGTGGAGTTCGCGGGAGCGCGGAGTAGTGGGAGTTCGCAAGATCGAGATCACGTCAGGGTCACCAATGTGGTAGATCAAGGTCCAGGGGAACTTGCTAGGACTGCTAGATCACGCACTAACTCTACAAGCGACTCTACTACTGCGAGCGACTCAACTCCGTGCCTCTGTACTGCACGTGGACAGAGAGAATAATTACACTGCCTGTGCCATGCACATATGTGTGCACCAACAAATAAAACAAAGGCGATTGTGTGTGGTGCGGTGTGTACAAATGATCACGTGACCAGATGTGAATGAGGCGGATGCTATAATAAAGGAAGTAACGCCATGCTAAATTACAGGAAATAATAAAGTAAAAGTATGCAATCAGGCTATACGTAAATAAACAGGAAAAATGTGATGTGATCACTACAAGATATTGAGCTACAACGCATCATCCAGCAACACCCGAACGACGGAGAAGTTCTCCTTACTGGTCATTTACGAAGTCAGGGTATTCATGTACCTAGAAGTAGAATAAGAGCAGCCATACATCGTGTGGACCCTGCTGTAAGTGCTGACCAGAAAT
>MKWU01007383.1_pt1 | contig 10569 bp, 9 predicted proteins | sample 809101 | NCBI WGS metagenome assembly MKWU01 (sample SAMN05860141, study PRJNA318959) | sponge metagenome | host: Aplysina aerophoba | place: Slovenia: Piran, Adriatic Sea, Gulf of Piran | collected 2013-05-07
CAGGTGAGTTCGACCAGATCACCGGAGCGCGTATCGCCACCGCGTTGACCGCCAAAGAACGACAACTCTGGCATCGCGAGGACCCCAACAACCGTGCAACACCACAACAACGCATGGCTGACGCGTTGGCTGAGTTGATCAACGAACCGGTTGGTGATAGCCGGTCTGTGGGCACCGATTTGTTAGTAATCGCCGATTTCGATGTACTCAAACAACAACTCGAAAACCCAAGGTTGGTTGACGGGTCACCAATACCAATCACCGAACTACACAAGATGGCGTTAGAAGCGAACCTACTGCCATCAATCTTCGACACCAAAACACAAGACATGTGGCTCGGCCGGCGAGTACGCACCGCCACCGAAGCTCAACGCATCGCGTTAATCGCCCGCGACCAATGCTGCATTGGTTGCGGCGCTAACCCGTTGTGGTGCCAAGCGCATCACATTATATGGTGGTCAAACAACGGACCCACCAACCTCGAAAACCTCGTATTAGTATGCAGCGACTGCCACCACAAAATCCACGACGATGGCTGGCAAGTCCACAAACACCCCGACACCGGCAAATACTACCTCAAACCCCCAACCCACCCCACAAATGAGCGCCCAGCGGTTTCGTCAGATAAGTCCGCGAGGAACTCGCTAGGCGAGCCGACGACCCAACCATCGGGTCAGCGCCCAACAATCTCACCAAACGATCCCTCAACCAACCCGTCAGGTGAGTCCCCCGCCGCTTCGCTGGCTGAGGCTCCGACTATCTCGTCGGGTGAGCGTCCGACAGTCCCATCAGACAAACCCTCAACCCGCCCACCCGGTAAGCACCCGACCGCCCCACCGGATAATTCGGCAAGGACCTTGCCAAACAAACCCTCAGCCAACCCATCAGGTAAGCACCCAAAAGTTCCACCAAACAAACCCTCAACCAACCCATCGGGCGAGTCCCCCGCCGCTTCGCTGGCTGAGGCTCCGACTATCTCGTCGGGTGAGCGTCCGACAGTCCCACCAAACAAACCCTCAACCCGCCCACCCGGTAAGCACCCGACCGCCCCACCGGATAATTCGGCAAGGACCTTGCCAAACAAACCCGCAGCCAACCCATCAGGCAAGCATCCAACAGTTCCACCAAACAAACCCACAACCAACCCGTCGGGTGAGTCCCCCGCCGCTTCGGTGGCTGAGGCTCCGACTATCTCGTCGGGTGAGCGTCCGACAATCCCATCAGACAAATCCTCAACCCGCCCACCCGGTAAGCACCCGACCGCCCCACCGGATAATTCGGCAAGGACCTTGCCAAACAAACCCGCAGCCAACCCATCAGGCAAGCACCCAACCGTTCCGCCAAACGAACCCTCAACCAACCTGTCGGGTGAGTCCCCCGCCGCTTCGCTGGCTGAGGCTCCGACTATCTCGTCGGGTGAGCGTCCGACAGTCCCACCAAACAAACCCTCAACCCGCCCACCCGGTAAACACCCGACCGCCCCACCGGATAATTCGGCAAGGACCTTGCCAGTTGATCCCTCAGCCAACCCATCAGGCAAGCACCCAAGAGTTCCACCAAACAAACCCTCAACCTACCCATCAGGTGAGTCCGCGACGAACTCGGCAGGTAAACCGCCGAACCGCCAATCGGGTGAGCGCCCGACCGGTTTATCGGATAAGTCGGCGAGTACCACATCAACCGGGTCGTCAACCAGCGGGGCCGGTGACTCCTTGGACGTTTCGGTGAGTGAGCCTTCAACCCACCTAGCAGACCAGCGCCCCACCCTTTCCGTGGGTGAGCCCTCGATCCGCCCAGCAGATCAGCGCCCGATTGTCTCATCAGATGAGTCCATGATCCGCCCAGCAGATGAGCGCCCCGCCGTTTTGTCGGACAAGTCCGAGACTACCTCGTCGGGTCGGCCCGACCGTGCTCGCACCCGCGCAAACTCGGCGGAACCGGTTGTCGGCGACGCACCCCGGTCGACTATTCAGAATGCGCCCGGGCTCAAGCATGGCGAGCAAACTCGGCGAAAGAAACAGACAAACTCCGATGTCGAACAACAACACCCCACAACCCGATCCACCCACCACGACCCGGTCGACGGTATCGACACCTCCTAAAGGCCGCGTGGATGGGTGTCCATCCTCCTGTCGTCGGGTTGTCCCGAGTGGACCTTGTGGTGCATCTAGCAACGACGACCAGTGGTCGCGTGCGGTGGTTTTTTTGCTACTGTGGGTTGGAGTGCTGGTCTGCCGCCCACGTACAGGGTTGCGTCTGACTTCGCGCGACAGATTCTGCTTTTTCTTCGCGACATCGGGCAGAGTTGCTGGTTGACGTCTATGCGGTTGCTGTTCTCGGGTGCTTGCGGGTTTGTCTTCGCTGCATCGGGCTGGGTTGGTGGCCTTAGAAAGGGAGGGCAAGCACTATCGGTGGTTGCGACAGTGCATAGTGTTGACGTGTTGTGCCGGGTTCCTCGCGGCATCGCGCGCTTCGTTTGCGGGTGGGGTCTTTCTGTTAGCTGCGGAGGTAGTAGAGGATGACCGCTAAGAGTTGCTCTTGGTCTAACTGGCGTTTTGTGTAGTCGAAGGCTGCCTTCAAGACTTCGCTCAGATCTAGTCTTCCGTTGTTGTTCGAATCGTAAGACAACACGGTTTTGGGCAGATTGTTTTTGGTTATTGCGATGGTCACGTCTATTTCGCTGCTCTCGCCAGAACCTTCGAGATCGGTGACCGTCACTGTTACGCGGAAGATATTTGGTTCGGATTCATGGTCAAGGATCGTCCCAGATTTAACGGTGATTTGGCCGTTGTTGCTATCGATGTTGAACAGGTTGGCGTGCTCGCCGACGAGGGCGTATCGCAAAGCGTCGCCGTCCGCGTCTGTGGCACTAACGGGGTCTCCAACAGCGGTATTTGCTGGTGAGTTTTCTAAGATTGTTCTCCTCGTGGACGCACCCTCGTTGAACACGGGACGTTCGTTGCTATCAATCTCGGGGGCAACCGGTGTAAACACGGGTCCTACCGGCGGCCGCGACGGCTGCCGATTGTTGATCGGTTGCCGGGTCTGTTTCTTAGTGACTTCGATTGTGGCACCGATTACCACACTGTTGCCAGCGGGGTCGGTGGCTCGAACGTTGACTCGATATTGGTTGCCGCCATTACTATTGAATACGGGACGGGTCTTGAACCTCAAATGGCCCTGAGGATCTATGGAAAATAGACTCGCGTCTCGCCCTTCAAGGCTCCAAGAGATTGGCTGATTTTCAGGATCATTCGCTCGGTATCGTTCTGGTCGGTTATCGCCCTCTACGCGGGTAAAGTAACTACTGCCGACAGTAATCTCAGGTGGTTCGTCTACATCGGTCACCTGGATTGTTACGTCAAGTTCAGCGTTGAGTTGAGCGCCTTGGCCGGCTGTTTCGGTGACGATGATCGTGACTTCGTATCGGTAGTTGCGGGAAGCAAGTGCTTCGTAGTCGGGTGGCGAGTTGAAATGCAAATTGGCGACGGACCCCTTTGATTGCCCGACTAGTGGAAGATTGAAGTGGTCCTTGTCGCGCCCTGATAAAACCCAGGTGACCGTTTCGCCTTCATGGTCTGTGCCGAGGTATTGTGCAACGAAATTGTGGCTATTTTCGGGGAATGCCACTGGGTTAATCAGCGGATCAATTTGCAGTAATACAGGCGGTTCGTCTACATCGGTCACATTGATCGTCACTTTAAGGATGGTCGGCTGGTTAGAACTGTCGGTTGCGGTCACCGTCACGTTGTAAGCATTTGGCAATTTTTCGTAGTCAAGTGGAGCTTTGGTAAGGAGTTGCCCGGTTGCAGGTTCGATATCGAAACTTGCGGCGTGTGCGCCACCGAGGGCAAAGGTGAACGTGTCTGTGGGGTTAGCGCCATTTGGCCGAACGGGGTCTCCTATGGGAGTTGCTGCGGGAGTGTTTTCGGCGACCTCTCGGGTGAGGGTAACAGCTTTGTTGTCGCTTGGAGAGACTGTGCCTTGGTTGCCCGCATTGGGATCGGCTTGTACGGCGTTTGTGGATACGGCGTTTTGAGTTTTGGAAGAGCCGTGGCCGTCCGTGTATGTGGCAGTTGCCCGCAAAATACAGTTCACGTCTCCGGCTACTGGTGTATAAGCATTGGTCGTTGCGCCGCTGATCGCTCCCCAATCGTCTTGCCCATTTGAGCATTCTTGGGTTGAATTACGGATCTGCCAGGTCCAGTTTGTGTTTGTGATGCCACCATCAAGGTCGCTCAGCGCGGCAGTCAGTTGCGCGCCTACTTGTGGTTGCTCAGATGACAAGGTGACGGTACCGGCTTCGTCCACATTGTCGACTTGTACTGTAAAGGTGGTGGATGCAGTATTCGTGCCATCAGTGGCTTCAACCACGATCTCATATGTGTTGTCTTGGTCACTATCTGAAGGCGATTCGTAGTCGGGTGGGGAGATGAACGTCAGCGTTCCGTTAGTGATTTGAAAGTCGCCGCTGTCTGCGCCGGAAAGTGACCAAGCGATCGATACTCCTGTTGGAACCGGAATATCAAATGTTTGTACCGCAGTCGTAGCGTTTTCTTGATAGGTGACGGTTGCACCTTCGGGTGATATGTTCGGCAATGCGTTATCTGTAACCACGATCTCCACATGCTGCACTCCGGAATGAACCCCATCGTTGGCCACCACCGCAATGTTGTAGGTGTTGTCGAAGTGTGAATCTTGTGGTTTGTCGAAGTCGGGTGGATTGCTAAAACTAAGCACCCCTTGGTTATTGATTACAAATTGATTGCGGTCTAACCCTCGCACACCGAACGCAATCGCCGGTTTATTATTGGGATTGTTGGCAGTGTACGTAGCTACTGGGCCCGATTGATTCTCTGAGTATGTAACGCGCACTGGTCCAACGACTTGAGGTGCCGTTCCGTGGCCGTAAACAGTCAACCTCCAATCTTTGAGCGTTCCAGTGTGACCACCGACAATGTCTCTCACTTTGAGTTGCCACTCCCCGTTTGGGTTTTCGCCTAAGTGGCGCGCAGATCCGAACCTGAAATTCCCCTGAACGGATTGCCTTAGTTGATGCAAAATTTTCAATTCGGGCGATGCAGGCACGAGCATCGATTCAGTGCCTGACGGTGAGACAAGCACAAATTCCAAGTCTCGCGCTGAATGATGTGCAACGTCAACGTCGACTTGGACATATTCAATAAACTCAATGTTGGATTGTACGTCTGCGGTTTTTGTGACAGGGTTTGCCGCGTTATCAGAAAGTGCGATATCTGTAAAGTCATCGTAGTAGTCGTCATTAATTAACAAAGGCACTGGTTGCCAATTGGAAGCTAACTCAATTGCGGCGCCAGCGTCGATAACTCCAAAACCGTATTCCCGATTAAAATGATACTTTGTCGTGCTCGAACCGTACTTCAAACCCGCCTCAAGCCAACCGCTATGTGATGGATTATTCTTTCGCGCGGAACCCGCGATAATGAGTTTAATGTCTCGCCAAGTAAGACTCGGATTGGCAGACCTGATCAGGGCAATGACACCAGACACAATCGGTGCTGCCGCGGATGTACCGCCAAACGAGGCATAACTGTTGAGGTCTGCTGTGGTGAAAATACCTGCGGTACGGTTACCTCGCGAGGGCGCGCATACCCAAAGGTTAGAACCGATCAGCGATTCAGAAATTCTCGCATCTGTAGTGTCGACACCGCAGACCGCAACAACGCCAAAATAATTGGCGAACGCGTTCAAGTTGGCATCCGCAACACTCTTTCCGTTACCAGCGGCAAATACGTAGGAAGTTCCTTTGCCGTAATATCCAAGTGCGATTCCGGCATCTATCGCGCGATCAAAAAGAGTTTGAGCTTTCTGAAAAAGGTAACGGTTTGTTACAGCGTAACTGTTGTTGGATACTGCGGTTTGGTGGCTCTTGTGGATGATAGCATGCTGAATATCGGTCAATGGTACTGTTTGGGCCAAAAAATTGGATCCGAACATTTTGGCATTCGGTGCCACGCCCCTGACCCCAGTGTTATTGTGCTGAGCAGCGATTATCCCGGCAACATTAGTACCGTGATCTTCGAATGGATCATGGAAATTCTTTCCGCCGGTGAGGAAGTTGTTATTGTAATCGGTGATGACATTTCCCGATAGATCTTCATGAGAAGAATCGAAACCAGAGTCAATAATATGCACGTTTATACCGTCGCCAGTTACTCCATCGGCCCAAACCTTTTCCACGTTGATGTCTGGGGTCTGTGGTGGATTACGAATAGTCCCATATTGACCTCGGTTCTTGAGATGCCATTGGCATCCATAAAACGGATCATCTGGCGCGTTTGGTCGGCGGTCTTTTCCTTGACAGTTTTTTTTGTTGATTTTAAAATTCTCGTCAGTTGATGCACGGATAGCGTAAGGCCCAAAAGAACCCGAACCCGAGACCTTCAAAAAATACGTTCCCGGTCCTAGCAGCCCTTGATAAGCAAATAAGCGTTCCGGATGACCATGCGCCAAAAACTGATCTCCGGTTATTTCACGTTTGAATGTTGCGAGCGCATTTTGATTAGAATCCAGTAACTCAATCTGTAAGTCTGGTTTAGCAGAATCAGTATTCATTGCATCAATCCGAAATAACTCTTCGTTTTGTAATGTGAATGAAAAATAATTTTCGGGAGCTACCGAGGTTGTTTCACCAGCAACCGAAACACCAACTTCAAGAGGGATAGCGTCAGCGATCGTGGTAGCGCTATTGTCGATGCTATCGATTTTCAACTCGTAAAATCCGGCGGAGGAAGACTCATGACTTTTGACAACCACGAAATATTTGCCAGCAGCAAGACTGACAACCATTTCGGATGATCGGTCGTTTCCGCGAGAAGTCAGTTTCCCCAACCCGTCATCGTTACTCTTAATGCGGCTACCCGACTCATTCAGAAGATAAATTTCCTCGTTGAATGCCGATTGTGTGTGGATGTGCAAACTGCTGTCGGCCGTAAGCGTAATCGTGAAAAAATCCCGATCTTTGTACTTGCCGTCTTGAAGCGCCACCTCAATGATTCCGTTATAAAGAGTGTTCAACTTAGCCACACGAGCGGTAGTAATATTGGTAGAGTCCTTAAACGCTCGGTAAAAAAGATGATAATCACCAACGTCGTTTTGATCTGAAGTCACTTCAAGGAAATAAGTGCCAGGTGCCAACGTACGCGCGATAAGAAAATTATTTTTCCCGTGGCTCAATCCACTTCCGACCTCTGAAGCAATCCCAACCGGGTTAGATTGGCCAGAATTGTGGTACAAGACACCCGTAGTCCTCAATGTTCCAGCAGTGAAATCGCCGTTCTTGTCCAGCGCGCCAGCAGTAAACATGATTACTTCTGATTTCTCGGTTAGTGTAAATGTGAAATAATCACGGTCGTTTATACCCGACAGATGCCCGACGACTCCGGTGTTATGGGTCAATGCCGTAGCAGTATTGAGAGCGTTACTCGGTGTCTTTGGTGTGCCAATCGCGGTCGATGACCAATCACCGTTTGTTCCGAGGTCGATGCGTACTTGAACGTCATATTGCGTGCCGTGTGCAAGACCACTTAAGACAGCTTCAGTGCGGCGTTTCGGAAAATCCGTGTTCACCGTCCAGTTGGCATCAGCTTTATCGGTAGCGTCGCTAGGTATATGACGAATGTCAAACGCAACGATATTGCTTTCCTCCACGGTCGTTGGGATTTCCCAAGTGATGCTCAAAGACTTGTAACCGGGAGTAACTGAAATTATCGTAGGTGCGGTTGAGGTTGATGGTTGAGGTTGCGCCAGGCCAATAGCGGACGCAAAGAAAACCAGTAAGACAATGCCCGCACCGAGACACCAAAACCGTTTCATTGCAATTCGAGTTCAATGGCCCAGTTTGGGACTGCAATATCTACACCTTCAAGTTGAGCCAATTTTTGCGCCAAGAGCAAACTAGGGAAACCTGCAGCGGTGTCAATCAAGAATGTGTTGGGCAGCGCAGAAGGCGTGATGGCGTTGATGTCGATGCCCTGTTGAGCAAAGAAACTATTGATCTGAGCTTCATCCCATTCCGCAACAAAGGCAATTAAGACTCCACCTGGGAGTTCCATCACTTCTCCCGTGGAATCATCAACAAACACCGGAGCCACCTGGCCTTGAGCCCCACCGGTTGCTGCGGAACCAGTAGAGTCGCCGATACCTAGCGGTTCATCGCCGTTTTGCTCGCTGGTCAGATTGGGTGCCAAACGGACACGCCGTTCTTCGTCGCCTTCATACCACACATAAATCTGACCCTGTTCAGGCGCCTCAACATCGTTGCTATTTGCCAACTCATCAAGAGTGCTGTTGCCGGGTGCTTCTGCTGGTGGCTCGATGTCTCCGTGGAATTCGCTGAAGTCTATTTCCACGCCTTGCGGGGGTAAGGTCACCCTAGTTTCTTGTTGGTCTTGCGGCGGTGTTTGCAAAGGTTCCGCTTGCGGAATTTGCTGAGGAATAGATGTCGTTGTGGTGGTGGTAGTTGTCGAAGTGGTGGTGGTAGTTGTCGAAGTGGTGGTGGACGTTGTCGAAGTGGTGGACGTTGCCGAAATGGTGGACGCGGTCGTGGGTGGTGTGGTAGTGGTCGGTGAAGTCACTGTGGCAGTGGCGGTGATCGTATTCGGCACCGCAGTTGTGGTCGGTGCCGTTGCCACCCGCGAAGAATCCGTGAAGTTGATTGCGACAAACACAACCGAAGCCACGACCACGAAAACGGCCACTATCAAAATCGCGAATCGTCTCACGGTGCTTCCTTTACGAACGCGCCAACCAATACAGGTATATTAGCGTAAATCGTCAACAACCAAAACGAAAAACATGCTCAACTTCCGGTTGTTGACCAATGCCACGGCTCGCTAGGCAAGTTTTTGAAACCGTACTGCGGAGCGATACGGGTCATGGCTTGAAACACCGCAGAACCCCGGCTACGAATAATCCTCCCGTTATGGGTGAAGTCCACCGCCAATCCGACCTCATGTTGAGAGAAACCAGGCCGCGCCGTAGGTGGTCGGCACTGCGAAGGCGACATCTGGTAGACGGCGAATTCACTAGTGCCACAATGTTGTTGACGTAACTCGACCTGGCGTGTGTTGGTGCGGTAACCGTAACCACCTAGAGCAAAGCCAGCTTGCTCCATGGCTTCCAAGAATCCACTTAGCGCAACCGCAATCGAAGCATTCACCAAGATCTCGCCCGCAGGCCCGGCAACCGTTACCAAGTCCACAGGGGCATTAACTGGGATCGCAACTCGGCGAGCTCGCCTTGCTGCAGCCGCGATAGCGTCAGCAATTCGCTTCTCTTCGCTACGGATTTTGGCAGCCAACTCGGCATCCAAATCCTCAAGGAACTGCGCTTCCTCAAGGCGATGGTCTAAGCGTGCGTCCAGCGCGTCAAGCGCGATTTGCTCTGCTTCTAATGCGATTTCAAGTGCAGCTTGGCGGTTCTGTTGTTGTTCTTTTAACGTTTCGATTTCAGCCTTGCTCGCCTTTTGGGTTTTTTCCAGTTCTTTTAGTTCGGCTTCTTTGCCCCGTAATCGGTCAAGTGCATCCTCGGTGCTAAGGTTCACGAATCCGCGCAGCGCATCGGTTCTGGCGCTTTGCCAAGGATTGTCGCCCAACACTGTTTGTTCACTGTTCGGTCCCTGGTGAGATCTGAATGCCTCAATAGCAGATTGTCGAAGCAACTCTTTTGTTTCACTTTCCTCTAGTTCGAGTTCTGCGATCTTGGTGTCGGTTTGAGCGATGAGTTTCTCTGCGTCCAATAGTTTGGATTCGATTGCGTCGAATTCTGCCTGAGCCCTGTCACGAGTTTCCATCACGGTGCTAATGGCCTTCAAGGCAACGTCGATTTCTACGTTCAGATAGTCGATCTCACCTTCGAGCACTTCCTCGTCCGCCTCGACCTGCTTGCGTGCTTCGCGCAGTTCATCGATAGTGTTGGTTTGGGCGAAGGCGATGGCATGCGCTGCGCCGACAGCCAAGCAGACGAAAACTACTGCCACAACACGAAGCCCGCGCAAAACACGGAATCGAGTTCGTAATCTAGGGGTATTCCGCATGGCTACCTTTTGTCACACAACCGCAACATAGAGCATCTACGATACCAAATCTCAAACCACATCCACTAACAAGGACGCGTCCACTCCTCGAACCTCATCAACCGCCGTGGGTGGATTTGTTGCCGTGGGCGTGTGCATGCGTAGGACTTCGTCTGCTGCCGCGGATGCGTCCAATGCCGCGGATGCGTGCATGCGTAGGACTGCGTCTGTTGCCGTGGGTGCGTCCATTCCCTCGAACCGCATCCATTTCCTAGGGCGCAACCACTCCTTGAACCGCATCAGTTCCCTTTGGCGCATCCATTCCCTTGGACGCATAAGCCATTGACTACTGTGCATCTCGGGGTTTGCGCCGGATGTGCCACTGGTGCCTTTCATCGGCAGTTAACTGTTCAAGCAACGGCACCCCGTAATGCCCGCCCATGTGAGCCGCGAGAGCGCGTTTGGCATGAGGCGCAATGTTGACAATATCGACAGTGAGCCCCGCATCCACAGCA
>MKWU01007387.1_pt1 | contig 10566 bp, 17 predicted proteins | sample 809101 | NCBI WGS metagenome assembly MKWU01 (sample SAMN05860141, study PRJNA318959) | sponge metagenome | host: Aplysina aerophoba | place: Slovenia: Piran, Adriatic Sea, Gulf of Piran | collected 2013-05-07
ATGCGCGTCAAGAGATTGCCCGCTGGCGGCATCACTACAACAGCGAACATCCGCATTCGGCACTGGGCTACCAAAGCCCTATCGAATTCATGGCAACCGCCCTGCCGAGCCCTCAACAGGCTCAAGCACCGGTGCTCCCTGCAGCTCTTGAACCGGACCCGAAGCTCCAGTCCGAAGAACCCGTCCTTGCAGCTCGCCGAAGGTACCTCGGTGCGGGGAACAGCAAGGGCGGACTCTTCGGGTTGACTCACAGGCGTCACCCCTGAAGCGATCCGGCGGCTAGCAGTCCGCCTGGGCAACATGCCAGCTGCTTCCACGACCAGCGGGTCCAACGGCTGGCCAGCACCAGCTTGCAGGCCGATGAGCGCTGGGGGGGTGCCGCCTTGCCGTCAGTGCCGCTGGGGCAGGTCCGGCGCCGAAACGCGCCGGTTGCCGGCAGACCTGCGCCACACTAGGCCGCGGCCCGGTGTGAGCAGGAACACCGCCACGAAGATGGCGGTCGCTAGGTCGCGGGCGGCGGGCTGGTAGCCGTGCGGGTCCTGGCCTAGCCCCATCAGGGTCGTAAGGGCGATCGCCTCGCCCCCGACCCGCGCCACCACGTCGCCGATGATACTGGTGGTCGCGACCACGGCGAGCGGGCCGTCGAGCGGCACCGCTTCGAGTTCGGGCAGGCTGAGAGCTTCCTGGGCGTAACCCCAGCCGACCACGCAGCAGACGGTGAGCATCGCGAACAAGGTTTTCATGGCACACCTTTCGGCATCGGCATAACGGTGTCGTTCCGCCACTTAGCGATGATACATTGTCAGTAACGGGGTATCAAGAAGCTGTCGATCACCGGCTTCAGATCGTCAAAATCGAGATCTGGACAGGCGTTGCTCGGCGTTCCCATGGGATCCGTCCAAGTGTACTATTGGGAACGTGTAGCCATCGATGGTACGCCGGAGAGCAGTTGCCGGCAGCTCGAGCACAGGCCGTAGAGCGTGAGTTCGTGCCTGGCCACGCTGAAACCGCTGGGGAGCGTCGCTCCGTCGAGCGCGGCGGCCGGGCACGTGCCCTCGACGTCGAACACGCGGTGGCAACTGTTGCAGTAGAAGTGGTGGTGGTGCCTCTTGCGTGTGAGTTCGACGCGGGTGGCCTGGTCGGGGAGGTGCACCTCACTGACCTCGCCGTCCTGGATGAGGTTCTTGAGGTGTCGGTAGACGGTGGTCAGGCCGAGCAATGGTTCCCAATCCCGGGCCAGGCGATGGAGCTCCTCGATGCTCAAGGGACCCTGCGCGCCCTCCAGAACGCGCATTACCGCGCTGCGTTGTCTGGTTTTTCGCTGCATAGGCCTCCTTAGGAAGCACGACTGCTGACGGTCAATTCTCGATAAGGATCATACTACAGCCCCGAAGGCCCCAGCCAGACCCGGGCCCTCTGCGGTGCGGCCGCTTCTTCGCCCCCTTCGCTAGCAGATCGATGCCACAGGGAACACCCGCTGGCGGTTCAGGCACGGCCCGCCTTCGCCATGCCTCTTCGGCGTCGGTGCCACACCCACCAACACCAAGCCACGATCACCAGCGTGAGGGCCCCGCTGAGCCCGCCAAGCGCACCAGAACGGGCCGCCGCTGCCGCCACCGCAACTCCCGCAGGTACGCAAAGTCATCCCACCAGGCGGCAGCCAGGTCGAGCATCATCTCCTCACTCACCCCCAATAGCCTCGGATCGAGCGGCGTGACCAGCTCGGACTCGGACAGCCTGAAGGTTTGGAAGGTCTCGAAACGTACGTCGTCGAGGATGAAATCGGGTCGGGCTTCGATGACCTGCGGGCCAGTTCCCACGTGCAGCGAGGCGGCGAACACGATCGAAGTTCCATTTGCATCTGGGTAATGCCAGTCAGGGAAATACGTGGCGAACACGAAACCCGGGCGTGCCACGCATGAATCCTTCGTTTCGAAAGGCACCTGCAAGTTCGTCAGCATCGAAACCAAGGCGCGCTCCAGGTGCTCCGTGACCCTTGCTCGCTGCGCCTCGTCTGCGGCAGCATCGCCGCTACGGAGCAGCACGTGGACGGTGCGGGGCTCGAGGCAGAGGCGGAGGTCACCGAGGTCTCGGTAGTAGGCTTCGTGAGCGTTGGCTAGAGCTCCTGAAGAGCGTGTGGAGTCCGAGGAGCGCCGGGAGGAGTGGGAGGCAGCACCGCATGGCGCTGTTTAGGCTAGCATGCTGCTCAAAACGAAAGAAAGCCAGTTACGCTTCTCTGAGAGGGCCGGTTCAAATAGGGTAACTACTCAGGCCCTAGCCAGGTCTGGCATGATGGGATCACCCTGAAATGCGCAGGTCAACGCCTCAAGCAGATCAAGACCCTGCTTCCTTAGGGTACTGAGATAACCTCGGATACGACAGAAGATCTGTGCTCCCAGAAGCGAGCGGAACCCACAACTGATCTTCTGTTTTAGCTTCACCATCCTCAAGTCCCTCTCGGCTTGGTTGTTATCAAACGGGACCGATAGGTCCCGGGTGAACCGCAACACCTCCTGCTTGCGCTTCTGTAAGCGCAGCAGCAGGTTCTGAGCTTTCGAGCGGCTCAACTCTCCCTTCTCCCCAGCCTTCCTAACCGGCAGTGGGTTCAGCGCCAAGCCTTGCTCAAGTAGGTGATCGTATGCCGTAGCGACCGCGCGCTGTTGAGCCGCGTTCAAAGGCCGTCGTTGCCTGGCAAGGTGAGCGTCAACCAGCAGTTCCGCCAGGTTCAAAGCCCAACTCTCTCCCTTGGCCTCCCACACCCCTAGGAGCTCTCTTCTGAGCTAGGCGTTGCAGGCTACATGCTCGCAGCTATAGCCAGGTTCATAGTAGCTAGCGTACTGGTCAGGCACCACCCTGCCGCTAAAGGATGGCAAGATCCCGATCTGCTGGTGTGCGGCGGAAGCTGTAATAGGTCAACCGGGGGGTGCTTACCACCTGCACCCAGTGGTTGCTCCCGTTGAGGTAGCAGCCGGTCTCATCAACATGGATGAGGTCCGCCTCCTGCAACGATGCAAGGACAGATTCGCTGGATCTGATCGCCTGTTCCACCTCGGCAAGTTGCTCGAACAGCCGCCGCTGCATCCGGTAGAGGCTCCCTTCACTCGGCCGGTGACCTAGTAACTCGTGACTGAGGTCGGCCAGGCGTTCGAAGGGAATGAACTGCCTCTGCATCAAGTAACTCATCAATCCCTGGTAGTTGGCACCGTAGCTCGCGCCGGCACTCACGCCCGCTGGGTAGCGCCCGCGGTGGACCTGTTGGCAGCCGGGGCAGACCTTCACTTCCCGCTGATACTCGGTAACCTCCAGGCGCAAGCGGGGAAGCTCGAAAACCTGAGCGCGCTCGCCAGGCACCCCATCCAGGTCGATGAGGGGGTGACCGCAACTGCAATGCTCGGTCTCCAACCGGCAGTTTACTACCTTGTCGGGATCACTCACGAATTCGAGAGTGTGGCCTTTGTGACCTCTCTGACCCCCTCGCTTGCGTTCGCTTTTGTTCCTTAGCTTGGGGTAGCGCCTCTGATCTTGCGAGGGGGGTTGGTGGCTGGTGCGGCTGCGAAGGACGGACAAGAACGGCTTCGTTGGACCCGTAGAGTCCGTTTTCGCTTCGGGTCTGAGTCAGCAGCTTAGCCAGCCTCCTCTCTACCTCCGTAAGGCGCTCTTGCAACTCAGCAACTTCAGCTTTAAGCAGGGCGTTCTCCTGCTCCAACTCAGCGTTTCTACTCTCCAATTCAGCCTTACGCCTCAGGAGTTCCTGGTGACTCGCCGCTTGCATCCTCTTGGCTCAACTCTACCCCTGCTATGGGGGGGCGTGAGTAGTTACGAATCAAGTATCTGAAGGGATCGTCATCGTTGGTTGGGGCGGAGAAAGGAAGCTGAGTGACTTGCCTGGTGTAAACGGAATGTTTGGCGATTATGCACTTGACAAATCCAAGTCTTAGAATCACCAAGACTTCCGCTGGTGTCCGGTAGCCCAGGGCCTGATGCGGCCTTCGGTCGTTGTAGAACCGGAAGTATTCTTGCAGCCCTCGGCGGGCCTCAATGCCGTTGCCGTAGGCCTTCAGGTAGACCTCCTCGTACTTCACCGTCCGCCACAGCCGCTCGACAAATATGTTGTCCTGGCACCTGCCCCTGCCGTCCATGCTGATCTTCACCCGGTGGTCCTGGAGTATCTGCCTGAACTCGCGGCTGGTGAACTGGCTCCCCTGGTCGCTAGTGAACACCTCCGGCCTTCCCCAGCCCAGCGCCAAGAACGGACTCTTCGGGTCCTGCAGCGCGTCAACGCAGAAGTTCACCTCCATAGTGTTGGATAGCTTCCAGGCCACCAGGTACCGGCTGTGCCAGTCCATGATGGCGATCAGGTAGAGGAATCCCCGGGCCATGGCCAGGTAGGTGATGTCGGCCGCCCATACCTGGTTCGCCCGGGTGATCGTCAGATCGCTAAGCAGCTAGGGATACACTCGCCGTTCCGGCGCTGGTTGGCTGGTGCGAGGCTGCCGGTAGCTGGCCCGCAGTCCCATCAGTCTCATGAGCCGCTGCACCCGCTTCCAGCTTACCACCATACCCTGCCGGTCCAGCGAAGCCTTCATCCGCCTGGAACCGTAGCAGGGGGTTTCCAGCTACTGGCGGTCCAGCTCCCTCATCAGGGACAGGTCCTGTTGCCAGGTCCCCTTGGGGCGGTAGTAGAGGCTGGAGCGGCTGACTCCCAGCAGCTGGCACTGCCGCGCTATCGACAGGGAGCCATGTTGCCGGTCTACCAGCTCACGCCGCTGTGCTGGGGTCATAGACCGGACCTTTCCTCCAAGAAATCCCACTCCACCTTGAGCTGGCCGATCTGCTGGTACAGCCGAGCCACCAGGGCGTCCTTGCTCTTCTGCGCCTTGCCCTTACTGGTCCCGTTGCCCTGGTCGAAGATAGTAGCCGCGCCACCTCACAGGGCCTTCTTCCAAGTCTGAATCTGGCTGGGGTGAACCTGGTACCGGGCGGCCAACTCGGCCACCGTCTGCTCGCCCTTCATTGCCTCCAGTGCAACTTTGGCCTTAAAGGCCGGGCTGTGCTTTCTCCGCTCTCTGGACATTCCCCGCTCCTCCTCGACAGCTATCGCTGCCCTCAGTCTAGGAGCAGGATTCCCACTTAACCACCTGTCCAGTTTTCCGGGTCCACCTCAGTTCACATGGTGCAGGAAGCACCAGGACTGGCCTCCCCCTTTGGGGGGTAGAGATAATCTCACGTTACGACCCGCTGATTTAGAATCCTTAGAAAGTTGACTCCGTTTGCACAAGCCTTCAGGTCGTCCCAGTTCAAGCAAAGCATAACGTTGCAGGGGGGACGACCCGCTAGGTCTGGGCCTACAAGTACGTTGCTTTGTAATCGCCGTAGTGATAAAAATGGTTGGTTTTAATGCCACAGAGGTAAAGGATCATTAAAGGTTGACCAGAGCGGCAAACCTGCTGCTGCTTCGGCATCATCGAGTAAAGCCTCTGTCAAAAGTTGTCGTAGCGCAGCTTCATCCATAGCGATACCAATAAACACGAGCTGCTGTACTCGGTCGCCCCATAGAGGGTGCCAACTGGCTTCGATAGCGGCCTTTTCATCATCATCAACTTCCCAACTATCTTTGTTTTGGGTGTGCCACCAAGTGCCAATGGGCTCTAAGATATGTGACTGACCCGCTTTGGAGTAAAGACCAATATAAGCAGGGCGCGTCGCCAACCAAAACATTCCTTTAGCCCGAATAACATCATCAAAAAGAGGATGGTCGAGTGCCTTTGCCAGTCGCTCAGGGTGAAAAGGATGTCTGGCTTCAAACACAAAACTGCTGATGCCATACTCCTCGGTTTCGGGGGTATGCACATTATTGAGTTCACGAATCCACGCCGCAGAGTTGGCCGCTTGCTCAAAATCAAAGCGTTGGGTATTGAGGATTTTGTTTAAGGGCACTCGAGAGTGCTGGCTGTGAAGCAGTGCTGCGGTGGGGTTTAAGGCTTTAATGACAGCTTCAACTTCTTTTAGCGTTTCCTCGTCCACCAAATCGGTTTTGTTGAGCAAGATGACATCGGCAAATTCAATCTGGTCGGTCAGTAAATCAACGAGTGTGCGCTCGTCCTCTTGGTCAGCGGTTTCGCCTCGGTCTTTGAGGTCTTCAGTGGAACCAAAATCATGAAGGAAGTTAAAGGTGTCAACCACAGTCACCATCGTGTCGAGTCGGGCGAGTCTGCCTAAGCTGTCACCCCATTCATCTTCAAACACAAAGGTTTGAGCAACAGGCAAAGGCTCACTAATCCCTGTTGATTCAATCACGAGGTAATCAAATCTGCCGTCGCGTGCCAAACGGCTGACTTCTTTTAGCAGGTCATCACGCAAGGTGCAGCAGATGCAGCCGTTGGTCATCTCAATCAGCGTTTCTTCCGTGCGGCTTAAGTTTGCGCCGCCTTTCGCCACCAGGTCTTTATCGATATTGATCTCACTCATATCGTTCACAATGACGGCAACCCGTAAGCCCTCGCGGTTCGTCAGGACATGATTCAGGAGGGTTGTTTTACCTGACCCCAAAAAGCCTGAGAGGACGGTGACAGGTAAGCGGTTCATGCGTTGTTCCTTTTATGTGGGTTGACGAGTAAAGTTGGGTCAAGTGACCGAAGGGCTTTGGTGGAAAGCCAGACTTTTTGGGGCTTGCCGTCTAGCCAGAGAGTTTTCTTGTGTAGGTTGGCTTTCACAGTGCGATTATGGACGCCAGCTTTTTTATGCCCCACCCCACCTTTTTTCTTGGCTGACCCTTTACGTTTGGAGGTCTTCTGGAAGCGTGTTTTTTTGCCTGTTAAGGCGCATATTTTGGGCATAATCCTCCTTGATAATACATTATCAATAAGCAAGAATCCAGATTACTAAAAGTGAAGCAAGACTGTCAATGGGTCGCGCTGCACCCGCCACCAGCAGCAAGGCAGGACGCTGACCTTCTAAAAACCACGCTTCAGACGCCAGAGATAGATCCACTTAATGATGAAGGTAATATTGTAGCGCATGGCTCCACACCCCTATTGACAGCCTCATTGTATCGCGAGTAATCTGGGCTTACTTATTGTTAATGGATTATCAATAAGCTGAAGAGGAGATACATGGCAAAAGACGGACCCCGAATCAAAATTCTGCTGCGCTCGAGTGAAAGTGCCTATACCTATGCAAGCACTAAAAATCGGCGTAACACAAGTCAGAAGCTCGAGCTACGCAAGTACGACCCAGTTGTGCGGCGGCATGTTCTATTCAAAGAAAGCAGAATCTAGGAGTTCCCTGTATGAATGGTATGTCTCTTGCGCTAAGCCTTATTTTGCTTAGTTTGTCAGCACGGCTGAGCGCAAGGTGAAGCACAACGTAGACATCCCCATGACCGTCATTGGGGGGCGTGGTCCGCACGGACTGGCTCTCCACCTGCTTATGCAAGAACGGGGTCTGAACGACTACGCCCTCGTAGACCCTGCGACGCACTGGCTACCCCTTTATGGTCCGCAGGGACCGATGCAAGCAACAGGGTTTTTGCGTAGCCCGCGTGAGCTGGATTTTAGTCTGGGTCAACCACAACGCGAGATGAGAGCCTTTGTAGACGAGGACGGTAGCCGCCCACTGGCAAACGTTTACAGCCTCAAAGAGGCCACGTGTGACCGCTTTAATGAATCCACCAGCGAAGCGCAGCGCGCACCTCGAGCGGCATTCTGGCGTTATGCCAACTGTGTTGCCAAACGCTCAGGCGCAGACCAGAAGGTTATCCACTCCAGGGTAACCAAGCTCGAGCCTTATCAAGGGGGTTGGCAGGTTCAGCTCTCAGGTGCGAGTCGTTTTAGCACTCGCGTGGTGCTGCTAGCCAGTGGTCTGATGCCGCAACTTTACCTGCCGCAGTCTTGGCAGGTTTGGTGGCAGCATCTACCAGAAGAGCGCTCCCACCACGCCTTTCGCTTTGATTACCGTCAAGATCTAAAAGGTAGCAAAGTAGCAGTCTTAGGTTCTTCAAACATCTCCGCCTGGGAAACGGCGATTAAGCTTGCTGAGGCGGGCGCACGCGTCACGTTGCTTTCACGTCGTTATGGTCCTATCGAGCGACAGTTGCCGTTTGCGCCTCACTGGCTCGAGTCAGACTTCATGGCTCAATTTATGGCCTTATCCTGGGACAAGCGTAAGCGGTTTCTTAAAAAGCCTCCTATTCCTAACAGCAGCTTGCCTGGGATGGTAGCGCGTGCCGAGACCTTGGGTGTGCGGTTTGTTCACCATGCGCATGTGCAGTATGCCAGTGAACTTTGGGACGGGGTACAACTCCAATACAAAACACCTCGTGGGATGCAAACCGAGCTTTTTGATCATCTGGTGGCAGCAACAGGTGCTTTACCTCAAGCACGAACCTTGCCTTATCTCACTGAGGCGGCTTGCCGAGTCAAAGCGCCGATTATCGTGGGTGGCGTTGGCCGCAAGCGCCCCATACTGGACGACGTTGGGCGCTGGAAAAATCTGCCCCCACTTTATCCTTTGGGGGCACATGCGCTCATGCGCGCTGGACACGCTGCCAACACACTAGCGAGCGCGACTGTCTACTTACCCCTGACCCTGCCGCACATCTTGGAAGACGCGGGCATTGTCAAAGACGCGCTCGTGATCACCGCTTAGGAGGTATATGATGAACACTCACAACGAAACGTATGATGTTGTTGTCGTTGGTGGCAGCCACGATGGGCTCAGCGCCGCACTCATCCTGGGGTGGGCGAGGTGCAAGGTGCTCGTGGTTGATGCGGATGAGCCACGTAACGCATCTGCTGGGCGTTCGAGAGGATTTGGGTGCCTTGCCTGACTTACGTGAGCTCCATCGTCAGGCCCGAGACCGGGAACCATCGCTCGGCCTGACCGCCGTCTACCGGCACCTCAAGAACCTCATCCAGGACGGCGAGGTCAGCGAGGTGCACCTCCCCGAACAGGCCACCCGCGTCGAACTCACACGCAAGGGGCACCACCACTTCTACTGCGACAGTTGCCACGGCGTGTTCGACGTTGTGGACCAAGCCTCCGCCCGAACCCTAAAACAGGTTCTTGATTCCGGCTCGGTCGTCGAGGGCCGGAGACGCCGGACGGACGGCCATCGGTGGCCGTGGTTCGAGAGAGCACGAGAAGGAGGAACCATGCGGTCCATGCACGGCTGGCGACTCGCCAGCATCATCACCTCCGTCTTCCTGGTGGTCGGCCTCCTGGGCGCGCCGGGAGCGGCGCTGGCGCAGGACGACGGTTACGACCACGATCACGGCGCATCCGCTGAGGTCAGCCCTGCGGGACTCGCGGCCTTCGATGAGGTGTTGCTCGGTGCGCGGACCCTCGGCACGATTGTCGGGCGGATGGACGCCCCGGTGCACAGCGGTACGCTGGCGGCGGAGGAGGGATCGGGCGCGGACGTGTGGTTCCACGTCCTCGAGGGCGACGCGTGGGACCTGAAGGAAACGGCGCGTGCCCTCGTGGCCGCGGCGACGGACCCGGACGAGGCGCAGCGCATCCTCGTGGACGAACTCTTCCCAGGTGTGCAGGCGTTCGCCAGCCAGGCGTTCGCGATGCGCGAGGAACTGGGCGCCGAGGACCCGGAGCTGGACGCGGTCCGCGCCATCACCAGCGCGCTCGATGCGCTCGACCTGGAAGTGGCCGGGCTGCAGGACTCGATCTCCGCCGCGGCAGCCGAGGTCCAGGAGCCGCCGCTGCGGGCCCAGCGCGGTATCGGCGGGCCGCTGAATCCGAAGTTGCTGCCGTCGGGCAACGTCCTCGTCGCCCTGTCGTTCGAAGACCGCGTCGTGGAGCTGACGCCCGAGGGTGAGGTGGTGTGGGAGCACGCTATCGGGTTCCCCACGGTCGCCGAGCGGCTCGAGAACGGCAACACGCTCATCGCCGACAACTCGGGCCCCGACGGCGCCGCCACGGTCACGGAGGTGACACCCGAGGGCGAGGTCGTCTGGAGCTACGACGAGGGCCTCTGGCGGATCTACGGCGTGGCGCGGCTGCCCGACGGCGACACCCTCATCAACGATCAGGGCAACGGGCGGCTGATCCAGGTCGCCCCTGACGGGACGGTCACCTGGCGCTACGGCGGCATCTATCTTCCGGGCGGCTTCGACTTCGGGCCGGACGGACGCTTCGTGATCGCCGTGTTCGGCGAGAACCGGATGTTCGAGATCGACCGCGCGGTGGAGTAGCGGCGCGGGCCTTGAGCAAACTCTGTCGGCAATGCAGCCCTACCTTTGGCAATTGGAAACGGAATCAGTAGTTAGGGGCTTGATGTCCTCTCCTCTCCGTCCCACCTTCCGCGGCGAGGATGGCTGCAGCTACGGGGTCGTTGGCCGAGCGGATGCCGATCCGGCGCAAGCTCGCAGCTGCTGGCCTCGAGGCCCCCATCTTGCCGGAGGCCACGGCGAATGCGTGCGGTTGCTGGCCTGATCCGGTGACCCCCTGCCCCGTCCCCAACTGCCCCCGAGGCTACTAGGCTCGGGGGCTTTGCTCTGCTCACCATCAGCACCAGCGGGCGGGGATACCACTCGACTCCACGCCGACCGGCAG